>ERZ773200.3548-NODE-3548-length-10053-cov-9.918684_pt1 | contig 10053 bp, 7 predicted proteins | sample MGYA00581008_ERZ773200 | MGnify/ENA primary metagenome ERZ773200 (study PRJEB29015, sample SAMEA2737770) | human gut metagenome | biome: human gut; feature: human-associated habitat; material: faeces | place: China | collected 2012 ... | reverse complement strand
CAACTGGCTCACTTTTTTATTAGCGAGGTGGCTCAGTTTTTTATTGACAAAGGCAAGCAGAGCAAATCAGAAATATTTCTGAAAATAATGCATTGCTTCTGATACGTTTGTATCATATTTTTGACCTGCGTTATGAGGATTCGGAAGAGAAAATCAGACGTGATTACGCATTAGTTCTGTGACCTGTTCTACAATCTGAGCAACTTTCAGCATTTCGTCTGCATGAAGTCCATCCATAGCTGATTTGATGCGGTGAAGGGCATCAGTTTCTTGGGCTTCTGTTCCCGCATCAATATCAAGTAACTTGTGCAGAGGAATTTTGAGACCATTTGCGATTTTATAAAGGGTCTCAATTGTCGGACATTTTTCCCCACGTTCTACCTTACCGATATAGGCAGGGTGCAGCTCTGAACTGAACGCAAGTTCTTCTTGGCTAAGATGCTGCTCTGTGCGAAACTTGCGGATTCGTTCCCCTATTATGTTGGATATGGTTTCTCGGTTTACTCTCATGGTATACCTCTTTTCTGCCTTAAAAGTAGTATTGATTTTATTGTATCGTTTATTCAATATATCCTCAATTCCTTTAGGAATCGAAAAAATATTGCCTAAAAGGTTGACGTGTGAGGATTTAAGTGGTATAATGATGTTATTGGAAAAATTCCAGATATTTTCAAAAGAAATTTGGATTGAATCGGGAAAAATTTACTTTTTAGAGTTGGCATATATTCTGTTGGTCTTTGAAATTTGAAGCAAAGTAAAAAGAGTCCAATACGAAATGTTATTGAAAGAAGGCGATTTTGTGGATAGAAAATTAGGTGTTACACAAGATTATGACCGTTCAAATTATGATTCTGCAAGAGCGAAAAGGACATATAAAGAAAAAGCTTTTGGAGACAGTGCTGTTATAACAGACTCTACAACAGGAGAAATTTTATACAAAAGTCAAACTGCCGCACAGAATATATATCATATGAAAAATAATGACGGTGAAAATATTTCTAAGAAGTGGGCCAATCATTCAACAGAAATAGACCATATAAATTCACTAAAGTCCATTCATGACAAAACCAAGCATAATTCTTTTCTTTCAGATGATGATATACAGGAAATTGCAAACTGTGATGCTAATTTAAGAGTAATGCCGAAATCCTTAAATGCTTCAAAAGGAGAGAAGAGTGACCTTGAAGTTATTTTTGATGCTGATAATGGACTTTCTTTAAAAGGAAGAGCAAATCTGGCAGGAGAAAAAATAAAATCTGACGTTGCTCTTACAGGAAAATTTACACATCGTACTGCTGAAAATATTGTCGGTTTAGCGACAGATTCAGCGAAAGAAAGCGTTGCAAATCATGGAATGGAATTTGTTCGATATGGAGTTGACCATATCATAGATATTGCTTGCAAAAATGAAAATCTTCAAGATGCTGTTGTAGATGTTGGCGTTTTTACCATTAAAACAGTTGGAAAGGATGTGGCAAAAGATATAGTAAAAGCGGCAAAGGTTAAGAAAGATGTGGCAAAAGATGTTGCAGATGCGGCACTTGTGAACAATCCGCTGTATCAGTCCTTGAAAAACAGTGGTGCATTAGGGGAACTGATACAAGTTGGAACTATGGTTGCAGAATCGGCCTCAAGACTTATTGACGGTGAAATTACTGCCGAGGAATTTATGCTTGAGATAGGAGACAAGGGCGTTACTATGGTTGCGCAAATGGTGGCTGGTGAAGTGGGTGCGTTTGTTGGCGAAATAATCGGAATAACAACAGGAGGATTTCTTGGGGCAGGTGTAGGAAGTGTCATTGGACATGCTATTGGTACAATGATTGCTACAGTTGCTTGCAATGCAGTTATTGCAATAAGAACAAATATTATAGCCAATTTTAAATCACTGAATGATTATAAACTGCAAGAAAAAGCAATACATAAGCTTGAATTAGAAGCAATTGCAGAAATGGAATACCAGAGACAGAGATTTCGTGAAATAGTGGAGAGTGAATATAAAAAATGGGATGAAAATATTGAAGCAGGTTTCAATCAGATAATGCGTTCTGCTTGTCAGGAAGTTTATGATTTGCAAGGAATTACGGAGGGACTTGACAGAATATTATCTGTGTTTGGTAAATCTGTTATGTTTAAAAATCTTGACGAGTATGAGGCACAGCTTGATATGCCATTGAAGCTTAGTTTTTAAGGAGGGATTACATTGCTTATAGAATTGGCGGCATTGGGCGCATTGGCCTACAGTGCGGATAAGTCCAACAGAATGGACGAGAAGGCACTTGCCAAACGTTCAAAGGCCTATACAAGGGAAATGGAAGCATATGCCCTTGTGAATCAGAAAAGAAGCCAGGCCGATAAAAAAATGCAGATTGTTGCAAAGAAAAAACGTGCAGTTATTGAATCAACCTTGCCGCGTTTTGTTGAGGTTTATCAGCAGATTCAGAAAATTGACCTCACCATTTCCGATAAAAACGAACTTGCTGTTTATGAGAAATTTCAGTCAAGTAATACACTTCAGGCTATGCAGGTGGTTATTCGAAAACCGCTTACAGACGGCCAGCTTATAACAGAATATATTTTTAAGGGCATTGGCGGCATGATGATTTCAGATTCAAAAAGAAATTTATCTGCGGCAAAAAGTCAGTTGAGTGCTGCAAATGTTGTGTATTCTCAGGCACAGTCTGTTGCTGAGGTGTATGATGCTATCATTGGACGTTCCGAAAGAATTTCAAAACTGATAATCCATATGAATGCACTGTTCCTGGGATCTATTTTCGAAACAGAGAAAATAATTGCCCAAAATGGAACAAATGTGAAAGCCTACAACAAACAGGATATAGGCGTTCTTATGACTTGTGTAAATCTTGCAGGGGCAATGTCAGATATTATAAATATACCAGTTCTTGATGAAAATGGTGAATTATGCAAAGCTGCTGTTGAGATGATACAGATTGGTGAGGATTATCTTGCCAAAATGAATGAAACAATAAATCAATGAGGTGTTAAGATGAAAGCAATTAAAATTAATGAAAAGTGCAACCAGTGCGGAGTCTGTGTAGTAAAATGTCCTGCATATTTTGCAGAAGATGAGGAAGGAAATGTAAAGGCTCTGGCACCAAGCGTTAATGAAACAGCAGAACTTAAATCGGCCATGGATTCTTGTCCTGAAAAGGCAATTGAACTTGGGGAAGAAGTTGACATCGAGAAGAGCATTCAGGAATATATGAATCAGCTTAATGAATCTGGAATAACAGTTAAGAGAGAGGACATTGCCTTTCATGAAGCGTATACCAGACCTGTTTACGTTCCGAGTGCAGGTGTGAGCCGTTATGAATATCGAAGCTCTTCTCGAGCTGAGAGTGCAGGATATGATGCTTTTGTAAGTACAAGCTACTCTCAGATCGATAGTCTGATTTTGGAAAGAATCACAGATTATCGTGTTACCGAAATCAAACCATATTACACAACTGACAATGAAAGTGTCTATGCAAAGAATAATCAGAAGATAGCTGATATTTTAAAGGCTGTTTCTGTATTGGTAGGTTCGGATAAACTTCCTTCTGATTTCTGTTCTGTTGACATTTATCCGGATACAAATAATACTGTCTGGAAGATGCTGAATCGTGGTGAAATCATCAGTGATAATTTTATTGGGCTTGTAAAAAGGGAATTCAACTATAGTGCATCTGAGTACAGAACATATATCGACTGGGATGATAGTGAAGACTATCGGGGCAAAGACGTTTACAATTATAATGCTAATGATGCGTCAAGAGAATTAGGAAAAGATTTAGGGCACGCTCTTAAATGGGCTAAGAGTGATATTGAAGATGGAGCTATTGATTATATCAAAGAACTGGTCGATTCCTATAACAAAAATCTTAAAGCCTGCTTGGAAAAGAAAATACAAGCGATTAAAAGAAACTTTATGGACATGAATTTAAATTTATCTATCACAAATTCTTCTATAGAACCTTCTCCTGAAATTATTTATGAAACTCAGCAAACTAGGATAGTTGTATTAAGGTCATCAGCTACAGAATACTACAAGCGTTATGGTGAAAAACTTTATCCATTTAAAACTCCTGAGACATATTATGGAATACGATGGACTTTAGTTGGAGAATTTAGAAAAAGGAAAAAATTAGTATCTTTAAATGAAGTTACTATCTATGTTAATGCAAACGATATTATTGAAATATAAAAACATAGTGCTTGTTTATTGAACACTTAATACATTTCTACATATTCCGGTTGTACTTAGTTCTGTTCATATTTCTCGATTTTTGAGTTGGTCTGTATTTGTTTCCAGAAATGATTGATATTTTTTAACTTTTTTGCAATCTCTAAATGCAGCCAAATAGAGCAAAAATACTGTCGATCAAGTGAGAAAATTTTTTAGGGGATGGTAAGTTATGATGGCAGCCTTTAAATTGGATGGAAATAAAAATCAACGCTGTGCATTCTGTAAATATTGGTACGACCCAACAAATCAGTATATCAGACCACAAGACGCAAAGCACGGAATTTGGAAGTTTGAAACTACTGCAAAATGTCTTTGCTTGAAGTGGAACCTGAAAAAGGGTGCTGGTATGCGTTGCGAGAAATTTGAGAATAAATTGGGATAACTGAGAAATCCATGGGGGAATAATCAGAAAATGACTTGAGGAGCAGGATATAACCTGCTCCTCATTTTATATACATTTGTTTTTTCTTGGTGATAATTATATTTTATTTTATGAAAGCTCTTGAAATTTGAGGCGATATATGTTATAATTATTGTATAATTTTGTACACCTTCAACGAATTTTGATGTATTATAGACGCAAAATGTTTATGTGCAAAGTAGCTCAATGTTATTGGATAGATAGAGTATTTGAAAAAAGAGGTGATGTGATAATGGTTAGAATCGATTCAGAATGGTTATCGAAAGCGTATAAAAAATTGAAGTCTAGTGTGTATTTTGATAAAACAAATCTTATTCTTCGAGATAAAATAGTTGATTTTGAAAGCTCCATAGAAGATTTAGAGGATTATTTTAAAAAGCTTGCCTCAAAAATAAATGATAAAAAGGAATTTAAAAAACTTGAGAAGGATATTCTTGATTCCATATCAATTTTATATTTTCCGAAGAAATTGGGAGACGGTAAAAAAATTCGAGACAATGATAGTGAATCTGTTTTAATTGTAAATGATTGCTCAAAAAATTTGCAAATAGATGAGATGCAGTATTTTATTGATATGGATGTGAGAGGCCATATTCTTGGGGTATTGTGGATTATGTTGATTGGATATCGAGTCGATAAAAAGTTATATGCTCATTCCTACGGAAATCGTATTCGCAAAAATTTATATAATGAATTTAGTAATGAACCAACATATTCGCCGTATCTTTTTCAGCCATATTTCGAACAATATGAAAGTTGGCGAGATAATGCAATGGAGAAGGCTCTTGATCATTTGAAAAAAAGGCAGGATGTTATAATCCTAACTTTGGATTTTAAACGATATTATTATTCTGTAGATATGAATGAGGAGGCTTTCAAGGCAATATATGATGACGCTTTTAATGATGATGCGACAGCAAAAAATTCTGAAATTAATAAAGAATTAAATGAATTTGTCTGCTCGGTTATCCAAAAATACTCAAGTAATTTTGAGGGAAACAAAAATATATTACCAATTGGTTTTTTACCATCAAATGTACTTGGTAATTGGTTTCTTAATAGTTTTGATAATGCAATTGTGGATGGCTGGAATCCTGTATATTTTGGACGCTACGTAGATGATATACTTATTGTTGATAAAGTAGAGCACAATGGAATTATACATAAAAAAATTCAAGATGGCAGTTTATCGGCAAAAGAAATAATAGACTATTACCTTATTCAATGTTCAAAGTGGTCTGGATCGCACGACAATTTTCAATGTGAAAATTCAAGTGGGAATGGATTATTCATTGAGGACAAAGATTTAGATGGTTCGGAAGGTAAGACTTATAAAGTTAATAAGAAGTATCTTGTTCCTAAAAATAATAATTCGGAAATAGCTCTTCAAGAAAGTAAGCTAAGAGTATTTTATTTCAAAAATTCTGAAACAGATGCGTTGATTACTTGTTTTAGGAATAATATCTCTAAAAATAAGAGTGAATTCAGGCACATGCCAGAAGATGTTGCTGTATTTCAAAAAGATGATTATAGTGAGATATATCATCTTCAAACAAGTGAGAGTCCGAATAAATTCAGAGGAATAAATGGAATCTTACTTGATAAGTATGAACTATCAAAATTTTTGGGCAAACATCTTCGTATAGGCGGGCTAATTGAGGATGTTGTGGAATCAAAGTTTGAAAAGGACATTCATATCATCTTTAATCCTAAAGTCACAATAGAAAATTATTTGTCTTGGGAAAAAGTGATTGAAATTTTTGTGATAAATGAAAGATTTGAAACTGCTAAAAAGTTTGTGTTCAGCATACTAAACTCGATCGATGAATTAGAATATAGTGGCAAAGATAGAACAATGCCTGTGAAAGTGAAAGAATCTATAACTGTGGAAATGATAAAAAGATGCCTTTGTCTTCATTTATATTCGGCAGTTAGTAGGGCATTTGCTTTAGTCTGGAAGGACAAATCTTTTGAAATATTAGAAGAAATATATGATAAACTAAAAGAATCTAAAATTGATATAGAAGATAAGAATAAGAAGAGAATTAACTACTGTAAAACAAGAATGATAGATAAATATGTAATGCCAGTGCCTATTGATATGCTTAAAATAGAAAATGTTATTCATTCAAAGAAAGAAATTAATCTAACACATTTTTACGAAGTTTTGCCATCTACAAAGAAGTCGTTTGAACCAAATTATATTTATTATCCTTACTTAATTACTATGTATGATTTTTCTATTATAGGTGCAATTGAGGGGATTCATTCAAATGATTCATTTAAAAAATTTAGAGCTTTTAAAAATGCGTATGATAAACAAAATAAAAGGTATATATATTGCAATTATAGAGGAGCAAAAGGTAAAGAAACATCAATAAAAGTAACTGCTATGAAGTCAATTGGAGAAGATGTATGCGAGATTTCAGTGGGTGATTCCAGAAAAGATAAGCTGTCAATTGCAATAGCAAACGTGAAATTGAGTCATAAAAATTTTGAGAAGGTGATAAAGGAGAAACCTAATCGAAGTTATGAGAGATACAGAGATGTTTCGATTTTAGTAAACAATGCGATTGATGAAAATGCAGATATGTTAATAATGCCGGAATCGTTTATTCCTTTTGAATGGCTTCCAACGTTAGCAAGAACTTGTGCAAAAAATGATTTGGCAATAGTAACAGGTGTTGAACATATATTGTTTGATGATAATATTTTTAATTTGACAGCAGTAATACTTCCGTATCAGGAAGAAGGACATCGTTGTGCAAATATATCATTTCACTTAAAAACACACTATGCTCCAAATGAAAAGAGTGAAATTTATGGTTACGGTTTTAAAGAAATTGAAGGAAAAATTCACGAATTATATAAATGGAATGATTGTTATTTTCCTGTCTACTGTTGTTATGAATTAGCCTCAATTAAAGATAGAGCTTTGTTTCAGTCATATGCAGATTTTCTCATTGCGATAGAGTGGAATCGAGATGTGAATTATTACAGTAATATTTTGGAATCTCTGAGCCGGGACATTCACTGTTATTGTATTCAGGTGAACTCATCCGATTATGGAGATAGTCGTGTTACTAAGCCTTCGAAAACAGAAGAAAAGGATATGATTCGAACAAAAGGTGGAAAAAATAGCACTATACTTGTAGAAACAATTGATATTTCTGCTCTAAGGAATTTTCAAATTAAGGATTATGAACTCCAAAAGAGTGATTATCATTTTAAGACAACTCCGCCTAATTTTGATTCCAAAATAGTAATGAAAAAAATAAAAGGGGAAAATATATAATAGATCACAGATTTTGCCCCTTAAAATGTTTCCAAAATAGTGACACAATGTGTAAGCTGGCAAACATCAAAATAACGCAATATCGCCATTATTGTACGATTTTTATATACCCAAAGTGCGTTGAAATATGAAACAAATCCCTCGCCAACATCTCAACAGTAGCATCACCAGAAAACAGAATATTGATAGTATTAGAAAACTTGGCAGACAAATTCATTTCGTAAATTATAACTAAACAGGCAGATACTTTAATAACAAAGCATCTGCCTGTTCTGTGTGTTATAGCCTGCTATATGGGCTTTTCATAATAGTTGGTGGAGGAACAGTTCAAAAATCTGTTCCGTTTTCTTCTGCACAATGACAGCCCCACTAATCCATCACATATTTCGTAAGTCTGCCTTTTCCAACTGATTTTATCAAATGCTCTGCACACATTTCTTTCAGCAGCTTATACGCTGCGGTGACTTTTAATCCCGTTATTTTTTCCGTTTCCAGGCGGCTGATAGAACCATTCTTTTTGATATATGCCATCACAAGAGCTGAAACATCTGATTCTGGCGTATCATCTGCAATGGCATTCATATTGGGTAATGTCAACCGAAAAGCTCCGGCTGCGGATTCAAAGACTGGTTTTCTGGAAAGCTCTTTATAAGCCCGACGGATTTTCCCGATTCCTGTTCCGTAGCTTTCAATCAGTTTCATTCGATAGAATACGGCGGCAAGGTTTGGATTTCTGGATTGAGAAACACCCATGTAAATAGCGTCCATCGACAATCCCTTTACAAGTCCGCCGAGGGACACAAATTCAATGCGGTCATCATAAATATTGACAAGCGTGCTTGCACTAAAAGAGTAATCCCGATGCACAATGCAGTTGAGGAGTGCTTCTCTCAAGGCCTCTTCATCGTAGTCTCTTTTGTCAATACGATAAAGTCCCTTTATGGTCGACTGGGTCTTGTTATATCGATCAATCGCTTCGTACATTTCGTCCAACTGTTTTAGTACTGAGCCAGAAAATTCTTTTCGGTCACGAAATACTGCTTTATCTGTCCCTTGAAAAACAGCAAGTTTCAGGGTGTGTTCGCATTGATCGGAAAGCAAAAGTGCAAGGTTCGTGTATAGCCCATCCTCACCGATCAGGTGCAGTGTCCTAAACTGAGATACTCCTATGTCCAGTTTTCGTTCTTTCATTTTTTCCGTGAAAGAAGTGAAAGAAAGCTCCTGATTCATCGAACGGCACGTTTCATAGGAAATCCCGCTTGTCTGGATGATAATCTCACGAATCGCCTCATCACTGACAGGCTGCGAAGAGGAACCTTTTCGTACATATACCCCCGATGGCTTTAGCCCTTTGTCCGAAAGGTAGTACGGTTTGTTCGTACCCGTGGCTACTTCTATTTTGACAACATTCTTGCCCTCCAGTTCCACGCTGGAAATTTTCACAAATGGCATAACATCGGGCTTTATTCCGTCTTTTAAGGCGTTTGATGCCTGTGTCATCACAGAATCAAGGTGATCCAGACCGACCACTTTTCCATCATCAGATATGCCGATGTATATCGTTCCACCGTCTGTATTGGTAAAAGCAACGACTTCTTTTTTTACGTCATTTACATAGACTTCCTTGAATTCAGTATTGCTGTCTTCCAAAAGCATATGATTCCTTCCTTTCTTTTTCTTTCACTTTCTTTCGTTTCTTCCACAAGTATAGCATAAGAAATAGAAAAAGTCAAGCATTTCCCCCTGCATCCAATCTTATAATTTCACGCTGGAATTGATCTATGCAAAAAGCATCGTGATGCCAACTGCTCACAATGCCTGCTCAAAAATTTTTGGTGTGTTCCACCTACTTTATTTTGACCCCAAAACTGACCCCAATATACTGTACGCAGTGCGTAAGCTGACGAACGTCAAAATAAAAAAATAACGCAATATCGCCATTATTGCACGATTTGCGTATGCCTGAAATATATCAAAAATATGAAATAAATCTCTCATAACCCGAAGGTCGTCAGTTCAAATCTGGCTCCCGCAACCATAACTGCACTGCACAAATGATACAATTGTGCAGTGCTTTCTTTTTGAAAAAAC
>ERZ773200.3543-NODE-3543-length-10056-cov-3.229177_pt1 | contig 10056 bp, 8 predicted proteins | sample MGYA00581008_ERZ773200 | MGnify/ENA primary metagenome ERZ773200 (study PRJEB29015, sample SAMEA2737770) | human gut metagenome | biome: human gut; feature: human-associated habitat; material: faeces | place: China | collected 2012 ... | reverse complement strand
GAAGCTTACAATCATTTAAGCGACGCAATGAAAAATCTTGTAAAAGCTGTAAAGACACCGAAAACACCAACAGGCGTAAAGGTAACAGCTAAAAAAGCAAAAGCGGTAGTAAGCTGGAAGAAATCAGCTAATGCAGTAAGTTATCAGGTTCAGTATTCACTTACAAAAAACTTTAAAAAGCCAACAACAAAGACTACAAAGAAAACAACATTGACAGTAAGCGGATTAAAATCAGGTAAAAAATACTTTGTAAGAGTAAAAGCTGTAGGAAGTGGAAAAACAGCAGGTAAATGGTCTGCCGTAAAGAATGTGAAAGTTAAATAGTTTTTAACTAATTTTAATTACATATTATGATAGGTTTGTAAATATGTATAGGCAAAATAAAAAGGAAGGTATTATATATGGTGCGATAGTGTCGCATCATGGTGAGCCTTCCGTTTTGTGCGTTATACGGGGTTATGGAAAAATAATGCCTGAAAAAATAAAAATGGATAGAAAGAAAATAAAGCCTATTGCATAGAGTAATAATTGGTGTCTGGAGATTTGATTGGTGAAAATATGTGTGAATATAATGTATTTGCGAATTATAAAATAGAGATTGCCTGGAAGTGAGGAAGAGATTTGAAAGGTAGGATTACGGAAAAGAATAATATTGAGGATACAGATAAAAATATAGAAAAAAATAACATTGAAGATAAGGCTGTGGGGAAGAATAATATTGAGGATACGGGAAATGTTGCTGCAAAAAATACAGCAGGAGAAGATAAGGTTTTTGAAAAGATAAATATACCAAAAAATCTTATCAAAAATCTTAAAATGCTGATTTTTATTATTCCATCAATAGTGATAGCCGGATTTTCACTTCGTGGAATATATGTTGCAAATAATGACCTTGCGCATTACAGGAAAATTGAGAAAAATATTTCAGCGGATACATCTGGCGGAAATGATGATACTAAGCAGAAATCAGAGGATAAGGCGGATACTGATAAAACAGATACAAAGTTAAGCGATACAGATACAAAGACAAAAGTAACGGCTGTTGCTGATACAAAGAAAAAGAGCGGGAAACCTGCTGACGGAGAATTTAGCGGTGAGAGTATCTGTGAAAAATTCGGCTATACGGTAAGTCTGAAGGCGAGGTTTAAAAATGGGGAGACAGTTGCGGTTTATGGGATGAAAATGTCAGGCAATACGGACAGTGCAAATAATGCATTTATGAATAATGCATGGAGCGGCATGGTAAACAGGCTTGTAGGGAAAAATGTGTCTGATGCAGATGCGGTATCGGGGGCTATATATTCGTCAAAAGCAATTATAAATGCATATATGGATGCTTATAATAAGGCAGTTGCAAAGGCAGATGGAAAGACGATAAGGAAAACTGCATTAAAAAAGACTACCATGCCTGTTTCGACAAAAAAGCCTGTGGCAATAAAAGTTGATAAAAAGAAAAAAGTGCCAAAAAGCAGTATAGCAGACGGAAATTACAAAGTCAGTGCGGTATGTGAGCCTGATGAAAATGAAGATTTTGAAAAATATTCACTTAGTGCGGTTGTGAAATTTTCAAAAGGAAAATGCGTAGAGATAGCAGATTTTTTATCAACAGCCGAAGCAAACAAGACTTATTACATGAGAGCGGCGAATGGAGCATCAGGAGCAAAGGGTGTTGTCGGACAGATAATAAGCAGGCAGTCGTCAGATGGGATAAGTGCGGTATCGGGAGCTACCTGTTCCTCAAAAACAATAGTGAACCTGTATCTGAAAGCACTTAATAAGGCGGCAAAAAAAGGAGGGATAAAACCGCAGAAAACTCCCGCTCCTTCAAAAATTCCGGTTGAAGTACCTGCACCGGCAGATACGGCAGTACCATCAAATACAGGAAATCCTCTACAGACAGATATGCCGGCTTCTTCAAAGCCTCTAACATCTTCTAAACCTATGACAAGCAGTACGCCGCAGGATACGGCTTCACCTGAGCCGTCAATTCTGCTTAGAAGCGGTACATATTCTAAAGTGGCAACGGTATATCCTGATGAGTCAAAAGCATTTGAGGAATATACGATTTCGGCAGATTTGTTATTTAATGACAATCACTTTGCAGGATTTTCAAATGTGGTTCTTTCAGATGAGACAAATCGATTTTACTATAATAAATCGGTAAACGGAACAAAGAAAATTCCGGGACTTCTGACTCAGATAAATGCGGCACTAAATGGTGAGTTTGATGCGGTGTCAGGTGCGACCTGTACATCAAAAACTCTTATAGGTATGTATCGTGAGGCACTTGATGAAGCTGTTATAAAATAACTGTTGTAAAAATGCAATAGCAATACAGGTATAGATTGGGCGGAAAGGTAAAAAGACGGATATTTAGAAAAAGTTTGATAAATAAAAAGGCGGTAAACTGATGAGAGTTTTTATTATAAAAAGCGTTAATCTGTTGATTGTTGCAGGAATACTAGCTTTATACTGCATCAATGTGCACAAAGTCGGTGAGGAGAAAAAAGCAATAGCCGAAAAAACAGATAAAAAAGAAGTTGTAAGTGATAGTGGTAATAACATTTATTTTGCTGATGACGGTATTTATGAGGGCAGCGGTGACGGATTTGGCGGAGAGATAAAAGTCCGTCTTACCGTAAAGGACAATAAGCTTGAAAAAGTAGAGATATTATCGGCTGAAAATGAGACGAAAGATTATCTTGAGTCGGCAAAAAAAATACTTGATGATACCATTGATAAACAGTCGGTTGATGTTGATACGGTATCGGGAGCAACATTGTCGTCAAATGGGATAATAAGTGCGATGAAAGATGCCATAAAAAACGGAAAGAAAAAATAATAACAGTTCAGCAGTGTATTTATTAAATTAATAAATCTGATAGTAAGATGTCAGTCGCTGCTATGCAGTTTTTGATTATTTCATTTGACAAATGAAATTTTATTCAAGACTGAAATGCTACAAAAAGAAAAATTTACGGAAAGGTAAAAAGTTTAGAAATAATGAATGTTAAAGAAAAGTTAAGGAATTTAAAGATTTTCAGGGTGATAGTCCAGATAATATTTTTTATACTTATGCCGTCACTTTTCTCACAGGCATTTGCAGGTGTAAAAGAAGCGGTGGCACTGATAGGAAAAGGCGAAAATATCATATTATCTGATTTTGCGATAAAACTGTTGATATTATGTACTGCCACGATTGTATTTGGGAGGATATTTTGTGGATTTGTCTGCTCATTCGGTGCTGTTGGAGACTGGTTTTATATGCTCTCAGAATTTATTCAGAAAAAGACGGGAAGAAAATTACCTGTCATACCGTCAAAATGGCAGGTTTACTTGCAAAAATTAAAATATATCGTGTTGATTTGTGTCATTGGATTTTGCTTTTTAGGAAAAGGGGAATATGTTACAAAATACAGTCCGTGGACGGTATTTTCTCTTATAACGAGCAGAAACTTTAAACTTGGTGCATACATTACCGGAGTTGTGCTGTTATTACTGATAGTAGTCGGAATGATGCTTAAGGAAAGATTTTTCTGTCAGTTTCTCTGCCCTCTTGGAGCAGTGTTTTCACTATTTCCAAAACTTCCGATATTTCATGTAAAGAAGAAAGGGCAGCAGTGCTTTGAACGTTGTAGTGCCTGTACAAACAGATGCCCCGTTCATTTGAAATATGATGAAGCAGATATAAGGGACGGAGAATGTATAAGCTGTGGCAGATGCTTTGTCGTGTGTCCGCACAGGATAAAGAAGAATAAGTAAGCGGTTGGAAGTAAGTGGGAAAACAGTGAAAATCTAAAAGGATAAAAGTTATTTTAGCAGGGAAAGAAAACTCACCATTGCGAAAATGCAAAATATTATTTATATGCAGGAAAGCCGTAATTGTGAAATTATAAGAGAAAATGTTATAAAGCCGGGCAGAAAATCATAAAAATGTGCATATATAGCTGAAAAATGAATATTATTTATATGAAATAAAAGCACAGTGTTATGAACAGACGGCAGAGCAAATTGCGAATATCTGCTTAACAGTCAAGATAAAATGCTGCGAAATTCAAGTTTGTACAGCAATGTTGAAATTCATGTAATTATAAAATTATGATGCAAGGGGCAAAATACCTTTTGACCCCAACATCAAAACTATGGGATAATGAAAAAAATCTTGGAGGAAAAGTATGCTTAATTATATATGGGCATTTATGATTCTTGGGGGAATATCATACGGTCTTGCAAACGGAAAAGCACAGGCTTTGTCTGATGTTATAATAGAGAGTGCGGGCGAAGCAGTTTCATTATCAATAACAATGCTTGGGGTAATGGCAATGTGGTGTGGGATTATGGAAGTTGCAAGGCAGGCAGGTCTTATGGATAGAATGACAAAATTTTTATCACCTGTCGTTCATTTTCTGTTTCCTGATATTGACAGAAACCATGTTGTCAATGAATACATAACTGCCAATATGGTTGCAAATATGCTTGGACTAGGCTGGGCGGCAACACCAATGGGACTTAAGGCAATCAAAGAGATGGCAGAGATTGAGAGAGCAAGAATAAAAAAAGCTCATAAAGATATAAGTAAGATAAAGATGCGTGCCAGCAATGAAATGTGTACATTTCTTGTAATAAACATATCATCACTACAGTTAATACCCGTAAACATAATAGCCTACAGGAGTCAGTACGGAAGCGTAAATCCTGTAGGTATTGTTGTACCGGGACTGATAGCTACGGGAATAAGCACACTGGTGGCGGTAGTATTCTGTAAAACGGCATCACACTTTAGAAAAAAGAAGCTAAAAAATGACTTGAAAAGATAAAACAAAGGTGGTATTATATCTAAAAATCGTGTACGCACACGGAAATTTGAAATTATATTGTTTATGGATAGAAAGTTATATTTGCGAAACGACCTTTAGCTGTAATTAAATTATTTGTTATATCATAGCAATTAACACAACATAACAGTAGTTTCGCAAATACTTCGATAAGCAATTAAAAGAGGTGATATATATTTCATGTACAATTAAGGAACTTGCAAAGGCCTGCGGTGTTTCCGAGGGAACGGTTGACAGGGCGGTCAATAACAGGAGCGGCATCAGGGAGAGCACTAAGCAGCACATACTTGAAATGGCAGAGCAGATGGATTACAGACCAAATCATCTTGCTAAAAGTCTTGCAATCGGAAGTACAAAAACCATAGGGATTGTTTCGGTTGACCTTAGCAACAACTTTTTTGCACTTCTTGTTGAAAGCATAGAGCAGACGGCGAGGGAGCATGGTTATTTTGTAAATCTTGCATTGTCTCACAATGACCCTGAAAAAGAGATGGAAGCTATAAAGTATATGGCAGAACGCCGTGTTGACGGTATCATACTTTTTCCACTTGGCAAGGGCGTGGAGTTTAGTTCTTTTTTAAAGAAACTTGGGATTCCTATAGTTACCATATATAACAGGATAGAGTGTGATTTTGTCCATGTTGATGTTGACTGCCGTCAGATTATGAGAAATGTAGTTTCTTTTCTTGCACAAAAAGGATATAACGAAATGATATATATCGACCCGCATTTTGAAAAGATGAAATCAGGCGGCATCAATGTTTTTTCTATTGAACAGCGTCGTATTGGTTATCTTGAGGGACTGAAAGAGGAGATGCTCGGCGATGGTGAAATCCTTGAAGATATGGATGAAAGACAGCTTGTTGGGATAGCAAAAAGAAAAGACGGTATGAAAAAGGTCTTCATTTGCCGTAATGACACCCCGGCGGTCAGACTTATGACGATGTTTAGGGAAAATAATATCAGAGTGCCGGAGGATGTCGGTATTATAGGTTTTGATAATATTGCAATACTTGACAATATTTCACCGAGACTTACATCGGTTGACTGTAATATAAAGACAACGGGACGAAAGGCGACAATGAATCTTATCAGGATGATAAATGGTGAGAAAGATATAAAGGACTGCGTTGTCGGTTACAATATTGTTGAGGGTGAAACACTTTAATATGTACTCTTGGTATCTTACAAAAATGAGTCATTTCGGTCGGATTTCTGATATACTGTTTCCATTTTCTCGTCGTACACACTGTGTACGCACTGCAAAAATATCATTGTATATCAAAAATACATCTCGAAATTCTTCGCTAAGAAGATTCCGAGAGTACATTAAGAATATAAGGAGGGTAGTGATTTACCCTCTTTATATGAGATTAAAATCGTGTACGCACACGAAAAGAAAGGATTAAGAATGGATGCGATAAAATTTGGTTTTAAATACTGGAAAAAGTACATAGTGGCGGCAGTTATCTTACAGATTGTGAGTTTTGCTGCAATTATTGCGGATTTGCTGATTCCGTTTGTGTCAGAGCTTTTTGTTGATTTTGTTATTATGGATAACGAAAATAAGGCGAGTGGAGTTTTTGCATTTTTGATTGATGGAGATTACGGAAAAAGGCACAGTTTTGAATTGTTTTTTAATATTGCGATGGTGTTTGTCGGACTTCTTGTTTTCAGACTTGTTTTTATATATATCAAAAACACAATGTTTGAAAAGTATGCGTTGAAGTTTGAGACGGATTTACGAATTGTAACTTTTGATAAGCTGATGGAACTTGACAGCCAGACTGTATCTGAATACAACACGGGTGAACTTTTAACTACGCTTCATACTGACACGATTATGATGAAAGACCTGTTTGGAAGAATTATTCCGGGAATGTTTGACAGTATGTTTGTCTTTGGTGCGTGTATAATACTGCTTACATCGATAAATAGTACACTGCTTATAATTCCGGTTATACTTGCACCATTTTTTGTTGTGGCACTTTTGAAATTTAGGAAAAAGGCTCAGAAAAATTACAGAGCCATAAGAACCAGCAACAGTAATATGAATCTTACTGTTCAGGAAAATATAGAGGCTGTCCGTCTTGTAAGGTCTTTTACAAATGAGGGAAGAGAAAAAGAGAAGTTTGATAAATCAAATATGAACATGAAACAGTCATATATAAATCAGGTTAAGCTTTCGGCAGGTTTCGAGGTTATATTTAGTTCGATAAAACAGGCTGCTTATATTGGAACTATTGCATTATGTGCATTGCTTGTTATAAAGGGTGAGATGCTTGTAGGATTTCTGGTTGCAGCGTCAGGTTATGTCATGAAAATAATGGATCATGTATCACAGATAAACAATCTTCTCTTTCAGATGCAGCAGCAGATTGTTGCAGGTGATAAGATAATGAGGTTTATGGATTGTAAGACAAAGATTAAGGATGGCAAAAAAACTGCAAAAGATATAGATAAGCCTGATATAGAGTTTGAAAATGTTACATTGGAACTTGGCGGGAAAAAGGTTCTTGACAATATAAATCTTTCGATTCCTTATGGCAAAAGGGTCGGTATTGTCGGAGCAACGGGAAGCGGAAAGAGTATTTTATTAAAATCAATAGTAAGGATAAATGATGTAAATGACGGTCAGATAAAAATGAACGGAACGAATGTTAAAGAGTATAAAACAGCAGAGCTTAGGGAAAAAATCTCATATGTTTTTCAGGATGCATTCTTATTTTCAAATACCATTGACAGTAATATTGCATTTGCAAACCCTGATGTTGATGAGAGCAGGGTGAGGGAATGTGCAAAAAGAGCAATGGCAGATGATTTTATAAATGAACTTTCTGACGGCTATCAGACGATAGTAGGTGAAAAAGGATTTGGTCTTTCAGGAGGTCAGAAACAGAGGGTTTCTATTGCCAGGGCAATGCTAAAGGATGCACCGGTATTTGTATTTGATGATTCAACAAGTGCACTTGATGCAGAGACAGAAAGAAAACTTCTTGAAAATTTGAGGACATATTATAAGGAAAGAACTATTCTTATAGCGGCACACAAAATGTCATCCGTTGTCGATTGTGACGAGATAATTTATCTCAGCAATGGAAAAATTGTTGAGAGGGGCACCTTTGATGAACTGATGGAGCTTGACGGACATTTTGCTGGTGTGTATAAGACGCAGATGGCAAAGCAGACGGTGGCATAAATGATATGCGAAACTTATGATTTGCTAAGAAGTTAGTATATTGAAAGTTTCGCAAATGATTTTGTATTAGAAATTGTAAGGAAAAGGAGGAAATCATGGCTAAGAGGAATACATATTTTGAGGATGAGGTTGTTAATAAAAAAATTGATATTAAGCAGTTTGGCAGGATTTTAAAATATATAATGCCGTATAAGCATATATTTATCATTGTTTGTGTGCTTATGCTTGTTTCAGCGTGTACTGCATTGCTGCCGCCGATGCTGCTTAGATATGTTATAAATGATGTTGTTGTTGAAAAAAGTATGGCTAAGCTTTTTTATGTTGTGTGTGGTCTTGTTTTTCTGGCTGCGACGGATATAGGGCTTACTTATGCACAGCAGCGTATGATGGGACAGATGGGGCACAGTGTTATTGCGGATATGAGAAAGGAAATTTTTTATAAATTGCAGGAACTTCCTTTTGAGTATTTTGACAACAGACCTGACGGAAAGATTGTTGTGCGTGTCACTGATTATATAAATGACCTTGCAAATTTCTTTACGAATTATGTCGTTATGTTTCTTGTCTATCTTGTAAAGATTGTCATTGTTACGATATTTATGCTCTCACTCAGTCCGGAGCTTACGATTATTGTCGTGTGTACGGTAGTTCCTATGATGGCTCTTGTGTTCTTGTTGAGATATAAGATAAGAAGGAGATTTGCATGGCACAGGGCGAAGCTTTCAAACCGTTCAGCTTTTCTTATCGAGACTATCATGGGCGAAAAGATAGTAAAGAATTATAACAGAGTTGAGAAAAATAAGTCGATTTATGAGGATTTGCATAATCAGAGTGTCAATGTATGGTGGGGAATTGTCAAATTAAATAACTTAAATACGCCGATTGTTGAAATATTCTGGAATATAGGAACTCTTTGTCTTTACGGAGTTGCACTTTATCTTATATTAAATGGAAGCAGCAAGGTAGATGCAGGTACGGTTGTTGCATTTATAAGCTATATGGGACTTTTCAGCGGACCGCTTACACAGATAGCGATAATAATTCAGCAGATGGCACAGGTAAGTTCAAATCTTGAGCAGGTGTTTGATACAATTGATTACGAAGTGCAGATAAAAGATGAGGAGGGCGATGTATCGCTTGATAATGTAAAAGGTCAGGTTGATTTTGACAATGTGACTTTTTCATATGAGGATGATATAAATATTCTTGAGAATATGAACCTCCATGTAAAGCCCGGAGAGACGATAGCACTTGTAGGACCGACGGGTGCAGGAAAGACTACAATTATAAATCTTATAACAAGATTTTATGATGTGACCGGAGGTTCAGTAAAAATAGATGGAAATGATGTAAGAAAAGTAACATTGGAGTCACTTAGAGAGGAAGTAGGAGTGCTTATGCAGGATCCTTTCATATTTAAAGGGACTGTTATGGAGAATATAAGATACGGCAGACTTGATGCGACGGACGAGGAGTGCATAGCAGCCGCAAAATATATTTATGCCGATGAATTTATCGGGAGACTGCCACATGGATATGACGAGGAACTCGAAGAGAGAGGGGAGGGACTTTCAGCAGGAGAAAAACAGCTTATCAGCTTTGCGAGGATAATACTTAAAAATCCGTCAGTGATAATACTTGACGAAGCGACAAGTTCGATAGATACGGAAACTGAAAATATGATACAGAAAGCACTTGATGTTATACTGTCAGAAAAAACAGCATTCATAGTGGCACATAGGCTTTCGACGATAAGAAATGCGGACAGGATACTTTATATAGCTGACAAGGGAATTGCCGAGGAAGGAAATCATAGAGAACTTATGGAAAAAAGAGGTCTTTATTATCAATTAAATAGTAGCAATTACATTAAATAATTAAAATAAAAAAGAACTGCTTTGCAAAAAAACGATAAAACAATTAAGATTGAAATAATGCTTGTAATGTGTTATATTAAAATCTGTTTGAAAAAATTTACTTTTTAAGATATGAGTGTGGAAATTTTTTTACACTCAGGATTTG
>ERZ773200.3542-NODE-3542-length-10062-cov-14.431298_pt1 | contig 10062 bp, 10 predicted proteins | sample MGYA00581008_ERZ773200 | MGnify/ENA primary metagenome ERZ773200 (study PRJEB29015, sample SAMEA2737770) | human gut metagenome | biome: human gut; feature: human-associated habitat; material: faeces | place: China | collected 2012 ... | reverse complement strand
TTGCACAGGCTGGACAGTCTATGCTTGCACAGGCTAATCAGTCTAACCAGGGTGTACTTTCTCTGTTACAGTAATTTCATAATGAACCATTGACTAATAGGGAACTCTTTTTGGGTTCCCTATTCTTTTAAGGAAAAAAGGGAGTATGAAGGGTGATGGTTATAAATCAAAAGTTTTTTGGTGCAGATAGTATTTTTTCTATTATTACTACGGTAGTAATGGTGTTTGTTAGCATATTTACCGCAGGAAGTGCAATTTGTATTGCCTGGACGCAAAGAAAAAATGGAAAAAGAAATCATTTAAATAATTTATCTGTAGAATTTGTTACGGATTTTATTCAACCTTTGGAAGAGTATGAGGTATCTATAAAAAATAAATTTGAAGTATTACATGATCTGGACACGGATAAAGAAAGAGTAAAAGTTATGATAGGTGCATTAGGAAATATCAATGTTCATACGGAGTTTCTCTATTGGGAACAGCATAAAGGAGATATTGAAAATGCATTGAAGAAAAAAGAAAATGATAAAAATGTTGGAGAGGAATTCTCAAATATTTATGAGTTTGTAAAAGCTGCAAGAAAGTTTAAATCGGATATTAATAATATGCAAAAAGAAATGAGTCATTTTCTTGAAGGTGACGAGACACCAAAAGGACATAAATTTGATGAGGATGATATAAAAAATACTGGTGGTACATTGATTGGTAATATGTTGAAAATAACAAAAAAATTACCCCGGGAGTTAAAAATTAATGAAGTACTTAATGAGATGAAAAATAATAGAGGAATGTAATACATATGAGAGGAAAAACTAAGGAAAGCCATTATCTTATTACAAAATTATTTGCAACGGATTACTTTTATTTTTATTGTAAGCCATTGCTTTTTTTTACATATTTTTTCCCATATCAAATTTCAAAGAATGGACAATTTTCTACTTATGAAGAGTTTGAATATGAAAAGAAAATGAATGATATTCGGGAAGAAAAATTTGGAAAGTACGGAAACTATGCATCACAGGGGTTTGGAAATATAGCTTTTTATAAACCATGTGTTACATTTCAATATTTTTATAATAAATTGTGTTTGTATCAAAAAGAAAAAAATAAATTTTTTTGTATTCGGGAAGATGGAATTCAGGATATAGAAGATAATATTATGAAGGAAGATTTGAAATATATTCTTAAAGATAAAAAACTTTTGCTGAAAAAGAACATGTTTATTCCGAATGGAGTTAAAGAAATATTATTGTTGCAATTAGAAAAATATGAGAATAAATATGTATTGTCAGAATTATTGTATTATATTGTATCGGAAAATCATATGCTTCCAGATATTGATGCAGAACGATTAAAGCAGCATCAGAAACAATTTTCAGATAAAAAAGATGAATTTAGGCTTAATATTTGCATGAATTTACGGGAAAAGATGGATGAAGACAGAAAAAATCTTGTGGAAAAACTGGTACATGCGAAGGCAATTCAAATGGTTTGCATAAATGGAAACAGTTTATTGAAAAAAAACGAACAAAATATAACACTATTGGAGGAGATTATTGAACAAAAGAAAAAGAATAACGAAAAGAATTTAAATTTAGAAATTATTATTGAAAAACCAGAGAGCAAAGCAGAATTGGATGCATGTAAATTTAAGGAAAATTTTGAGCATAGATATATAGTAAAAAAACAGTTGATTCAGCGTACAATTACGTTTCTTGAGCAAATATCAAAGAAAGTTGCAAAAAGACATATACATGTAAAAATGACAGAAGTTGTATTACCATATGCAATTATGATTGTAAAATTTGAAGAAAAAGAAATGGACTATATGAAAATTGACTTATATTCTCCTTATATAATAGAAAAAAAAGAAAGACCAAGTTTTTATATATTTCGCAATATGCAAGAGAATTTGTATCAGCATTTCCAAAATGTTTTTTATAATATATGGAATGATGATGTTAATTCTGTATTTTTAATTGGAGAAGAAAATGATTAGTGAAAAAAAATATTATGACTTTTTGTATGAAAATTTTTTAGTAAAAAATAAGGAGCAATGGGAAAAAGCTAATTTATGGTGTGAGAATCATACTTTTTGTAAAATGGATGAAGAGACAGAAAAGCTTCTTGAGTTATTGAACGGAATAGAAAAAAAATATGAGTTTAATTTGCAAAGAATGTGCAGAAATAATTTTGAACTTTTATCATTGTATCAAATAGAGTTTCTTGGCCAAATAAAAAAGAGGCAAAGAAGTATCGGATTGAAATTTTTGATAGTTTGTTGTTTAGCGGATAAAATATTGGATTCTAAGCGTTTTTGCACAGAGGAGCAGCAAAAAATTATAAATTTGTTAACAATGGAAAGAAGGAGGCAGGAAGCTTCTTTTTTTGAATTGGGTGAATTATTAGAGGAGATTGATCATTATATAGAGGAATATGAAAATACAGAATTAAAGGAAAAAATTTTAAAATTAATATCAGATGCTTTTACATCCGAACAATATATGTGGAGACATTTGTTACTGGAAAAGGAAGCTTTTAATCAAAAAGTGATAGGGCTATTGACAGATAAATCTGTTAAATTTGAAAAGGCTGTTTTACTACTTTCGTTAAAAGAAGAAATGTCGAAAGCAGCGATTGAGGCAGCAGATCTTATCGGAAAAATTAGCTGGCTTACAGATGATTTGTGTGACTTTATATCAGACATTCGGGAACAACGAAAAAATTCACTCTTATATTTTGAAATGCCGGATGAAGAGATGGATCTTGAATATAGAGCGGAAATGGTATTGGAACATATGAGTAATCATATAAGAAGACTTGAAGATTATTTAAAAAAATTAGAAATAATAGCACCGGGTGATTTGTATTTTTATATTATAAATATGGTAAAAAGGTGGTTTGCGGACATTGAGGATTATGAAAAAGAGAATAAATAGATTTTTCGTAACTATTCAGAATTCCTTCGGGTTCAATAACCACTTGTTGTGCAAAACAGAGAATTGAAAAAATTTTTTCTACTCCGATTTGCTGTTACTTTGTGAATAAAAATGCTGTTTTTTATTTGGATGGCTGTCTTGTGGATAAAGCACTATCATCCGTATTTCATTCGCTTCATTTTCGTCTTTTGAGACGATTTTGAATATATTTATTAGCAATTTGCACCTTCAAATTTAATACTTATCCACTGTCATTTCGCTGAGTAGATTTTGTGACAGATTCGCATTTTTACAGCGTTTCTGATACAATAAAAACATAAAATTCCTCGGAAAGAAGGTGGTCTGAATGCCAGTTAACATCACAGAAGAATTCGTTCGTCAGCTTATGACGCAGGTTGATTTCCTGACGAAGAAGAACAGAACATTAACAGCTACTTTCCGAAGCGAAGAAGGCGCACAGGAATATCTTACTATCATGAGTTACATCGGATCAGCACGCAAGCATGGAATCAATGCTTTCACTGCTATCCGCGAAGCACTGAACGGAAACCCAGATATCATTTTCAACTAACGGGGTTCTGAATAGATACGATTTTTCAAGTAAAATTCATGAGCAAACAGATTTTTTACTGGTAGGAAGATAGGGAGGATTATTATATGATTTATTTGTAAATATCTGAAGCAAAGGAGGAAAGTGCTATGCAGGAAAAAAAGATTTATTCAGAAAAGTTGGGAAAAGATATATCAATTTCACAGTGTGTAAATGAAAATGAGAGTCGTATTATCATGGAAGATGTGGACTGTTCCATGGTAGGGTGGACACATAATGGTTGGAACAATGATAATGGTGGGGCAAGTAGTTGGTAAAAATATGAGTCGACGGTCAGAAATAAATTTCTGACCGTTATGGCTTTATGGAGGAAAGATGAAAAACGGTGTATATGTTGCAATTTGTTATATATGCAATGAAAAATGTAGTTTTTGTCCTTGTACAAAAAGGGAAAAATTAGAACAGAAAATTGTAAATGTCAATTCTCTGTTTTTTTTATTTAAACAATTACAGGAACAACATTGTATGCAGATAACAATTTCAGGTGGGGAACCAACACTTCATCCAAATTTTATTGAAATTATATCTTTTGCACAAAAATGCGGAATGTATGTTACGGTTTTAAGTAATGGAGAAAATTTTGCAAATAATGCTTTTGTAAATGAAATAAAAAAATGTATAGATATAACAAAATTACGTATAATTACAACTTTACATAGTTCGATTCCAGAGAAACATGAATTGGTAAATAAAAGCAAAGGAAGTTTTCATAAAAGTGTTGCTGGTCTGAAAAATATGTATGAACTGGGGGCAAAGATTGAAATTAAGCATTGTATTACAAAAGAAAATATAAGACAACTGGAACAATTTTATTTGTATTGTGACAATGAATTTCCTGAAAATGTAAATATACAATTTTGTGGAATTGATTATGTTGGTATAGAGAAAAAACAATTGGAAAAAGCTTTTTTATCATCCGAAGATATAAAAGAACAATTGGAAAATACATTTGATCTATATTTAAATAAAAGGAAACATGGAAGTAAAAGGCATCTGTATGCAATTAATATTCCTTTGTGTGCCTGTGATGTGTATTATTGGAAATTAATGTCTTTAAAAAAAGATATAGTGTATGAGGGATATGCAGATCCATATAGTAATAACCTGATGGAGGCAGAAAGAAATGTTGCTGTCAGTGAAAAATATTGTCGGGAATGCAAAGCATATGAAATCTGTAATGGAACCTACAAGACAGCATTTGATTATTTTGGAGAACGGCTTGTGAAGCCATATTTATAAGATGAAAAAAACACAAATTTTATGGAATGAAAGTAAAAAAAATATGTTGAGTATATCTCCTTACGCGAATATATTTGTTGATCGTCAAGGAAGAATTTTTTGTTATCGTGAGACTTTGGAAAAAAATATTATGATATCAGGTATGGATTATAAGTGTGCAAATGAACTGGTAGAATATTTATCAGTTCCAATCACAGAAGATGAATTGAGAATAAAAATAATAAAATTACTGGGTAAGGATGCAGATGAAATACTTGAATTAATGATATCACAGGAGTTAATTGAAAAATGCGGATAGAGTATATACAATCATTTCAAATAGATAAAAATGTTACATTTACAGGAGCTATGGTTGCCATTGAAGGTACGAAAGCATTTATGATTCAAAAGTGTGGATATATTCTTTTAACAGATATCACTGTCATAAATGTTTTACAATGTAAAACTGTTCCGGAATATTTATACAGAATATTAAAAAGTCGAAAATTTCTTATAAGTTCAAATATTAAAGAAAGTAAAGAAAAAGAGATAGAAGTTCGACCAGAGTTTTTTATGATTGATATGACAAATAAATGTAATTTAAGATGTAATTATTGCTTGAGAAATTTGGAACAAGAAGAAAATTGTATTTCAACAGAAAAATTACGGGATATTGGAAAATTTATTACAACGTATTGTGACGAATATAAAATTGCAAATATCAGCGTACAGGCATGGGGAGGAGAACCTTTGTTAGAAAAGAATAAAATAATTGCACTAACAAAGTTTATAACTCCCCAAAAAACCAAAGTACATTATTCAATTGAAACAAATGCAACATTATTAACTAATGATGTTATAGAGGAACTTTATAAAAATCATATAGGTATTGGAATTAGTATTGATGGGGATAGAAAATGTCATGATTTACAGAGAACATTTGTCTCAGGTAAAGGCAGCTATGATACTGTAAAAAAAAATCTTTTGCAAGCACAAAGGTACTATAAAAATAAAATAGGTACAATTACTACTATAACAAAACAAACTGCTGTACATATCGAAAAAATAATTGAACATTTGGTTTTGGACTTACACATAAGTAATATAAAATTAAATTTTGTGCATGCAAGTACATACACACATGGACAAAATCAATGTTTGAATACGCAGGAAATTGCGGATACAGAACTTCGTATTTTATATAAAATTATTGAATTGCAGGAGCGTGGTTATGATGTAATGGAACACAATATATTTATTAAGTTGAAAAACCTGTTGTTTCGCGAATATGCGGATATATGTCTTTCTTGTGGTTGTTGTGGTGGGGAAAAAATGATTGTATTTGATATGGATGGAAATATTTATCCATGTGAATTAACGGATGATGCAAGTTTTGTGATTGGAAGCATATATAAGAAAGAGTCATTAATAGAACAAATTAAAATGACAATTGATAAAGATAAGGCTTTTTTTAAGATGAAAAAAGCAGTCGAGTGTGAAAAGTGTTACTGGAAATTTTTTTGCAGAGGTGGATGTACAGTTCGGGCATTGAGTGAAAAAAGACAAATGGAAGTTATAGATATTGATCATATTGAATGTGCTATTAATCAGGTGTTATATCCAGCACTTATGGAATTAGTTTTAAGAAAACCACATATTGTTAATCAAATGCTGGGAGAGGATTTGTTAGTAGATGAATAAGAATAAGGACATTTTGCTGGATATTTTAGAAAAGAACTGGGAACCAGAACAGATATATAATATGTTTCCCAACCCTTCTCCTTGGAAAAATGAAATAGAGCAGGAAAAAACAGGATACTGTTGGCTTATTACTGAATTACATGCATTAATGTATTTTATGAGTAAAAAGTATGGGACGAAAGATATATATTTTTCATTAACAGATTTGATAGTTTTTGATAAAGTGGAAAAAGCAAATTGTTTTTTTGAAAAAGTATATAAGACAAGAAGATTGCCTACAACAAATGAGGAAGTAACATATATTTTGACAAATGCTATGTCCGATAGAGGACATTGGGAAATGTCCGTAAACTTAATAAAAAAATATGGACTTGTTCCGATAGAAAAAAAAGAGTGTGAAAAAAATAATTTGCGTACAGGTGAAATTAATGCTGTTTTAGCCTTCTTAATGAGATATTATGCTTCCATTATTCGAGATAGGGAAAAGGTAAAAAAAATAAATGATTTTTTACAAATAAAAGAAATTGCAATGAAAAAAATAAAAGAGATTCTTTATACATATATTAAAAAACCAAAGGAAAAAATTCAAATTCCGGATTATATAAAAAAGAAAGAAAAAAGTTGGATATCGCCGAAAGAATTTTATGATCGATATGTTTGTTTTCCATTTGATGATTATGCATGTTTTTTTGTGGGAGCAAATGAACAAGATAGCGTTATTAAAGTTTCTTTGAAATCGTTGGGAAATATATACGAAAATGGTTCATTAACTTTTTGGAAAATATCCTCCGATGTAATGTATAATGGAATATATAAACAGCTACAACAAGGAGATACTTGTTGGATAGGATTGGATGGAGGTAAATTTTTATTTAGAGATAGTGGAATTTATGATGATAGTGTTTTTAATATAAAAGAAATATTAGGATATGATGTACAATTGAATTCTGAAATGATTTCCTTGTATAGAATGGCGAAAACGACACATTCTATGTTACTATTCGATATGGCTTCTGGAGAATGTGGAAAATGGTGGAGAGCACAAAATAATATTGAAAATTATGAAACACATAATGAAAATTTTTTCATATCCGATAGTTGGTTGAAAAAATATGTATTTATAGCTGTTTTAAATAAAAAAAATATTAATATGGATGTATTTAAACATGTGTTTTTAGAGCCATGGAAAATTTTATAACATGTAAATATATTTCATTGGTTATGTTATTTGAAAAGGTAAAAAATGTCAGTTGAGGTGGAAATGTTTACCTTGATTATTTTCCATAAGATTAAAGAAAATATCAGATCTGATAACAAAGAATGGATTCAGGCACATACAAAGCTGATAAGACTTTGTATGCGCCTGTTTTTGATTCTGCCCGTTGGTAAAAAAAAGCAAGAGACCGTTTCAAGTTTTGTGTAAACGCTAAAAACTGATATAAGATTTGTGAATAGTTACAAATGGGCAGAGCCGATTTTCCGGATTCTGCCCATATCTGCATTATACAGGAGTTTTTGGGCATGTCAATAAGACCTGCCCAAAACAAGCTGGTTTTACAGGTTGCGTCCAATCAGACGCTCTTCAAAATAGATTTCAAGCTGGGAGTGGATCTGCCCCCAGTCCTGCCTGTGTCCGGTCCATTTTTTCGTGATATCCATAGTTGCCAGATACAGCATTTTCAAAAGGCTGTCATCTGACGGAAAAACGGTCTTGCTTTTGGTAACTTTTCGGAGCTGACGGTTGAATCCTTCAATGGCATTTGTGGTGTAAATTAGACGTCTTACTGCCTCCGGATATTTGAAATATGTGGACAGGGTTGCCCAGTTATCATGCCAGGATTTATAGATTTTCGGGTACTTGGAATCCCATTTATCTTTGAACAATTCTAACTCATTTAAAGCTGTTTCTTCCGTTGGAGCCGCATATACAAGCTTCAGATCAGCCATCAGTTTTTTGATGTCTTTGTATGAAACAAACTTCGTTGAATTACGAATCTGATGAATGATACACTGCTGGATTTCTGTTTTTGGATAAACAGCTTCAATTGCCTGTGGAAATCCATTTAGTCCATCCACACATGCTATCAGAATATCTTCAACTCCGCGGTTCTTTAGTCCATTCATGATGGAGAGCCAGAACTTGGCACTTTCGTTTTCTCCAACATACATACCAAGAACGTCCTTTTTTCCGTTCATATCGATGCCAAGAGCAATGTAGACTGCACGTTTTACAATGCGTCCTTCACTTCGGACATGATAGTGGATAGCATCCATAAATACGACAGCGTACACTTCTTCCAACGGACGTTCCTGCCATTCTTTTACAATTGGAAGGATTTTATCCGTAATCCGGCTGATGGTACTGTCAGAAATATCAATATCATACAGTTCCCGCATGTGAGATTCGATATCTCCGGTAGTCATTCCCTTTGCATACATGGAAAGGATTTTTTCTTCCATGTCCTGAGTCACAGTATTCTGATATTTTTTGATTAGCTGAGGCTCATACTCACCGTTACGATCTCTTGGAATAGCTACATCCATATCTCCATAGCTTGTGTGCATAGTTTTGCTGGAATGACCGTTTCTGCTGTTGTCTGTTTCTTTGTTACGATAATCATACTTGGAATATCCTAATTCTTCATCCAGTTCCTCATCCAAAGCACCTTCCAGAAGAACAGACATCATGTCACGCATGATACTGTTTACATCGGTGCCGTCTTTGATGCTGATATCATTATTCTTCAGATAATCACGCATCATTTCTCGCATTGCTGCTTTTTGTGGGCTGTCTTTTCTTCTTGCCATAAAAATAACCTCCAAACTGAGTAATTTTATCTTACATCAGTTTGGAGGTTTACACAAACTTTGGGATGCTCCCGAATTTTCTTTTCTATGCATTACTTATTGTATCTGTTTGTAAAATAAATATATGCATCCTCCAATGTTGCCGGAACTGACATACACTCCAATTCTGGCTGTATTTCAGAAATCACTCTTAATTGTAATCCTCCCTCAACGTATTGTTTTGATGTAATGCGATATTTACGTTCCACTTCTCTCGCTTTTTCCTCATCTGGTACTTTGCAAACCCATATTTTTCCCTGTGCTTCTTCAGTCAAATTCTTCATAGACCCAGCATATAAAAAACTGCCTTTGTGCATAATTGCAAGTTGGTTACAGGTCGCAGCTAAATCTTCTACCACATGAGTTGAAAACAAAACTGTTCTGTTCTCAGAAAAATCTACTAATAAATTTCGGATACGAATACGTTCTTCTGGATCTAATCCGGTAGTCGGTTCATCTACAATTAGAAATTCTGGTTCATTCAAAAGTGCCTGCACCAATCCAACCCGCCTTTTCATACCGCCTGATAATTGTTTCATTTTTTTCTTTCGATGTTCTATGAGACTGGTCTTTTTCAAATAATATTCTATCCGCTTTCTACATTCTGCTTTCGGGACACCTGCCAGATCTCCCATATATTCCAAACACTCCTGAACCGTCAAATTAGGATATAGTTCAATTTCCTGTGGCAGATACCCTATCTTTCTTTGGATTTTTTCATAGTTTCCTTCGCTATACAAAATTCCG
>ERZ773200.3531-NODE-3531-length-10083-cov-2.593339_pt1 | contig 10083 bp, 9 predicted proteins | sample MGYA00581008_ERZ773200 | MGnify/ENA primary metagenome ERZ773200 (study PRJEB29015, sample SAMEA2737770) | human gut metagenome | biome: human gut; feature: human-associated habitat; material: faeces | place: China | collected 2012 ... | reverse complement strand
TAATCTTTTTCCTTTAGTCAATTATTTAAATTGATATCTATTTACTATATAGAAATAGCAATATTCATAGTTTATCTTCTTTTTATAATTCCTAGGTTTGCAGCATCACTTTCACTTCTATAGATTTCATCAGCATCCATGCCTTCCCAAACTGCTTCAATACCACCTTCGTTGTATAGTTCTAACATCTTTTCGTTACTGATTTGTTCTCTTTGCATTTTAATAGGTTCAACCTTCCCATATAAAAATTCATCTTCATAATATTCCCATTCATCTTTATCCAGTCTATCATTTCGATAATCTTTTTGAAAATTAACATAGTTTAAACAGCTTTCAATTTCATCTTTATTTTGAGTATTCTTATCTTTTAACTGTTTTTTTAAAATATTTCTAAATTCATTTTCCCATACTACTACTTCTCTTATATTATGGTAATTTTTTCTAAAATGCATTGATAATTCATTATCTATCATTTTTAAATTTTCATCTATTTCTAATGTTGATTGTCCAGCGTTTTTTCTTTCTTCATAAATTCTACTATAACCCACATATTCATTTAAAATACTTCTTAACCCTCTTATTGTCCTTCCGTTATTCAATACTGTATCATCTTTTATAGCATCATTTAAAATATATCTATCATCAAGTGAAAGTTCTTTTAAGGTTTTCCTGGGATTTATAAGATATTTTCTAGATACATTATTTGTAGCAAGTGTCTTAATATATTCAATAAAGTCAGCTAAGTAGCTGGTGCCTTCTAAAACAATGTCCTCACTTTTCCCTTTTTTGTGTTGTTCTTTCTTCTTGATATCTCTCTGTTCTTTTTTGATTCTTATTTCAGAAGTGATTCTAGTTATAAATTTATCATTATAGATAACAGGTATTTCTTTTATTTTTAAACTTTTCTTATTTGATATTGTAATTGTTATTGGTTTACTTTCTTGCTTATTTTCAATATAGTGATTCTGATATTCATCTTTAGATAATTCTTCTATAAATGATTTTTCATCTTTATATAAAGAGGTTAAAAAATCTAGTTGTTCTATTCTAAAGCTACCTACTTTTACCCTATCATCAATATTAAATAAAAATTTTTGTCTGTTTTTTACCTCACCGTTATTTCTTCTAAAGTTTCTTCTTAGGTTTTCAAATGATTCATTCCACATGTAATACATAATAGCCTCCTACTTGTTAATAAAATTATATCATAAGAAAAGAGAAAATCAATTTTTTTCTCTTTCATAATCACATTCACTGCATTTTATTTTTCCGTTTTTTTCTACTAAGTATTTACCACATTCTGGACATTTTTCATCTATTGGTAAATCCCATGATGCAAACTTACATTTTGGATAATGATTACAGCCGTAGAAGATTTTACCTCTTCTTGTTTTCTTCTCTATAACCTTACCATCACAAAGTGGGCAATCCATTATTTCTTTTTCTTCTTTTATTTCTTTTTTGATATATTTGCATTCTGGATAGTTAGAACATGCTGTAAATTCTCCATATCTACCCTTTCTAATAACAAGCGGATTACCACATTCTGGACATTTTTCTCCTGTTTCTTCTGGAGCTTTCTTTTCCATTTCATCAAAGGCGTTTTTCACTCTAGGTTCAAATAACTTATAGAAATCTTCTAAAACTTTATTCCATACAGCTTTTCCATCAGCAACTTTATCTAGGTCTTCTTCCATTTCTCTTGTATATTCAACATTTATTAAATCGGAGAAAAACTCTTGTAATTTATCAGTTGTTTCTATACCTATCTCTGTTGGTTTAAATTTCTTTTCTACTAATTCTACATAACCTCTTTGCTTTATTGTATCAATAGTTCCAGCATAAGTTGATGGTCTACCAATACCTAACTCTTCCATTTCTTTAATTAATTTAGCTTCTGTGTATCTAGCAGGTGGTTTTGTAAAATGTTGTTCTTTTTCTACTTTATCTGTTTCTTTAACTTCTTTTTCCTTGAAATTAGGTAATATTTTATCTTCACTTGACTCATAGTCTTTATAAACTTTTAAATAACCATCAAAGATTAAAACTTGTCCAGTTGTTTTAAATTTATATTCATTATTATTAAGAATGACTGTTGTTTGGTCCACTTTTGCATCAGCCATTAGAGATGCTAAAGTTCTTTTATAGATTAGGCTATATAACTTAAATTCATCATTTGATAAATACTCTTTTACTTTTATTGGTTCTCTTAGGATACTTGTAGGTCTTATAGCCTCGTGAGCATCTTGAACGTTTTCTGTTTTTTTAGATTTCTTAATATATCCAGTATACTCTTTACCATAATTCTCTATGATGTATTTATATGCTGGCTTTGTAAATTCTTCACTTAAACGAATAGAATCTGTTCTCATGTAAGTAATTAAACCAACTGCTTCACTACCTAGGTCAATACCTTCGTATAGTTTCTGAGCGATTGACATTGTTTTTTTTGCAGGAAATCCTAATTTAGTAGATGCCTCTTGTTGTAAAGTACTAGTAATGAAAGGAAATTTACTTTTTTTGTTTTTAGCTTTTTTTTCAACGCTTTCAACAATATATTTATCGGATAATGAATCAATTACTTTGTCACAATCTGCTTCTTTTTTTAATTCGATGTCTTTATCCTTGTATTTAAACAAATTAGCTTCAAACTCATTAAAAATTGATGTTATTGTCCAATATTCTTCAGGATTAAATGCTTCTATTTCTCTTTCTCTATCTACAATTAATTTTAAGGCAACACTTTGAACACGACCTGCAGATTTGGCACCTATTTTTGATTGTAATAATTTAGAAAGTCTGAAACCTATTATTCTGTCTAAAATTCTTCTTGTTTCTTGGCTTTTTACCAAATTATCATCTATAACTGTTGGTTTATTGATTGCTTCTAATACTTTATCATGAGTTATTTCATTAAATAAAACTCTTTTATAATTTTCATCTTTTATACCTAATGCATCTTTTAAATGCCAAGCAATAGCTTCTCCTTCACGGTCAGGATCGGATGCTAGGTATACAATATCACTGTTTTCAGCATCTTTTTAGTTCTGTAATAGTTTTCTTTTTGCCTTTTATAGGAATATAATTTGGTTTAAAACCATTTTCAATATCAACTCCTAGACCATATTGACCTGTTGTTGCGAGGTCTCTTATATGACCTTTAGATGACACAACTTTATAATCATTACCAAGATATTTTTCTATTGTTTTACTTTTTGAGGGACTTTCCACAATCACTAAATGCTTTTTCATACTTTCACTCCTTGCTTATACATTTATACAAATTAAATTTATTTTTGTCAATAAAATTTATTCATCTTATCTATATTATAGTATTGTTTTCTATTTTTTCTACATTAATTTAAAAAATAGAATAAATTATTCTATTCTGGTATTTCTTTTATCTTGCAATCCTTAAATATATTCTTTAAAATACTTTCCTTTACTTCTTCTTCAATAGGAGCACCACATGCTTTTTTATGTCCTCCACCATTTAATTTTTGAGCCAATATGGAAATATCAATATCCTTTTCTGTTCTTAAGCTTAGTCCTCCTGACATATTAATCATAACAACTAAATCCAGTTCAGGGTGAATGCTTGATAAATAATTTCCTAATTCACTTCTATATCTTTCACTAAATACAGCACCAATTAAATATCCATCATATTCAATTTTGTATAACTCCTTATCCTTTTTCTTTAAATATCTGTCTACTGTATCTTTTTCTATTTTTAATATTTTATTTTCAAACTTATTCCATTTGAATTTTTTACCTCTTTTTAATTTTTGATACATTTCTTCTATATATGTATTTCTACCATATAAATCAAAAATATTTCCTAATTCCTTGGCCATGAAATCAAATTTTTCTACCCATAACCATAAGTCTAAGTTTTTAACATGTTTTATATAATCTTCAACTATCTTTTTAAACTTATATTTTTTTGATAAGTAATTATAAAATAATGTAGTTCCACATTCTTCTATATCAATTACTACATTTTCGTAGTTTTTTGCAAACAGATGGGTATGGTGATCAAATATTTTAAATTTATAAGCATAGCCACTTTCTTTTATTTTTTTATAGAAATTCTCACTTAGAGCTAAATCTGTTATATAAATATTTTGATATGAATTAAGATCTTCTTTTAATAGTTCTTCAACAAATTCGTCCATTTCATGTGGTTCTTTTAAAATATAATCAAATTCTACTTTAGTAAGTTTTAAAAGAATGACAGGACTTACTCCATCTATATCAGAGATATGTGATATTAATAAATCTTTCATTTTACTTCCTCCAAATATTTTTTCACTGGTCCATAGCTTCTTCTGTGTTCTTTTATAATTCCATATTTTTCTATAGCTTCTAAATGTTTCTTTGTTGGATAACCTTTATTATCTTTAAAATCATACATAGGATATTTTTTATCTAATTCATATAACATTCTATCTCTTGTTACTTTAGCAATTACACTTGCTGCTGAAATAGTAATGCTTTTTATATCTCCTTTTATAATAGAAGTAGTTGGAATATCTATATCTAGTGGCATAGCATCTATCAAGATATGTTCTGGTTTTATAGGACAGTTATTAATAGCTTCTTTCATAGCCAGTTTTGTTGCTTCATAAATATTTACTTCATCAATTATTTTCTCATCGATAATACCAATACCAATAGCTAGTGCTTCTTCTTTTATTTTAACAAATAGTTCATCACGCTTCTTTTCTGAAAGTTTTTTAGAATCTGTTAGCCCATCTAGAGAGAGACTTCCTTCTTCTGGTAAGATTACACAAGCTGCGACCACTGGTCCAACAAGTGGCCCTCTTCCTACTTCATCTACTCCACCTATTAAAGTAATCTTGTTTTCTCTTAATTTTCTTTCATAACGATAATTATCTTTAAGACATAATTCTAAATCTAGTTTCTTAATAAGTTTTTTATCAGCTTTTTTATTTTCTAATATTTTTAAATCTAGGCATGCCTCTAAGTTCATGAATTTATAACCATTTATAATAACTATTTTATCCTCGTCGAAAAAGTTACACCCTATTTCATAACAATCTTTATATTTTATCTCAGTGTTGAAATACCCTGTTTTGGTAGGCCATTCAATACTATTATAATATTCTTTACTACAACTTAAATCTATATCAGAAGTATCATCTATAATATCTTGAACAACTAAACTAGCTCCACTTATTATAATGTAATTGTTCTTATCTAAATCTAACTTATCTAGTTTTTCAAACACTTCTACTTTATTCATATTACCACCTCTATTATTATAACTAAAATTTCAAAAAAATAAAAGATGAATTATTTATCACCTTTTACTTATAATATTCAACTTATCTTAAAACATATAACGTACGCCGTAAGAATAGAAATCAGTAATAGTTAAGTCTTTATTTTCAGAATTTAAGTCTAATCTAATTGATGTAGATGAATTTCCTTCTTTTTTACTTCTTGATGAATCGTCTTTATACTTATAGCTATATTTTACTGTAGCTCTTACATTTATTTCACCATCGCTATCAATATATGAAGAAGAAGCGTCTATGCCTGTTACTTTGTAACTTTCAATTTGATCAGATTCATATCTTTTTACTAAGTCGTTGTAATAAGTATCGAATGAGGAAATTTCTAATATTTCTTTATCCCAAATTTTATTGTTTCTAACTTCACTAATATCTTTTTTACTTATAGCAGCACTGACATAACCATCTAGGAAATTTTGAACAACAGTTTTTAACTTTTTACTAGAATCTTTAGTTAGTTTGTATCCATAAGTTCTTGTTGTGTTAATATCTTCTTTTGAATATACATTCTTACTATCTTCTAGAACAAGTCCATTTTTTAGTGTTATTGTAATGTTTACTTTATCTTTTAAGATACTTGGTATTTTATAAACATTTTTTGTCTTTGAAGATTTACTTTTATCTAAGTATTTACTAGATAATTTTACACCTTCTACTGTGACTGTAGTATTTGGATCTGTCTCTACAGTTACGTCTTCAGCAACAACATCATCACCTAAAGCTTTCCAATTATTAAATATACCATATTTTTTATGACTTGCTTTTGAAATACTGACTGTTACATATTCACTCTTTTTACTATCTGATGTTAAGTATTCAAATGTATATGATTTAGTTAAACCACTTTTTTTGTCTGTTTTTTCTTTCAAAATATCTTCTACAAACTTATCAATAGTACTAGAACCAGTAGAACTTAGTTTTTCTAGTTCACTATCTTTTAACATTCTAATTTGTTCAATATTCTTTTTCTTTTCATCTTTATATTTGTTTTTTACTATATCCTTAGTTATAAAATCACTAGTTCCATAAACATCGGCATATTCAATTTGTGATACATAATCATTTTCTATCACTGATTTTGCATATTTAGTTGCGAATGATTTAGCACTAAATACAGTAGAGTTGACTATAAGATATACTACTAATAAGAATACTATTATTCCTACAATTATAACTGGTAATTTGTTCTTTTGTAAGAATTCTTTTAGATTATTATTGTTCTTTTTACTTGTGTTAGATTGCTTATTTTCCTTTCCATTCTTAGTTTCTTTTGTTTCGTTAGTTTTACTAGTCTTAACCGCTTCTTTTATTTTTTCACCACAAGATTTGCAAAACTTAGCCCCCTTAGCATTTTTTGTCCCACACTTCGAACAAAACATATATACTACCTCCTACTTCTATAGATTATAAATCTATATCTTTATATTATATGCAATAAGGTGTTAGGTCAAGAAAAAAATAGGTTATTTTTCTAACCTATCTAATGTAACATTACCAAGATATCCGTTTTTTAAGTCATTTACGATAATTGTTGCGACTTTTTCGTAGTCAGCTACTCCACCTTTAGTTAAAGCACCACGTTTTTTACCAATCACATCAAAAGTTTCTATAAAGTCTTCATCTAGTTCAGTAATACCATATCTATCTTCAAGATTTTTAGGGTATAGTTCCATCATTTTCTTTAAAATAAAACATGATAAATCCATATTATCTAGTATTTCTTCTTTTATTGAGGAAAAAGCTGCTAAAACATGGGCGTTTTCTTGATTTTCGATTTTTGGCCATAGTATTCCTGGTGAATCTAGTAGTTCTATATCTTTATTGATTCTAATCCAAGATAAGCTCTTTGTAAAACCTGGTTTGTTACCTACTCCAGCTGATTTTCTACCGATAAGTCTATTTATTAGAGTTGATTTACCAGCGTTAGGAACACCTACTATTAAGGCACGCAAACTTCTAGGTTTAAGTCCTTTATTTAATCGCTTTTGATTTTCTTCTTTCATTATTTCTAGACTCTTATCGATTATTTTATTTGTATCTTTTCCATTCATTAAATCAACTGGTACTACAACATAGCCTAAATCTTCATAGTATTTAATAAACTTATTAGTTTCTTCTTTATCACAAATATCATATTTAGTCATTATAAGAATTCTTCTTTTATTACCAATCAATTCATCAATATCTACCCTCTTAGCAGAGCCATAAACTTTAATTCCTAACTCACTAATAAATTTATTAAATTGAATACGATCATTTACATCCGGATCTTGTGAACCAATCCAAAATCTATATACAATAGCATCCGGATATGCATCTTTCAACTCGTTTACAAAGTGACTTTTTCCAACTCCAGGCTTTCCTACAATGAATGTTATGCCATTTTCTATATTCTTAGGTGCTTCACGTATTATAATGGTTTGCTGTTGCAAATCTGTAGATAATTTTATTAAATCTGGAAGCTCTGATACATTAACTTCAAACTTTTCCGAACATGTATACTCGTACGCTTTTTGAATTATCTGTAATTCACGTTCTTCTGTATAATTCGTCTAAATAATCAGTTACTTGTTCTTCCGTCAAAGGTACTATAATAATACCTTCTTTCTCAATAGCAGGCATTCCCATAAACTCAGTATTTGTAGTAATTTGATCTGTATTAACAATCAGAACATTGTTATCAGAACTATCATATTGATTGCTATTTGTTTTAATGGTTACTGTATGTTCAGTAATGGTAATATCTTCTATTTTTGTTCCCGGATAATTTTTTGCCTGTATCCGGTAAACCATATCATCTTGGATTTTTATATAAAGATCGTCAAATTGTTTCGTTCCAAGAGATTCTGATTCTATTTGTACAATTTTGCGCTCAACATCCATTTTTGCCAAGAACAATGTAAAAACATAATTTTGAAATGTATATCCCTTCAACGAACTCCTTGCTAACTTTCTTTCTGCCATATTCCATTACCTCAATTCTTATACCAAAATTACTCTTACTTTTTCATATCAATAGATATACCGTACAAAGCTCCGCATACATCTTGCCATCTTCAAACTTCACATCATCAAGTAACAATGCCTGAAATAACACTTCTCTAACACCCTCTAATTTTACCATAGAAAGCTCCATATCCGAAAGTCCATTCGATTTTACACTGTCAAAAGCATATTCTTTTATTGCCACCAAACAATGCGTATACAATGCCATAATATACTTGTCCGACATAAGGAAGGCGTATGTTTCATTCCCTTGATATGTATATCGGCACTTTTCCAGATTTTCCTGCGATTTGTCAAAATAACATCTGACCGTTTCCAAATATACATCTCCATTATACTGCGGTTTCAGCTTTTTTACATACCTTCTAATGGTCGCAAATATATTATTTCTTTCCATAGCTGTCTTGGTTCTCTTAAATACAGGCTTTTTCCATTGCATATCCATATAAACATTATTAAGGATAGTCTTTCCGGCATACTGTTTGAAGTCACCTATCCGCAACAAATATGTTAATACCTCAAACAATTTCTCCTGTGACATTATCTCCTGATACGAATAATCTCCAAATTCAATATGATCCAGTTTCAAAGGACTACTTCCCTTTTTAATCTCCCGTTCCATTACCCTGTTCACATCTCTCATTGATTCCATACATTTTCCTTTCCACTTCTGGACATCATGTCCAAAAGATAACAAAAGAGCAGCTACAAATCTCTCAACTCATAACTGCTCTGACACTGTTTTCTATTCCATCTTCCTGCTCTTACCTACAAGAAATAATTTTATATCTAACAATCCCTGCTACAAATTTTCAAATGTTAAACTCGATTGACAATGCCTTTTTTGTTTTTTCACTCACACTTCTGGACATTATGTCCAAAAGTTCCCGATATCAATTTTATTATTTCCATAACTGTATTGATAATTCTGATTATAATAATCATACCACCAATCAACCCACCAATGATACAATCTAGTGCCAATATGCCAATGCTCCCTGCAATACCAAAATTCTTCGGAACAAGAAACATACTCATTTTCCGTATTCCATATGGACAGCCTACCATAATCCAGTATCGAAAATAATCAAACCCATCTGCCTTTACACATACCGGATAGCACATGATCATCCAGACAGCTAATATCATCATTGGAATGATAATTCTAAACAATACCTTTTTCATCCCAGCCTCCTCCATACATATCATGCTGCACTTCCTGTTGATAAAAATGATTCATCGTAATTGGTGCATTATAAAGTGCCGTTACCATATATGCCTTGATATTTGTAATCTTCGTCGTAGCCTCTTTCATGCAGCCAATCACATATTCCAGATGACTGCTGTTTAGTTTCAGAAATCTAGCTTTCACAAGCTCATAGGGATATTCTTCTCCTGCAACACGAATCGTCTGCCGTTTCACACACACCACTTCACAGATAACTTCAAACAATTCGTCATAAAGCTCCCTTTGACCATATTTATCATATTTCATATGGTGCTCATAACTTATATTTTCTTTAATCAACTCTATGTATGCCTGTGCATCATCCATCACATCAATCGTATTATCCTCTGTCTCCATTGCTTCAGAAGGATTGATAGGATAGATATAACTCTCCTCAGTATGATTAGGGTTAGTCTGATTATAGTTAGTATAATTAGGTACTAATTTCTGAACTTCTGTAGGTTCAATTTCTGAACCTCCGGAAGTCTGTTTACTATACTTCTGCAAGTTCACATTTTGTACTTCTTG
>ERZ773200.3525-NODE-3525-length-10105-cov-59.436318_pt1 | contig 10105 bp, 13 predicted proteins | sample MGYA00581008_ERZ773200 | MGnify/ENA primary metagenome ERZ773200 (study PRJEB29015, sample SAMEA2737770) | human gut metagenome | biome: human gut; feature: human-associated habitat; material: faeces | place: China | collected 2012 ... | reverse complement strand
TATTAAATATCTTTATTTCATTTTTCGGATTACCCCAACTATTGACAAAGAACCAATAAAAAATACCCCTCACCCACTTATTACAGTGGATGAGGGGTATTAATGATATTTTAATTTTTTCTTTGCCCCATTGTAACAGGATCTTCTCTTCGCATAAGATAAATATTTAATTTAATTAATAGTAGATAATATCTAATTTGGCTCAATGAAGCAATTCTAATAATATTACCTTTTCCGATTTGCTCTTTGATTAAGCTGGTATCGTATGTTACAGGCATAGAAAAATCAATGCAATACTCACTTAATCTAGTGTCTGGGATATACATTATTTCATATGCTTTGTTGCTTTTAACAGCAGCTACGCTTGTTTCCATTTCATCTACTGAAACTACAGGAACTAATGTAAGATAATTTTTATTCTCTATATGGCATGATGTATTAATTACCATTGCCTTTGCTTTGAATTTTTGAAGAGTTCCGTCTGTATCAAAAAAAACAAATGGAATATCTGATAATACATCTCCTTGTGAGAGTTCAGGAAGAAGATTATCATACAGATAGTTGACGGTCTCTCCCGTTTTTTCAAATTGTTCAATTGCTTCTTTGGCTCGTTTTTTTTCTCCATATGGAATACTTGGAAAAGAAGCATCTACAAAATCAATTAATTCTTTTAACATAATCAATCAAAAAAGTTTACTCCTTCAACAGCCGTTGACATTTTTCTATACATGTTTCGTTTCCTTGCGTTTTCTTCTGGTGTTAAATATCTCATTTCCCCAAAAATTTCATTTGCTATTTTTTCATTTAAAACATTTGATTTTTTAACATCTTTTCCGTATGATAGCAATGAACTATTTAGAGGATTTCCAAAAGAATTCGATGAATTAGAGTTACTAATAAATGGCTCATAAATCGCAATTTTTTGAGATTCAAATAAGTGTGAATCAAAGTTATTTCCACCAGAAGATGTTAGTGTTGCGAATGAAATTGCTGCTAAAGCAATTGTTGATGTAATTGAATTAATCTTCAATTTCAACATCTCCTTTTACAATGCTACCCAAATTATTAACGATATTATTTGTGTATAAGACGATTTGGTCTACACTTTCTTTGCCGATTTCTCTATTCTCTTTGTTGAAATTGTGACTATATCTGTTATTTATATCGATAGTAATAGCGAGTTTGTTTTCAATGTTTGCTTTTTTGTTTATTGATGTGGTTTCACTTCCGGTCATCACAGGTTTTCCATCGAATAATCTTATGTTTTGTAAGTCTAAATTAATATAATATTCGTCTTTTAAAACATAAGTCAGTCGACACTCTGTATCATAAACGCTCTTATTTGAAGTAAACTTTAGCAAATTATCGAATATATATTCAGATGCATCTGTATTTTCGTCTTCAATAATTTGAGCAATTAAGCCAATATAATTGATTTTTATGCTTTCTATTGCTTCTATAATTAAAAAAACATCCTTTACCTTTTCTAATAAATGTTGCTCACATTTGTTCCAATCTGTATTAAAATTATCATCATAACCAGTTCCAATAGATATACTACTTTTTGTTAAAATAAGTTGAGTATGATTAGATAATGATTGCATAATTACAAGAGGAACATCCGTTGGTGCACCATCAGGAATAGGTAGAATAGTTGGTGGATTGTACCTTTCTTTTAAATCCTTTTCATAAACTTCCAGGAAGGTTTTTTTAATTTGCGTATTAGATGCAGCAGTTTCCATTGAAATATTCATATTTGTGTTGAGTATTATCATTGTGCTAATCATCTTCCTTTCTGAAATTAATATATGCCATATCAAATTGATATAAATACACATTTTTATTATATTGAATTTTTTCTAAAAAGTCAATATATTCTATAATAATGTTATCCGATATATATTAAATTATTTGTGATTTCTTGTAACAGTTCCAAAATTCATTACATATAACAAAAAACTCCCCGAACAATCTTATTTTTGATATGCTCGGGGAGTTTTTGAAATTGGATTAAGTTGCCAAAAACCTGTAAATAAAACTTACAAGTTTAAAATTTTCAGTAAACAATCCACTTTTTTAACTTGATGGCGCCGCCACCGTTAGGTGCGGTTAAGTATATGTAATCGTGTGCTTTAAGGGTTGTTGTAATAAGATTTTTAACCGAATTATCATCTTCAACAACCAATTTCAATGGTTTATTCATGAATTTCTACCTCCTCGGCAGATAATGTAATGGTAAACACCGTGCCGTGCGGTGTATTATCCGAAACGGTTATTTTGCCGCCGTGCGCATTTACAATGGAACGGCACAGAGATAATCCCAAGCCTAAGCTGCGGCGGCTGTCGGCTATTTTATTCGCTCCGCTGTAAAACATATCGAACACCCGCTCTTTCATTTCATCCGGTATCCCGTCACCGTCATCGGCAATAGATATAACGGATTTATCTCCTTGCTTCCAGGTTTTAATCAGAATATTAGAGCCTTTCGGCGTGTATTTAATGGCGTTGTCCACAATATTTATAATAACCTGCACCATCAGCTTTGCGTCCATTTTGGCAAGAAGATAGTCTTCTTTATACCGAACGGTAATATGATGTTCTACGCTTTTTCTGTTCACATGATGAAGTGCTTCTGTAATGACATCGTCCACTAAATCCTCTGTAATATGAAGATTCAACCGTCCCTCTTCAATTCTTGTTAACGAAAGTAGATTTTCCACAAGATTGATAAGCCACATAGAGTCATCGTAAATATCTGTATAAAGCTGATTCTTTGTCGCTTCATCAAAGGAATTGCCGTTTGATATAAGATTGCTTGCGTTCCCCGAAATAGAAGTAAGCGGTGTTCGCAGATCGTGCGAAATAGCCCGCAGGAGATTTGCACGGAGCTGTTCATTCTTTGCAAGAATTGCCGCTTCTTCTTTTTCTCTTGCATTCTTTTCGTTTTCCAGCGACAGAGCACATTCGCCGAGTATGGACAACAGAATACTTTTTTCAAACGCATCAAGCGGCTCATTGCCTATATAAATACCGACAACACCGTAGATTCGGCTGTTTACCCTTACGGCAAGGTATAGGCACTTTGCATTTGAAAGCGTTTCTGTAGTAGCGCCTGCGTGCTTGTTATTTTTTAGCACCCATTCCGCAACCGCCTCTTCTTTTGTACCCGTTATTTCTTTGTCTGTTTTATCTCCCGAAACTGTAAAAATATGAGGTTCTCCGAGCGTTTCGCCCTCAGTCAGATAAAACACTATATCCTTTCCGAGCAGTTTTATAAGCTGATTTGCCGTTGCGGAAACGATTTCGTTTTTGTCTTTTGCCTGTTGCAAAAGCTGATTTGTATCAAACAGCACCTTTGTTCTGTAAGCCGCCTTTGCCGCCTGTTTCGCATGCTCTTTCAACTTCACGGCAAGCGAGCTTGTGAGCAGTGCCGCCAAAAACATAATTAGAAAGGTGACAGGATATCCTTGATTGTAAGCCCGAAGTGTGAACTGCGGATCGGTAAAGAAAAAGTTGAAAACCAAAACGCTGACAATAGAAGAAATCAGGCTGTAAACCCGATGTCTTGTAACGACCGAGGTCACAAGAACGCCGAGAACATATACCGTGATGATATTTGCCTCTGCAAACCCCAATTGCCTGAATAGCATTCCTATACAGCTTGCCAAAATTAAAATGGCAACGCTTTTTAAAAGATCGGAAACCGAAAATACGATTCCATTTTTCTTCCTTGCTTTTTTGGCGCGGTATGCGGTGTTTTTACCGTCAGTATCGGGTATGATATGCACATCTAAATTCGGTGCGTTTGCAATCAGTTTTTCTGTAAGAGTAGGTTTAGAAAATATGCTCTTTCGGGTTGCGGAGCTTCTTCCTATCACAATTTTTGAAACTCCCGAAAGCCTTGCAAATTCGGCAATTTGATAGGAAACATCTTCACCGTGCACGGTTTCAATTTTAGCGCCTAATTGTTCTGCAAGACGCATATTGCTTCGCAGGCGTTTTACATCTTCTTCAGGCATAACCTGATAATCAGGAGTTTCCACAAACAGTGCGGTAAAAGCGCCCTTAAAGGAATTCGCCATTCGGGCGGCGGTGCGGATAATTTTTGCATTCGACGGTGACGACGAAAGGCATACAAGAATATGCTCATCCGTATGATAATCACTGTGGCTTTTCGTTCTGACGGTTTCGGTAAGCAGATTCACCCTGTCGGCACAGCGGCGCAAGGCAATTTCACGAAGTGCCGTTAGATTTTCCACGGTAAAGAAATTCTCTGTTGCACGCTCAGCCTGAGTCGGGCTATAAACTTTGCCCGCTTGCAGCCGTTCAATCTATTCCTGCGGCTCAATATCCACAAGCTCAACCTGACTTGCGTTGTCAAACACCGAATCGGGGATTCGCTCATGTACCATAATGCCCGTTATAGATGTAACGGTGTCATAGACTTTCGATATGCTGAACGTTTACCGTGGTATAAACGTCTATTCCCGCATTAAGTAACTCTTCAATATCCTGATAACGCTTCGTATGTCGGCACACGGGGGCATTGGTATGGGCAAGCTCATCCACAAGAATTAACTGTGGATGTCTGGCAAGCGCAGCGTCCAGATTAAATTCTGAAAGAGTAATTCCGTTATATTCCGAAACAAGATTCGGAAGACATTCCAATCCGTTTACAAGTGCAGAGGTCTGAGGACGGGCATGAGGTTCAATATAGCCGGCAACGACATCAATACCATGCCTCTTTACCGAATGAGCTGCTTTCAGCATAGCATAGGTTTTGCCGACTCCTGCGGCATAGCCGAAAAAGATTTTCAAATGTCCTCTGTTTAGGTTCTGTTTCTCCTTTTCAATTTCTTTTAGAAAATGTTCTGGACTTTGCCTTATTTTATCCATATAAACACCCATGTAAGTCTCATATTTAAAGTTGGAAAAATTAAAAGAATTTCTTCTTTTTGAAGTAGATGATTTCTCCTATTGCGATAATAAGAGAAACAATAATCACCGACAGATAACCGTATCGCCACTTCAGCTCCGGCATATAAGCAAAGTTCATTCCATACCATCCCGTAATTAAAGTAAGAGGCAGGAAAAAGGTGGTGACGATTGTGAGAATCCCCATAATCTTATTTTGCCGCGCATCCTGCATAGACTGATAAAGCTCACGAAGCTGAAGCATATTTTCACGAAGCAACTGAACATGATTTTGCAATCTCTCGGCACGGTGGGTAAATTTTTCCCAGTCCCCGGTATCGTCTGCAAATGAAGAACACGCGCGGGATTGAAACAACTCTCCGATATCTGTCAATTGTTCATAGTAAGCATTTAATTCGGACAGCTTTTGCCTGTGTTTTGTAAGCAACGGGAAAAAGTCTGTCGAACCGCCGGTGCCGATATTTTCTTCCATTTTTTCTGTTTCTGACTCGATGTGAGAAAGATAGAGAACATCATCCTCTATCATTTGCTCCATAAACTGCAAAAGAAGATGAGCCGGACTGTTCAGCTCCTGAAACATACTTATCCGTTTGTCTACCCATAATTTCAAATCGCCTACATCTTCGACAAATAAGAGCGACTGTCCCGTCAAATAAAAGCTGAAGGAAAGTTGCGGTGAACGCTGTTCGCTTTTTTGAGGCAGGCGTAATGTTCCGATGATGCAGTTTTTGAAAACCTCTGCCTTACAATAACGAATCGATCCAAGACAGTGAAGAAGTTCTTTATAATACGGTAGTTGTTCTTTACATTTGTGAAATTCCGCCGTACTCATAAATGTAAAAAACGGCTTTTTATCGCCGCAGTTTTGGGCGGCTTGCAGACTCCCGTCTTTTGAATTTATAAAGTATTGCATTACAACTCCCCCTTTCTACTTTTTATTATATCACATATATCACAAGTGTAAAAGTATTTTCTACTTTACATATTCCGCATTGATCACCGCTTGATTTGAAAAGCGAAAATCAGAGAAGCTATTTGTAAAGGCATTATTTGAAGCCTTTTTCCATATCACAGCGGTCTGAATTACGGAAGGATCCAGCGGTTCTATCGTACATCCTGCTTTCTCACAGATAATACTATTTTGTTTTGTAGAAATGATAAGACAGCGGTATGTATCGTTATTTGCAGAAGCATTGTTTTCAATAAAGCCAAAGTTAATGCGATTTTTGTTTAGCTTATCATATATATCCTCTGTATTTCCAAACAGGAAATGAAGCTGACATTCGGCTTTCCTTTTGAAAACTTTTCAAATAGCGGTATCAGCGAATCCAAGATCATAGGATTATCAAACGCAATAAAAAGGCTGTTTTCTGCAATTTCTTCGTCAATTAAGTGGTGGTTATTTGCTAAAAAATCGTCAAGTCTTTTCATTATAAAGTAACCGAACACAATAATGACAGCCACTGCGCACACTAACAATAATTCTTTCATGCTTTCCGTCTTCTTTCGGAATTTATATGTGAAAACACTTTTGTATGTTTTTGGTATCACTCAGCACCAAAATAGTGTCACCCGGTATAAAGCTTGTTTCAGGCGCAAAATTTAGATTCATTTTACCGTCGCGTTTAATCGCCATAATATTGATACCGTGCTTTTTACGCACATCTGCTTCAATAACGGTTTTTCCGATCCATTTTTCGGGTACGGCAATTTCAAAAATTGCATGATCGCTGTCCAACTCTATGTAATCGAGGATATGGTCGGCAGTATAGCGGATAGCCGTCCAATCCGCAAGCTGCCTTTCGGGATATACGATTTCATCCGCACCGTTTCGCAGAAGGAATTTTGCGTGTACTTCCCGTGCCGCACGGGAAACTATCTTTTTGGCATCCAATTCCTTTAATAGAGATGTCGTTTCAAGCGAGCTTTGAAAATCGTCCCCGATTGCAACGATGCAAACATCAAAATTATTTACGCCCAAAGACTCCAAAAACTCCTCATTTGTTGCATCACCTATTTGCGCGTTCATAACAAAGGGCAATACCGCATTTACTCTTTTTTCGTTTTTGTCTACAGCCATAACCTGATGCCGCATCTCGTGCAGAAGACTTTGTTATGAAAGCTTGCGAGCATTACCGCCGCTATCTGATTCGACAGCGTGACCGAGAACGATGAGGTGAGCCTATGAAGAAATATACAAGGATTGATTATACCAAGGTGTAGTTACCCGAAGAACTGCTCACTTTTTTTGCAAAGGCATTAGCGCCAAAGATTAGGAAGTTCTATGATAGTGACAAGGGCAAAGCTTACTTTGAAAAATGGCTTACCAAACACCCTGAATATGATGAACGGACACCTGATGCAACTGCATCGTGCGTCTGAGTTTTCGCACATTCGACAGCAAATAAAGGATGCTGCCATTGAAAACCTTTGGAAAGGTATTGAACAAGGACAATCGGTTGATATGCTGACTGAGCGTCTGCATAAACGACAAGCAGAAAAAGAGAAATTGGAAACTCAGCTTGCTATTGAGAACAACAAGAAAATCTGCCTATCCGAAGCGCAGATTTTAGCCTTTCTTGATTATGTGTGCGAAATGCCGTTTGATGATTTTAATAAGCGCAGAGCGATTATCAATATATTCGTTCAATCCATCTACTTGTATGACGATCATTTCACCCTAATTATCAACGCAAGTAAGAAGCCTTTGAGCATCGACAATATCCCGCTTGATGATATTGAGGAAGCTTTTGAGGGCGAAAATACCGAAACGGAGGGGTGTTCATCCTTGATGACACCCGCTCCACCATTATAGTCACGACTGCATATGCAGTCGTGACTTTTTTAGTATATGATTATTCCAATATTTATGCGTTTTTTATAGAAAAACAAGAATCATTTATGAAGTATAAAACAACACAATATAAATTATGCAACCGTACACAGAATATTATGGGATGCCTTTATTTTGCGTTATTTCTTTTTCATACAGTTTTTAAAACATTTTTTATCAAATGACGGGTTGAATGCGTAGAAATTCTTTTCGTCAAGTTTGTCGGTCATAAGTCTCAGATTTTCACCGAAGCGTTGATAGTGTACTACTTCACGCTCACGCAAAAATCTTATTGCATCTTTTACATCGTAATCATCGCAAAATCTTAAGATATTATCATAGGTTGATCGCGCTTTTTGTTCTGCTGCAATCATATAAGAACAACTTTACATTAAAAGTTCCAATGGATTTCAATGGGAACATCTCTTGTTCCCGGAATACGCTTGCCGACGGATATATAATCAATCAGCGTTTCCACGATTTCACGGGTAAGGTGTTCCAAGTTGGTATATTGTTCGATTATTTCGCGGCGATTGTCGCCCGCCGCTATTTTTTCTTCGAGTTCGGATAACTGCTTTTCTCCGTCTGCAATCACACGTTCTAAGCGGTCGCGTTCTGTGGTAAAGTCCTTTGACATAGCCACATAATCACTTTCAGATAGCAAGCCCTTAACCTTATCCATGTATAGCTCCCGAATACCTTTTGAATACTCCGCAACCTTTTTCTCATAAGTTGCAATGTCGGAGAGCAGACGGTTTTTCTGTCCCTGCAAGTTGTCGCAAAACTCAATGTTCTGTTCTAACTCGTCTTTGTCAAGATACTCTGCGGATAATCGGTTCAGCTCATCTATAACAAGCCGTTCCAATTTATCAACGGAGATAAAGGAGCCAATACAAGCGTCCTTTGCTACATGGCGGTTAGAGCATTGTAAATAATGCTTGCTGCCGCGTTGGGGAGAGGTTTTAGAGGAGCGCATTGTATAACCGCAGTTAGCGCAGCGGGCTTTTCTTGCGAATAAACCGATTGTGCCAACATCAAAGGGTTTTGCCCTTTGTTCGATTAACGCTTGTACTCTGTCCCAAAGTTCTCGGTCAATAATCGGCTCATGAGTCCCCTCGACACGATACCATTGCTCTTTTGGGCGTGGCTTATTTTGCTTTGTCTTATAGGACACGCTGCCGTATTTACCTTGTACCATATTGCCGATATAGATTTCATTTATCAGCATATCAGAAATAGCAAAGTATTTCCAAAGAGTGCTGTTTTTTGTTTTCGGCTGTTGGTAACGTAAACCATGCAGACGCTTATATTCAGTTGGATTAGGTATGCCCCTGTCATTGAGCATACGGGCGATAGCAGTTTTTCCGTACCCCTGTGAAAACAGGGTAAACACTTCTCGGACAACGGCTGCGGCTTCCTCGTCGATTATCAAATGTCCTTTTTGGTCGGGGTCTTTCTTATAGCCATAGAGGGCAAAAGCACCGATATGAAAACCATTTTCCCGCCTGTTCGTCAAGACGCTGCGGATATTCTCGGACATATCCTCTAAATACCATTCGTTGACAAGTCCGTTTATCTGCCGGGACTTTTTGTTTCCTTTGTTTGCGGTATCAGCGTTATCAACAATACTGATGAAGCGAATACCCCATATAGGGAAAAGCCCGTGTATATACTTCTCAACCAATTCCAATTCACGGGTAAAACGTGATTGTGTCTTGCAGAGGATAATATCAAACTTGTGTTGCTCCGCGTCCTTTAGCAGACGGTTAAATTCCGGGCGGCGTCTGTCAGATCCGGTATAGTCGTCATCGCTGTAAATGTTGTAAAGTTCCCACCCCTGTTCCATAGCGTATTGCAATAGCATAGCCTTTTGGTTTTGTATGCTGTTGCTGTCGTCAGTTTCAAATTGCTTGTTTCTATCTTCTTCGGATAAGCGGCAATAAATAGCTACTTTCATGTTCATATCTCCTTAGAGATAGGAACAAGCTGTTTTCTGTACTAATTATACCATACAGAAAACAGCTTGTCATTATCGCCGCGTCGCGGTTACACCTTTATTTTTTTCTAATCTATTGATAAGTTCAATCCACATTTTTGTGAACTGGCTTTTTGAAGTAGTGTTTTCGCCGCTTTTGAAAACACTCTTGCAAGTAGCTTGAGGTTGTTCGTTATTTGCCATAATTAGCCCCCTTTCAAGAATGGCTAATACACTATATGAATAGTGGCAAGTCCACTATTACAACATATAAATGGGCTTTTATCAGACGGTCGATTAGCTTCTCAACCTCACGGGAATTGCACCCCTGCGCGGTTCTCGCGCAGCCCTACCCATTGCCT
>ERZ773200.3524-NODE-3524-length-10108-cov-5.712225_pt1 | contig 10108 bp, 10 predicted proteins | sample MGYA00581008_ERZ773200 | MGnify/ENA primary metagenome ERZ773200 (study PRJEB29015, sample SAMEA2737770) | human gut metagenome | biome: human gut; feature: human-associated habitat; material: faeces | place: China | collected 2012 ... | reverse complement strand
AGCTGAATTACTTAAGAGATCGTGTTGGTAAGAAGGCAAAGGTTAAGGAATTAGTTAAATAATTACATTGACCGAAGAGGGGCAGCTGTTTCTGACAGCTGCCTTTTATATTTATTTGAAAAAGGAATACGGATATGGTACACTGAGACTTATAAACACTATGCGAGATAGGACAGAACATTGAGAAATAAGGGACTAAGTTTTTATAAAAAAAAGAAAAAGATCAGTCAGGAACTGCTCAGGGAAATTTTCAGCTGGATCTTCGGCATTGCACTGTCAGTCTTTCTGGCTGCAGTGGTGGTTATCTTTCTGGGAAAGTCCACCAGAGTTGTGGGCATGTCCATGGAACCGACACTGGAGAATGGACAGCAGATATTTATTGACCGTTTTCTGTATGTTTTATCTTCTCCGAAGGCGGGAGACATAGTAGCATTTCTGCCGAATGGCAATGAAAATTCCCATTATTATGTCAAGCGTGTTGTGGCAGGGCCGGGAGACAAGGTAAGGATCGCGGACGGAACTCTGTATGTCAACGGGCAGGAAAGCAAATGGGTGACGGAACGGATCCTGGATGCGGGTATAGCGGAAAACGAGATCATCCTTGGGAACAAGGAGTATTTCTGCATCGGGGACAACCCGAATAACAGCGAAGACAGCAGATCCGCCAATATCGGACCGGTGGAGGAGGGCGATATGATCGGCAAAGCCTGGTTCCACTTAAAATCCGGGACGGATGGCATCGGCTTTATCAAATAGAAAGTATGGTAGGAGAATAGAAAAATGAATTATCAGTGGTATCCCGGTCATATGACCAAAGCAAGGCGTATGATGCAGGAAAATATCAAGCTGATCGATCTGGTGATTGAACTTGTAGATGCCAGAATCCCCATCAGCAGCAGAAATCCGGATATCGATGAACTGGGAAAAGGTAAATCCCGTATCATTTTGTTGAATAAATCAGATCTGGCAGATCCAGTGTGGAATAAGAAATGGGTCGAGTATTTTTCAAATCAGGGAATGGGTGTACTGGAAATCAATTCCCGTACCGGTATGGGAATCAAGTCGATCCAGGGGCTGGTACAGGAAGTCTGCAAGGAGAAGATTGAACGTGACAGAAAGCGAGGCATCGTAAATCGACCGGTACGTGCTATGGTAGTGGGAATCCCCAATGTGGGAAAATCCACTTTTATCAATTCCTTCGCGGGAAAAGCCTGCGCCAAGACGGGAAATAAACCCGGTGTGACCAAGGGAAAACAGTGGATCCGTCTGAATAAAGGACTGGAACTTCTGGATACCCCCGGTATCCTGTGGCCAAAATTCGAGGACCAGCAGGTAGGAATGCGTCTGGCATTTATCGGATCCATGAACGATGAGATCCTGATTCCGGATGAACTGGCCTGTGATCTGATCGGAGCCATCAAAGAGCTTTATCCGAAGGCTTTGCAGGAACGCTACGAGGCAGATCCTGCGGGCAAGCCCATAGAGATACTGGAAGCAGTGGCAGAGAGCCGCAAATGCTATGCAAAGGGAGAACAACTGGATCTGGGGAAAGCCGCCGGCATCCTGATCGATGATTTCCGGAGCGGCAAGCTGGGACGAATAACACTGGAGAGGATATAGACAGATGAACAGAATCATGAGAGAATTATTAAACACAGCGATCTACCTGCTCTGTGTACTGGGAGCGGTATGGCTGGTGATCACCTTTGTAGGACAGCGTACGGAAGTGGAGGGAGCCTCCATGGAGAATACCCTGCACAACGGGGATAATCTGATCGTGGATAAGTTAAGCTATCGTTTTCATGATCCGGAACGCTTTGACATCATTGTCTTCCCGTTTCAATTCCAGGACAACACCTATTATATCAAGCGTATCATCGGACTGCCGGGAGAGACGGTACAGATCATGGATGATGGCAGTATCTACATCAACGGGGAAAAGCTGGAAGAGAACTACGGCATGGAAGTCATAAAACCGGAGACCATCGGCCGGGCGGCGGAACCCATTGAACTGGGGGATGATGAATATTTTGTCATGGGAGACAACCGCAACAATTCCAGCGACAGTCGTACGGATATGGTGGGTAACATAAAAAGAGAAAATATCATCGGAAAAGCCTGGCTCCGGATCTGGCCGGTTTCTGATTTCGGTGTATTACAACATCAATAACCATAAATGGGGATAAACAAATGGAAAGTGCAGCAAAGATCAAGGAAATATTACAGGCAGCTTCAATGGAAAAGCTGCCTGAATTTATAGCAGAATATGAGAATGATCCCAGAAGCGGTGTGCAGAAGCTGGTGTCTAGCGCACAGAAAAAGATAGATGCTCTGGAAAAGGAACGTCAGCGGATCGAGAATCTGAAAAAATACGAGAAAGAATACGCACAATATACCTATATCTGCGGAATTGACGAAGTGGGAAGAGGTCCTCTGGCGGGACCGGTAGTGGCAGGTGCTGTCATTCTGCCGAAGGATTGTGATATTTTATACATTAATGATTCCAAGCAGTTATCCGAAAAAAAGAGAGAAGAGCTGTACGATGTGATCACGAAGGAAGCGGTGGCCTGGGCAGTGGGCTATGCTTCTCCGGAGCGGATCGATGAGATCAATATTTTACAGGCAACCTATGAGGCCATGCGGGAGGCTGTCGGCAAACTGGATCCGGCACCGGATCTGTTGTTGAACGATGCTGTGACGATTCCCGGAGTGGAGATCCGACAGGTGCCGATCATCAAGGGCGATGCCAAGAGCATTTCTATCGGTGCGGCCAGTATTGTGGCCAAGGTGACCAGGGACCGTCTGATGGAGCAGTATGCCGATGTGTTTCCGGAGTATGATTTTGCATCCAACAAAGGGTACGGCAGTGCGGCACATATTGCGGCACTGAAGGAGTATGGACCGACTCCGATCCACAGACACAGCTTTATCAAAAATTTCGGATTTTAAGGCATTTTAGCGTGCCGGGAGAGAAAATATGAAGCTGACAGGATGGTTCTCACAGGATAAAATAGCGGATAACAGCAGAGTACAGACTCCAAATAATGCGAATACCGAACAGGTAAACCGGCAGATCCGTGCACTGGTTCCCGGGCAGACCCTCAGAGGAGAGGTGGTCTCCAGGGAGGGCAATAATGCGCAGATCCGTCTTCTGCAGGATGTCCTGGTGGATGCAAAAGTGGATGCGGATATCCGCCTGGAACTGGGGCAGAACATTACCTTTCAGGTAAAAAATAACGGGCAGACACTGAATCTGAGTCCTCTTTTTACCAATATGGCAACAGAAGGAACCGTACTGAAAGCGTTGGATATGGCATCGCTGCCGGTGAACGAGAATACGGTAGCCATGACAAAACAACTGATGGATGCGGGGCTTCCTATTGATAAGAATACGTTGCAGCAGATCTGGCATGAAAGTAATGCGTTCCCGGATGCGGAGATTCTGGATCTCGTGAATCTTCACAAAGTGGAACTTCCGGTGACGGAGGAAAATATCACACAGATGGCGTCCTATCGCAATCTGACACATCAGCTGACAGCAGGAATCGCAGAGACCGGAGAAAGTCTGACAAATATGCTACAGGGGCTGGTAGAGAGCGGAGACATAGAGCAGGCCGCCACAATCTACAGTGAGGTTCTGAAACTGTTGGCTTTCGAAGATGCGGCCGGAGAGACGGTAACAGGACAACAACAGACCGAGGGACCTCTGCCGGAGCCTGGCGTGGATGTGACAGTGACCCCGGAAGAGGCAGAACAGATGCCAGTACAGCCTTCGGCAACAGCACCGGAAGCTGTGCCGGGGCAGAAGACCATCATAGAGGAACCGACGGAGACGGCACCGGACAACGGTCAGACGATAAAAGAAAATCCCGGTGCAGAAAAAACACAGGAGGCACCACAGCTGCAGAATCTGCAGAAACTGTTAAAGCAGGGGCTGGAGACGAAAGATATTCCCTTGCTGCGCAGTATTCTCCATAATTCCAAAGTGGCAGAGCTTCCGGAAAAACTCCTGGCGGATCGGTGGAGCATAAAACCAGAGGATGTGGAATCTCCGGAGAAGGTGGAGGAACTTTACCAGAAGCTGGGAAAACAGTTGAAGGGGTTGAGTAATCTTTTGGAAGAAAACGGACAGCGTGGTTCAAGTGCTTATCAGAACGTGACGAATTTAAGCCAGAACGTGGATTTCCTGCAACAGATCAACCAGACCTATGCCTATATCCAGCTGCCGCTGCATCTACGGCAGGGAGAGCATAAGACGGGAGAACTGTTCGTATATACCAACAAGAAAAATCTTGCCAGAAAAGACGGACAGGTCAGCGCACTGCTGCATCTGGATATGGAACATCTGGGACCGCTGGATGTATATGTGGCTCTGAAGGATACCAAAGTCAGCACCAAATTTTATGTACAGAATGATGCAATCCTGGATTACCTGGAGGCTAATATGGATGTGCTGACAGAGCGGCTGCAAAAAAGAGGCTATGATTGTAAATGTGAGACAACACTGCATACCGAATTACAGCAGACGGCGCAGGCCATGACACCGCTTCTTAAGACAGAAGGAAGTGTTCCGGTAGCACAATATGCCTTTGATGTGAGAACATAGCTCATCCATAGGAAACAGACGTGACTGCTAGCAGGCAGCGGATGTTTCCTATGAGAGGAGCGGACAAACATGAGTATGCAGGACGATAGTCCGGAATACGAATGATTGTTACGATTTCGAGAGTGCGTAGCACGGAGAAAACGTATATGTTTTGTAAGGTGAATGAAGAACAGACGTGACTGCTGGCAGGCAGCGGATGTTTCCTATGAGAGGAGCGGACAAACATGAGTATGCAGGACGATAGTCCGGAATACGAATGATTGTTACGATTTCGAGAGTGCGTAGCACGGAGAAAACGTATATGTTAGAAGAGCATAGAGGACAACAGAATGAATGACGAGAAAAAGAAAGTAAAACAGGCCGTAGCACTGGAATACGATCCCTCGGATGAGGCACCCAGAGTCATAGCCAGCGGCAAGGGAATTCTGGCGGAGAAGATCATAGAGAAGGCCCAGGAGAGCAGTGTGCCAATCCATCGGGATGACAAGCTGGCGGATACACTGTCCCGGCTGGACATCGGCGAGATGATCCCGCCGGAGTTGTATGAAGTGGTGGCGGAGATTCTGGTATTTGTGGATGCTGTGGATCACCGCATGGTAAAGGAAAGTGTGGCAAACGGGGGAAAACATAAGGGTTGAATACCAGACAGACGGGGAATGTATATGAGCAGATGGCTGCGGACTATCTGGAGAAACAGGGAATGCGTATCCTGGAACGGAATTTCCGCAGAGGCAGGAACGGTGAGATCGACATTATCGGCAAAGACGGAAAATATCTTGTGTTTGTGGAAGTGAAATACCGTTCCGGTGATGAAAAGGGAAATGCGGCGGAGGCCGTGACAACGGCGAAACAGAGAACCATCTGCAGAGTGGCGGACTATTACCGTTATCTGCATCATTATGGGGAGGATACCTGGGTGCGCTATGATGTGGTGGCAATCCAGGGGGAGGCACTTCACTGGATTCCAAATGCTTTTCCACACCATTATAGTGCAAGGAGATAGAATAATGTATCCATTGATCAGAACAGACTGCAGAGACACAGACAGTATACAGCAGAGACAAAAAGGGGAACTGGAGTATCTGGTATTCCCGAAGCTGGAAGAGACCGGTGTGGTGGAACATCTGTTTACCACAAGGACCGGTGGTGTCAGCAACGGAATCTATTCCACTATGAACCTGAGTTTTTCCAGAGGAGATGACCTGGAATGTGTCAGAGAGAATTACAGACGGATTGGTGAAGTACTGGGAACAGACCCGGAACATATGGTGGCATCGAAACAGACCCATACCACGAATATTCATCTGGTGACGAAAGCAGATGCCGGAAATGGGATCACCAGACCATCGGTTTATGATGATATAGACGGTCTGGCTACGGATATCCCCGGAATCGTACTGGTGACTTTTTATGCAGACTGTGTTCCTCTGTATTTCGTGGATCCGGTACACAGGGCCATCGGACTGGCGCATTCCGGCTGGAGAGGAACGGTAGCGGGAATGGGAGCTTGTATGGTACGATATATGCAGGAACATTTTAACAGCCGCCCGGAGGAGCTGGTGGCGGCCATCGGACCGTCCATCTGTGTGGATTGTTATGAAGTGAGTGAAGAAGTGGCGGAACAGTTCCGGGAAGGCTTTCCGGAGGATGTGTTGCAGCCGGGCAAAGCACCGGGTAAATATCAGCTTGACCTGTGGAAAGCCAATCAGAGCATTCTGTTAAGGGCGGGGATCCCGCCGGAACATATGGCGGTAACGAACGTCTGTACCTGCCACAATCCGGAGTATCTGTTTTCCCACCGGGCAAGTCACGGACAGAGGGGAAATCTGGCAGCATTTTTAATGCTGAAGGAGTCCTGAGTTCCTGAGTGCCTGATGGGAATTAAGAAAATTTAAGAAAAAACACGAAAATATTTAAAAATATTATGTTTAAATAGAAATAACGAAAATGATGGGGAACCGGGAAGTAACGGAGAAATGAGGGAAGTATGGCAAATATTCTTGTATGTGATGATGACAGAGAGATCGTGGATGCCATCGAGATCTATCTGAGTCAGGATGGCTATAAAATATATAAAGCGTATGATGGGGAACAGGCAATTCAGATCCTGGACAAGGAGGATATCCATCTGTTGATCATGGATATCATGATGCCCCGGCTGGATGGCATACGGGCTACATTGAAGATCCGGGAATACAGCAGCATTCCCATTATTATCCTGTCGGCCAAATCGGAAGACACGGACAAGATCCTGGGGCTGAATATCGGTGCGGATGATTATATCTGCAAGCCTTTTAATCCGTTGGAACTAGTGGCGAGAGTCAAATCCAACTTGCGCAGATATACCTCCCTGGGGAGCCTGACCGGTGAGAACAAAGCAATCTACCAGGTGGGCGGACTGATCCTCAATGATGATACCAAACAGGTGACAGTGGACGATGAACCGGTAAAAATGACACCTATCGAATATAATATTTTATTACTTTTGATGAAGAACCAGGGCAGGGTATTTTCCATCAATCAGATCTATGAAAGCATCTGGAATGAGGATGCCATCGGAGCGGACAATACCGTGGCGGTACACATCCGGCATATCCGTGAAAAAATCGAGATCAATCCCAAGGAACCCCGTTATCTGAAGGTGGTCTGGGGAGTAGGCTATAAGATCGACAAGGAGCAGGCATGAGACGACCTACATTGAAACGGCTGATGCTGGGACTGGTGCAGCAGACGGCGGCTTTGCTTTTGCTGGTGGCAATCGCGGCGGTTTTGTTCAATTCCTATCTGGCGGTAGACACAGCGGATGGCACAAAAGTATATGAATTATCCCCTCTGGATGCGGAAACGGAATTTGAAGATTCCGTGATTTTCCATGATCTGTTCCAGAGCTCGGTATCGGATATTATCCAGCTTATGGTGATCAAAGGACAGATGGAGACCAATGGAAGCTTTGATCCGCATAAGCATGTTGATATCACGGAATTTGCTTCAGGGAAAACCGGCGGTGCAGATTGCCCTGTAACAGCAGTTTATGAGCTGGAAGATCTGATCAAATGGGGAAAATACGGTGCGGAATATACAGATCGTATTATGAGTATGTCGGACTTCGTGAATTATTTCGGACCGATAGACCTGGAGTCGAACTTCCGCGTGGATGCGGACGGACAGCTGGTGTTCGTGGCAGGCGGAGAGCAGACGGAGGAGCAGAAGGAAGCAGTCGCACAGGCAATCGAGGCAATTCCGGAGAGCCAGAGAACCGATCGGCTGGAAGACCTGGCTTTCACATACATTGTGAAAGAGAGTGTACAGGATATCCGGGTATCCAGAGAAGACGATGGTACGCTGACGGTATATTTCCCGATGCTGGTGAACCGTTATGCCACCGTAGACGGAGAGAAGCAGCTGACAGCCTGTGCGGACAACTGGATCGAATATATTGCGCTGCAGAACAATCTGGAGATGACGATCCAGACGTTGTCAGCCAACTATGAGCAGTATCAGAACTGTAATGATCTGTATAAAGAAGATGCGGGCAATCTGAAATATGCGGTCCGTATGATGACAACAGATGGAGTTAGCGGAACCTATACGAATGTATCGGAGCTTGAGAACAGTTCCGATAATAATATTACGGATTATTTTTCGGAGTACAGACGGTATCTGATCTATTATCCGGACAGTCTGGAATTTACCGGCAACACAGGAATGACTGAGGGCCAGATCTATCAGTATCTGAAAGAGTATGGTTATGTGCATCCGGATATGACTCATATCTGGATCGCAGTGGATACCAATTATCCGGTGGAGGGAGATTCCTTTTACAATGCCAATGTGGTGTTCCAGAGAATCGTTCCGAATATCTGGTATCTGATCGGCGGAGGGATCCTGCTGGCAGTATTGTGGCTGCTGGTGGGTATTTATCTTACCGTAACGGCCGGCGTGACTTACGATGAGGAGGATGAGCCGGTTCTGTACCTGAACGGTATCGATCATGTCTGGATCGAGTTCATGGCGCTTTTGCTGGTGGGATTTATCTATGGCGGAAGAATCGGATACGATTATCTGATGAATGTGGCCAATAAGGTATATCTCAGCCATTCCGAGATCCAGGGGCGGGAGATTACACGGCTGACAGCCTACGGCGTCTTTGCGCTGTATGGCTTCTGCGTAAGCTTGGGAATCAATGTTTTCTGGTACAGCCTGATCCGCAGGATCAAATCCCACAATATGTGGAGTGACAGTTTCCTGCACTGGATCGTCACAAGCTTCGGTAAGGCGGTACATTTTGTGGTTTCCCACAGAAATTCCGCCATCAGCTCACTGATCCCGTATAATCTGTTTCTACTGGTGAATCTGGCAGGAATTTTCGGAGCTTATCTGCTGCGGGGAAAAAGCGCTCTGTGGGTGCTTCCGGCACTGGGGGCTATTGTGTTGGACGGCATTGTGGGGGTACTAAGGTTCAAGCAAAAAGCGGAGCAGATCGATATCGTGGAAGGAATCCGCAGGATCCGTGATGGAGAAGTGGATTATAAGCTGGATGTGGAATCTCTTCATGGGGACAACCGTGAGATGGCGGATGCAGTCAATAACATCGGAGAGGGTATCCGCAAGGCGGTAAGCACCAGCATGAAGGATGAGCAGATGAAATCGGATCTGATCACCAATGTCTCCCATGATATTAAGACACCGCTGACTTCCATTATCAATTATGTGGATCTGCTGAAACGCCTAAAGATCACGGAAGAACCGGCCAGGAACTATATTGAGGTGCTGGACAGCAAATCCCAGAGACTGAAACAGTTGACGGATGATCTGGTGGAGGCTTCGAAAATCTCCTCCGGTAACATTGTGCTGAATCTGGAACAGTTGAACCTGACGGAACTGCTGAATCAGGCAGTGGGAGAATTCTCCGACAGAATGGAAGAGAAAAAGCTGCAGGTGATCTTTGACGGAAATGATGTGGCCGGCATGATCTATGCCGACAGCCGCAGGATGTGGAGAATCATTGAAAATCTGTTTCAGAATATCTGCAAGTATGCCCTGGAGGGAACCAGAGTCTATCTGGAGATGCAGGTAAAGGACGGAAGAGTCATCGCTTCTCTGAAAAATATTTCCGACCGGCCCATGAATCTCAAGGGTGAGGAACTGTCAGAGAGATTTATCCGGGGAGATGCTTCCCGTACTACCGAGGGAAGTGGTCTGGGTCTGTATATTGCGAAAAATCTGACCAAGGCACAGCACGGAGAATTCCAGATTCAGCTGGATGGAGATCTGTTTAAGATTATATTGGATTTCCCGGAATACCATAAGCCGGAAGAACCCGCCACTGAGCAGCTGAAGGAGACCGTGTCGAAAGAGGTTTAGAAATGGCGAAATAAGAAATACTGAAATAAGCAATATAACTGAAAAACGCAGAAACCATAACGGCTTCTGCGTTTTTTTATGCGTGTGCGCCTAGCGGCGCACGTTTCTAACGGGTTAAAGTCCCGAATCCGCCCGGTA
>ERZ773200.3521-NODE-3521-length-10122-cov-2.796563_pt1 | contig 10122 bp, 12 predicted proteins | sample MGYA00581008_ERZ773200 | MGnify/ENA primary metagenome ERZ773200 (study PRJEB29015, sample SAMEA2737770) | human gut metagenome | biome: human gut; feature: human-associated habitat; material: faeces | place: China | collected 2012 ... | reverse complement strand
AAAAAGCCAATAGAACACAGTAAAAGAAAAGATAAATCAGGAATTGAATTAAAAAATTTTTTTAGGTACTACTTGGATAAAAATCGGCCGCGGTTACGGCGCGGCACGGCATTTTTCCGTAAAAAATCAAAAAAAATTTTTGGGTTTCGTTACAAAAAAACGATTGAAAAAGATAAAAAATGGGCTTGGAGGTGAGGAAAATGGCTGAACAATGGGCGAGGGCTGAACAAATCGCAAAGCTATTTAATTTAAGTGTGCGGCGAATACAGCAGTTGACACAAGAGGGAATCATACATAGTGAAAAAGTGAGTGGACAAAAGGGCAGAATGTACGACCTTGTTCCAACAATTCAAAAATATGTTGAATATCTTCAAAACAAAGCAAACGGCAAGGCAAGAAGTGACAAAGAACTTGACTTGAAAGAACAGAAATTAAAAGCAGAAATTGCTTTAAAAGAGAGTCAGGGAGAATTGCACAGGTTAAAAACGGAAATTGCAACGGGCAAATACATATCACTGGAAGAGGTGAGTTTGGATTATCAGAAATTTTTTGTTATTCTTAAAAAATTTGTTCTTGCTGTTCCGAACCGTATAGGTGGACTGCTGACGGGATACGTTGACCCTGTGGTAATACGCTCACTGGAAAAGGACATGACAAAAGAATGTACGGAAATGTTGAATACATTTGTTGTAGCTGCAAAAACCGACAAAAAAGACGGTGAGAAGGATTGAAAAAAAGAAAATACATATTCAGAAAATACGAAGTTCCGGAATACATAAAAAAATCACTTGATTTATTAAAACCGCCAGAAAAATTGACGGTTTCGGAATGGGCAGAAAAATATAGGGTGCTTGATGAGCGAAGCAGTCATATGCCTGGCAAGTGGAAAAATTCACTCACGCCTTATTTAAAAGGAATAATGGACGAATTCAACAACTGGGAAACTGAAAAAATAATATTCTGCAAGCCAACACAGGTAGGCGGAACAGAGGCTATTCATAATATGATAGGTTACAGCATAGCACAAGACCCCGCTCCGATGATGATTGTATATCCTACAAGCGAATTAGCAGACTCGGTTGTTGAAAACAGAATAAAGCCGATGATAAAAGCAAGCAAAGAAACAAAAAAGCATTTTAAAGAAAGAGGCAGCAGTAAAAACGAATTGCAATTTGACAATATGTATATAAGCATAGTCGGTTCAAACTCTCCAAGCGAACTTGCATCAAGACCGATAAGATATTTATTTCTTGATGAAGTAGACAAATATCCGAACGCAAGCAAGAGAGAGGCAGACCCTATCAGCCTTGCGGTAGAACGAACAAAAACATTCAGCAATCGAAAAATATACATGTGTTCAACACCGACACTGCGAACAGGGCATATTTGGGAAGAAAAAGAAAAGGCAGATATTGAAAAACACTATTTTGTTCCATGTCCTCATTGTGGTGAATATATAGAATTAAAATTCAGTCAGATAAAATACCCCGATGATGACGAAAAATTGAGCGTAACGGATAAAGCAGAGTTCGCACAATATATCTGTCAGGAATGTGGGAGTGTAATAAATGATTCCGACAAAATAGAAATGCTGCAAAAAGGAGAATGGAGAACAGTAAGAGAAAATACAAGGTTTACAAAAGTGGTTGCATTCTGGATGTCAACTTTATACTCACCGTTTACAAGGTTTTCGCAGATTGCGAAAGCCTATTTAATTGCAAAAGACGATACAGACGAGTTACATAATTTTACAAATTCATGGCTTGCAGAGCCGTGGGAGGATACGAAATTAAAAACAACGGCTGAAACGGTAATGGAAAGACAGACAGATTTACCTGAATTTGTTGTGCCGGAATGGGCAAAATTATTGACAGCAGGTGTAGACGTACAGGAAACAAGTTTGTATTACATTATTCGGGCATGGGGTGATTACCTTACAAGTCAGCTTATAACAAGAGGACAGGTCGCAAGTTTCAAAGATATTGAAAGAATAATGAACTTAGAATATCTAAAGCAAGACGGTACAGTTAAATTAGTTGATTTATGTTTAATCGACTCGGGAGACCAGACAGACGAAGTTTATGATTTTGCGGCAGTGAACTCGGAATGGTGTTTACCTTCAAAGGGTACAAGCACAATGCTTAGTTATTATAAATTGAGTTCAGTCAATAAAACGAGTTCAAAGGCATATGGAATGACACTTGCACTTGTAGACGGTGGAAAATACAAAGATATGATAGCAGGAAGAATGAAAAGGGAAAACGGTACAGGCTCATGGATGGTGTTTGACGGAATAGATTTAGAATATTGCACACAGGTAACAGCCGAACACAAGATAACCGAAAAAGGCGGTGGCGGTAAGCTGCGGACTCGGTGGGTACAAAAAACAAGCCATGCCGATAACCATTATTTAGACTGTGAAGTTTATGGAATGGCGGCAGCGGATATTCTTGGCGTAAGAAGTTTATTTTTGCAGAATAGCACACCTGCACCGATAGCAAGAGACCCTGTTGTAAACAGCCCACCACAAAGACAGGAAGAAGAACAATGGATACAACAAGATAATTCGTGGATTTAATTTAGAAAGGGGTGAAAAAATGGCAGATGATACAAAGGATTTGTCGTCATACAGTGCGGCGGAAATGCTTGCAGAGGTAAATAAAGCAATAATAGCAATAACGGCAGGAGGACAAAGTTATAAAATCGGTTCAAGGTCATTAACAAGGGCAAATATAACCGAACTTAGAAATTTAAGGGACGTATTATCGGCAGAGGCGGCGGCAGCGGAAGGGCAGACGGGATTATTTGCAGACACCTATGTTGCAGAATTTATGGGACCGAGGTGAAAAGAAAAAATGACATGGTTAGATAACATAATAGGTTTTATATCCCCATATGCCGGGATAAAACGAGCCGCATTTAAACAAGAATTAGACTATATAAAAAAGCATGGATATGATGCAGGCGGTTTTGACAGACTGAATAAACAATGGCATCCGATTATTGAGTCGGCAGAAATGACAGACCGAACCGACAGGGATATTGTTAGGGCAAGAGCAAGGGATATTGAGCGTAATTCTGACATGGGAAACGCTGTAATAAAGGCTTTTACAAGAAATATAATCGGTAGCGGTTATACATTACAGGCAAAGACCGATAGCGAAGAACTGAATACAAAAATAGAAACTCTGTGGAATGAGTGGACAAAAGCAAAAAACTGTGATGTAACGGGAACACAGTCATTTAGTCAGATTTTGAGAATGGCGGTAAAGAGAAAGAAAGTTGACGGCGGTATACTTTTTAAAAAATGCTATACAAATCAGGGAATAGTTCCATTTCAGTTACAGGCCTTAGAGGTAGATGAATTAAGCATTTCTTGGAGCAGCCCGAAAGATAAAAGTCACAAGATTGCAGGCGGAATCGAATATAATTCATATAACAGACCTGTGGGATACTGGATTTCTCAATATTCAATAGATGGCTTAGAGGTATATACACCGAAATACTATCCGGCAAAGGATATTATTTATATATACACCAAAAGCAGACCGTCACAGGTTAGGGAAATATCGGACTTAACGCCTACGTTGACGAGAATAAGAGACACAAACGAATTTATCACGGCGGTAAGCGTAAAGGAAAGAATAGCCGCCTGTTTGGCTGTTTTTATAAAAAAGGCTTTGCCTGTATCGACAGGACTTGGACGGCAGATTGTAAACAATGCAAGGCAAGAAGTGACTTATGAAGGTAAAAGTCTTGCTCCGGGCATGATTAAAGAGATGAACGCAGGTGACGAAATACAAGTAGTAGACCCGAAAAGTTCGGGTGATGACGCATCAACATTCTTAAAATTGCAACAGAGGTTAATCGCAAGTGGGCAGGGTCTCAGCTATGAAAGCACAACAAGGGATATGAGCGAGACAAACTACAGTTCCGCAAGGCAAAGTGCAATAGAAGATGAGTTAACGTATATAGAAGACAAAGAATTGTTTCAGAGTTTTATGTCAGAAGTGTATGAAGAATTTTTAAAAAGTGCAGTTTTATCAGGTATGATTACAATACCTGATTTTTTTGACAAAAAAACTGAATATTCAAAGCATATGTGGATTGCAGGGCAGAAAAGGTGGATTGACCCGGTAAAAGAAGCAAATGCTAATAGAATAGCTTTAGAAAATGGCATGAAAACGTTCCAACAGATAGCGGCAGAAAACGGAAAAGACTGGAAGGAACAGATTGACGATATGGCAGCAGCTAAAGAATATGCAGAAAAGGCAGGAGTTAGCATTGTAGGAGGTGGCATATAAATGCCTGATAAAAATTTACAGCGAGATATATTTGATATGCAGGTAAGAGCCGATGAGGAAAACAGCAATGTGTTTGAGTTAAGTTTTTCATCGGAAGAACCTTACATGAGATATTTCGGGAATGAGATTTTAGACCATGGAGAGGGGGCGTGTGATTTAAGCCGATTAAACGAGATTGGTGTTGTACTGTTCAACCACGACAGAAACAAGGTCATTGGAAAGATTGAAAATGCGTGGGTGGAAGACAACAGAGGAAAGGCCAAAATCAAATTTGACGAAGACGATGCCTCAAAAGTGATAATGGAGAAAGTAGCAAACGGAACATTGAAGGGTGTTTCGGTAGGATATGCGGTAGATAATTGGGAAGTAGTAGAAAAGGGAAAAAAATCGACAGACGGACGTTTTGAAGGACCTTGCTATATTGCGAAAAAGTGGACACCACTTGAAATTTCAATAGTAAGTATCCCTGCTGATTCCACAGTCGGTGTGGGAAGGTCATTTGAAGAAGAAACAAAAAATAATAGTGAGTCTGTATGAGAAACAGATTTTCATAAATAAAAATCTTATATAAAAGAAGGAGGAAGAAAGATGTATTTAAAAGAATTAATCGCAAAACAGCAGGCTATTGTAGATAAGGCAAAAGCCGAGAGCAGAGCAATGTCGGAGGAAGAAGAAAGAACTTTCAATGAATTACAGGCCGACATTGACAAAATCAAAACCGAAGGTGCAGAGGGGGCAGCAACAAAAAGAGGTGCAGAGGAAGAAAGGAAAAGAATACTGTCTATAACAAGTATGTGCCGTGATTTTGGTCTTGACGCAGAAGATTTTATAAAAGATGCGGAAATGACAGAGGAAAAGTGCCGTGCGGCAATACTTGAAGAATTAAAGAAAAACAAAGGGCCGGCAAGTGTTAAGGTGACAAAAGACGAAGGAGACAAATTCAGAGAGGCGGCAACAGACGCATTACAGTTAAGATGCGGACAGAAGGTTGAAAAGCCTGTTGAAGGTGCGACAGAACTTAGAAACATGAGTCTTAAAGACCTTGCGATTGAAACAATGGCAAGAGAGGGAAAGAGCGAAAGCGAATTAAGAAGAATGAGCGGTGATGAACTTTATACAGAGTTAGGCCGTCAGTATTTTAATCCAACATCAGCATTTCCGGCAATTCTTGACTCAACTATAAGAAAGAATATTGTATCTATCTATACAGCAACACCGACAACATTCCAGTATTGGTGCAGCAAAGGAAGTGTATCAGACTTCAAAGTGACACCTGACCATAACTATATTATCGGCGATGGTGCTTTTGAAAGGGTTGGCGAAAACGGCGAACTTAAATCATCAAAACCCGAAACAAGCCTTTTACCACAGCGAAAGATAGACACATATGGAACACAGTTCAGCATGTCTCGCCAGGCTTTTATTAATGACGATATAGGCTTTTTATCAAATGTGCCGGGTGTATATGCGGCTGCGGCAAAGAGAAAAATCAATACACAGGTATATGAACTTTTATTTAACAACAACGCAACAATTTATGATGGAAAAGTGCTTTTCAATGCAGACCATGGCAACCTTGAAGGAACAGGGGCAAAGCCATCACTTGAAACAATCAATAAACTTATGCTCAAAATGCAGACACAGAAAGATCCATTCGGTGAGGCAATCAATATAACACCGAGAATGTTAGTTCTTCCTGTGGGATATGGTCTTAATGTTGATACTATTTTACATTCAACATCCATTAAAACAAGTGATAATGACTATACGGGCTATAACCCACTTGCAAATAAAGGACTTACATATGTTGAAGATGCAACATTAAACGGTCTTGCAGGTTCAAACGCTTGCCCTTGGTTCTTGACGGCTGACCCGATCTCAGCAAAATCAATACAGATTGATTATTTAAATGGAAATGAAACACCGACATTAAGACGTATGGAAACACCGGGAATGTTAGGCTTTGTATGGGATATTTACATGGATTGGGGCATCACAGTAATTGACTGGCGTGGCATTGCAAGAAACAATGGCGTTGCCATTACAATTTAAAGAAGGGAGGAAAAGAATATGAGAGCAGAATTTTACCAGAAAGGCGTCAGCATTGACTATAAAAATACCAGTGGGGCAACAATAGCAGCAAATACGATTGTTGCACTTGGAACAACACGCTGCGGAGTTGCCGGAACTGATATTGCAAACAACAGTGTTGGGTCTGTATTTGTTGAAGGTGTGTGGATTGTGCCTTCAACGGGAACTATTGCTTTAGGTGCAGCTGTTTATTACGATGCATCGGCAGAAAAGGCAACGGCAACAGCAACGAGCAATGTACCGTTAGGTTGGGCTGTAGCGGCAGCTGAAAACGATACAGTAAAAATCAAGTTATTAGGTTAAAAGGCGGTGTTATAATGGCACGATTTGACGATGACGAAAAAAAGAACAACGCAGCAGAGAAAATAAAAGAGACAACAATAGACGAAACAAAAGAGACAACAATAGACGAAACAAAAGGCATTAAGCTGATAGCAAACGGTACATATGTAGATGTTTCCGGTGAGAAGTACTATGCAGGTGAGGAAATGCTTGTAACGGATGACGAAGCAAAAGAGCTTTTAAAAATCGGCCTTGCGTATGTACCCGAACAGCCGGAGAAAAAAGGAAGGAACAGAAAATGAGTCCGACTTTTAAAGAAATGGCGGCGAAAGATGTAGGGACCGTGTTTTTCAATAATGACGAATTTTCGGATATGCACTTAATTGATGGCAAGAAAATGCACGTTATTGTTGATACAAACGAACTGCTTGACAGAACACAGGGCGGCAGTACAACACACTTAGACGGGATATATAAGGCACATATTTTAATATATGTGCCTGTCACCGAATATGGGGCAAAACCCAAGATAGGGAAACTACTGATTCTTGACGGAAAAAAGACGTATGTGATAACAAACGTCATTGACGAAGACGGTATTTATTCGCTTGAGTTGGAGGCGAACCGGGCGTGAAGAGAACAAAAACAGGTCTTAAAATTTCAAATGGCGTTATAAAATTGTCATTCAGGAATGATGATGTTACCGTAAAGGCAATAGAAAAACGTCTGGGCGATATGTGGCCGGCAGCAAAAAAAATAACAAGATGGGTATTAAATGACACGGCAAAGAAAGCAAGGTCTTTGTTATTCCAAAATGCAAAAAAAACGTATACTATAAAAACGGCAACTTTCAATCGTACAACAAAATTAAAAAAGGCAACTAAAAACAGGCTTGTGGCGATAATAAGTGTTACAGGAAAATCAAACCAGTTAAAAGGGTTTACGGTTACACCTGCAACATTAAAAGAAGGGACAGCAAGACCTGAAGTTTATAGGGCAAAAGTTGTACGTGCAAACAGTCCAAAGCAGCTTATAGGGAAAGGCTCAAAAGCCTTTTTAGTAAGATTTCCGAAAACAGGCGGTGTAGGACTTGTGGAAAGAACGGGTAAGGAAAGATACCCTATTAAATCGTTATATAGTTTATCAGATCCGCAGATGATAGGTTCAAAGATAAGAGTGTACAAGATAGTAAAGCCGGAGATACATGGTATTCTGGAGAGAGAACTGGAAAGGCAGATAGGCAGGGTGTTAAGGGGTGAAGTACATTGACGGCGGATATTTTGCAGGAAAAATTAATAAAAAGAGTTAGGAAAGTGCTGGAAAACCTCGAATTGCCTACTGTTTCAGGTGAAAGGCGAAAAATAAAGATATATTCACAGGATTTAAATATTCCCGATGATGAAGATGAAGATATTGACATTGAAACGGCAACAGCCCCATACGTTATCGTAAGAATTACAGACGGATTCCAAGAAACATGGGACAGTGCTTTGCAGGTAAATGTTGTCTTTATCATATGTATCTATGCCAAAGATACGGACAAAGATGGAACAAAGGACGTAATGACAATCATAAATAAGTTATACCAATCTTTTGCCGAAAGACCGAATATAGACGAATTTGAAGCTGAACCGCCACTGGAATGGACATTACAAACCGATGTTGATACATATCCGTATTTTTTCGGGGCGGTTTCAATAGGTTTTAACTGCCCTGCGGCACGTAGAATTGATGAATTTGCATAATAAAAGAGTGTTCTTATGAACGCTCTTTTTTATATTTAAAAAAGGAGTGAGGAAAAAATGGCATATAAACACGGTGTTTATGTAAGTGAAGCACCTACAAGTCTGACAGTTCCAACAGAGGGCAGTGCGGGCTTACAGGTCATTTTCGGCACTGCAGCAATACACAGAGCCGAAAAACTTGAAAATGCAACAGAGCCGAAATTAATTTACAGCTATGATGAGGCGGTAAAACAGTTAGGGTATTCAGATGATTTTGACAAATTTACTTTGTGTGAAAGCATGAAAGCGTGTTTTGACATATTTGCAGTTGCACCGATTATCTTGGTGAATGTACTTGACCCGAACAGCAGTACACACGCCACAAAGGTATCAAGTGAAAGCTATACAGCTGTTGACGATGTATTTACTGTAGAAAACGCATACCCAATAAAAAGCAGCATTGAAATAAGCGGACTTGTAAGAGATACGGACTATACAGTTGAATTTGACAGCGAAGAAAAAGCAAAGATTACGCTTGTATCTGCAACGGCAAAGGGAAAAACAACAGGAACAGTATCCTATAAGTATTTAAATATTTCGGGTGAAAGAACAGCCGTAACAGAGACAGAAATAATAAATGCAATAAACAAGGTAAAAGAAGTATACCCACGCTTTAACATGACCGCAGGACTTTTAATTGCTCCGGGTTGGAGTCACAAGGCAGATGTGGCGGCAAAATTACAGGCGGCTTGCACAGGTATAAACGGCGTATATACAGCAGAGTGCATACTTGATATTTCCGCTAATACATCTGATGATGTAAACGCAACGGCATACACAGCAGTAAAAACAGCCAAAGAAAATATGGGAGCGTCAAGCGAACACGCTATTGCTTGTTGGCCGATGGTAAAGAGCGGCAGCAACAAACTGCATATGTCAGCGGTAATGGGTGCGTTGATTGCATACACTGACGCAGACAATGGAGATGTTCCGAATTTAAGCCCTTCAAACAAAAGTTTTAAAATCACTGGAACATGTCTTGCAGACGGTACAGAGGTCATAATAGACCAGAACGAAGGCAATGTAATTAACAGCTTTGGTGTATGCACAGCCATAAACATGAACGGGTACAAAGCATGGGGCAACAATACATGTGCATATCCGAGCAGTACAGACCCAAAAGACCGTTGGATTATGGTAAGAAGATTTTTCACATGGCGGTCAAACAGCTTAATTTTAACTTATTTTCAGAGGGTAGATGACCCTGCAAACTACAGGCTTATTGAGTCTATTGTGGACTCAGAAAACATAAACGGAAACAGCTATGTAGCGAGAGGAATTTGTGCAGGATATAACGTAACATTTTTATCAAGTGAAAATCCTATAACACAGATTTTAAACGGTCAGATTGTATTCCATATTGATTTTGCACCGTTTACACCTGCTGAAAATATCGAATTTATACTTGAATTTGACCCGACAGCAATAGAAACAGCTTTAACAGGAGGCGAATAAAATGGCGGTAAGCAATATCCCAGAAAAAATCAATAATTTTAATGTTTATAACTCAGGCAATATCCTTGTAGGCATTACAGATGAGGTTACATTGCCATCTTTCGAGGCAATGACGGAAACAATCAGCGGTCCCGGTATACTTGGTGAGATTGAAAGCCCGAACATCGGGCACTTCGGTAGCATGACTATAGAGATACCGTTTAGAG
>ERZ773200.3513-NODE-3513-length-10146-cov-2.471014_pt1 | contig 10146 bp, 9 predicted proteins | sample MGYA00581008_ERZ773200 | MGnify/ENA primary metagenome ERZ773200 (study PRJEB29015, sample SAMEA2737770) | human gut metagenome | biome: human gut; feature: human-associated habitat; material: faeces | place: China | collected 2012 ... | reverse complement strand
AGCCGATCTCTTCTTCTGGCTATGAGGGTGAGCGCGAAGATAGAGGACGGTTACGAGAACACCTGGGTGACCGGCGACGTCTTCGACGCCCTTGGCTGGGCCATGGACGACGGTGCGAGCGTCGCAATGATGGATTTCGGCGGCCGCGCGCCTGCCCGGGTGGCGAGCGAGCGGGTTCTCGCCGAGGTCGGGGAAGAGACGGGCGAGGATCCTCTTGCGGCCTCGGCGCCCACAGGGGAGGAGCGGCTCGACGAGGAGCTTGGCGCGGCTGCGCCCCTTAGCGAGGATGCCCCTGCCGTCTTCGCGGTTGCCCGGCGAGCGCATGGCGAAGACCCGGCGCTCGCGCCGCGCAATTTCGCGCGGGAGGGGCTGTACTCCTACACGTCGCTTTCGGGCGCGCATCCCCATAGCGACGAGCCGGCCGTTGAGGCTGACGAGGGCGTCGTTCTGTTGCATGAGGGCCGCAGCGGACTCGGTTCGGAGACTTCGAATGGGAGTGATGAGAGCGAATCTTCGTTCGTTGACGATGCTTCAGGGTCGCGTGAATCTGACGGGTCCCCTGTGTGCGTCCTTGGGGCGCAGGAATCCGCCACGGCCCTGGGCACGGCGTTCCATCGTCTGGCGCAGCAGGCCATCGAGCGGAGCGAGCGGGGATCGCTCTTCGCTCCCAGCGAGGAAGCCATCCGGGCGCAGATTCAGAAGGAGGGCCTGTCGGAGGAACAGCAGGCGCGCTTGCGCGCGGCGCTCGTTCGCTGGCTCGGCAGCGACGAGGCCGCTCTCTTCGCCGCTTTCGAGAATCGTCGCGCCGAAGTGCCCTTCACTGTGGCGATAGAGGGCTTCTTCCTTGAAGGCGAGATCGATGGCCTCGCCGACAACGGGGACGGGGCCGCCTTCCTCATCGACTACAAGACCGGCGGCCGCGCCGACGAGACGCCCAAGCAGCTCAATGAGAAGCACCGCCTTCAGGCGAGCTGCTACGCCTACGCGCTCATGCGCGCCGGCTACGAGTCGGTGGACGCCCACTTCCTGCGCATCGAGCACGCGGCTGCCGACAACTCGCGCGATCCGCAAATCGTTCCGTACCACTTCGAGAAAACCGACCTGTCCGCCCTGGAAGCGCTTATAATCGACAAGCAGAAGGAGGCGACGTTATGAGCCGTGAACATACTGGAACCAACCGAGAGCGCAGCGAGTACTACGGGGCGCTGCAGGATATCGTGAATGCCCTGTTCGCGCAGTATGGCGACCTGGACCCCACCATCGCGGAGGCCGTAGGGGCCAAGGTGCGCCGGCTGGACGTGGTGGTGGCCGCCGAGGCGGCCGACCTTCCCGAGGAACTGCTGCGCATCGTCACGCTGCTGCCGCCCGGCGACTACACGCGCCAGCGCCTGTGCACCCAGCTGAACAGCGCCATCGCCGGTCATGCCTGGGGCCAGGTCTACGGCACGGTGGAGTAGCGCGCGGCCTCGTTGTCGGAGAGAAACTGTCGTCCTCCCCGAAGAACGGGGAGGAGGTTGAGCTGGCACACAAAAAGGCCCGCGAGTGATCGCGGGCCTCTTCTGACATTCGATGTATCGCAGGCTTAGAAGCGCAGCGACAGGCAGGACAGGCCGCCGTCCACCTTGCGGTACTCGGAAGTGTCCACCACAAGCGTCTTGTAGCCGAGGTCCTGCACCGCTTTCAGCACGGTGGGGTAGCCCTCGGGCACGATGACCGTGTCGTTGACCCAGATGCAGTTGGCCCCGTAGGCCTCGTCCTCGGGCACGATTACCTTGTTGTACTGGGCGAAATCCGGCTTCTCGATAAACTCGCCGGAAACGAGCATATTGCCGTCCTCCAGGTAGTTCACGCCGGTCTTCAGGTGCAGCACCTCCTCCAGCGGGACCTCGGAGCCCTCGAGCCCCCAGCCCTCGAGGATCTCGATGAACTGGCGGATGCCCTCCTCGTTGGTGCGGGCGGAACGACCCACGTAGAAGTGGTCGCCCACCATCATGACGTCGCCGCCGTCCAGCGTGCCCGGCGCGACGATGTGCTTGACGTGCTCGTCGTCGAAGAACTGGCGGATGGTCGGCTCGATCTCGTCCTTCTCGCCGTTGCGGGAATCGGCGCCGGGGTTGGTGATGATGGCGCCGCAGCGCGTGATGACCGCGGGGTCCTCCACGAAGCACGAGTCCGGGTACTCCTCCAGCGCCGGCAGCTCGGTCACTTCCACGCCGCATTGCTTCAGGGCGGCGATGTAATCGTCGTGCTCCTCCACGGCGCGCTCGTAGATGGGCTGGCCCAGCTCCGGGGCGCTCGTGATGCCGTTGCACAGAGACTTGCCCGGCTTGCGGACGATGACGTTGGTGAACTTGGTCATAGAGACTCCTTGTCCTCGCTTGCGCGTTTTCGCGTGAGAACAGTGTAGCGCTGACGAGGCGTCAATGGCACACTATCTTTGAGGAAGTCTTCCATAAAACAGGACGCGTCGGATCGAGCCCTGGCGCGTCCTGTGCTTCGTCTGTTGCAGCCGCCTAGTCCTCTTCGCGCTCCAAGATGAGATCGCCGAGGAAGCGGATGATGTCGTCGGACTCGAACATCGGCACGCCGTCCACGATAAGGCACGGCACCTGGCCCTTGCCAGCGATGCGGATGAGGTCGTCTTTCACGCCCGGCTCGAGGGTGTCGCGCATGGGCATGGCGATATCCTCCTGCTCCATAAAGTCGAGCACCTTGTGGCAGAAGGGGCAGGTGGGCTTGTAGTAGAGAACCATGTTATCGAAGTACATGAGGCTTCCTTTCCTCAGGACAAAGACTTTTCGTTTTTTGGTCACAAAATCGAGTTTTGGGTTCCAGGTCATGATAATTGCTTCACCATCCGCCCGAAATCGGGCTCGAAACTAGTTGAGTGACCGTTAAAATAAACGAAAAACGTATATTCCACTGAAAAGCAAAACCCAGAACTCGATTTTGTGACCAATTACGGGAAAATCTTTGCAAGGGCGTGGATTCTCCGCCTCCGAACCGCTCGGCTCTTATGTTGAGGGCGCGGCTCGCATATGGGGTTACAATGGCCGGGTAACTGACGGCTGCTCGGGGCACGACGCAGGACGGGGCGCATCGGCGCCGCCGCAGGGGCTTCGGGCGTGCGACGAAGGAGAATCGCCTCATGGCTAGGGTCTACAACTTTTCCGCCGGTCCCGCTGTGCTTCCCGAGGAGGTGCTGCGCCAGGCGGCCGCCGAGATGCTCGACTACGATGGCACTGGCATGTCCGTCATGGAGATGAGCCATCGCTCCAAGCCCTTCGCGAGCATCATCGAGACGGCCGAGGCCGACCTGCGCGAGCTTCTGCAGATTCCCGACAACTACCAGGTGCTCTTCCTGCAGGGTGGTGCCACCCAGCAGTTCGCGGCCATCCCGATGAACCTCATGCAGAACAAGAAGGCCGACTACATCGTGTCCGGCTCCTGGTCGAAGAAGGCCTGGAAAGAGGCGAAGCTCTACGGCGAGGCGCGCTGCGTGGCCTCTTCCGAGGACGAGAACTTCTCCTACGTGCCCGACGTGGCCGGCCTCGAGTTCGACCCTGAGGCCGACTACGTGTACATCTGCCAGAACGAGACCATCTACGGCACCACGTACCACGCGCTGCCCGAGACCGGTGACATTCCGCTGGTCACTGATGTGAGCTCGATGTTCCTCTCAGAGCCCATGGACGTGTCGAAGTTCGGTCTCATCTATGGCGGCGTGCAGAAGAACATAGGCCCCGCCGGCGTGACCATCGTCATCGTGCGCGACGACTTGGTGCGCGAGGATGTGCTGTCCTTCACGCCCACCATCATGCGCTACACCACCCAGGCGAAGGCGAAGTCGTTGTCGAACACCCCGCCGGCCTACGGCATCTACATCTGCGGCCTCGTGTTCAAGTGGCTGAAGGAGATGGGCGGCCTGTCCGTTATGGCCGAGCGCAACAAGGAGAAGGCCGCGATCCTCTACGATTACCTCGATCAGAGCAAGCTGTTCCGCGGCACCGCCCGCAAGGAGGATCGCTCGCTCATGAACGTGCCCTTCGTCACGGGCTCCGACGAGCTGGATGCGCTGTTCGTGGCCGAGGCGAAGTCCCACGGCATCGAGTCCATCAAGGGCCATCGCTCGGTGGGCGGCATGCGCGCGAGCATCTACAATGCCATGCCCAAGGCCGGCGTCGAGGCGCTCGTCGCCTTCATGGCCGAGTTCGAGAAGAACAACGGTTAACGACCAAACAAAAGGGGGAGGCGCCAGCCTCCCCGTGATAAAGCGGAAGCCCTGCGAGGGCGACGAATGCGGAAGGTGGCGCTCATGACGAAGAAGATCCTGGTTACCGAGGACTTGGTGCAGGAAGGCATCGATTCGCTCACCGAGCACGGCTATGAAGTTGACATGCTCATCGATCCCACGGCCGAGGAGCTCGCCTCTGCCATCGCCCCCTACGACGCGCTCATTGTGCATCCGAACACGGTGGTCGACTCTTCGCTGCTCGATGCCGCGGAGAACCTGAAGATCATCGGGCGCGCGGGCGTGACGGTGGACAACATCGATATCGAGGCCGCCTCCGAGCGCGGCGTCATCGTGTGCAACGCCCCGAACTCGAACGTCATCTCGGCCGCCGAGCATACTATGGCGCTCCTGCTTGCCGCTGCGCGCCACATTCCCGAGGCAAGTGCGTCCATGCACGAGGGCCAGTGGCGGCGCGCCGATTTCATGGGCAGCGAGCTGTTCGGCAAGACGCTCGCCATCTTCGGTTTGGGACGCGTCGGCGGCCTTGTGGCCGAGCGGGCCGCGGCCTTCGGCATGAACCTCATCGGGCACGACCCCTACTGCTCGCCGGAGCGCGCCCTGCATCTGGGCGTCACTCTTTACGACGACATGGCGCCGGTGCTCGCCCAGGCCGACTTCATCACGGTGCACCTGCCCCGCACGGTGAGCACGCTCGGCATGTTCGGCGCCGACGAGTTCGCCGCCATGAAGGACGGCGTCGTGCTCGTGAACGCGGCCCGCGGCGGCATTTTCAACATGGACGCCCTGGCCGATTTCGTGGCCGCCGGCAAGATCGCAGCCGTGGCTGTGGACTCCTTCGAGGCCGAGCCCTGCACCGACTCGCCCTTGCACGAGTTCGAGAACGCCATTCTGACGCCGCATCTCTCTCCCATGACCCACGAGGCCCAGCGGCGCGCCTCCACCCAGATCGCCGAGTACGTGGAAGCGGGCCTGGAGGGCGGCATGGTGGCCACGGCGGTGAACCTCTCGCCGCTGCCGCCGGAGGTCTTCGATGCCATCGGGCCCTACGTGCACGCCTGCAAGATGATGGGATCGATGGCCAGCCAGATTCTCGGTCACACGCCGAAGAGCCTGAAGGTGGAGCTGGCCGGCGGCCTGGCCGATGCCGACCCGGCGCCGCTGCTCGCGGCGGTGCTCGACGGCGGCCTGTCTTACCGGCGCCTCGGGGCCTTCTCGGCGGCCAACGCCGAGTCGGTGGCCTCCCAGCACGGCATTTCCGTCACGACCGCCTCGGTGCGCGATGCCGGCGAGTACGCCTCCTCGGTGCGCATCGTGGCCGACGAGGTGGAAGTGGCGGCGACGCTGTTCGGCACCGAGCACACGCCCCGCATCATCTCGATATCGCGCCGGCGACCACGTCGCTTGTGTTCGAGTATGTGGACGCGCCCGGCCGCATCGGCGTTATCGGCACCATTCTGGGCGAGGCGGCGGCCAACATCACCACGATGCAGATCGGCACCAAGCCGGAGGAGTCCTGCGCGCTCGTGTACATGAATGTCGAGGGGGACGTGTCCGAAGCGGTGCTCGACCGCCTGCGCGGGGCCATCGATCTGCGCAACCTGTGGAAGATCACCCTGTAGCGGCCATCGACGGCTCCGATGTCGGGCTATAGAAAGATTTAACCGTGTCCAGCGGCGCCTCTTAACGGGGGCGCCGCTGGTTTTTGCTATGATGCTTTCGGTCAACTATGTCCGCGTCTCGGGCGCGAACTGTCGGAAGAAGAAAAGAAGAAAGAAGGACGGCATGACACGCAAGATCGACATCTTCGATACCACGCTGCGCGACGGCGAGCAATCGCCGGGCGCCTCTATGAACACGGAGGAGAAGCTCGTCATCGCCCGCCAGCTCCTTCGCCTGAACGTCGATGTCATCGAGGCCGGCTTTCCCATCTCAAGTCCCGGCGACTTCGAGTCGGTGCGCCGCATCTCCGAGCTGGCCGGCGACGCGGCCGTGGTGTGCGCGCTCACCCGCGCCGTGGACAAGGACATCGACTCGGCGGCCGATGCGCTGAAGTTCGCGAAGCGTCCCCGCATCCACACCGGCATCGGCGTGTCGCCCTCGCACATGCGCGACAAGCTGCGCATCACCGAGGACGAGTGCATCGAACGAGCGGTGCATGCGGTCAGCTACGCCAAGAAGTACGTGGAAGACGTGCAGTTCTACGCCGAGGACGCGGGCCGGTCGGACTTCGCGTTCCTCGCGCGGGTCATCGAGGCGGTCATCAAGGCGGGGGCCACGGTGGTGAACATCCCGGACACCACGGGCTACTCGCTGCCGGAGGACTTCGGCGCGCGCATCAAGTACCTCATGGACAACGTGGCCGGCATCGACGACGTCACCGTGTCGGTGCACTGCCACAACGACTTGGGCATGGCCACGGCGCTGTCGCTGGCCGGCGTGCGCAACGGGGCCACGCAGATCGAGTGCACCATCAACGGCCTGGGCGAGCGCGCGGGCAACACGGCCATGGAGGAAGTGGTCATGGCCATGCGCATGCACGGCGAGGAACTCGATGCGCACACCGACATCAACACCCGCGAGTTCATCAAGGCGAGCCGCTTGGTCAGCTCCATCACCGGCATGAACGTGCAGGCCAACAAGGCCATCGTGGGCGCCAACGCCTTCGCCCATTCCTCGGGCATCCACCAGGACGGCGTGCTGAAGAAGCGCGACACCTACGAGATCATCGATCCGGCCGAGGTGGGCGTGGGCCAAAGCCAGATCGTGCTGACGGCCCGCAGCGGACATGCGGCCTTGAAGCACCGCCTGGAGGAGCTCGGCTACGAGTACGAGGGCGAGGAGCTCGACCGCCTCTACAACGCCTTCCTCGATGTGGCCGACAAGAAGAAGGAAGTCTACGACGAGGATCTGGAAGCGCTCGTGAACGAGCGCGACCGCGAGGAGTGCGCCATCTACACGCTGGAGGGCGTGCAGGTCAGCTGCGGCTTCCCCTTGAAGCCCACGGCCACGGTGACCCTGCGCGGGCCCGAGGGCGACGTGCGGACGGTGTGCGATTGGGGCGCCGGCCCGATCGATGCGGTGTACAAGGCCATCGATCAGATCGTGCAGGTCGACAACGACCTGTCCGAGTTCGCCGTGAACGCCGTGACCCGCGGCATCGACGCGCTCGGCGAGGTGACCGTGCGCGTGAAGGCCGCCGGCGGCGAGGTGTACGTGGGCCGAGGGGCCGATGGCGACATCATCGTCAGCTCGGCGAAGGCCTACTTGAACGCGCTCAACCGACTGCTCGCCGAGAAGCGCTAAAGGAGGCCTCTTCTCTAAGGGCGTTGCCGAAGAGCGTGCCTGGCGTTACGCTCACCGAAGCCGATGGGACATCTCATCGGCTTCTTTATTTCCCTTTTCCGTCCTCAAGTAAAATAGTACGATATCGAATTTCAAGGAGGCACGTTATGGCTGAGGACAACAAGCTCGGGCGCAAGATCACCACGCTGCGCGAGGCGCATCATCTGACCTGCCAGGATCTGGCCGACCGTTGCGGTTGCGACGTGACGGTCATCGAGAAGCTGGAGGCCGGCGAGGTGCCGCCGTCCCTGGCGCCGCTGATCAAGCTTACCCGCGCCCTCGGCGTGCGCCTGGGCACCCTCATGGATGACGACGAGACCTACGGGCCCGCCTACATCAGCACCGATCAGATGGAGGAAGTGGAGCGCGTGAAATCGCTCCAGACCGCTAAGGACGCCGGTGACTTGTCCTACTTCAGCCTGGCGGCGGGCCGTCCCTCCCGTCATATGGACCCGTTCATCATCACCGTGAGCCCCACCGGCGAGGCAACGCACAAGCTGGATTCCCATGAGGGGGAGGAGTGGCTCTACGGCATGGAGGGGGAGATCGAGATCGAGTACGGCAACGAGACCTACGTGCTCGGCCCCGGCGAGTCCATCTACTACGATTCCATCGTGCCCCACCAGGTAAGAGCGCACAATGGACAAAATGCTAAATTCTTGGCCTGTGTTTACACGCCGTTCTAAGCCGGGGAGGGATCTATGACGGAAGAGAACAAGACGACCGACGCTCCCGTTCCCGGGTCTCCCGATTATCCGCTGCACTCGGAGCTGACCATCGGCGCCTACTTGAAGCAGCAGGTGGCGATCGATCCCGATCACGAGTTCGTCGTGTATCCCGATCGCGATCTGCGCTGGACCTACAAGGACTTCGACGAGCGCACCGACGCCCTGGCCAAGGGCCTTTTGGCCATCGGCATGAAGCCGGGCGACCACTTGGGCGTGTGGGCGCGCAACATTCCCGATTGGCTTACCTTCATGTACGCCAGCGCCAAGATCGGCGTGGTGATGGTCACGGTGAACCCGGTGTACAAGTCCCACGAGCTCGACTACGTGCTGAAGCAGTCGGACATGAAGGCGCTCTGCGTGATTGACGCCTACCGCGATGTGGACTACCTGCAGATCATCCGCGACCTGGTGCCCGAGTCCCTGAACGTGCAGCGCGGCTTTTTGCACTCCGAGGAGTACCCCTTCCTCGAGAACCTCATCTACATGGGGCCCGAGAAGCACCGCGGCTTCTACAGCGTGCCCGAGCTTCTGCTGCTCGGCCAGCACAAGCCCGACAGCTCGCTGGAATGGGCTCAGGGGCAGTTCGACAACAACGACGTCGTCATGATGCAGTACACGAGCGGCACCACGGGATTCCCCAAGGGCGTCATGCTCACCCATCGCAACATCCTGAACAACGGCTTCTACATCGGCGAGGGACAGAAGCTCGGGCCTGAGGACCGCGTGTGCCTGCCGGTGCCGTTCTTCCACTGCTTCGGCTGCGTGCTGGGGGTCATGGCCTGCCTCACCCACCGCTGCACCATGCTCATCGTGGAGGAGTTCAACGCCGAGCTGGTGCTTCAGGCCCTCGACAAGGAGAAGGCGACGGCGGTCTACGGCGTGCCCACCATGTTCATCGCCGAGCTGAACCACCCGGACTTCGACTCTTTCGACCTGTCGCATCTGCGCACGGGCATCATGGCCGGCAGCCCCTGCCCGCCGGAGACCATGCGCGAGGTCATGGAGCGCATGAACATGCGGGACGTGACCATCTGCTACGGCCTCACCGAGACGAGCCCGGTGTTCACCCAGACCTCCGTGGACGACGACATCCCCCACAAGTGCGAGACCGTGGGCCGGGCCCATCCGCCGGTGGAAGTGCGCGTGCTCGATGTGAACGACGGCCACATCTGCGGGCCGGGGGAGCACGGGGAGCTGTGCTGCAAGGGCTACAACGTCATGAAGGGCTACTACAAGATGCCCGAGGAGACGGCCAAGGCCATCGACGCGAACGGCTTTCTGCATTCCGGCGACATGGGCACCGTGGACGAGGACGGCTATTTCCGCGTCACGGGCCGCATCAAGGACATGATCATTCGCGGCGGCGAGAACATCTACCCGCTCGAGGTGGAGAACTTCCTGCTCACCATGCCCGGCGTGCTGGACGCCCAGGTGGTGGGCATCCCCGACGCGAAGCTCGGCGAGATCGTCGGCGCCTTCATCCGCACGCGCCCGGGATACGAGGACATGACCGAGGACGACGTGCGCGCCTACGCCATCCCGCGCATCGCCCGCTCCTAGGTGCCCAAGCGCGTCTTCTTCGTGGACGATTTCCCCATGACCCCCTCCATGAAGGTGCAGAAGTTCAAGCTCCGCGAAATGGCCGAAGAGCTGGTGAAGTCGGGGCAGTAGGGGAATGGCGAAACGCGCGGGGGTTCCACTTCGCCCCGCGAGGCTGCACCCCATCCGGCCGATCCCGTAGGGGGCGACCTTGGTCGCCCCTCCTCAAGTGGGGTCGACTCGCCAGAGGAGGGCTGACCGAGGTCAGCCCCTACGGGAAAA
>ERZ773200.3510-NODE-3510-length-10151-cov-6.165313_pt1 | contig 10151 bp, 10 predicted proteins | sample MGYA00581008_ERZ773200 | MGnify/ENA primary metagenome ERZ773200 (study PRJEB29015, sample SAMEA2737770) | human gut metagenome | biome: human gut; feature: human-associated habitat; material: faeces | place: China | collected 2012 ... | reverse complement strand
CTCTGCGAGGGGGCTCCCGCCGCAGCGGGTGGGGGAGAGAACCTTACGCCGGCTCGAAATACTTCGGGTTATGGCAAAATTCGCTCCCTCCGGCCCTTCGGGCCGCCTCCCTCGCCGAGGGAGGCAGGTACTGCCGCATAAAATGACAAAAACCGACCCCGTACTGATGCTATGATCGGATACGGGGTCGGTTTATTTTGCGTTTATTGCGGATCGCCGCGCAGCAGCTTCTGCATGATCTCGTGGTTGAACACCGGGATCGACAACTCCGAGACGTTGGACAGGGCGTTGCTCTTCATGCCGCTGAGCACCCACGGGATCAGGATACCCATCATCGCACCGGCAAAGAACTGCCCGATCTTGCGGGTCTCCTCGGCGTTGGCATCAGGGTTCAGCTCCCGCGCGTTCTGCTCAAAGATGGAGCGCAGGTAATCGAACATATATTGCTGCAGGCTGTTCTGGCCGTTGTAGGCAAGGGCATTGCAGTAGAACACCTTGTTTTCCAGAAAATAGGTCTCCAGCGCTGCCAGCAGGGCATTCCAACTGGAATAGGCGCTGAGCTCCACCAGAAACCGGGTGATACCGCTCTGGAAATACCAGTTTACCAGATCGTACTTATCCTCAAAATGGTAATAGAAGGTGTTGCGGCCCACATTGGCGTGATCGACAATGTCGTTGACAGAAATTTTCTCCAGAGGGGTCGTGGCCATCAGCTCCTGCAGACTCTGGGCCAGCAGCTGCTTGGTTTGATTGGAACGAGGCATAGCAATCCTCCTGTACGGTAGGTGGTAAAATTACATACCTGCATTATAACACAAATTCGACATAAAGTGCAAATGTTTTGTGGGAAGAACAAAAGAAGAACAAAAGGCAAGACCACGCAGATGTTATATGACAATTTGCGCGGAGTGTTTGGTTTTGCCCGCAGCAGCAGGGTTTCCGGGCTGTCAAATTGAACATTCCCCGGCTTTTGTCTATGTACACTAAGCCGAAAATAAGCATAAAATAGTGCCATACCCAATGAGTGTCCCAAACGGAGAGAAAAAGGAGAGCAATCTATCATGCCGATGAATAAAGTGGTTCATGCCGCTCAGCGCGCTGCATTCAGCGCCGCCATTGATTCTGCCATCAAGGCCGTGCGCGGCAAAGGTCCTGAAAATATGGCCGAGCAGGCCGTCAAGCTCGTCAACCTGGCCCAGCCTCTGCTGGCTCACCGTTACCCCGATGCCGACTGGGACAAGGTTCGCGCCTTTGTGTCCGACCCCGGCAGCAAGTGGATGGAGTACGCCTACAAGGCTATCAACGAGATAGACCCCCACATCCTCAAGATGAACACCCTGAACCTTGTGTATGAGGGTATGTTCGCGGGCTATAACTACGTCATGGAGCTGCGCAGGAAGTATGACTGCAACATGCCGTGGATCCTGCTGTTCGACCCGACCTCCGCCTGCAACCTGCACTGCAAGGGCTGCTGGGCTGCCGAGTACGGCAACCGCCTGAACCTGAGCTTTGAGGATATGGACCGCATCGTCACGGAAGGCGAGGCGCTGGGCATCCACTGGTATATGTGCACCGGCGGTGAGCCGACCTGCCGCAAGGAGGATCTGTTCAAGCTGGCCGCCAAGCACCAGAACTCCGTGTTTCACCTGTTCACCAACGGTACGCTGATCGACCAGGCTTTCTGTGACCGCGTCAAGGAAGTCGGCAACATGGCCTTCTTCATCTCCATCGAGGGTATCGGCGATGCCACCGATGCCCGCCGCGGCGAGGGCGTCTATGACCGCGTCATGCACGCCATGGACCTGATGAAGGAGAACGGTCTGCTGTTCGGCACCTCCATCTGCTACACCAGCGCCAACTACAAGGCCGTCACGAGTGATGAGTTCATGGATATGCTCATCAGCCACGGTGTACGCTTCAACTGGTACTTCCACTATATGCCCATCGGTGACGGTGCAAACGTTGACCTGATGCTGAACGCCGAGCAGCGCGAGTATATGATCCACCGCGTGCGAGAGATCCGCGGCTACACCGGCGGCAAGCCGATTTTCTGCATCGACTTCCAGAACGACGGCGAGTACATCGACGGCTGCATTGCCGGCGGCCGCCAGTATGCCCACATCAACCCGGCGGGCGACGTTGAGCCCTGCGTCTTTATCCACTACTCCAACGCGAACATCCACGACAAGAGCCTGCTGGAGTGCCTGCAGCAGCCGCTGTTCAAGGAGTACCACAAGGGCCAGCCCTTCAACCACAACCACCTGCGCCCCTGCCCGATGCTCGAGAACCCCGAGCTGCTGGGTGAGATGGTCAAGCGTTCCGGCGCCCACAGCACCGATATGCAGCAGCCGGAATCTACGGACGATGTTTTCCGCCGCTGCCGCCCCTACGCTGACCAGTGGACTCCGTCCGCTGACCGCATCTGGGCCGAGGAGCACCCCGACTGCGCTTCCTGCGCCAGCTGCTCCGCCTGCGCATCCAAGTAAAATCGCATAAATAACATTTCACGCCCCGCTGTGGTTTGCAGCGGGGCGTTTTTGTTTGGTTTGGCTCCCCCCGTGGGGAAGGCATTCATCTTGTCAGCTTTTCGCACATCCCACCGTCCGCGGATTTTCTCCCCAACCGGCGCATATAGTGGTAGCATGGCGGCAAAAAGGGGAGGTGGGCGTATCAAAACGGTGGTGTATCTCGATGTGCTGCTGCTGACGAATTTCCTGACGGCGTACCTTCTGCTGCTGGCGGCGGGGGCGCTGAGCGGCCAGCGTGCGCCGTTTGCCCGGATGCTGGTGGGCAGCGCGCTGGCGGCGCTCTCGGCACTGATTTTGTTCGCGCCCGAGCAGCCGTACCCCGTGCAGGTCGCGTACAAGGCCGCCACGGCGCTGGGCATCACGGCGGCAGCGTTCGGCTGGCGGAGCAGGCGGCGGCTGGTGACGGCGGCCTGCTGGTACGCGGCGCTGAACATTGCGCTGGCGGGGGCGGTCCTTCTTGTCATCCTGCGCACCGGCACCCGCGTGGCGGATACGGCAAATTTGACGGTCTACCTGCGTGTTTCGCCGCTGCTGCTGTTGGCACTGTCCGGGGCCTGCTGCGCGGCGGTAGAACTGGGCCTGCGGATTTTCACCCGGCGGGAGTCACCCACCAAAACCGCAGGGCTGGAGCTAGAGCTCTGCGGCCAGCCCGTCCGGCTGCGCGCGGCGCTTGACACCGGCTGTCATCTGCACGACCCCGTCACCTGCCTGCCGGTGCTCGTCGTCAGCTACCCGGATGCGAAGGCCCGTCTGCCGGACGCGGTCAACACCTTTTTGGACCAGTGGTTTGCCGGGGCCACCGGGGCCGACCCGCCGCCCGGCACGCGGCTGCGGCTGGTGCCCTGCGGCACGGCTGCAGAAAAGAGCCTGCTGCCCGGCTTTGCGGTGCAGGGCATTGGGCTGATCACCGAAAACGGCGTGCTGGGGCTGGGGCGCAGCGCCGTGGTGTTTGCGCCGCGCAGCTTTGGCAGCACCGCCTACGAGGCACTGTACGGAAAAGATTTTATGTAAGGGGGTAAATTGCTATGCTCAAGGAGCTGTACCTTTTGTGGCTGCGGCTGGCCGCGCCGCAGGATCTGCACTACATCAACGGGGCCGACACTCTGCCGCCGCCCCTGCCGCCGGAGCAGGAGCGCGCCGCCCTGGATGCGCTGACCCGGGGGCAGCCGCAGGCACGGGACCTGCTCATCACACATAATCTGCGGCTGGTCGTGTACATTGCCAAAAAGTTTGAAACGCCCACCGCGGGCATCGAGGACATGATTTCCATCGGCACTATCGGGCTTATCAAGGCGGTCAACACATTCGAGCCAACGAAAAACATCAAGCTGGCAACCTACGCCAGCCGATGTATTGAAAACGAGATTTTAATGTACCTGCGCAAAAGCTCGAACCGGCGGCAGGACGCCAGCATAGACGAGCCGCTGAACACCGACACCGACGGCAACGAGCTGCTGCTGATGGACGTGCTGACGAGCGACGACCCGCAGGTCGGCGAGGAACTGGAGCGCAGCGCCGAGCGCGCTGCCCTGCGCGGTGCGGTGGGGCGGCTGTCGCCCCGGGAGCGCCGCATCATGGAGCTGCGCTTCGGCCTCAACCACGAGACGGAGCACACCCAGAAGGAGGTCGCCGACACGCTGGGCATCTCCCAGAGCTATATTTCCCGGCTCGAAAAGCGCATCATCCGCCGCCTGCGCCGGGAGCTGGAGGCAGTGGGATAAAAAATCTGCAGCCCCGTAGGGGCCGGGCATGCCCGGCCCGCGGCCTGCCCGCCAGCAGGAGCCCCCGGAAAGCCGCGGGCCGCACAGGTGCGGCCTCTACAGGGCAATGCCTTTTACACCACCGCCTCCGCCCGGGTATTCGTCACAAACTCCACCGCCAGCCCGGCGATCATGTTCATCTCGGGCTGCAAAGAGTACAGCAGGTACTCGTACCCCTCCCGCGTCCACGATATACCGGTGATGCGCCCGGCGTTCTGGCGCTGGGTCACGGTGACACCGTCAATGTCGTACTGCTGTACATCCTCAAATGCCAGGTCAAAAAAGCCGACGGGGTAAAGCATCTGCCCGGTCCTGGCCGTGCGCAGGCTCATGCGGCGGCCCGGCACAATGTCGTAGTCGATCTCCGAGACCTGCCCCTCAATGAGCCAGTAGCGGTAGGGCATGATGATTTCATTGCTGGGCGCGGACGAGACGCGGAACCCGCCGGTCTGCCCATAGTTGGGCTGTAGATACTCGGTGCGGGTCTCGCGTCCGCCGTGCGCTTCCTCCCGCCGCAGGACCAGCACAAGCACCAGCGCCACCGACACCACGGCCAGCAGCACCAGCGCAAGGACAAACCACAGGGAATCTACCATAAAAATCCCTCCTTTTCCGTATGCTATGCCGCGGCGGTGCGCCGTGTGCAAAATTTACCGGTTTGGCGCCGTGCATACCCGCCCATACTCCCGGTAAATAAAAACTGGGGGTCAGCAGGATGTATGCAGGAAAAGTAGAGCTCTGCGGTGTGGATACGGCGCGTCTGCCCGTGTTGAGCGAGGCCGAAAAAAGCCGCCTCATCAAGGCGGCCCGGGCGGGGGACAGGCAAGCCCGGCAGGAGATGGTGCAGGGCAATCTGCGGCTGGTGTTAAGCGTTGTACAGCGGTTTGCGGGCCGCGGCGAGAACATGGACGACCTGTTTCAGGTCGGGTGCATCGGGCTCATCAAGGCCATCGACAACTTTGACCCGGCGCAGAACGTGCGGTTCTCGACCTACGGCGTGCCGATGATCGTCGGCGAGGTCAAGCGCTACCTGCGGGACAACAACGCCGTACGGGTCAGCCGCTCCATCCGCGACCTGGCCTACCATTCGATGCAGGCGCGGGAGGAACTGCAAAAGCAGAACGGGCGCGAGCCGAAGCTCTCCGAAATCGCCGCCCGGGTCGGCCAGAGCCCGGAGAACGTCGCTATGGCGCTGGAATCCGCTGTGACGCCGACGAGCCTGTATGAGCCGGTCTACTCCGACGGCGAGGACAGCTTTGCCCTTCTGGACCAGCTGCGCGACGCCACAGGCGAGGAAAGCTGGATCAGCGACATGATGTTCCGCGACACGGTCAGGGCACTCACACCGCGGGAGCGCCGCATTATTGCCCTGCGCTATCTGAACGGCAAGACCCAGACGCAGGTGGCAAAGGAGATCGGCATCAGCCAGGCCCAGGTCAGCCGCCTGGAAAAGGCCGCGCTCAACCATATCAAGGAACAGATCTGCGCGAACTGAGCTTTAATTATCAAAAATGCTTTGTAGGGGCGAACATTGTTCGCCCGCTGAAGCCTTGCGGCAGTACGGATCTTCCGGGTCGATGGCGAGCATCGACCCCTACAACGTAGGGGCGGATTCCATATCCGCCCGGGAGTTTGGCCACTGCCGCACATGACCTGCGGGCGAACAATGCTCGCCCCTGCATTCTCTGCACACAAAAACGGCAGCCCATCCGGACTGCCATTTTACATTCCGCTATTCCACCTCGATCCCGCAGGCTCCCAGTGCGCGGGTGAAGGACTTCGGGTTCTTGTACAAAATGCCGGTGATCCCCAGATTGTACGCAGCTTGGGCGTTGGCCTTGTTGTCGTCAACAAAAATCGACTCATCGTAGGCCAGGTGGCAGGTCTGCATCAGCGTTGTAAAAATCTCCGGCTCGGGCTTGCACAGGTGTACATCGCACGAGGCAATGCCGCCGTCAAACAGCGAGAACCACTCCCGCTGGCGCAGCTCGTCCATAACGTCCGTCGGGATGTTCGTCAGGTAGTACAGGCGGTACCCGGCGGCCTTCAGCTTGCGCATGATCTGCACAGTGGTCTTATTGGTTTCCAGCATCGTGAACCACTCATCAAGGCAGGTCTGCACCTCAAACACGCGGTTGGCGTGGGCGGCCTTCTCCAGCATGATCTTATTGGCTTCCTCGCGGGTGATGATGCCGCGGTCCAGATCCTGCCACTCCTGGCTGCCAAAGACGATGTCGTAGGTCTCCTCCTCGGCGCGGCGGTTCATGAAGTGGTCCATCAGAAAATCCCTGGGATTAAAATTGACGACAACGCCGCCGAAATCAAAAATAATATTCTTGTACATAAAAACCTCCCTGCGGGGCAGTGTGTGTTTTCTTTATTATACACGCCCCGGGGCGATAGGGCAAGGCAACAATTTCACTTTCCCGGCATAGAATAGACCGGAAATACCGGAAAGGGAGGCACGCCATGACCCTGCGCGATCTGTCAGCCAAGGACGTCATCCAGCTGAAAACCGGGGAGAACCTGGGCCGCATCGACGATGTGGTCTTTGACGAGCACGGCGGCCAGCTGCAATCGGTCATTCTGCGCGGGCGGGCGCACTGCTTCGGTCTGCTGGGCTGCGACGATGACCTGATCCTTCCGTGGGAGAGCATCCGCACCATCGGCACCGACGTCATCATGGTCGATGCCGGGCCGCTGCCCGGCGCGCGCCGCCGCTGATGTCTGCAAATCGTATATTTTGTGTAAAATTCCGCAAAAATCGGCTGTATTTTTTGGGATACTATGCTATAATTAAAATTCAAAAGGCGGAAAGTGAGGAATCGGCCATGCAGACCACACGCAGATTGGCAGTGCTGACCGTGCTGGCCGCGGTGCTCATCGCGGCGGGGGCGCTGTTCCTCATTGCTCCGGTCTGGCAGCCGCAGCGCCCTGCCGCTGCGTACGTCCCGGCGGCGGTACACACTGCCGCGCCGGAGGCACCGACCCTCATCGACATCAACACGGCCACGGCGGAGGAACTGACCGCCCTGCCGGGCCTTGGCCCCCGGAAGGCCGCTGCGCTCGTAGCCTACCGCGAGGAGCACGGCCCATTTGCCACGCTGGCGGACGCCGCTGCGGTCAAGGGCATATCCCTGCGCATGACAGAAAGCTGGGCGGGCCTGGCCGCTGCCAATCATTAGGAGGAGATACACTTGGAAAAAAAGCCGGAAAGCATCTTCATCAACCGTGAACTCAGCTGGCTTGACTTCGACAGCCGCGTGCTGGCCCTTGCCAAGGAAAAGACCGTGCCGCTGGGCGAACGCATCAAGTTTGCTGCCATCTTCGGCAGCAATATGGACGAGTTCTTCATGGTCCGTGTCGGCTCGCTCTACGACCAGACGCTGCTCAAAAACAATAAGACCGACAACGTCACCCACATGACAGCAGCGGAGCAGATCGCTGCCATCACGCCGCGCGTGGCGGAATTGCAGGCAAAATGCGATAAATACTTCCAGCACCTTGTCTCGGCGCTGGCGCAGGATGGCTACAAAAAGGTAGACTTCGCCAAGCTCGCCAAGCCGCAGGAGCATTTCTGGAAAACCTACTTCCAGCGCGAGCTGCTGCCGCTGCTCAGCCCGCAGATCGTTGATTCCCGCCACCCGTTCCCGTTTTTGAATAACAAAGATATTTACTATATCGCTCAGCTGCACACGAAAAACGAGGGCATCAGCTACGGCATCGTGCCGGTCAGCAGCCAGTTTGAGCGGGTGCTCTTTGTCAAGGACGGCGAGACGACCTGCTTTGCCTTTGTGGAGGAGCTGATCGCCCACTATGCCGCGACGATTTTCAGCGCCAGCACGGTGCAGAAGCAGTGCCTGTTCCGCGTGACCCGCAACGCGGACATCACGGTGGACGAGGGCATGATGGATCACGACGTCGATTTCCGCGATGTCATGAGCGAGCTGCTGAAAAAGCGCCGTAAGCTGGCGGCTGTGCGCCTGCAATTCTGGCCGGACGCCCCGCAGGAGATCGTCAAATTCCTGCGGGACAAGCTCGTCGTGCCCGCGGATCGCTGCTATACCCAGACGTCGCCGCTCGACTCCGGCTCGCTGTTCAAGCTGGCCGGGCGCATCTCCGGCGACGGCGGCCACACGGCGCTGTTCTATCCCGCGGCAAAGCCCATGCAGGCCCCGGCTGGGTACGACCTGTACACCGAGGTCCGCAAGCATGACGTGCTGCTGGCCTACCCGTACCAGAGCATCCGCCCGTTTATCAAGATGCTGCTGCGCGCGGGCGCTGATCCCGACGTTGTGTCGATCAAAATGACGCTCTACCGCATGGCCAGCGACTCCCAGATCGTGAACGCCCTGATCGCCGCTGCCGAGAACGGCAAGGAGGTCGTCGCGATGGTCGAGCTGCGCGCCCGCTTTGACGAGCAGAACAACATCGACTGGTCCAAGCAGCTCGAGGATGCGGGCTGTACCGTGTTCTACGGCTTCGACGATTACAAGGTCCATTCCAAGCTGACCCTTATCACCAGCCGCGTCAACGGCCAATATAAGTACTTGACGCAGATCGGCACCGGCAACTATAATGAAAAGACAAGCGAGCTGTACACCGACCTGTCCTTCATCACGACCCGGCAGGAGATCGGCGAGGAGGCCAGCGCCGTCTTTAACAACATGGCCCTGCAGCGCCTGACGAGCGAGGCAGACACGATGCTGGTCGCACCGCTGCGCTTCAAGACCGTGCTGCTCGAGGAAATGGACCGCCAGATCGCGCTGGCCATGCAGGGCAAGCCCGCGTCCATCATCCTGAAAAACAACTCCATCAACGACCCGCAGATCATCGACAAGATCAGCGAGGCCAGCTGCGCGGGTGTCCGTGTGGACATGATCGTGCGCGGCATCTGCTGCGTGCGTGCCGGTGTGCCGGGCCGCACCGAGAACGTGCATATCCGCAGCCTGGTGGGCCGCTATCTGGAGCACTCCCGCATCTACTGCTTCGGCAGCGGCGAGGCCATGCGCATTTACATTGCGTCCGGCGACTTCCTGACCCGCAACACCGAGCGCCGCGTTGAGGTCGGCGTCCGCGTGGATGACCCGGCCATTGCCAAAAAGCTGCGCGGCATCCTTGACTTGCAGCTGCGCGACACCGTCAATGCCCGCGAGATGCAGCCGGACGGCACCTATGCGAAGGTGCACCCCGCCGATGGTCAGCCCCCGGTGGACAGTCAGATGGCGATGTTCGGCTATTTCCAGAACGGTTTCGTGCAGGAGACGGACAAGCCCGAGAAACCAAAAGCAGAATTCAAGCCCAAGGCGGCAGCCGTAAAGGCCGCTGTAAAACCCGTACCCCGGCAGCGTGCGGCACTGCGCCCCAAACGTGCAGGTCTGCTGCAAAGCCTGTTCGGACGCGGGAAAAAATAAGGAGAACCCAAACCATGAAAAGCTGTGTAGTGACCGCAAATTATGCCTGTGACCCCAACAAGGTGTGGTTGTATCTGACCAAGCCGACCCTCAACGGCTGGCGCAGGGACGTCAGCAGCTATGAGGAGAGCGACGACGGCCTGAAGGCTGCCGAAAAGAACACCGACGGCAGCGAGACCCAGATCGTCTTTACCCGCAAGGAAAAGCCCCGGTGCCTGAGCTGCAACTTCCAGAAGGGCAAGATCAGCGGCACCTTTACGGCGCTGCTGCTGGGCGGCGGTGACGCCACCAGCGTGGAATGCACGCTGGATGTCAACGGTCTGGGCCTTTTCACCAAGCCCGAAAAGCTCTTGAACGAGCGCCTGGAGATGCTCCGTCAGACGTTGGGGGCGTAAGGCTCTTGGCCCCCTCTGCGAGGGGGCTCCCGCCGCAGCGGGTGGGGGAGAGAA
>ERZ773200.3496-NODE-3496-length-10201-cov-10.202543_pt1 | contig 10201 bp, 7 predicted proteins | sample MGYA00581008_ERZ773200 | MGnify/ENA primary metagenome ERZ773200 (study PRJEB29015, sample SAMEA2737770) | human gut metagenome | biome: human gut; feature: human-associated habitat; material: faeces | place: China | collected 2012 ... | reverse complement strand
GTTACGGCGGCATGGACAAATATTTTACCCCTTTTATCTCCAATCGGCACATGAACAGCAGGGAACGCAACGATGTGCTGCCGGAGCATAACGTGGGGATGTACACGGTGCCGCAGATTCTGACCAATAAGGCGGAGGAATTCCTGTCGCTGGCAGAACAGCTGGCCGGATACGGCTACCATGAGGTCAACCTGAATCTGGGCTGCCCTTCCGGAACAGTGGTAGCAAGAAACCGAGGTGCCGGTTTCTTAGGTACGCCCCGGGAACTGGAGACTTTTCTGGACGAAATTTTTGAAAAATGTCCACTGGATATCTCCATTAAAACCCGCATCGGCATGGAGTATTTGGATGAGTGGACTCCGTTACTGAAAATATATCAAAAATTTCCCATGAAGGAGCTGATCATCCATCCCAGACTGCAAAAAGAAGGATATCAGGGGGTGCCCCATCTGGAGGCTTTTGCGGAAGCTGCCGACACCTTACAATGCCCGCTGTGTTATAACGGAGATATTACCTCTCCGGAGACGCTCGCGCACATCCTGGAAAAATTGCCCATGGTCGATACTGTCATGATCGGTCGGGGAATCTTGCAGAATCCGGGACTGTTACAGCAGTTGAAGGCTGCTTCCACAGATTTCGATGGGGTGTCCCTGCCGTCTTCGGAAGATTGTCTGGATGTTTTGAAGGAATTCCACAATTCTCTCCTGGCGGGATATCAGGTGATCATGTCCGGCGATACCAATACTCTGTATAAAATGAAGGATCTCTGGACTTTCTTAAGCCGCAGCTTCGAATCTCCGGACAAATACGTAAAAAAGATCCGCAAAGCCACAGATGCCAGTGACTATAAACTGGCAGTCAATGCACTGTTTAGAGAGTGCGCTCTCAAATAATCCGAAAAAATCTTGCTCCTTTTGAAAAAAAATTTATTTCTCATGCAACTTTTCTGAAGACTGTACAGTCTAATCATCAGAGACCTGTAAAAAATGGTTTTATTACGAAAGGAGTTTTATTATGAAAAACAAATTTATCTGTGCACTTTTAGCTACTGTGATGGTATTATCTTTTGCTGCCTGCGGCAGTCAGGGAAACGGAGCTGCTGCCTCTGCGGAAAGCACCGTAGCTTCCGAAAGCCAGGTTACAGAAAGCAATACAGAAGCCAATACTGAAACCGTATCCACCGAAAGTACCTCTACGGCGGAAGGAGCCTATGAAGACAACTTTGCAGTTCCCACAGAGGATGCTACCGCTTTCGCTAAAAAGATCCAGGATGCCGTAGCCGCTGAAGATCTGGATGCTCTCGCTGATCTGGTCAATTATCCGGTCTATGTTGCTCTGGGCGATGGCAGTGTGATTGAAACCAGGGAAGATCTGATTGCCTTAGGTGCAGACAAAATCTTCACCCCTGAATTGAAAGACTCTATGGCTAATGCTGATCTGTCCGAATTAAGCCCCAGCATGGCAGGCTTCACCCTCTACAGCACCGGTGACGGTCCTAACATCACCTTCAATGTCCAGAACGGAGTACTCGGCATCAGCGGTATCAATTACTAATTTCTACTTTGAACCATTAAGGGGAGCCCATGATCAGGCTCCCCTTACTCGTGTCGAAACAACCGTTGTCAACGGTACCATAGTGATGTCTATGTTCCCGTCTGTCTTACGTGTGATCAGCGTTGCTCCACGCTGGATATATTGCTTCGCGATGCCGGAATATCCCAGATAATCAATGGACATTCCGTAAGTCATGCGGATACCCTTATAGGTCAGTGACAACGTATTCAGATGATCGTGTCCACAGAATATCCATTTTAACCAGCCGTTATCCACCGCTTTTTCGAAAAAATGAGGTGGTCGGTTCGATATTCCGAAATACTCATCCTTTTCTCCGATACTGCCGTGTTCATAGATCACACTGTGATCACCTAGTTTCATCTTCTCGTAGGCTTCCTTGAACTCCGCGGGCGGCATGTGGAAAAACGCCATAGCCGGTACTTTTCTCTCGTTCAATTTCTCCATACACCAGTCCGTCTGATCCTCATGGATGCAGTCGAAACCACTGAAAAACCAGCCGTCACCGTACATGTTAGAGTCCAGGTGGATGAGCGGCAGGAGAATCCTGCCTTCTCCATCGATCAGATCGAGTACAAAATTCCCGACGCCTGCAATAGGATTTTGAGGACTGTGCTCATATCTTCCTTTGGTAAAAACAGCGTATTTTCCCATTGCAAAAATCTCCGCCAGCTGCTCCTTATTGCAGGCGGAACCCATCTCACAGTCATGATTACCGAAGACAAACGTATAGGGGATCTGAAAACCATCCATAAACGCTAACAGCCTTTGCGCCTGTTTTCTATTATTCATCGTCCCGCTTTTGGGGAAAAACGGGAACACGGAATCCCCGGTCAGGACGATCAGATCCGGTCCCGTCCGGCGGATCAGCTCCGTCACCGCTGCCAGCGCCAGTCTGTCCTTTTTCTGGGAAAACATGCCGAAACCAAGGTGCAGGTCTGTCAATTGTAATATTTTATAATCTCTGTCTGTCGGGATGCGAAGGAAAAAAGTCTCTTCGTCCAGAATTTGAAAATTTTGAGAGGTATACATAGGAATCTCTTTTCTGTCACTTAATCTGTTTCACTATGGTATTTGAGGTTTTTCTTAAAATCAGCTCAACGGGATCAATGCACCGGTTGCAGACAGCAGCGTAGACAACACCATCAGCACCTGAAACGGTACCGTGCCGATCACGCCGCAGATAGGACTGCTGCCGGCTTTTTTCCTGGACTTTCCATAGGTCAGCACCAGCATGATGCTCACCAGTACCACAACGCCACTCATGATCCGGGTCAGAACGATAAAGCTGTTCACGCCAAACACAGCAAACAGGATGCAGGGGACTGTGGCGATCAGCCAGCTGATGCGGTTGCCGCTGCCGATCTGCTCATGAACCACATCGCGGAGGGCGAGAGTATTGCTCCAGAACGTGGTAAGTAAAGCAAACAGGGAAAATACGCCTGCCAGGATCATTGCCCAGGTACCGATGCTCTCTCCCAGCTGCATGTATGCCAGTTCTTTTTCCAGTGCTCCCTTGGTTCCCAGGAGAACCGTGCCCGTTACGATCAGGACAAACACTGAGGAAAGCCCAAAACCGATGAAGATGGAGCGGCGGATCTGTTTCGCGTTGCCATCCAGACCTTTCACCACCTGGATCACTGCCTGATTGGCGGAAGTGGCGAATACCACCATACTGTACAGCGCTAGCAGATTATTCCAGTGGAACTGTGCCCGTTGCAAAGAATTCAGCGGATGCAGAAAAGTTCCTACCGTCATCACTGCCACAATTCCCATGAGGACAATGACTGCGTATTTCTGCGCGATTCCTACTGCTTTCATGCCGATAAACACCACGACTCCGGCGATCACATAGTATAAAACCTGCGCCGCCACGAAAGGCATTCCGAACCAGTTCACAAAAATCTGTGCTCCGCCGTTGATATTACCGCTGACACCAATCATAATTGCCAGCCCATAGACAATAAATACGCTCCAACTGAAGATCTGCTTCATTTTCCCATGAAACAGCTCTCCTTCAAAGCTTTTCACCAGCTGGACACCACCGTTATTGTAAGACAGCTCGGCAATGATCAGGTGCAGGATCACGTTCACACAATAGGCGATCAATACCATCCACACGACATCCAGCATGCTGTTCTTCGTGGCAAGATACGGAACGGCGATAATGCCGGTGCCAATGCTGTTGCCGACGATCATGCTGATGGCTTCAAAGGTCGTGAGATGGGCTTCGGATTGGATGGGGTGGGACATGGGGAGGACCTCCTTTGTAAAAATACTGATTTTATAAAAGTTTTGTGGTAAGTGCTTCCTGCAATACTTTTGAACAGTTGATTCCACGTTTATCGGCAAGTTTGGACATCCATGCCGGAAGCGAGACATTTTTGCGAACCGCCTTGGTGTCAGTCATGCTACGATATTTTATAGTGTCTGCCTGAATGATCGTAAGAATATCTGTCGGTAAATGAGGAATCTCTGCCTGGGGTGTAGGCGCATTCGGAATAATTTCTTCATCCTCCAGACCAACAAGACAAAGATTCAATGCATCTGTAATAAGTGCAATCGCTTCTGTCAAAGTCGGTGCTGTTGTAATACACCCGTCCACATCCGGAATCTTCGCATAGAAAGTGCCGTCTTTTTCGGTAATAACAGCAGTATATGTGTATTGCATATCATTTACCTCCTTCTATATTTGCTTCTTTCAAAATATATCGCATATCATTTTCATTAAAATCATGACGTTTTACAGGAATGGTCTGCTTGGTATTCGGTTTGAAATACAGGTCATGACTTGCTCCATGTCTTTTAAAAATAAAACCGTTCTTTTCCAATTCTTTAATTGTTTTCTTTCGTGGATGCATTCTTCTCTCCTTTTATATTATACACAACATTACACAAAATCAATAGCAAAATACGCAAATTTACGCAAAAATCATGTGATATTTATAACATTAAAAATTCAAATTGTGACATAGGAAATATAAATAGATTCTGTTAAAACTGACTTTAAAAGATATCGTAATTATCAACATGCTATACAATATCAGACATAAAATAGAATAGTATAAGAAATGATTACAATCTGTTTTGATTTCAATATAAAGCATTTCTTGTCTGTAAATGAAAAAATCCAAAGAACTAATTATGCTTTCATGTTCTCTTCTTGCATCCAAAGTGGCATATAGTTTCCATCTTTTTGCTTATAAAAATTTTTACTCAAATATCTGTTTTCCATCTCGTATTCTTCCGGTGTCATTCCGTTTCTCCAAAATGGGGCTTCCATAAGCGTTTCCGTTGCCCAATCGCTTTGCCTGACCGTCTTGCTCAATTAAATGTCCTCCTTCTATGTAATCACATAGTACATTATATACGATTGTCTTTTCTATTTCAATCGTCGCTCCCGCAAGGGGAGCGACGCCCGTGAGGATTTTGGTATTCATGTAGGTGACATTTCAATCCACACTCACGCGAGGGGAGCGACGTACACGTTCTTATAACCCAACAGCTTGTAAGCGATTTCAATCCACGCTCCCGCAAGGGGAGCGACGGTTAGCCTTGTGACCAAGGACAGCGCCCACAAGCATTTCAATCCACGCTCCCGCGAGGGGAGCGACCACTCTTCTCGGCGAGCAGACCGAGTACGATATGATTTCAATTCACGCTCCCGCGAGGGGAGCGACAATCGAAGTCCAGCGGGATGAAGTTGGTATCATAGATTTCAATTCGCGCTCCCGCGAGGGGAGCGACGCCTCCTTATCCGGCATATTCTTGGTCTTTTGCAAATTTCAATCCGCGCTCCCGCGAGGGGAGCGACCGCTTCCGGGCATCCTCCAAAATCTTGCCAACAATTTCAATCCGCGCTCCCGCGAGGGGAGCGACCTTGTCCATACCCTCTACGTGGTGCCCAGGTGGGATTTCAACCCGCGCTCCCACAAGGGGAGCGACAACGTAATCAGTGGCTTAGGAATCAGCGTCGAATTATTTCAATCCGCGCTCCCACGAGGGGAGCGACAAAGTCCTTGCCCCATTCCTTGCCGACTTTATTATTTCAATCCTCGCTCCCGCGAAGGGAGCGACCACTACCCGGAGGACAAGCTGGATGAGATGGAGCAATTTCAATCCTCGCTCCCGCGAGGGGAGCGACTGCTATCGGATAATATAGGATCATCAGTTCCAGATTTCAATCCTCGCTCCCGCGAGGGGAGCGACGAGTATGCCGAGTGGATGCGCTTTAACATGCCGCTATTTCAATCCTCGCTCCCACGAGGGGAGCGACGCTGCACTTCCTCCGGCATTTCCGTTGCCATGTATTTCAATCCGCGCTCCCACGAGGGGAGCGACTAGTAGGTAATGACCTTTTTTTTAAGAAGACCATATTTCAATCCACGCTCCCACGAGGGGAGCGACTTTCTAAACTGGAATAGTCATAATTATTTTTCGATTTCAATCCACGCTCCCACGAGGGGAGCGACGATCGTGGAAAGCACGTCTTTAATTTTATCATGTATTTCAATCCACGCTCCCACGAGGGGAGCGACTCAGATAGTCGATGTATGTATTTGCAACGTTTTATTTCAATCCACGCTCCCACGAGGGGAGCGACGGCACACGTAGAACAGTAGTATCCCTCATGGTTGATTTCAATCCACGCTCCCACGAGGGGAGCGACTGTAATACACCACATTATTCTCGGTGATTTTACCATTTCAATCCACGCTCCCACGAGGGGAGCGACGGCGGTTCGGGTTCTGATCCTGGATTCCAACCAATTTCAATCCACGCTCCCACGAGGGGAGCGACACAACGGCCATTCCGGCGGTTGCAAATGCTATTATATTTCAATCCACGCTCCCACGAGGGGAGCGACAAGACGTACAATCCGCGCTTGATATGTCCCAGGAATTTCAATCCACGCTCCCACGAGGGGAGCGACGGCGGACAAGCGCCGTGGGGAATTGCCGGAAAAGATTTCAATCCACGCTCCCACGAGGGGAGCGACGCGCTACGTCCTTCGTCGTCATACGGACTAACATTATTTCAATCCACGCTCCCACGAGGGGAGCGACTATGTCCCAGGAGAAATTTAACGCCATGATGGCAATTTCAATCCACGCTCCCACGAGGGGAGCGACGTTTATTGGTTTCGATTGCTGTTTTGATATTCTGATTTCAATCCACGCTCCCACGAGGGGAGCGACATTAACAGCGTGTACGAAAGAGGGCTTCGCCAGATTTCAATCCACGCTCCCACGAGGGGAGCGACCGCCAGTTGATTCAAAATTCGATTTACTGGTATATATTTCAATCCACGCTCCCACGAGGGGAGCGACCTGCTGGATCAATGCGTCAATCGCTTCGTAAAGCAATTTCAATCCACGCTCCCACGAGGGGAGCGACCAGATCAGCTTCATAGATACCGGGAACCTCAGGATTTCAATCCACGCTCCCACGAGGGGAGCGACAAATGAGAGACGCACGCAATTTTGATGCATTTTAATTTCAATCCACGCTCCCACGAGGGGAGCGACATTTGTTCTCTTCAAATAAATAATACCATGACTGATTTCAATCCACGCTCCCACGAGGGGAGCGACAGGGCATCGCCAAACACGAATATACACAGTTGGCATTTCAATCCACGCTCCCACGAGGGGAGCGACGTGGCGGTTGCTGACCGTATGCGTGCCGTGGATATTTCAATCCACGCTCCCACGAGGGGAGCGACATTTTTGGAATTTTCCCCAAAAGCCGTTTCGGGATTTCAATCCACGCTCCCACGAGGGGAGCGACCCTTGACAGCAACCACCTTTTCCGAGAGAGCAGAATTTCAATCCACGCTCCCACGAGGGGAGCGACCTATGCGCACCGGCAAATTTCTTGTGTAGGGTAATTTCAATCCACGCTCCCACGAGGGGAGCGACCCATAGTGTTGTATCTCCTTTCTTTAGAATCTTATTTCAATCCACGCTCCCACGAGGGGAGCGACAACGGTCGGTTCTGGAGCAGGGCTGGATCGGTATATTTCAATCCACGCTCCCACGAGGGGAGCGACATGAGATCAGAGTGGATGTATATCACCTGTTCTTATTTCAATCCACGCTCCCACGAGGGGAGCGACGAGACCATGCGTAGATCATATGCAAAGGATCAGCGATTTCAATCCACGCTCCCACGAGGGGAGCGACTATGATCTAGAATATGATACCGTAAGATACGCTAATTTCAATCCACGCTCCCACGAGGGGAGCGACGGGATTCGGAGTGTCCGCTTACATCTAACACGGTATTTCAATCCACGCTCCCACGAGGGGAGCGACCGGCATCCAAAAGTACTGTTAATGCTATAACAGATTTCAATCCACGCTCCCACGAGGGGAGCGACGTTGCCTGCTTCATCCTTCATGTCGTACTGGTTAGCATTTCAATCCACGCTCCCACGAGGGGAGCGACATCGCTTCCGCATTGCCACCGGATACGGTGACAGATTTCAATCCACGCTCCCACGAGGGGAGCGACATTAACAGCGTGTACGAAAGAGGGCTTCGCCAGATTTCAATCCACGCTCCCACGAGGGGAGCGACGGCGAGCAGCCAGGCAGAGCCGATGGCGACCATTTCAATTTCAATCCACGCTCCCACGAGGGGAGCGACTTTTGCTAACTATGATGTTAAATATATAGGTACGATTTCAATCCACGCTCCCACGAGGGGAGCGACTCTTTTTTGATATGATTATTATATCATTTTGCAATTTCAATCCACGCTCCCACGAGGGGAGCGACCGGTATAACCGAGTATATGTGCGAAATACTTGCTGATTTCAATCCACGCTCCCACGAGGGGAGCGACGGAAAATAGTGACTGACAGTGCCAGAGTATTACATTTCAATCCACGCTCCCACGAGGGGAGCGACGCATAATCACAAAGCAGCCAAGCTCCCCCAGCCGATTTCAATCCACGCTCCCACGAGGGGAGCGACAGCTCTAAAAAGTGATGATGCATTTATGGAAACATTTCAATCCACGCTCCCACGAGGGGAGCGACCGGCAACAACCGCCCATATTCCACCGCCTTTTACTATTTCAATCCACGCTCCCACGAGGGGAGCGACTCGGTATCAAATGCGTGTACCATTGCTGCGGTAGATTTCAATCCACGCTCCCACGAGGGGAGCGACCCACTCAGCAACCGGATCAGGAGTTGCCCACTGGATTTCAATCCACGCTCCCACGAGGGGAGCGACGTACATAAATGGTCTTGAAGGCATTCCTTCGGTATTTCAATCCACGCTCCCACGAGGGGAGCGACGATAACCACGATTGCAACACAAGTTCCTACCTGTATTTCAATCCACGCTCCCACGAGGGGAGCGACGCACAATCTTCTTTTACAGCACTTTAGCAAATGGATTTCAATCCACGCTCCCACGAGGGGAGCGACCCATCCAGATCCGCACCGTTTACAGGAATGTAGTACAATTTCAATCCACGCTCCCACGAGGGGAGCGACGCGATCCGGAACGTCTGCTTACATCCAACACGGTATTTCAATCCACGCTCCCACGAGGGGAGCGACGTGTGTTCCTGGGGCATTATGATTATGCTGCAACATTTCAATCCACGCTCCCACGAGGGGAGCGACAGCAATTTTCGCCAAAAAGTTCTCTTTTCTCTCAGCAAAAATTGTCTAAAATATTTAATCTTAACAACAAATTATTTTAATTAAAAATATCTTTGTATGTTATTTCAATAAATCGCATAATTTATAAGGTGCGAATCCCCCAGGCATTTTATGTATGCTTGGCTTTCGCATCAGTTACAAAATCAGTGTCTGATCCGGGGCGATTCCTCTGTCTACCCCGATATGTTCAATCTTGGTCTGATATTTATTACCCAGATAGTAGAATCGAAGACTGTCCTTTTCTGTATCAATAATATCCTCAAGTGTTGCCTTCAATGCAATGCTCTGAGCATTATCCAAAATACATTCAAACACAGAATTCTGAACTCTTCTGCCATAATTAACGCATTGTTTTGCCACTTTGCGTAATCTCGCTTTTCCGGTCGCATTTTCTGTGTTGACATCGTATGTGATCAATACTAACATATCGCACCTCACTTCCACAGGAATGCAGGATAACCGTCCAGATCCCCACGTAGATACCGCGCCAACAGCATTGCCTGCACATAGGGTACCATGCCCCATTCCAACTTTTCCTGCAAATAGGGATGTGTTATGGTTTCTTTTTTTCGATTCTGCCACTCCGTCAGTATCAGTCTTCGTCCATCATCATCCAGGAGAACCGCACCGTTTTCCTTTTGGGTAAAATTCTTGGCTGTGATCATCCGTTTATTTACCAACGACAACACAAAGCGATCTGCCAGCACGGATCGCAGTTCCTCCATCATGTCCAATGCCAAAGATACTCTGCCCGGGCGTTCTGTATGTAGATATCCAACACAGGGATCCAGTCCTACACACTCCAATGCAGATGCCTCCGTATTCGTCAGCAACGTATACACAAAAGACAGCATCGCATTCATTTTGTCGAGAGGCGGTCTCTTATTCCTGCCCTGAAATGTAAAATCTTTTTTCTGCTGCAGAATCAATTCGTCAAACACGCTAAAAT
>ERZ773200.3492-NODE-3492-length-10206-cov-2.859521_pt1 | contig 10206 bp, 9 predicted proteins | sample MGYA00581008_ERZ773200 | MGnify/ENA primary metagenome ERZ773200 (study PRJEB29015, sample SAMEA2737770) | human gut metagenome | biome: human gut; feature: human-associated habitat; material: faeces | place: China | collected 2012 ... | reverse complement strand
AGTTATGACCCGCGCCCAATCAGCAAAAAAGCTTAAAAATCAGATATCCTAACCAATCGTCGTGTCAAACCAAAAGGAAAGACAAAATAGAAATGTGAAAGAAATATATCTGATATGACGCAATTTATGAAGCTATAGACGATAGGATGCAAAGGAGTATCAGAGGAACTTTTGCAAATGGCTGATTTTTTGTGGTGCAGGTAAGGAGGAATCAGATGGGGGCTATGTCTAATTTGGTAAATAAGCTTGTGGCGACCGGCAATCTGGAAGAGGAAGAATTGACGGAGCTGCTTCAATTTCGAAATGAAGAGACTTCTCAGTATCTATATGAGCAGGCACAGATGATCTGTAATAAAAAGAAAAATAAGAAAGTGGAAATCTGGGGCAGGATTTTACTGGGAAATTTTTGCAAAAATGATTGTAAGATGTGTGGTTTACAAAGAGGAAACCGTTTTGTGAAGCGGTATCGTATGGATATGGATCATATTTTGCGACTCTGTCATGATTTTGATGCACAGGGAGTAAAGGGGTTTGTTCTCGAAAGTGGTAATGATCCGCTGCTGGGAGAAGAAAAAATTGCGGAAATCATTTTGGCGATTCACTCTCATCATCCAAAGACGAAGATCATTCTTGCGTTAGGCGAAAAAAATGAAGGTGCGTATCTTCATTGGAAAACGGTAGGTGCAGTTGGATATCTGTTAGCACATGGAAGTGCCAATGAGAGCCATTTTAAAAAAATCTATCCGGCAAATACTTCCGTTTTATTAAAAAAACAGCACCAATGGCAGTTAAGAAATATAGAGTACCTGCTTGGTGATGAGTTGTTAGTCGGAATACCATATCAGACGGTGAAGGATGTTGTAGACGATCTGCGTTATATGAAGGAACAGGGAGTCAATATTATTGATATACGGACATTTATGCCGGCATTGCATACGGTATTTGAAAGAGAACGAAGCGGTAACGGGGATATGGCGATTTATATTATGGCAATTATGCGTCTGATGCTTCCGAATGCTTATATCCTTGCTGATCCGGTTTTGGAATGTGTAAAAAAGAATGGCAGAGTACAGGCATTAGAAGCAGGAGCAGATGTGCTCATAGTCGATGTACCCGAAGCTGATATTCTTTCTTCTTATTGTGTGTATCAGCGAAAGAGTGGAAGAATGCAGCTTGGTCTTGATGATCTTGATCAACTTAAAATGCAAATACAGGAAAAAGGGTTTCAATTCTGAACCCCTTTTTCTTATGCTTATGCTTGAATTATACCAAAAGATTTTTTATGATTGCTTTCTTTTCTGACATTTTCATGGAATTATATTGAAAATAGTTTTATAAAAAATATTTGCATAGAGTTTATTATAAAAACGGTAAGATATTTTTATAATGTACAATTTCCGACAGTACGTGGAAATGGTAATACATCACGAATATTTGACATACCGGTCAGATACATCACACAGCGTTCAAAGCCAAGCCCGAAACCGGCATGACGGGCACTTCCGTATTTACGAAGATCGGTGTAGAACGCATAATCGTCTAAAGACAACCCGGTTTCTTTCATTCGTGCCAGGAGCAGATCATAATCATCTTCACGCTGGCTGCCACCGATGATCTCACCGATTCCCGGAACCAGACAATCCATGGCGGCAACTGTCTTTTGATCCGGATTTAATTTCATGTAGAATGCTTTGATCTCTTTTGGATAATCGGTAACAAATACCGGACGTTTAAAGATTTCTTCGGTCAGATAGCGTTCGTGTTCTGTCTGAAGATCAGATCCCCAGTGTACTTTATATTGGAAAGCATCATTGTTCTTTTCTAATATTTTAATTGCTTCTGTATATGTGATATGCCCGAACTCAGAATGCAAAACATGTTCTAAGCGTTCGATCAGACCGGTATCAATATGCTGGTTAAAGAAAGTAAGTTCTTCTTTTGCATGCTCCATGACGTAAGAAATGATATATTTTAGCATATCTTCCGCAACCTGCATATCATCATTAAGATCGGCAAAAGCCATTTCAGGTTCGATCATCCAGAATTCTGCTGCATGGCGGCTTGTATTGGAATTTTCAGCACGAAAAGTCGGCCCGAATGTATAAATGTTTTGGAATGCCATGGCATATGTTTCACCATTTAACTGTCCGCTAACCGTCAGATTAACTTCCTTTCCAAAGAAATCCTTCTTATAATTAACCTTTTCATCAGGTGATTTTTCAATATTTGCAAGGTCTAATGTGGTAACCTGGAACATCTCTCCGGCACCTTCACAGTCGCTTCCTGTAATGATCGGTGTATGCACATAGACAAAATCACGTTCCTGAAAGAACTGATGAATAGCATATGCGATCAGGGAACGGACGCGGAAAACCGCCTGAAAGGTATTAGTTCTCGGACGCAGGTGTGGAATGGTACGAAGATATTCAAAAGAATGTCTTTTCTTTTGTAATGGATAATCCGGAGTAGAGGTGCCTTCTATCGTAATACTTTCTGCGTGGATTTCAAAAGGCTGTCGTGCATTTGGTGTAACAAGGACATTGCCTTTTATGATCAATGCAGAGCCGATGTTGAGTTTACGTATCGTATCAAAGTTTTCTAATGTATTGTCAAAGACAACCTGAACCGGCTGAAAATATGTTCCGTCATTGATGGAAATGAAACCAAAGGATTTCGAATCGCGCAAGCTGCGTATCCAGCCACAGATCGTAACGGATTGCTCATTATAAGAATCCATATCCTGATATAATTTTTTGATGTGTATAAAATCCATAATAATCCCCTTTTCTTTTTCTTTCTTTTACGATCAGAGTGTCAAAAGTCTGTTAGAAGTTGTGCCGATTGCAGATTGTAAATGCTTTTCTACTTTTGGGCACACATAATCTCAGTATTTCTCATTTTTCCGCATTCGTCAAGTAAATATTCTATAAATGCGTCAGGAAGGTGAGTTGACAAGAAGAAAGTACGGATATATATTAAAAGAAGATTAACTTTATAAATTATAAATATTATAATTTGATGGGGTGATCTCATGACAATCGGAGGTGTGGCATTATGAGAGAGAACGAGCGAGAGGAGACACCTGACAAAGAACTGTTTTCGGGAGAGAAGATTTTATTGGTTGACGATAATAAGATCAACTTAGAGGTTACGAGGACAGTATTAGAACAGGCAGGAGTCAGAGTAGACACTGCAAATACCGGAGAGAAAGCCTTAGAGCTGTTTTTACAGTCGAAAGAGGGAGAGTACAGGCTTATTTTTATGGATATTAATATGTATGGAATGAATGGATATGAGACAACGCAGAAGATCCGCAGAATGAATCGTAAAGATGCAAAAACGGTGCTGATCTTTGCTGTATCAGCCGACATTCAGGTTACATATAAGGAAAAAGCATTGGAAGCAGGGATGAATGGATGCATTTGTAAGCCGTTTTCGTATAATGACATTATAAAACAGATGCACAGGCTGCTTGAAGAAAAAGAGGGAGAAGAGGACAAATAGACAGATGGAAGAGAAAAGTTCACAAAGTGTAAAACTTAGCAGTCTGAAACCGCATTTTTTGTTTAATGCATTAAATTCCGTGAAATGTGAGGTAATATCAGATGCATCGGACAAGGTAGATCTCTTGGATGATTTTGCAGCTTATTTGCGTTATATTCTGCGTTTTAGTGAGAACAACAATGTGATCAGTGCAAAAGAGATAGTTGCATTTTTAGGTTCATATATACGATTAGAAGAAGCAAGATACGATCAGATCAGGATCATTTTTGAAGTAGAGACACTTCATTTTCAGATGGAGGCATTAACTTTATTTGAATTAATATATAATGCGATACACCATGGTCTTGGCGGCAATGCTCCGGACGGAAAAGTATGGGTCCGCATACAAAAAGGGAAAGGAGAGGTGATCATAGAAATAGAAGATAACGGAAAAGGAATTTCAAAAGAAGCATATCAAAAAGCATATGAAGAAAAAAGATCGTTATTTCAGATCAAAGAATCTATGGAAAACAGAGGGGGCAGTTTCCATATTGATACGATGGAGAAAAGGGGAAGTACAATCTATCTGGTGATACCGGATACGATATTGTGTTAAAGTATTACATTAGGAAAGAATGAAAATCAAGAAAGGGAAGCTATGAAAACAATTCTAGTTGATGATGAGAAAAAGGCAATTCAGGTTTTTCAACATATGACAGAAAAAATTGCGACGATTGAACTGGAGGGGATTTTTCATAATGGAGAAGAAGCAATCGAATTTGTGCAAACGCATACGATTGAACTCGCTATTCTGGATATCCAGTTATTGGAGATGGATGGCATTACGTTAGGGAACAAGCTCCACAAGGTTAATCCGAATATTTTACTGATCTATATTACCGGTTATGAAGATTATGCAATGGATGCGATACGGCTGCATGCAGTAGGGTATCTGTTAAAACCATATACACAGGAAGAATTAGAATATGCAATTGAATCAGCACGACTTCTTTCAAGAAGATCGAAGAAACGGATCTTTATTAAGACGTTTGGACATTTTGATGTCTTTGTAGATGGGGAACCGATTATGTTCCGGAGCGGTAAGGCAAAAGAAATGCTTGCCTTACTTGTTGACCGGCAGGGTGGGACTGTAAATACAGATCAGATTATAGGAACTTTATGGGAAAACAGACCCAATGATGAAGCAACACAGAATCTGTGCAGTAAAGTTGCAAGAAATCTGGGAAAAGAATTAAAAGAGAATGGCGTAGAGAATCTGTTGATCGCAACAAGAGGAATCAGACGCGTGAACACAGAAATTTTTGACTGTGATCTATATGATCTTTTAAATGGCGATCTTCATGCAAAAAAAGAATTTTCCGGAGAATATATGTTAGAATACAGTTGGGCGGAAAACAGAATGGGACAACTGTTAAAATATCTGATGTAACGGATATTATTTTATAAGGGACTGTCATTTTATGGACAAATGTTTGTGAAGTGGCAGCTTTTTACTTTTTTCGGTTGGAAATCGACAAGAAAAGGAGTAAAAAAACGAAAAAATGTATAAAATTCCATTTGAATTCCATTTCAAATCCATTTTTTTTCACTTTACGTTACTATAATAAATATATGTTGTCGGAAAACTATAAAAAACGACAGCAAAAAAAGAAAACCGAAAAAAGGGTAGAATTTTAAGAAAGGAAAGAAAAATGGAGAATGGAAAAATGCGTGTCGTTATTGCAGACAATAACGTACAGGATCGAGAAAGCAAACAAACAACGATGACCAATCTGGGGATAAATGTTATTCTAGCCACTGGGAATGGCAGTAAAGCACTTGAAACAATTCGTGAAGAACAGCCGGATGTTGTAATTATGGATCTGATTCTTCCGGGAATTGATGGAATAGGAATTTTAGAAGAAGTAAATAAAGGAGAAAGTCCGAGAAGAAAACCGGTATTTATCATTGAGACCGCACTTCGTATGGAGAATCTTGTAGATGAAGCGATTCAGGCAGGTGCAGACTATTATATGATGAAACCGGTATCCAATACGATGCTGATCAAAAGAGTATATCAGCTTATGGAAAAAAGAATGCAGATAAACCCAATTGTAACCGGCACAGAGAAAAATACGGTTTCTTTTTGTGATAAAGTCGAAAAAGAAAAACGAAAAAGTACATCGGAAGGATATTCGTTATCCGGTGATTTAGAAAGAGATATTACCAATATTTTGCTTGAGATTGGGATACCGGCGCATATTAAAGGATACCAGTACATAAGGGAAGGTATTATTATGGCATTTTATGACAGAAATATGCTTCATTATATTACGAAATTTTTGTATCCTTCAATTGCTAAAAAGTATAAGACGACCTCAAGCAGTGTTGAAAGAACAATTCGGCATGCGATTGAAGTTGCATGGCGCAGAGGGGATATGGAAGTGTTAGAAGAGGTTTTTGGCAATACAGTCAGTGCAGGAAAAGGGAAACCGACGAATTCTGAATTTATGGCTTTATTGACAGACAAGCTGCGGTTAGAGTATCGCACACAAAGCGTTTCCTAAGAAATAACAAAGAAATGACGAAGAAACTTGACGCTAATTTTGTTTTCGTGGTAAAATAAAGATTAGTGTCAAGTATTTTTTTTACTTTTACGTGTATACATGAGTACAATGATACAAATATTCGCAATGTTGCGATCATGATAAAGGAGGAAGATCATGGGAAACGAGTCAATGATGGCACTCAGCGAGGTGCTCAATGAAAAGTTCGATGAGTTGGTCGGAAACTGTATGCGTTCCGGCGCGATCGATCTGAACTTATATCAGGAGTATGATGTTAAGAGAGGATTGCGTGACAGCAATGGTAAAGGTGTATTGACCGGACTGACAGAGATTTCAGATGTAAATGGCTTTCGTGTTGTAAATGGTGTAAAAGAACCTGCAGATGGACAGTTATATTATCAGGGATATGATGTAAAAAGCGTTGTAGGTTCCGGGCTAAAAAAACGTTTTGCTTTTGAAGAAGCTACCTATCTGTTGCTTTTTGGGAGTCTTCCTACAAAAGAGCAATTAAAAACCTTTGTTGAGATATTAAGCAGTTTACAAGAGTTATCCGGTCAATTTGTAAGAGATGTCATTATGAAAGCACCAAGTGCTAATCTGATGAATGGTTTGCAAAAAAGCGTCTTGACTCTGTATTCCTATGATTCAAATCCGGATGATATTTCTGTCGCTAATGTGTTGAGACAGTCTTTGCAATTAGTGGCAAAACTTCCGTTGATTGCTGTTTATAATTATCATGCATATCGTCATTTTCATTTCTTTGACAGTTTAGTGATCAAGCCGGCGAAACCGGAATATTCAACAGCGGAAAATATTTTACATATGCTTAGACCGGATGGTCAGTTTACAGAATTAGAGGCAAGAGTTCTGGATGCCGCATTGGTTCTTCATGCGGAGCATGGTGGAGGAAATAACTCGACATTTACAAATCATGTCGTTACTTCATCAGGAACAGATACCTATTCCGCAGTTGCAGCTTCCATCGCATCACTGAAAGGACCAAGACATGGTGGAGCCAACTTAAAAGTACAGCAGATGATCCGAGATCTGCATGAACATTGCGGAAAGACTCCGGATGAAGAAGCAGTCAGAGCATATCTTCAGAAAATACTTCGCGGAGAAGCATTTGACGGATCTGGATTGATCTACGGTATGGGACATGCCGTTTATACATTATCAGATCCTAGAGAAGTAGTATTAAAAGATTTTGCCGGTAAATTAGCGAAAGCAAAAGGAATGGAAGAAGAATTTGCACTCTATAATACGGTTGAAAAAGTGGCAGCAGATCTTTTAATGAGTCGTTCTCATGTTGTAAAACCGGTCTGTGCAAATGTTGATTTCTATAGCGGTCTTACTTATACGATGCTTGGAATACCGGAGGAACTGTTTACTCCGCTTTTTGCGATTTCAAGAATTTCAGGATGGAGTGCTCATCGTTTAGAAGAGTTAGTTAATAAAGGAAAGATTATTCGTCCGGCATATAAATATGTGGGACATCATAGAGAATATCCTAACAACGAGCAGGAATAAGAACATACTTTTTACACATAATGTTCACTTTTTGATAAAGGATTCACTTTAGTATGTAATACATAAAAACAAAGTATCCAACCAAAAGAGATACCGAAGGGGGAATTTTATGCGTAGAAAATATGTTGCGTTGACATTAGGATTAGTAATGACAGGAATGCTTTTAGGAGGCTGTGGAAACTCAAAAGATACCGGCAGCACAGCAGACATTGCATCTTCGAAAGATGCAGCGGCTTCAAACAGTCCGTCAACAGATCAGAAATCTTCTGATAAAAAAGATGAAAATACCGTATATGGCAAGATTACAAAAGCAGACGGTAATACAATCACCTATGAAGTGTTAGAACGTCAGGATAATGGTGCTATGCCACAGGGCAGCAAAGCACCGGGTGGCGCTTCCAAGCCGGAAGGCACACCACCGGCAAAACCGGAAGGAAGTGCCGATCCGCAGGCCGGTGGAGCACCTCAGGGAAAAGATGATAAAGGCAAAGGTGGTTTTAGCAGCACCGGAGAGACACAGACATTTACAGTATCAGATGACACAACAGTCAAAATTGTTACGATGAAAGATGGATCGGCAGATTCATCCGATGGATCAGTATCTGATCTGACAAAAGGCACAATGATCCGGATCCAATATACTGATTCGAGCAAAAAAACGATCAAAGAAGTTGATGTATCAAAAATGGATGACAATAAACAAAGTGATCGGAAATAATGAAAAAAATTGCTAAATAAACAATTGCAAAATGATTGTTTAAGATACTTGCATCAAAAAATAAACGAGAAGGCTGCATAAGCGTCTTGTATTAAAAATGAGATAAAAAAGCACATTTAGCAAAGAATTTGTTGTATCCGTTAAAAAATGGTATAAGATAAAAAAAGAAAGCCATACTATTTCTGTGAATTAAATTCAGTAAGAAAGGTATGGTGAGTATTTTGAAGAAAAAATATTATCTTTTAGCAGCGTTGTTATGTCTTTCGTTATTTGTTTTTGCCGGATGTGGCAAAAAAGATAACAATGATAATGCAGCATCAGAAAGTCCGGCAACGGAGTCTAGTGCCGATCCTCAGCAGACAGACAAAGATGGTGATCTGATGGACGATGTGGGCGATGGCGTAGACGATGCAGTGAATGATGCAGGAGATGTAATTAACGATGCTGTAGATGGTACGGAAGATGCTGTAGATGATGCAACAGGCAATGGTGATTACAAAAACGATAAAAAGGATAACAATAATTCTGTTACAAGCGGAAAAGATGCAACTGCATCACCGACTGTAAAATAACCGGATTACAAAATTGTTTTTGGTATCGGAATAGAAAAGAAAAAGACATATGTTTAGAAAACTTCTGTAGTTTCCGTATCATATGTCTTTTCTTTTTAGAAATGAAAAAGACTGCAACTAAGAGCTTATGTCCGGGTATTAAATTTTTCACAAAACATGCACATGGTTCTTACAAATTGCTAGTCAAGCTGAATACTGTAAAGATAGCAATCATGGCCTTTGTATGGGATTTCTTTTTCTATTGTCATGCCAAGATTCTTTGCTGTATTTTGGGAGCGTGTATTTTTTTTGTCAATTACAGCAACGATCCGTTTGATGTCTAATTCTTCTTTTGCATAAGTAAATACTGCACGACAGCATTCAAGAGCATAGCCATAACCCCAATGGTTTGTATCAAGCAGATACGAAAGGACAATCTCGTTCTTTCCATCTACTTCCAGATTTTCAATGCCACATTTACCGATCAGCTTCTTGCTTGTCTTACTAAAGATTCCCCACATGCCATATCCATAGAAAGAATATACATTTTTGATATAAGCTTCCTGTTTTTTCATTTCTTCTTCGAGATAATCATCAATATCCGGAATATATTGGCGGATATCAGGATCTTTATAGATTTGATAGATTTCTTTGATATCCTTCGGTTCTAATTCACGGATAAACAGTCGTTTTGTGTTTGCGATCATAACCGGTTTTCCAAGGCTGCGGCAGAGAATGTTATGAAAGAAACGTTCATCAATGCCTACAAAAGATTCTAAAAGTACATTCGCGGCAGACAGATCCTGATTGCCCGAATGCGGATTCAGATAACCGACACATGGAATACCGGCTGCTTTTGCTGCCTGGCTTCCAAAGCAGGAATCTTCGACTACAACTGTTTCCTGCGGACTGACACCAAGTTCTTTTAAAGCAAGTAAAAAGCTGTCAGGAGCCGGCTTTGGATGTTCAACATGAGCACAAGAAATCAATTTTGTGAAATATTTTTTTATATGTAAGGCTTTAACCGTGTTCTCAATCTCCGTTGGACTTGAAGATGATGCGATCGCAAGACGGATACCGGCATGATAAAGTTTTTTGATCAAATCGGTAATGCCCTCTATGATTGCATATCCTTCTTCTTTTAAGATTTTTTTCTTTTCAAGATTCATTTCTTCTAAAAGATCCTCTAATGAGATCGAAAGAGGGAAACGTTTCATGATATCCTGTGTAAAGACTTTTGTAGAACTTCCGATAAAGCTGGAACAATAGTCGTAATCAGCATTTGCACCATGCCGATTCAGCACACGTAATGCTGCACGGGCGTGTTGTGGTTCACTGTCTATAATGACACCATCCA
>ERZ773200.3482-NODE-3482-length-10225-cov-3.014258_pt1 | contig 10225 bp, 9 predicted proteins | sample MGYA00581008_ERZ773200 | MGnify/ENA primary metagenome ERZ773200 (study PRJEB29015, sample SAMEA2737770) | human gut metagenome | biome: human gut; feature: human-associated habitat; material: faeces | place: China | collected 2012 ... | reverse complement strand
ATTATTATCTCCCGGAAAGACTCTGTTCATATCAAGGTCAAACATCGGAATTCCTCTTGAACCCATATCAATTCCCAACGGATTAACATCCGGATATATATCAACTATTCCTTTTAGTTTTTCCGGATACATCTGTATCTTTTTTATTATCTCATAGCAGATATACTGCCCGTCAAGCTCATCACCATGAGTGCCTGTAACTATAGAAATCCTCTTTTCTTTTCCTGTCATATTTTCAGGCTCAAGACGGTTCTTTTTTATAACAAGCCTTTCATGTACCGGCAAATCTACTGAAACCACTTCCTGTATCATATAAACTCCAATTCTGCTGCCGTAAAGCGGCAGTTAATCTTTACTCATCATCGCCCAGTTCAATAATTCTCATTGCATCCCCGCCTCTTCTTAGACGGATATGGTTTCTTTCCGTCTGGGCATCATATATAACATTTTCCGCATAAATCCTCACACCCGGATATAATGTCTTATAAACTTTTACTCCCGAAACTGTCGCTTCTTTTATGAGGTCAAAAAGCTGCTTATTTTCTTCCTGAAGTTTGGCTTTCTGCGAATTTTTTATTATCTTTGACTGTATAATTTTATTATAATTTTCCCTGTCAAATCTTTCCGGTGCGGCTTCACGCAGCCTTTCATACTTATGTGTAACAATCTCAAGCGTATCTATCTCAGCTGTAATTTCTTTTAACTTCACAAGCGTATCCTGATAATCTTTATGTACCTGCTTTGCAGCACCTATTCTTACAATCGTAGAAACATTTGACGAGTTACCGATTGATGCTGACTCAACACCAAGCATTCCTGTTACATCGCCACCATATATGACGCCTTTGCTCCCCGAAACAATAACCTTTCCTTTTGCTGATATTTCACAGTTAAGAATCGAATTAGAATATACATTGCCATCACAGTAAACACGCAGATTTTCAAGAAAGCTCGCTGTGACATTGCCTTTTGCCTCTATCTTGGCAACGCCTTTTCCGTTAGAGCCTTTCTTTAAAATAATATCTTTATCCGCTTTTATGACAGCACCTTCAACAAAGCCGCCAACCGTAACATTTCCTTTTGCAGTAACAGAAACCCCACTTATAACATTGCCGCTTATTTCAACATCACCGTTAAAATCAACATTACCTATATTAAGATCAACATCACCTTCTATCTGCAAAACCCCAATAACATTAAGGTCCGTATTCCTGTATTCAACTTTTCCGTCAATAGCTGAATAATATGTATTGCCATCCTCCGATACGGTAAATCCTTTTCCTCTTAACTTTGTCTTAGGTTTGCCCGGTTTTGGCACAAGAAGCTTACCCCTTACGTCATATCCAAACACACCTTTTGTAGGAGGTATATATTCTGCAAGCTTGTCTCCTTCGCTCACAAGTTCATAAAGTCTCAGATTATAATAATCGACCGAACCATCTTCACGTATTACCGGCTTGTTACTGACATCTGTATTAAAAAATAATTGATATCTTGCATCTTCACCGTCTTCAACATGTTTTCCTTCTGCCACTGTTTCCATACTGTTATATCTTTTTTCCGATAAAATTCTGTGGATAAGTTCATCATTGATTCCCATTTTTACACCGGCATCTGCCAGTGCTTTTTTAACATCTTCATAACCATAACAGATTTCCGTTCCCGGATTTTTAAGGCAGATATATGCAGTCATACAGTCATCAGCAATAGATACCAGGATGTCTTTATTTAATTGTTCAAGTGAATCTTTACTTGTATTATCCATACCTGCCACCACCTTTTACTTTAAACTCCGTCTTATCTTGCACATCTGCTCTGCACTTAAATTCTTATCAAGAATAGGCGAGACATCAAGATTATCCTCAAGACCAAGCCTTATCTGTCTCATCTGTTCTGCACTGTAATCTGTATCCGCATACAGGCTTACATCGAGTCCTTTTTCAAGTCCAGCAAGAATCTCTTTTGACTGATTCTCATCCGGCTGTCTCGGTGCTTCAGGAACCTTACCCTCACGCCAGTCTTTTATCTGGAGTGCCTCAACAAATGGGTCACCGTATTCCTCAACATCAAGCCCGTCTTTTAATGCCAGCCTTATCTGTTCCATCTGTGTTGATGAAAATCCCGTCATTGAGTATTTTGAAACATCCACTTTTTGTTCAAGTCCAAGCCTTATCTGCTTCATCTGTTCCCCGTTATATTCATGATACAGATACTTATTAACATCAACACAGTGCATAAGGCCAAGCCTTATCTCATTAAGCTGATATTCGTCATATCCTTCCTGAACATAAAAATCAATATTGACATCCGCTTGTGCTGCAAGCCTTATCTGCTTCAGCACCCCGCTGTCACAGCCTTCATCAGCAAATTTTAATATACGCTTCTGATAATCTCCTGCCATTCTTATTTCACGCATAACTGAAAAATCAAACAGCGGATTACATAACTGTGCGACATCCATTCCGTCTTTTATTGCACTCTTAATCTCTTCCATCTGGATATAATCATATTCAGGCTTTGCGAATGCCTCAACATCCATTCCATCCTCAAGTGCAAGTCTTATAGACTTCATCTGTGCCGCATCAAATTCAGGCGAAGCATATTTTAAAACATCAACATGGGACTGTATTCCTTTCTGAATCTCTATTGACTGGAATCTGTCAAAGTTCATCTTTTCAAGTTCCTGTTTGTAAGTGCCGTCTTCTATGGCTCTTTTAACTTTTTCTCTAAACTTATCATCCATACAGTTACCATCCCTTTCACCGTATATCTTACTTATGATTATACATTACAATGCATCATAATGCACTATTAAATTTATATAAATATTTATATTTTTTAGTTTTTCCAAAAAATATCAAGCTGTTTTCTGACATTTTCTCTTCTTACCGAAATAACATTTTCCCATTCCCTCGGGTACATTTTCTGATATTCAGGACGAAGAAACCTGTCATCAAGCAGTTCTATCACTCCCCTGTCCTCATCTGTTCTTATAACACGGCCTGCTGCCTGCAGTACCTTGTTCATTCCCGGATAAACATAGGCATATGAATATCCGTCTTTTTCATTTGCATCAAAATAATCTCTTAAAATATTTCTCTCCCTGCATATCATAGGAAGCCCTGTTCCGACAATTACAGCACCTATAAGACTGTCGTTCTTTAAATCAATCCCCTCAGAAAATATACCTCCTGTAACACACATTCCAATAAGAGACCCATCAAATTTTTCTTCTTCAAAAAGTTTTAAAAACTGTTCCCTGTCTTCTTCATTCATTCCGTTTCTCTGTGTCGCAATATATATATTTATATAATCCTTATTCCCACAGATGTCTTCTCCGGCTGTAAAAGCTGTTTCTGCCGGACGGCAGCTGTAATTTTCCATAAACATATTCTTTACATTTTCCATATATCCATATGATGGGAAAAATACCATATAATTACCTTTTTTTGCATTGACAGTCTCATATATATAACGGCAGATTTTTTCGTATTCATTATCATTGCGTCTTGTATAACGGCTGCTCACATCTTTTGAAGCAACTATACATTTTTTCTCAGCTTTGAAAGGCGAATGTGCATATACAGCATAATCATCAATCTCTCCTGACAGCATTTCTTTGTAATAATTGACAGGCAGAAGCGTTGCCGAAAAAAATATTGTACTGCATCCCATGGAAATCCTGTCTGATATATTTCCGGACGGGTCAACACAATACAGACGCAGCACAAAATCCCCTTCATCATCATGCTCGCAATATATTACATATTTTTCATCTGCACAGTCATACATCGCAAGAAAATGTTTTATCTTAAAAAAGAATTCGAGAAGTTCATCCTTTTTTTCAAACTTCTTATTTTTATCGAGAAATGATGATATTCCCATTGAAAGATATTCAAGATATTCCGGCAGTCTTTTAAGTGAAGTTATATCACCAAAAACCCTGTAATCATCACACTCTCTTTTCATTTCAAGAAGACTTTTATTACATTTATCAAGCCATGACACAAGTCTTTTATCTATATACCCTGCATCCGTTGTCTTAAGCAGTTTTTTTATCTCAAGAAAATCTTCTTTTACTATTGATGCACTATACATTTCCCTGGCTCTGTCAACTAGATTATGTGCTTCATCAACAAGAAATATATAATCACCTTTTACTTTTTCACCAAAATACCTTTTCAGTGCAACATTCGGGTCAAATACATAATTGTAATCACAGATTATGCCGTCACACCAGTATGAAATATCAAGGCTCATCTCAAACGGACACACTCTGTGTTTTAATGCATATTTTTCTATGCATGTCCTGTCTATAACTTCATTATTGGATATCGCATCAAAAATCGCATCATTTACACGGTCAAAATGACCTTTGGCATACTCACAGTTTACCGGATTACATTCTCTTTTTTCTGCCATACATATCTTATCTCTTGCTGTAAGCGTAACTGTCCTGAAATGCAGTCCATTTTCTCTTAACAATACATATGTATTTTCTGCAACTGTGCGTGTTATCGTTTTTGATGTAAGATAAAATATTTTATCAGCCTTGTTCTGTCCCATGGCGGCAACAGCCGGAAATATTGTTGCAATTGTTTTCCCGACCCCTGTCGGTGCCTGTATATACAAAGTCTTTCCACGGTTTATCGTCTTGTATACACTGACCACAAGTTCTCTTTGTCCCTCTCTATATTCAAAAGGGAACTCCAGATTTCCTATTGATTCCTGTCTTAATTGTCTCTGTTCAAATATAAAATCCGTCCACTTTTTAAACTGTTTCATCAGATTTTCATACCACTTATTTATCTCATCATATGAAAAATCTTCTGCAAATCTTTTTATTTCTTCCGTTTCCGAATTGCAATATGTCATCTGGACTGTAATTTTCTCAAGATTATGCTGTGTGGCATATATGTATGCATAGCACATTGCCTGTGCCTTATGGACATATACAGCCTCTTTCATCTTTGTCACATCTGTCTGCATTGTTTTAATTTCATCTATAATAACATCAGATACAGGTGTCTTATTCCCATCCTCATCTTCATCCATATCACAGATTATACCATCAGCCCTGCCCTCAATGCTTATACTGTATTCATCATAATCACATTTATACTTTAAAGGTACTTCTGCGTGATATTTTGCTCCCATCCTGTGCTGGATAAGTCTGTGGATTCTTGCTCCTTCCTGCATCGCTGTAACATCTGTGCCCAAACCGCTTCCCGCATCTATATCACCGCCGCGGCATAAAAACTCCACAAGATTTCTTACTGAAATACGCAGAGCACTGCCCTTTATAACATACATATCAATTCCTTTTCAACTGAATAACTTTTAATAAAATTTGCCGTTTTTTCTAAGCATGACAATGCTTGAAATACTGAGTACACCGTCAACTGTAAAGAAAAGTCCGACCATTCTTGTAAAAAGAAGACCTGTTCCAAATGGATTAAGAAGTACGACAATGCCTAAAATAACAGATATAACAGCAAATCCCAATACAAGAAACCATCTGTCATAATTAAATCTTTTAAGATTAATTCCGTCCTGAACTTTGATTAGTCCGCTGAACACAAGTACAATGCCCACTATAAATGGCAGTATTGATATAATTACTGCTGGCCTTACAATTGTCACAATGCCAAATACGCATATAATAACCGAAAGAACAAAATCAGGCTCAATATACATTCGGTTCATGCTGCCTGTAAAATATTTGATAAGATTTGCAACTGCATAAATGACACATACCGCACCGATTGCATAACATATAACAGTTGTTGATAACTCAGGCTTAACAAGCAGACTGAGCCCGAATACAACGTATGCGACAGCCATAACAATATAGCTCCCCTGCATCTTCTTAAAAAAAGTTCCTATTCCGTCTTCATTTTTCTTCATCTCAAACATCCTCCTTTTATTCAACTTCATAAATATACGAATTCCCCTGTTTCCCTGTTCTTTTTACCATTCCCATATAATTAAGGATATTAAGTGCAAGACCTGCCGTACTTTTATTTATTCTGCACACCCTTGCAAAATCTTTTGATGTAAATCCATCTTCCAGTTCATATGGAACAAACTGCATATAATCCTCAGGCTGTTCAAGCACAACAATCTCCCTGATTCCAACAGGAATTCTGTCATATCGCCATGCCCCTTTTTTCTTTGAATTATCCCAGCCATTGAGAAGCTTATATTCCTCAACATCCATAAGAACAAGCTTTATCGTCAGATTAGGGTTTTTCAGGTATGATTTTATCTTGTAAAGTTCAAAAAAAGAATCATATATTGTAAAATGTCTCGGCGACTTTCTTCGTCCTTCGGTCTCCCCCGTCTCAGGATTTATCCACGAAAGCCATTTGTTAGCCGGCATCGGATAAACGACTGTGACAGGATAATAATTAAGAAATACTGCAAGCTTTTCTCTTAGCTTGTTAAGTTGTCTTGTCTGAATCTCTATAACACCGCTGTCATTGTATATATCAGCAAAATAGCCGTTAAGTGCCACTTCATGGCAATCCTCATCGGGTTCAAAAAAATGTTTCAACACACCGTGAACAGTCTTTTCTGAAAGTGTTCCGATTCCTTTATCATTATGCTTTTTACCTATAATCTTTTCTTTTGCCGCATTGAAGCGTTCATTTTCAATATATTCTTCCATAATTTTTACCTTTATATTATTATACTTTCAACGCAGACTTAAATCAAGAAAAGTATTGACTTTAATCTTTTTCGTATGCAAAATAATCATATCAGATACATTTTTGATTAATAAGGAGTTTCTATGATATCTATATCTATGTGTATGATAGCCAAAAATGAAGAATCCGTTCTTAAACGCTGTCTTGACTCATACAGCGGACTTTTTGATGAAATAATAATTGTTGATACCGGCTCAACGGATAACACAAAAAATATTGCTGCCGGATACACCGATAAAATATATGATTTTGAATGGACAGGTGATTTTTCCGAAGCAAGAAATTTTGCATTTTCAAAAGCATCATGCGATTACATTTTCTCTGCTGATGCCGACGAAGTTCTTGATGATTACAACCGTAATTTATTTATGCGGTTAAAGTCAGTTCTACTGCCGGAGATTGATATCGTACAGATGAAATATGTCAACTGTTCACACAATACAGTCTATAATTCCAAAAAAGAACTGCGTCCAAAATTGTATAAACGTCTTCGCACATTTACATGGATTTCACCGATACACGAAACAGTGCGCCTGCAGCCCGTGATATTTGACAGTGACATTGAAATTCTGCATATGCCGCAGTCATCTCATTCAAAAAGAGATTTTTCAATATTCAAAAAATCAATTGATAATGGAACACATCTTGAAAATTATGTTCTTAGAATGTTTTGCAAGGAATTGCTCATATCAGGAAGCGATGATGACTTTGAAGAATTTTATGATATATTTACCAGACGACTCATATACGAATATACAGACAATGACTGTCTTGAAGCAATATCATGCGTCCTTGCCAGAATGTACCGTCTTAAAAATCTTAGTGATGATTTTTTTAAGATTGCACTTAAAAATGTTGCTGTATCACCATGTTCTGAAATCTGTCTGGAAATTGGCGATTATTTTTTCAATAAAAACGACATATCTGAGGCTGTCTTATGGTATATCAATGCCAGCAGTGAAACAGAGAGCGTTCTTGACATAAGAACAAGCGGTGACATTCCATTAAGAAGGCTTGCACAATGCTACACCACTCTTGCCTCAGAAGCTGTTGCACATGGCGATGATGTACTTGCCGATACATATAACAATAATGCCAGCGAATATGAAAAACAGGCTGACAACTGGAAAATGCCGGAAGAACTTTGATGTTCAACCGGCATTTTTTTATGTTCTTTTTATAAATTCAATTCTGCACTTAGGACACTTGATACTAATCCTGCCTTTGCCTCTCGGAACTCTGATTTTCTGTGAGCAGCCCGGACACTTAAATACCCTGTGTGTCTTTCTGTCACGCATCCTTGCCTTGAATCCGTTAAACTTAGCTATCACCTTATATCTGTACTTCAGATATATCTGATTCTCATTATATCTTCTTGAAATGTTACGTGATAACATTCTGAAATATGTATATATAAGCAATACGAGTGCCAAAAAATATATAAATGTATTGTGCCAGAAAATTGTAACAATAAGACATGCAAATGAAATATACATCGTCAGTCTGGCAAGCTGATCTGAACCATATCTTCCCTGCATAAATCTCATCATCTTATCCTTAAACTTATCCATAACCCTAATTATGCAAATTGCACAGCCTTTCTATAAATTTTTCTTATGTTAAATACTGTACCATATGCCCAATTAAAATCAATTAAATATATATAAAATATTATAATAAAACGATTATGATTTTATTCTTCTGTCTTATAAACTTCTCCGTCAAGATTTTTCCAATAGAACTTATCTGACAAAATTATATATCCGTGTTCACTGTTCTCCTTTGGAATTGATACAGAACCCGGATTAACATATGTATATGTACCTCTCTTTTCCCATGCAGGAATATGTGTATGACCGCATACAAGATAATCACCGTCTCTTAATGCCGGAATATTTTTCTCGTCAAGCTTGTGTCCGTGTGCAAGAACAAGATGTCTGTCGTTGACATAAATATGAGCCTGTTCACAAAGCACATTAAAATCAAGAACCATCTGGTCAACCTCTGTATCACAGTTGCCTCTTACACAGATAATTTCATTTTTGAGCGGATTAAGCATTGCGATTACTTTTTTAGGTGCATAATCTTCCGGCAGGTCATTTCTCGGACCATGATAGAGAATGTCCCCTAAAAGAACAAGCATATCTGCTTTCTCATTTTTGTAACATTCAAGCATTTTTTCACAATAATATGCAGAGCCGTGTATATCAGAAGCAATCATAATCTTTTTCATAGCTTTTACCATCCTTATCTCAATCTGTCATTGATTGTCTTTATAAATCCAAGTACATAATACGACAATATTATATTAATTGGCAACTGAATTATATTTTTTATAAATCGAGTTGTAAAATAAAATGCAAAACCTTTTCCATACATAACAGATACCCAGTATGTTCCAATCAAAACGTTCACAAGCATAGTATCAAATGTAAGCACCAGCGTTACACGGGCAAGAAATCCAAGATCAAGTGCATGTTTATCTGCCATATTTTTAATACATATTCCCATATAAATTATAATCAGGATTACAGCCACATAAAATCCCCAGCCTGCCGTTGTTGTTTTTTTGTCAGTATAGATTGCCAATGCTGATGCAAAGCAGCCAAATACAGTTACCATAAGAGCTACAGCATTAATTTTAAATACAGCAAATACTACCATAGCCACTGAAACCGCTATAAGAATAATTCCAACAAGTGCACTATTTCGTCCGGGACCTGTAAATCCATGTTTTACAATATCAAATGCACTTCCTGTTACAATAATCTCCTTTGATGACTTATCTCTTACTGTAACATATGGTGCTGCCATAAGAAATACAAATACACAGACACTGATAACAATCTTTGCTGTCATATAAAGCTTTTCGAGCTGACTAAAATTTCCTGTGTCATCTGTTGCTTTTTTTGCTTTCTGTGGAAATTTCTTATATAAAAAGACTCCATAAATAAATCCGGCAAGTGCCGCACTCAGCGTCCAGCCCGGGAAATATGGTCCCGTAGGTTTTAATATAAACTGGATTATATCACCAATTCCACCGCAGACAAAACCCATAACAGGTCCAAAAAGACAGCCTGCAGCCACATTTGCGATAAATGATACTGAAATACGTAATGAATCAGTTACCTGTATTGACAAAAACATTGCAAATACAGTGTGAAGTGCCACAAGAAGTGCAGCCATTATGACTGACTTCAGATTTTTGAATTCTTTTGCAGAATCCACAAAAATTCCAAAAAATTTTTGCATAAAAAATATACCTCCTTTGCAGTAGTTTCGCTCTACATAAGAGGTATAAAAATAAATGACCATGATATGTAACAGCGGGATGCGAATCATGTACCGCAAGAAACCTTTTCGTCCTGATGACAACTCCCTGTTCACCAGGCACTTAACGCACACAATTCTACTCTGCTTTTTTAAATTTCTAAATCATTATATTATTATCTTATTAAGTTGTAAATAGAAAATAAAAATATTTATAAATATTTATAAATATCTTTAATGTTTTG
>ERZ773200.3473-NODE-3473-length-10244-cov-3.380018_pt1 | contig 10244 bp, 6 predicted proteins | sample MGYA00581008_ERZ773200 | MGnify/ENA primary metagenome ERZ773200 (study PRJEB29015, sample SAMEA2737770) | human gut metagenome | biome: human gut; feature: human-associated habitat; material: faeces | place: China | collected 2012 ... | reverse complement strand
GACCTGCTCCCGGGAACCGTCGTGCAGCACTTCAAGCGCGGAATGCTCCCGGAAAGCGAGCGCGCGGACAGCGCGATGTACCTTTACGAGATACTCGGAGTTGCCCGCCACACAGAGACCGGAGAAATGCTGGTGGTGTACCGTGCGCTCTACGGCGAGCACAGGATATGCGCCCGCCCGCTTGAGATGTTCCTTTCCGAGACCGACCGTGAGAAATACCCCGAGGCAAGACAGAAATACCGGTTTGAGCCGGTGAAATAGCGAAATTCCAGAAAGAAGCGACCAATGAGATCAGCAAAATACGTTGATATGTGCAGCGGCCCCGTGCTGCGCAAGATGATAGTTTTTACACTTCCGATAATGTTTTCGGGGCTTTTCCAACTGCTTTTCAATGCGACCGATATCATCGTCGTGGGAAGGTTTGCAGGCGATAACGCGCTTGCCGCGGTAGGTTCGAATACCGCGCTCATCAACCTCATGACCAACCTGTTTATCGGTATTTCCATCGGCGCGAACGTCGTGGCGGCGCGCTACTGCGGCGCGAAAAACTACTCCGAGCTTAACAGGACAGTCCACACGGCAATGCTGCTCAGCGTTATCAGCGGATTCCTGCTGATGGCTGCTGGACTGCTTTTCGCGGAGCAGATACTCGGGCTGATGTCCACGCCGGAGAGCATTCTCGGCATGGCTTCGGATTATCTGCGGCTCTACTTCTGCGGAATGCCGTTCATGATGATCTACAATTTCGGAAACGCGCTCCTCCGCGCCGCCGGGGACACCCGCCGCCCTCTGATATACCTCATCTGCGGCGGAGTAGTCAACGTGCTGCTCGACCTGCTGTTCGTCATCGCGCTGGATATGAGCGCCGCAGGAGTAGGTCTCGCGACCGCGATTTCCCAGGGTGTTTCGGCGGCGCTGATGGTTCGCTGCCTCATGCGCGAGAAGGACGAGAACGGTCTGAAGCTGCGGCTGAAAAACCTGCGTATCCACAAAGACAAGCTGCTGATGATACTTAAAATCGGGCTTCCCGCCGGATTCCAGGGAACGGTGTTCTCGCTCTCGAACGTTGTTATCCAAAGCTCCATAAACCTGTTCGGCGAGGCGGTCATTGCGGGTAACTCCGCGGCGGCAAGCATCGAGGGATTCGTCTACATGGCAATGAACTCCTGCTATCAGTCCACGCTGTCGTTCACCAGCGCGAACATTGGCGCAGGGAAATACGAGCGTATCAACAAGATACTTCGCTGCGGACTGCTGTGCGTGGTGGCGGTGTGGGCTATCCTGGGTCTCGGCGTTGCGATGACGTTCAGCCGGCCGCTGCTCAGTATCTACACCTCCGGAGACGAGGCGATAAACGCCGGCGTGCACCGTATGATGTACGTCTGCGGCACATACTTCCTGTGCGGCATTATGGACGTCATGGTTGGCTCCCTGCGCGGAATGGGCTATTCAGTCACGCCGATGATAGTTTCGCTGCTCGGCGCATGCGGACTCAGGCTTGTGTGGCTCGGGACGGTGTTCCAAATGGAGCAGTTCCATACGCCGGACACTGTGTACCTGTCCTATCCGGTTTCCTGGGTGATAACGGTCGCGGCGCATGTTATCTGCTTCTTCATATGCCGGAGAAGGCTCAAAAAGAAGGTCCAGCTCCGGAAAACGGAAAGCGTTCCGGAGGCGCGGTGAGTCGAATTCCGGCGGCGGTTACGGCAATTATTAAACAACGGGCAGGCAGTTTGTCTGCCCGTGTTTGTTTTGTTGCAAGCGTATGCTTCGGACTATAATTCTGTAATATTTTGTTTTTCTGCACAAAAATATTTTAATGTATATTGCATTTTATATAGATTTATGCTATAATCAATATATCAAATGCCAAATGCGGGAAATCCCCGCGAGCCAACTCAGGGAGGGTATACTGCGCATGCTCTCAGACAAAAGCAAACTCCGTACGCTCCTTCTGAGCGACGACCTCGACATACGCCACAAACTTCAGAATATACTGATTACTATAAGCATGGCGGGCTGCGCCGCGTCAGTGGTGATCTCCTTCGCGACGCAGATGAGTCTCGCGGGGAACCTTGCCTCCTTGCTCGGGCTGCTTACGCTGTCCCTGGCGTTCTATCTCTCGGTTATTCGCAAAAAGAAAGAAGCTGCGTACTATCTCATTACTATTGCGGTAAATCTGGTGCTGTTCCCGCTGATGTACATGCTGAACGGGGGAGTCTACAGCGGAATGCCCCTCTGGCTCGCATTCGGGCTGGTGTTCCCGTGGTTCGCGATGGACGGCGCCAGGTGCTGCGTGATGTTCGCGCTTGACCTTATCGCCGCGCTTGGCTGCCTTGCAGTCCAGATGTTCTTCCCGGAACTAATCCTGCTCCCCGAGGGCGACCTCACAAAAATGGCCGTGCTTGACGTAGCTCAGGTGATGGTGACGGTCCCGGTGATGATCGGGCTTACCGTTAAGTACCAGAGCGTAGTTTTCAAGCGACAGCAGCGCAAAATGGAACAGCAGGAAAAAAAGCTGCTGGAAGCGATGCGCACCGCCGACCGTGCCAACGAAGCCAAAACATCCTTCCTCGCAAGCATGTCGCACGAGATCCGCACGCCCATCAACGCGGTCCTGGGAATGGACGAGATGATACTACGGGAAAGCAGCGACGAGTCTATCCTGAGCTATGCGGCGAATATCCAGTCTGCCGGGCACTCTCTGCTATCGGTGATAAACGATATCCTCGACCTGTCGAAGATCGAATCAGGCAGGCTGGAGCTTCTAACCGCAGAATACAGTACGCAGCAGCTAATGAACGACTGTTACAGCATGATGATAATGCGGGCTGAGAAAAAAGACCTGCTGCTTGAGATAAAGAACGATCCTCAGCTTCCCGCGAAGCTCGCCGGTGATGAAGTGCGGCTGCGGCAGGTCATACTGAACCTGCTGACAAACGCCGTGAAGTACACCTCCGCGGGCGAGGTTACTATGCGCGTTGATTTCAAACATACCGCTGAAAACGAGATCATGCTGAAAATATCCGTCCGCGACACCGGAATGGGTATCTCGCAGGAGAATCAGCAGAACCTGTTCAAGGCGTTCCGCCGGCTGGACGAAATGACCAACCGCCACATCGAAGGCACCGGTCTTGGGCTCAATATAACAAAGCATCTCACTGAAATGATGGGAGGTACCATCGCGGTGCGCAGCACGCTGGGCTCCGGCTCGGAATTCACTGTGGAGATACCGCAGCGCGTGGTGTCATACGAACCGGTCGGGGTGTTCATCGAGAACCGCCGAGCCGCCAGCGGTCAGAAAGAGGAGTATCACGAGCGCTTCCGGGCGCCGGGAGCAAGGATCCTGGTAGTGGACGATGTGAAGCTCAATATAGATGTCATAAAGGGACTGCTCCGTCTGACGCAGATACGGACCGAATCCGCCTACAGCGGGCGCGAGTGCCTAGGGCTGGTTTCGCGTACGCACTACGACCTGATATTCATGGATCACCTTATGCCTGATATGGACGGCATTGAGACCCTGAAACAGCTCCGTGCACAGGATGGCTCTCCCAATGCAGGAACCCCGGTTATCGCGCTGACCGCCAACGTGATGGTCGGGGCGCGTGAGAAGTACGCCGCCTGCGGATTTACTGACTACCTCGCAAAGCCGGTGCAGAGCGACCGTCTGGAATCGGTGCTGCTTGAGTACCTGCCGCGGGAGCTGATCCTTCCGATAACTCCCGGCTCGGAAACGCATGAAGCCGCCTCCGGCGCAAGGGAGCTTCCGGAACTGAACGCTGCTGCGGGAATAAATTGCTGCTGCGGCGACGAAAAGCTGTTCCGCAGGATCATTGGAATGGCGGATATGACCTCGCGGGCGGAATCGCTGGAGAAGGCTCTGGATAACTCCGACTGGAAGGAGTACGCGCAGACCTGCACCGAGCTTTGCAGCGCTGCCGCGGCGGTGGGAGCTGAACGTCTGGCTCAGTCCGCACAGTACGCTGCGGATCTTCTTGCAGCCGGGAACATCGCGGAGCTAAGGTCGCATGAGCGGCGGCTGATATCGCATTGCAAAAGCTTTGACGAAGCGGCGGCAGCTTACATACAAAAATATACCGAGAACGGAGAGAAATACTGATGAAAAAGAGAATAATGGTAGTCGACGACGACAAGATAACGCTTAAGATGTGTAAATTTATTCTGGAAAAGCAGGATCACGAGGTGGTGACTGCCGAGTCCGGCAAGCGATGCCTGGAGTTCCTGAGAGAACCCTCCAACCCTCGGATAGACTGCATTCTGCTTGATATCGAAATGCCGCTGCTCAACGGGTTCAACACGCTTTCAAGCATTCGCCAGTCGGAGAAGCTTAAGGATATCCCGGTGATGTTCCTGACCGCCTCCGCCACACAGGAAACTGTCCGCGAGGCGATACGGCTGGGCGTCACATCTTACCTCCGGAAGCCCTTCCTGCCGAAGGAGCTTACCGATAAGGTAGCCGCGCTGCTCGGCTCCGAAACATGAAATACAACATCTACTTTGAGCTTGCGGCAGCGGCTCTGCTGGTGGTGTTGAACCTGTATGTATATCTGCAATATCCGTCGGATTCGCCAAGCAACCGGCATTTCAAGCGGCTCGCAGGAGTGCTGTTCCTTGCAGTGAACCTGGACGTCGTGACCGCGATAACAATAAGCTATGCCGACAGCGTTCCGATATGGCTCAACACCGCGCTCAATACTATTTACCTGATCTCCGACGTGTTCCTTGAATGTCAGTTCGTGATCTACTGCACCTGCGCCATCTACGGCACGGCGCGGCACCGCCATATTCCGGAGTTCACGCTCGGCGCGGCGGGGGCGATGGTCGTACTGCTCGCCATCAACATCTTCACCGGGTGGATATTCTCATTTGATGAGACGGGATACGTTCACGGTCCGCTTTACCTTTTGATACATGTGATCCCGATAGCTGCGATAATCATTACAAGTATAATGATGATCGTGAATTTCAGAAAATTCAGCAGTGCGCAGCGCATTTCGGTATCCGTGTATATTCTCGTACTGATCTCCGGACCGGTTGTGCAGCTTATTTTCCCGAACGTGCTGTTTACGCTGTTCACGGTATCCATCGGTCTGATGATGCTGATGTTTGCGATGGAGACCCCGGATCTCAAGGTGCTCAAGCGAACCATGAAGGAACTCCGCGACACCCGTGACGAGGCGGAGGAGGCCATGGCGGCGGCACAGAGCGCCAGCCAGGTCAAGACAGAATTCCTGAGCACTGTCTCTCATGAGATACGCACGCCTATCAACGCCGTGCTGGGCTTCAATGAAATGGTGCTGCGTGAGTCCCGGGACGAAGAGATCACGCGGTATTCTGAAAATATCCGCAGCGCCGGCAAGACTCTGCTTGCGATGATAAGCGACATGATGGATTTCACCGAGATGGAGACAGGCAGCTTCCGTATTGAGGAAACGAACTACTCTGCGGCTTCCATGCTTTCTGATATCGCTTCTTTCGCGGGATACCACGCAAACAAAAAAGATATCGAGCTGCGGCTTGATTTCTCCCCGGATATTCCCAGGACGCTCCATGGAGACAGCGTTCGCATAACCAGGATACTGAACGATCTGACATCCAACGCGGTGAAGTACACAGAGCGCGGATGGGTGGAGATACAAGTCGGCTGGGAACCTGACGGCGACAGCGGCTGGCTGTGCGTTAAAGTCAAGGACACGGGCACCGGCATGCGTGAGGAGGACGTCGCGCGGATATCCTCGAGTTTCCTGCGAATGGACAAAAAGCGAAGTCAGAATATTCAGGGGATAGGTCTGGGACTTACCATTGTAACAAGGCTGCTTTCGATGATGGACAGCTTCCTGGAGGTGGAAAGCACCTACGGCAAGGGTACCTGCATGAGCTTCCGGCTGAGGCAGGGCGTTTCGGATCCAAGCCCGGTAGGCGATGCGGCGGCGCTGACGCGTCCCGGAGAGCTTTCGCGCAGCAAGCCGGGATTCACGGCTCCGCAGGCGCGGATACTCATAGCCGACGACAACGAGATGAACCTCGACCTTTACCGCCGCAGCCTGCGCGAGACCCGGGTCACGATAGACGCCGCGGTGAACGGCGTGGAAGCACTTGAGCTTATTGGCAGGAACCGCTACGACCTCATACTCCTAGACCATATGATGCCGGTAATGGACGGCATGGAGACCCTGCGGACGATACAAAAGCAGGAGCTGTGTCCGGGCGTTCCGATAATCGTTGTTACAGCGAACGCGGTTTCAGGAGAGCGCAATATGTACCTCAACGCCGGTTTCGACGATTACCTTGCAAAGCCGGTTTCAAGCCGGCAGCTCTGGGATACTGTTATGAAGTACCTTCCCGCCGAGTATGTCCGTATGGGAGACGGCGAGCCGGTGTCCGGGTTCGCTGCTGCTCCGAAAAAAGGCGTAATGGAGCAGCTCGGGGCGTTTCTGGACGTCTCGTCGGCGCTGCAATATTGCTGCGACAGCGAGGAGCTTTATCTTGATATAGTCGGCACTTATCTTGAGGAGGACAGGTACGGTCTCATTTCGGAATATTTCGCCGCCAAGGATCTGGAGAACTACCGCATACAGGTTCATGCGCTGAAGAGCGGCTCCCGCACCATAGGGGCGAACGCGCTGTACGAGGAGGCTCTCCGGCTTGAGGAGGCGGCCAAGTCCGGCGATACCGGGTATATCACCGAGAACACGCGGCGCGTTCTTGAGCAGTACCGAATGCTTGCCGGGCGTATACGCGGCATACTTGCCGGCGGCTCTGAAGCCGATTCCTGCAATGCGGATGGCAGGGTGCTGTATATCGAAAACGACTTGATGTTCCGCTGCCTGACCGAGCGTATGCTCCAGGAATACGGCGTGGCGTCGGTAAGCAGCGGCGGGCAGGCGCTGGAGTATCTTGAGGGACATGTTCCAGAGCTGATACTGCTATCCGCAGGCGCGGACGATGTATCTCTGCTGAAGTCGCTGCGCTCTGACGGGCGGCTGAAGGATATACCGACAGTGGTCTACACGGCGGATCGTTCGCCTGCCGCAGAAGTGATGTTCCTGAATGCCGGCGCGGCAGACGTTATCCGCAAGCCTGCTGACGGAAGCGTGCTTTCAGCAAGGATAGGCAGACTGCTGGCGGCTGAAAAATCCTGCTCGGCATAAATTTGACCCGGCTTTGATCTGTGTGGAATATTCCAGTGCGGCAAATATTCCCGGATTTCCCATGAGAAAAGGGCGCCTTTCATTGAAAGGCGCCCTCTGTCACTGCTCAGGAGCGTGTTAAGGTCTGACGCGCCGAGCCGTCATCACTCACCGCTCACTGACGCCGGATCAGGCTATACCCGGGAAACGATCAGCAGCCGCAGTTATTACCGCAGTTGTTGCCGCAGCCGCCGCCGCAGCCATTGTCGCAGCCGTTACCGAAGCCATTGCCGCAGCCGCATCCGCAGCCACCCCAACCGCCGCCGCAGCAGCACCAGATGATAATCAGCAGAATGATGATCCAGCAGCAGTTGCCGCCGCCAACGTTGAAGCATGACATATTCGTGTCCTCCTATTACTATAGTAGAAATTTCCGCTTCCCTCTGAAGCTTCCGTTTCATAGTACATAGTATGCAGAGTGCGAAAATCTGTTACAGAAATTTTCCTGCCGATGAAATAAATTCCTGACTTCTGCTCATACTATGTGTATCAACGAGGAGGTCAACAACATGAATTCAATAAGCGGATTTTCTGATAGTGCGGTGAAGGCGCTCAATTCGGCGCTGGGAGCCGCTATGGGATATGGTCACACCTATGTCGGCAGCGAGCACATGCTTTACGGGCTGGTAAGCGACGACAGCTTTCCGTCCGCGTCGGTGCTGCGGAGGTACGGCGTAGGTCGCAATGAAGTCCTTCGGCGGCTGGAAACGCTGGTCGGCAAGGGGAGACCTACCCGCCTGAGCATGAACGACCTCACGCCGCGTTCGCGCAGGCTGATGGAAAACGCGCTCTCCTTTGCCGCCGCCGAGGACAAGCGCAAGGCCGGGACGGAGCACCTTCTCCGCGCGGTGGTGCTCGACAGGGAGTGCTGCGCCTGGTCGATACTCGCGGAGCTTGGCGTGAATATGGTGAAGCTCGCGGGGGAGGTCTGCGCGCAGCGCTATGTCGAGCCGGACTTCCAGCAGAGCGAAAAAGAGCGCCGCGCGAAATTCCCGGCGCTCACGAAATACGGCAGGGACCTCACCGAGCTTGCAGCTTCCGGGAAGCTCGACCCGGTGATAGGCAGGGAGCAGGAGACCGACCGTCTTATAAGGGTGCTGCTGCGGCGCTGCAAGAATAATCCCTGCCTCATCGGGGATGCCGGAGTCGGCAAGACCGCCGTAGTGGAGGGATTCGCGCAGCGCATAGCGGCGGGGGGCGTCCCGCAGGGGCTTCTCGGGAAGCGGATATATTCCCTTGACCTGACGGCGATGCTCGCCGGGGCGAAGTATCGAGGCGACTTTGAGGAGCGCCTGAAAAGCGTGATAGAGGAAGCCGCCGGCTGTCAGAATGTGATACTGTTTATAGATGAGCTTCACAGCATCGTCGGCACCGGAGCTGCCGAGGGCGCGATAGACGCAGCAAATATTCTGAAACCCCAGCTAGCCCGAGGCGAGATATGTCTTATAGGAGCCACCACCACCGAGGAATATCGCCGTTTTATCGAGAAGGACAGCGCGCTTGAGCGGAGATTCCAGCCGATAACAGTGGAGCAGCCGACGGAAGCGCAGACTCTTGAGATACTCCGTGGAATGCGGCACAGCTACGAGACCCATCACTGTGTTACGATAACCGACGCGGCGCTTGAGGAGGCCGTAAGGCTGTCGGTGAGGTATATCACCGACCGCAACCTTCCGGACAAAGCTCTTGACCTAGTGGACGAAGCGGCGGCGCGGGTGCGCTCGGGGACTCTGAATGCTCCGTATGCCCGCAGGCTTTCGGAGGTGCGCAGGGGGCTTGCAGTGGTAAAATCCGCTGCGGAAGCGGAGAAGCTCCGCAATGAGGAATACGCGCTGGTGAAGGCGCTGAGCGGCGGCATTGGCGCGACAGTCGACCGGCAGGACATCGCATGCGCCGCCTCGGCGGTGACTGGTATCCCGGCGCAGAAGCTCTCGCAGGACGAAGCTGCGCGGCTATCCGGGCTTGAGGAGCAGCTCCGCAGGCGCGTGGTAGGTCAGGATAAGGCGGTGGAGCTGGTCGCGAATGCGGTTCGCCGCGGGAGAACGGGGCTTAAAGAGCCGGAGCGCCCTACCTGTTCGTTTCTGTTCCTCGGGCAGACCGGAGTGGGAAAGACTGAGCTAGCTAAGGCGCTTGCCGAAGCGGTTTTCGGCGATGAGAAGCGCATGATACGCTTTGATATGTCGGAGTTCATGGAAAAGCACTCGGTTTCGAAGCTGATAGGGTCGCCTCCCGGCTACGTGGGATTCGAGGAGGAGGGGCAGCTCATTAAAAGGGTCAGGAGCGCTCCATATTCAGTCGTGCTTTTCGACGAGGTCGAGAAGGCTCACCCGGACGTGTTGAATCTGCTTCTTCAGATACTCGAAGAGGGGACTCTTACCGCCGCCGACGGCAAACGGGCGGATTTCCGGAGCTCCATTGTGATAATGACCGGAAACATCGGCGCGGAGCAGCTCTCTAAAAACACGCTGGGGTTCGGTTCGGGACAGCAGGACGACGGGGAATCCGAAGTCTTGTCGGAGCTGAAAAAGCGGTTCAGCCCGGAGCTTATCAACCGAATAGACAATGTGGTAGTGTTCCGCAAGCTGGGCGAGGAGCAGATGGAATCCATCTGCCGCATACTTCTGCGGAAGCTCACGGCGCGCGCTCAGCTCTGCGGCATAGAGCTGAGCTTCACCAACGACGCCGTGAAGCACCTATGCCGCGACAGCTCCTCCGGAAGGGAGCGCGGCATGGGAGCGCGTCCGCTCCGCAGGACGATCACCGCGGAAATCGAGAACATGCTCTCCGGAATGATGATCTCCGGCGGACTGAGAAGCGGCTCCAGAGCGGAGGTCTGCGAGCAGTCCGGACTGCTTTCTGTCAGGGTGCTTTCAACTCAATAAAATATTTTTAGCTTTTTTTGAAAAAACACTTGACAAATCGCATTCAACATGATATAATAGATGAGTACTCAAGAGAAAACCTCCTGAGTACTGATATCGCGGGATGGAGCAGCTCGGTAGCTCGTCGGGCTCATAACCCGAAGGTCGT
>ERZ773200.3458-NODE-3458-length-10286-cov-2.305249_pt1 | contig 10286 bp, 10 predicted proteins | sample MGYA00581008_ERZ773200 | MGnify/ENA primary metagenome ERZ773200 (study PRJEB29015, sample SAMEA2737770) | human gut metagenome | biome: human gut; feature: human-associated habitat; material: faeces | place: China | collected 2012 ... | reverse complement strand
GAGATTATGGAAGAGTTTCGATAAACCGATAACAAAAAGAGTCCTGAAATCAGGATTCTTTTTTGTTTATCAGGTATTTCAAGAATAGTTAGCACTTGAAAAGTCAAAATTCATAAGGTATAATTTTAGTCGTATCGATGGAGTCGAGAAAAAAGTCTGAAAAAGACGATTTTTAAGGAGATAGAAAATGAGTACAGTAAGAACAAGATTCGCACCAAGCCCGACAGGAAGATGTCATGTCGGAAATTTAAGAACTGCATTATATGCTTATTTAATTGCAAAACATGAAAACGGAAGTTTTATGCTTCGTATTGAAGATACCGACCAGGAACGTTTCGTAGACGGAGCACTGGATATTATTTACCGTACACTGGCAAAAACAGGTTTGGTTCATGATGAAGGTCCGGATAAAGATGGCGGATATGGTCCTTATGTTCAGAGTGAAAGAAATGCACAGGGAATTTATTTAAAATATGCAAAACAGTTAATTGAGCAGGGAGATGCTTATTACTGTTTCTGTACCAAAGAACGTCTGGAATCTTTAAAATCCAACGTTGGAGAAGATGGAAAAGAAATCTCTGTTTATGATAAACACTGCCTGCATTTAAGCAAAGAAGAAGTTGAAGCAAAACTGGCAGCAGGAGAACCGCATGTTATTCGTTTTAACATGCCGACAGAAGGTACAACAACCTTCCATGATGATATTTATGGAGATATCACCGTACAGAATGATGAATTAGATGATTTAATTCTGATTAAATCCGATGGATATCCGACTTACAACTTTGCAAACGTAATCGATGACCATCTGATGAACATCACACATGTAGTAAGAGGAAATGAATATCTTTCTTCTTCACCGAAATACAATCGTATTTATGAAGCATTTGGATGGGAAATCCCGACTTATGTACACTGTCCGTTAATCACAAACGAAGAACATAAAAAATTAAGCAAACGTTCCGGACATTCTTCTTATGAAGATTTATTAGAGCAGGGATTCTTAACAGAAGCAATCGTAAACTACGTTGCACTGCTTGGATGGTGTCCACAGGACAATCGTGAGATTTTCAGCCTTGAAGAACTGGTAAAAGAATTTGATTACCATCACATGAGCAAATCTCCGGCTGTGTTTGACATGACAAAATTAAAATGGATGAATGGCGAATACATTAAAGCAATGGATTTTGATAAATTCTATGAAATGGCACTTCCATACATTCAGAGTGTAATTAAAAAAGACTTAGACTTAAAGAAAATTGCACAGATGGTAAAAACCAGAATCGAAGTATTCCCGGACATTCCGGATTTAATTGACTTCTTTGAAGCAGTTCCGGAATACGATGTTGCAATGTATACTCATAAGAAAATGAAAACAAATCCGGAAATTTCTTTAGAAGTATTAAATAAAATCATTCCGGTATTAGAAGCACACGAAGATTACACAAACGATGCATTATACGAATTACTGTGTGGATTTGCAAAAGAAAACGGATACAAAAACGGACAGATTTTATGGCCGATTCGTACCGCACTTTCAGGAAAACAGATGACACCTGCCGGTGCAACAGAAATCCTTGAAGTACTTGGAAAAGACGAATCCATTATACGTTTAAAAGCAGCAGTAGAAAAACTTTCTTAATTCAACAAATATAGCAAGGATTCTCCCACCTCTATAGGTGGTGAGAGAAATTGCAAACAGAAAGGTTAACGGCAGTGATGGGCGGAGAGAAATCGGTATCCCCCACTGACATGAGGTAAACCACAGTCAGCGTTTTGCTGACATGTCAGACTCTGTGAAATTACCGACTGTGGGTTGAAACAATTTGAACTGGAGAAAAGTAAATGAAAGAAAATTCAGCACAAAACCGTGCGATTTCCCATGATAAAGGACCGATGATGCTTCTTGCCGGTCCTGGTTCAGGGAAAACAACGACGATTACAAAGCGAGTGGTGAATTTAATACAAGAAAAAAAAGTGACTCCTTCTTCTATTCTGGTGGTGACCTTTACAAAGGCTGCTGCCGGAGAGATGAAGGAGCGTTTTTTACGCCTGTGTAAAGAAAAAAATGTGAATGCGCCTTATGAACAGGTTACCTTTGGTACGTTTCATGGTGTTTATTACAGTATTTTAAAATATGCCTATCACTTAAGTGTGCAGAACATTTTAAGTGAAGAGCGTAAGTATGATATCTTAAAAGAAATCGTGTACCGTCAGAAACTTACGATAGAAGATGAAAAAGAATTTTTTCAGGGGCTGGTGCAGGAAATTTCCATGGTAAAAAACGGGCGGATTCCACTCGAACATTATTATTCGGCCAATTGTCCGGATGATACATTCCGTATAATTTATCAGGAGTATGTCAAGCGGTGCAAAACTTCAAAGCTGCTTGATTTTGATGATATTTTATTATATACTTATGAACTTTTGACAAACCGAAATGATATTTTAAGAGGCTGGCAGAAGCGTTTTACCTATATTTTAGTAGATGAATTTCAGGATATTAATCAACTGCAGTACGATGTGGTAAAATTGCTTGCAAAGCCGGAAGATAATTTATTTATCGTAGGAGATGATGACCAGTCGATTTATGCCTTTCGAGGCGCAAAACCGGAGATTATGCTGCATTTTCCAGAGGATTATCCGGAGGCAAAAACAGAACTCTTAGCCTGCAATTACCGTTCTGCTTCTACTATTGTAGAACTCTCACAGAAAGTGATTTCAAAAAACTTAAGACGATATAAAAAAGAATTGTTTGCAGATAAAATGGGTGGAAATCCTGTAACAATACAGGCGTTTGAAGATGGAAAACAGGAAGAATTATATGTAAAAAATCAGGTGCAGAAGCTGTTAAAAGAAGGGATTCCTTATGAAGAGATGGCAGTTTTGTACCGCACCAATTCCGGAGCACGTTTTCTTGTGGAAACCCTGATGCGGTACCAGATTCCATTTTGTATGCGGGATACGCTTCCAAATCTTTATGAACACTGGATTGCGCAGGATGTGATTTCTTATATCCATATTGCAATGGGTGAGAGAAGCCGAAGAGAGTTTTTACGGATTATGAATCGTCCCAACCGCTATTTTTCAAGGGACGCTTTGGATGATGCACAGGTTTCTTTTGAGGGACTGCGCTGGTTTTATGAGGAAAAAGACTGGATGTGTGACCGGATTGATAAACTCGAAGAAGATTTGAATACCTTAAAACGTATGACACCCTATGGTGCAATTAATTATATTCGTTATGGAATCGGCTATGAAGAATACTTAAAAGAGTACGCAGGGTATCGGAAAATTAAGGCAGAAGAATTGTTTGAAGTGATGGAAGAACTGGCTTCAAGCGCAAAAAACTTTAAGTCATTTTCGGAATGGTTTGTCCATATAGAAGAGTATACACAGCAGTTAAAAGAACAGGCAAAAAAACAGGTTTCAGAGAAAAAAGGAATTACGATATCCACTCTGCACAGTATCAAAGGACTTGAGTTTGATGCAGTCTTTTTAATGGATGTTAACGAGGGTTCCCTTCCCTATCATAAGGCAGTGACAGAGAGCAGTATAGAGGAAGAACGGCGTCTGTTTTATGTGGGGATTACAAGGGCACGGAAGTTTTTGTGGATTTTATATGCAAAGAACCGGCATGAGAAAGAATTGGAAGTTTCGAGATTTTTAACAGAAAGTGGTCTGGTATTAGAAGAAAAGGATAAGAAAAAATGAGAAATCAGATATGGATTTACTATGGAAAGATAGAAAATCTGGTAGCAGAAGAAAGTTCTAAGGGGGAAAGAGAACGAAAGGCTGGAAGGCAGCTTTTATTAGGTGCAGTAAATGAGTGGAGAACTTCAAAAATACAAAGTTTAAAAGAGTTAGAAAGCTGTATAGAGATAGGAGCACATGGAAAACCGTATTTTAAAGACAAAACCTGCTTCCCTTTTTTTAATATCAGCCATTCCGGAGACTATGCAGTCTGTGCAGTGGCAACTTGTGAAATTGGAATTGATATCCAAAAAATACAATCTTACAGTCCAAGGCTTTTAAGACGGATCTTAACGAAACAAGAGCTGTTACAGATTGAACAGTCAGAGGAAAAAGAATCTTTCTTTTGCAGGCTCTGGAGCCAAAAGGAAAGCTATGTAAAGTGGAGTGGTCAGGGAATTACGAGAGAACTTGACACTTTAGAAAAAAATGCATGGCAGAAAAGTTTTTCAATCGAGGATTACTGGGTCTGTGTAACAGCACAGTCTGCGTGTGAAATTGAGTGCATAAAAGAATCAGAATAAAAAAAGATAAAGGAAAACGGCAAGAAAGAAATTCCTGTATTAAATAAAGATTGTCCTCATATATTATTTTAAGAGGTGAACAAGATGAAAGAAAAGGGAATTACATATCTCTTTCCTGCTAAAATACGGGAAATACTCGAAAAGACCGGATTTAATTTGGAAGAGCTTTATGAAATCAGGCTTCGGGTTAATGCTCCGATGATTGTAATCTACGGTGGGAAAGAATACTTTGTTGCGAAAGATGGAAGGCTGACCAAAAATATGCAGAATGTCTGCATGATTGAGGCAGAAGATTTGCGGGAAACAATGGAATATGTCAGTAATTATTCCATGTATGCATTCGAAGAGGAAATCCGAAAGGGATTTATTACAATTCAAGGCGGGCATCGGGTCGGAATAGCCGGAAAAACCGTCTTAGATGGGGATAAAATAAAAAGTCTAAAATACATATCTTATATCAATCTGAGATTATCACATCAGATAAAGGGGTGTGCGACCCCAATTCTCCCTTATATTATGAAAAAAAATAATGTGTGTCATACCTTGATTATTTCTCCGCCGATGTGCGGAAAAACAACACTGCTTCGGGATTTAATCCGTCAGGTCAGTGACGGGAATCGTTATCTTGAGGGGAAAACGGTGGGAGTGGTGGATGAACGTTCCGAGATTGCAGGCTCTTATCAGGGAATTCCGCAAAACGATTTGGGAATCCGTACGGATATTTTGGACTGTTGTCCAAAAGCAGAGGGCATGATGATGCTGATTCGTTCGATGTCTCCGGAAGTGGTTGCAGTGGATGAGCTTGGCGATTATGAAGACATTCATGCGATTGAGTCAGTCATTCACTGTGGCTGTAAGCTATTTGCAACCGTTCATGGTAGTTCCATTGATGATATGAAGCGAAAACCGCTGATGCAGAGACTCATGCAGGAAAAAGTGTTTGAACGCTATATTATTTTGCAAAATAAGGACAGGGCAGGACAGGTCAAGGCAATTTTTGATGAAAGAGGAACGTGTCTGTATGACCAAAACCGAAAAAAGGGAATTTTATGTTAAGAGTGGCAGGTGCATGTCTGATATTAAGTGCGTCCTCTTTGCTAGGTGTACAAAAAAGCAGGCAGTTTACAAAAAGAATCGAACAGCTTCAGGAATTACAACGGATTGTGCTGTTGATTCAAGGAGAGATTCTTTATAAGAACGCAGCACTTCCGGAAGCCTTAAGAAGCAGTGCCGGAAAAGTAAAAGTACCGTTTGATTCTTTTCTAAGACAGACAGCAGGAAGGGCAGATGCCTTTGATGGAGTCCGTTTTTCTGATTTGTTTGAGACAGAAATAAAAGAGCAGTTAAAAGGTACAGCACTTACAAAAGAAGATAAAGAGGAATTTGCCCGTTTTGGAGAATCGCTTGGATATCTGGATGTGGAAATGCAGAAAAATGCAATGAAGCTTTATTTAAAAGAACTCGAACAAAAAATTGAATATCTGCAAAAAGAAATTCCACAAAAAAGAAAATTATATCAAAGTCTGGGGGTCATGGGGGGAATCTTTCTTTTGATTTTGCTCTGGCAGTAAAAAATCGAAAAAAAGCTGAAATTGCAGGGGAGGGAAGTACTTGGAAGTTACGATTTTATTTAAAATTGGAGCAGTCGGAATTCTTGTTTCGGTACTTTGTCAGATTTTAAAACACAGCCAGAGAGAAGAACTTGCTTTTCTCACCAGTCTTGCAGGGCTTTTAGTCGTACTGTTCTGGGTGCTTCCTTATATTTACGAACTCTTTCAGACGATTGAAGATTTGTTTTCTTTGTAGGGGGCAGGATGGAAGTTGTTAAAATTGTGATGATTGGAATTACGGGAGTTCTTTTGGCACTCTTTTTAAAAGAAAGTAAGCCGGAGTATTCTGTTTATCTGAGCTTTGCCGTTGGAATCTGTATTTTAGGATATGCAGTGGAAAAATTATCCTATCTGTTTGAGAGTATCAAAAAAATACAGGAATTTCTTCCGGTAGATGAAAAGTATGTGCTTGTTCTGCTTAAAATGACAGGAGCAACCTATGTTGGACAGTTTTCATCAAGTATCTGTAAAGATGCCGGATATGCAGCAATTGCAGGACAGATTGAGTTATTTGTGAAACTTTATCTTATGGTATTATCTTTACCGGTGTTACTGGCACTGGTTGAGACCATTCATAATTTTTTATTATGAAAAGAAGAAAAATTCGATTCATACTGGCAGTTTTTTTGATCTGTCTGGAATTTGGAGCAACTTTTGTACAGGCAGGGCAAAAACAGAGAGAACAGCAGGAAGAAGAAACAAGACAGAAGCTGATGGAAGATATGGAACTTGGGCAAATGCAGGATGCAGTCAATCAGATTTTAAAAGAGGACAGCTTTTCCATAGAAGAAATCTTAAATCAGATTTTAAAAGGAGAGTCTTTGTTTCAAAAAGAGACAATGAGTAAGTGGTTTAAAAATATAGTAAAAGCACAGCTTCAAAGAGAACAAAAGGCAATGTTTCAAGTTGTACTTTTGGTACTTCTTGCAGCTGTGTTTTCTAATTTTACAGCAGTATTTGGAGATGGAAAAACCGGAGAAACCAGCTTTTATATTACTTACATGCTTTTGCTTGCATTATTGATAAAATCGTTTGGAAGTATGGGAGTGGAGTTAAAAGAACTTCTGGAAAATTTTATTTTATTTTTAAAAGCTTTAATGCCGTCTTATTTTCTTGCGGTTACGGCTTCCTCAGGAAGTGCGACGGCAATGATTTTTTATGAAGCAGTGCTGTTTTTAATTTATGTGATTCAGGTTGTCTTTTTAAAAGGCATTGTTCCGGCCATTTATGTTTTGGCACTTGTAGAACTGGTCAATTATCTTCACAGCGAAGATTTCTTATCCAAAATGGCAGAGCTGTTGCAGACTTTGATTGAATGGAGTTTAAAAAGCTGTATGGCGGTGGTGCTTGGCATGCAGTTGATTCAAAATATGATTGGACCGGCAATGGATTCTCTAAAGCGGGACATCATTGGAAAGACAGCGGCTTCGATTCCCGGAATCGGAAATGCCATTAATGGAGTGACAGAAGTTGCCCTTGGGACAGCCGTGATTATCCGAAATGGAATCGGTGTAGTGGGAATTATTATTTTAGTCTGTATTGGAATCCGGCCGGTGATTCGTCTGGCGCTGCTTGCATTTTTATATAAACTTTTGGCAGCGGTAGTACAGCCGGTATCGGACAAGCGGATGACGGGAGCACTTAGCACAATTGGTAATGGCTATGTTTTATTTTTAAAGGTACTGCTTTGTATGGAACTTTTGATTTTTATCACGATTGCAATTCTAAGTATTTCATTTATCGGAAAATAGGATAAAAATCAGGTAAGTCAATATGGGAGGGGAGTCGATGCCGGAGAGAGTTTGTCTATGGATGCAGAGTGTTGCCTGTTATTTTATCTTTCAGTCTGCACTTCTGCATTTTCTGCCAGAGGGAAGTTATAAAAAATACATTCAGTTTTACATGGGACTTTTATTTATCTGGGTTTTGATTGTAACAGGAGGGAAGCTTTTAGGAGCAGAGGAAACCATGTTTGAGATGCCGGATATGGAGCTTCAAGAAGAGACAGAGAGTCAAAAGGAATGGGAGCAGAAGGCTTATGATGCAGAAAACCGCTATTGGCAGGAACGGGAAGAAGAGGTGGACAAGCCATGAGAGGATTTCCGGACAAATTAAAAAAAGAATATCTGGCGGTTGCTCTGTTAGTTGGAATTTTGTGTCTGATACTTGCAATTCCGGTGAAAAAAGAGACGATAAATGAGACAAATACAGCGATAGAAGAGAAAAGTGAAGACTTAAAAGAAGGGGCATGGCAGGAGCAGATTCAGGCAAGGCTTCAAAACATGCTCAATGAATCGGAGGGGGCAGGAGAGACGAAAGTATTTTTAACTTTTGAAAACAGTTGGGAAAATGTAGTAGAAAAGGATGAAAACCAGACGGTGTTTCAAAAAGATGCAACAGGAAATCAGACTCCTTATGTAAAAATGCAGAAGTATCCGAAAATCAGCGGAGTTTTGATTCTTGCAAAGGGAGCAGATAATCCGGTAGTGGTACAGAATATTCAGGAGGCAGTGCAGGCATTATTTCAGGTGGAAGCCCATAGAATAAAAGTAATGAAAATGAATTAAAGGAGAAGCGTGGGTGAAAAAGATTTTTAAGAAAAATCAGGTGATTATTACTGCTTTGGCAATTATGATTGCGGTTGCCGGCTACATTAATTACTCAGACACACATCTGGGAATGGATAAGGTACTACAGAAAACAGGTGCTGTTTCGGATACTTCCGATACGGAGGCGCAGGAAACCGCAGGAACAGATGGAATTGTGGAAGAGATTGACAGTCTGGATTATGATTTGACAGATGAAAGTGCTCTGTTAGAAGAAAATCAGGCAGCAGGGGACAATCAGGCAGGAGAAGCGAGTGCATCTGCCGAGACACCTGGAGAAGCAGTATTAACAGGCGCATCCACTTTTGCTGCACAGGCAAAACTGAATCGGGAGCAGGTACGTTCTGCCAATAAAGAAACACTGATGGGAATTATCAACAACGAAAATATAGGAGAGGATAAAAAACAGGAGGCAATTGCTTCAATGGTAGAAATGACAGACCTTGCAGAACAGGAAGAAGCCGCAGAACTTTTACTGGAAGCAAAGGGATTTGCAAATGTAGTGGTGAATCTGACCAATGAATCGGCTGACATTATTGTACCGCAGGAGTATATGGCAGATGACAAGCGGGCTCAGATTGAAGATATTGTAAAACGGAAAACATCGGTTCCGATAGAGAATATTGTGATTACTCCGCTTGAAGCGGAAAGCTCGGATGGCGAATAAATCTTTTTAAAATCCTTGACACTGTTTGTACGGTATACTAAAATATGCTAAGTGTTTACTTATGAAAATTTTAATTTGAGATAAAAAAAGAGAAGGAGGTCATTTCAGTGGCTGACTATACAAAAGAAATTACAAAAAGAAGAACTTTTGCAATTATTTCCCATCCGGATGCAGGTAAGACAACTCTGACTGAGAAATTTCTTCTTTACGGAGGAGCAATCAACCTTGCAGGAAGTGTAAAAGGAAAGGCAACAGCTCGTCATGCGGTTTCAGACTGGATGGAAATTGAAAAAGAAAGAGGTATTTCCGTTACATCTTCCGTACTTCAGTTTAATTATGACGGTTATTGCATTAACATATTGGATACTCCTGGACATCAGGATTTCTCGGAGGACACATATCGTACTTTAATGGCAGCAGATTCTGCAGTTATGGTCATTGATGCTTCAAAAGGAGTGGAGGCTCAGACCAGAAAACTGTTTAAAGTTTGTGCGATGCGCCATATTCCAATTTTTACGTTTATTAACAAAATGGACAGAGATGCAAATGATACCTTTGATTTACTGGATGATATCGAAAAAGAGCTTGGAATTCCAACCTGTCCGATTAACTGGCCAATTGGTTCCGGTAAAAAATTCCGTGGTGTTTATGACAGAAATACGGAAAAAGTGCTGACATTCTCAGATACCATGAAGGGGACAAAAGAGGGAATCGAAGAAGAAATCGGAATTGATGAAGCACACTTGGATGATGTAGTGGATGCAGAACAGAAAGAGCAGTTATTAGAAGAAATTGAACTGCTCGATGGCGCAAGTGCGGAATTTGACCAGGACTTAGTTAACGAAGGAAAGCTTTCACCGGTATTTTTCGGTTCTGCGCTTACAAACTTTGGTGTGGAGACATTTTTGAAACATTTCTTAAAAATGACTTCTTCCCCGCTTCCAAGAAAGGCAGATATCGGAGAGATTGACCCGATGAAAGAAGATTTCTCTGCCTTTGTATTTAAAATTCAGGCAAATATGAATAAGAATCACCGTGACCGAGTTGCATTTATGAGAATCTGTTCCGGTAAATTTGAGGCATCCAAAGAGGTGTATCACGTACAGGGCGAGAAAAAAATGCGTCT
>ERZ773200.3452-NODE-3452-length-10306-cov-2.673398_pt1 | contig 10306 bp, 8 predicted proteins | sample MGYA00581008_ERZ773200 | MGnify/ENA primary metagenome ERZ773200 (study PRJEB29015, sample SAMEA2737770) | human gut metagenome | biome: human gut; feature: human-associated habitat; material: faeces | place: China | collected 2012 ... | reverse complement strand
TCCGCTTTGCTACTTGCTCATGAACGCAGTCGCTTTGCGCTCTGCACACTTGAAGCGGAGGAATGCTTATCTGCGTTCAAAAAAAGAAGCTGGCTCTTTTTAGAACCCAGCTTCCTTACTGATCTGTCTGATAACCGAAACGGTTGTCGGATTATTCATTTTTTCTGTCAAGCTTACTGCTTTCTTATAATGTTTCTTTGCCTGGTCTTTTTCACTAAACCGAAGCAGAACCAGTGCCATATATGCCTCAGCACGCTCCAGTCCCCAATAGTATCCATTTTTCTCAAAACAGGCAATCGCTTTTTCAAGATACGTTCTGGCCTCTGTATTTTTTTCCATAAAATAATATATCTGACCTACATTAGAATAAAACTGTCCCAGACCATTTGTTACGACTTTTTCTGTTCCCTTTTCTATCGCTATTTTATAATAAGAAAGTGCAGATTGATACTCTTTCATTTCCCTGCATACATCTCCGATGTAATTATAGCAAGCCGCAATATTCATTGCATACTGTCCGCTTCCCCCGTCGCGGTTTTCAAAAAACTCCCTGGCCTGTGTCAGAAGTGCCCTGGCTTCTTCATATCTTCCCTCATGAAGCAGATACCAACCTTTGAGTCTCATAAAAATACCTTTTTCATCGGTATCTGTCTCATCGATTAATTTCATTCCCTCTTTCACATACTTTTTAACCAACAAAAGATTCTCTATCTGAATTCCATAGAAAATCATCTGTTTATAATTATTCAGACGTGCTTTATTATCATTTAAGGTCTCTGCAATTGCTTCACTTGCCTTGATATTCGCCAGTCCGGTTTCATATTCTCCGATAGCAATATCAAAACGACCTTTTACATAATACATTTCCATTTTCATTTCCTGAAGCTGATGAGAATCTCCTTCAAACCGGATTACCTCTTCTGCCAGGCGCAAAATTTCATCTGCCTGAAAAGAAAGTTCCTGGTTATCGTCGCCATATTCCATCTCCCAATGAAGAACAGGAAAGTTTTCATTGACTATCGTATAATATTCTTTCAAATATGCAATTTTATATTGATATACCTTCACCAGATTATGGCACTTCTCATAGTGGTGAATTGTCATTGGGAGATACGCAAAATTTTTTTTCCCTGTTGCTTTTGCCTCGTAATATTCTGCTAAAATCTGATGGTATGCTCTCTTTTTACCTACACTTTGTTTGTCATAAATATACTCTTTAAACACCTGATGTTCAAATTTATAATAAACATTCCAGCCTACTAAGAGTTCTTTGATTAAATGTCGTTCCTGAAGTTTCTCTAGGACACGAACCAATGTCAGGCGATCCATATCCAGATGCAAAAGCTCAATCTCTTCGATACTGACTTTCTCCGGAAACAGACTCATACAGTTTAATACCTCCAATTCCTGTTCCGGCAGCCCAACCAGACGCGCTTTTATCACATTGTTGGTTTTCTGTGATTTTTCAAGGGTATACCCTTTTTCTTTCATCAGATTAATGGATTCCATCAGGAAAAATGCATTTCCTTCTGTCATGCGGTATACATTCTGTCGTTTCTTTTGATCTTCACTCAACTCCGGAAGAAACTTGCATAAAATTTCGTTGGTTTCTTTTTCATTAAACGGAAACAGATTAATCACATGAAGCCAGCCTTTTTTTACAATGTTATTTAAAGACTCCATCACATCGGCATCTTTTTCCTGATTAAACGTGCACATCAAAAGAATCTTATGCGTACCAAAAGTAAGAAGCAGACGATTTAACAGCTGAATACTGGTCTGATCCATCCACTGGATATCATCAAAAAACAGAACCACTTTATTGTGCTCCAAAATCTTACGGAACATGTCAATCACTGCCTGCTCCATGACCTGATAATTCAGTGCACCGGATTTTCCATTTTCCTCCATGACTTTTCCCTTAAAAAAATGTTCCAGCTGTTCCCATTTTTCTTCACTCATGGATTCTCTTAAAACCTGATAATCCGCCCTCTGTTCCACTTCCCAGAAAATATCACTCCATGGACGAAGGAAAAATTCGGATTCCTCACGATAGCAGGCCGCATACAGACCAATCATCTGATAGCCCTTTACCATCTGCATTGCTTTATCAAGCAGTGCTGATTTTCCAACACCGTCTTCTCCGCCAATTGCCACACATCTGGGACATCCATCTTTTGCTCCGCCCACAATACATTCACTGATTTGGTAAATTTCTTCATTTCTTCCCCAGAATGGCAGGTTCCAGATAACACCATCTGAGTTTGTATTTCCTTTCACATTAATAATTCGGTTACTTCTGACGATGGTTCTACGCCAAGCTCATCCGCAAGAATTTTCTCCAAATCATAATACAATTTGATTGCCATATTATAGTTTCCATTTAAGGCATAAATATCCATAATTTCATAATACAGCTTTTCATTATACGGATCCTGTTTTAATAAAATATTACTATATTTTTGAATTTCTTCCATATTTTTTGTCGCATCCGCTTTATACAGTTTTTCACGTGCCACTTTCACGAACCGTTTATTATTCTGTTCCTGCATGGCTGAAATCCATTCCTCAAATTCATAACTGTTTTTAATCATGAAATGAGAAAGAAATCCCTGCTCCTCTGCATCAAGCAAATTCTCATCATTGAGATTATCCCAGTCAATTTCTGGCATACACTCCGGATTAAGAGAAATGCTTGTATGACCAACTGTCACAAGGATTTCTTTTCCTAAGAGTTTTTTTATCTGATATACTGCTTCTCTAAGGTTTTTTCTTCCAACATTTTCGTTGTCCGCTCCCCAAAGCACAGATATGATTTCCTCTCTCGTTGCTGTTTTCTTTACACACAAATAGTAAAAAAAGCCCTCCGCCTTCTTATATGGAAAGTTCACTCTCTCCCCATCCATCTCCACATAAGGGCGTCCTAGAAGATATACTTTAATATTTGCCACTTTTTATCCCTCACATTTGTAATAGAAGAACAGATGAATATTGCCATTTTTCATTCTGTCCGGTATCTTTGATCCAGGTACAAAACCATACCCACTTTTCAGTTCTATATTTTAGTATACTCTACTCGTACAACTTGTGTCAACTCTTGTCAAATTGTCTAAAAATTTATTGAAAATATTTTCTTTCTAGTATAAGATAAACTTATCATCAATCTTCAGAGGGGGAATCTTATTGTTACGAAAACCAAAAATACTCTATTACTCAAATGGACAAACTCAAAAAGAAAAAGCCATCGAAAAAGCCGCAAAACGCCTTGGCGCAGATTTTATTTCCATTTCTGAAACAGATTGTACCCAGACCGTCGGTTATCTTGCTAAAGTAAAAGGATTTCCAGTGCATAAAACTTCTATTCTGGAAAACATCTCTGCTGTCTGTCAGGATGTGATGATTCTCTGCTATTTTCCAAATACCCGTCTCGACCTTTTACTTGCATCTATTCGAAACGGTGAAACTCCTGCTGTTGATTTAAAAGCAATCCTGACACCACAAAACTGCTTCTGGACTTTTTCTCAGCTTTATCAGGAATTACTTGAAGAACATTTAAGTCTGTTTTCCAATCAGGAATGACCCATTCTATCTTATCATAGCACAACTACATTAATATAGAAGAAAAAGTCGGTTTTCGAGATAGAAAACCGGCTTTTTCTTCTTAGAACATCTTTTTACCAAATGGATTTTTTATTTCGACAAGCTTTTTTACTACTCCTGCTGAAATAGTGTATTGAAAACCTGAATATGTCGTTTGACATTTTCATAAGTTCCCTCTGTCATTGCTGTATTTAAGTCAAAATAGTTATGCTTTTCATTTGAAGCAATATATTCTTCTACTTTCTTTGTTAAACTGTTAAAACTTGCTGTCGCAATATTTACTTTTCTGATTCCAAGTGAAATTGCTTTCTGGAAATCTTTGTCTGTAATTCCGCTCCCTCCATGCAGTACCAACGGAATATCTACATTTTCATGAATCTTTTCAAGCACATCAAATTCCAGTGTTGGAGCTACCGGATAATTTCCATGCGCATTCCCAATTGCAACTGCTAATGCGTCAATTCCTGTCTCTTTGGCAAATACCTTTGCATCATCCGGGTCTGTACAACGGATTCCATGGTCACAGCTTCCATCTTCACTTCCACCAACCAGACCAAGCTCCGCTTCTACAGTTGCTCCATATTGTTTTGCCAGCTCTACTACTTTTTTTGTATTTGCAATATTTTCTTCAAATGGAAGAGTGGATGCATCTAACATAACAGAAGTAAATCCAAGTTCCAGCGCTTTCTGTACCGTTTCAAATGTAAGACCATGATCCAGATGAACTGCAACATCTACTTTCGCTTCTTTTGCAGCCTGAACCATCATTGGTCCCATTAGATGAAGTGGAGAATGTTTCAGTCGCACCTCTGCAATCTGAAGAATAATCGGCGTATCTAATTCCTCCGCTGCCTGAATTGCACCTCGTACCATTTCCATATTTCCAACGCTGAATGCTCCGCATCCAATATTATTTTTCTGTGCTCTTTCGAGTAATTCTTTCATTTTTACAAGTGACATAATCATTCTCCTTCCTGACAAACTGCTGTCTGACATGCATTTACTTTTTCTTTTTTAATTTCTCTCTCTAATAAAATTAAAGAAATCAATGCGAGTGCTGCGCTGAATGCTCCACTAGCAAATACAGCGTTGATGTCATATCCATTTCCAAGCACGGTATTGGTAATTGCCGGTGCACTTAGAGTTGCCACCGCAATACCAAACATAACATATCCATAATTTTCTCCAGAATGTTCCATTCCAAAAATAGAACTCGATAAAGATGGGAAACTTCCCATAATTCCACCATAACAGGCATACATCATCACAACGCATACAGTTGTAATTCCTGCCGGTGCAAATACCAAGAGTAACATTGCACTCACTGCTACCACCAATACTACTTTTACACAGATAACTCTTCCTACTTTATCCGCCGCTGTCGGCAGACAAAGCCTTGTAGCTGCATTACAGACCGAACCTGCCATAACCGCCGCAACTGCAACTGAAGCACTGATTCCCCTGTCCATCTGTACCGTCTGTGACAATGGAGATAAAATCAGATATGGAATCAAACCAAACATCATAGTTGCAAGCAGGAAGTAAAATTTCTTTGTGCGGAACATTTCTCCGGATGTATACTGTTTTCCTGTGTACACCGGCTTTCCGCCTGCCTGTACACTGCCTGTTCCAACTTCCCCTGTTTTTGGATTTCGGATAAAGATACTTGCCAAAATCCATGAGATTCCAATAAACGTTCCGATTATTAAAAATGTTTTTTCAATTCCAACTCCAGAAAGCAAACTTCTCGAAACCGGTGCCATGAAAAATCCAAACAGACCGTTTGCCGTTACAATCACACCCGATGAAAATCCGGTTCTTCCCGGAAACCATTTCTGTGCGGTAGAAAGAATGGTTGTATAAATCATTCCCTGTCCAAATCCCTGTAACAATCCATACGTGATATACATCATGACCGGTGATGGTCTCAGTGCCAGTGCACTTAACAAAATACTGGCTGTAAAAATTGCACCGCCCGATACGATTGCAATCTTTGGATTTCTCTTATCCTGAATTCTTCCTCCTACAATATTTCCGAGTACAAATGTGACAAAACTCAGATAAAAACACATCGATGTCTGACCCTGGCTCCATCCGGTTAACTCCATTGCATACGGCTGGTAAATCGACCAGATATGTGGATAACCTGTAAAAAAAATGGCAAATGCACCAAATACCAGTATCAGATATTTTGTAACCGCTCCTGTCCTTTCTTTTTTCATAGCTTCTCCCTCTTCTTTTTGATAATATTTTTAATATCTTTTGGTTAATTCTTGATTATAAATTATCATCTTTTTGGTAATTCGTCAATAGTCTTTTCAAAATTTTTAAATTTTGCTTCACAAGTTACTCAAAATATTATACAATAATACTCACAAAACAACTTTTTGAAAGAGGGTTTAATATGAGAACCAAACGAATTGACTTAATTGAACGTTATATAGAAGAAGAAAAACTGGTTTCCTTAGATGTACTCTGTGAAAAATTCGCTGTATCCAAAAACACCATACGCCGCGACATTGAAGAACTGGTCAAAAAAGGCGTCGTAGAAAAAGTATACGGAGGTGTTTCCTTTAAAGTACCACCATCCGATACCCCACTCGTTCCTTATGAAAAACGCCACACTGTCTTAAATACAGAAAAAGATACCATCTCAAAAAAAGCCGCCTCTTTTGTAAAAGAAGGCGACATTATTTACATTGATACCGGAACAACCTGTTTAAATATGGTCGATTATCTGGCACATGTTCCATGTACAATTATTACAAACAGCCTGAGGATTTTTATGAAAGCTGTACAATATCCGGATTTGCAGATTATTTCTCTTCCCGGCAGACTAAACCGTGATACATTATCCTTTGTCGGAAGTGAAATTCCAACCTATCTGCGTACTTACAACATTACGAAAGCATTTATGGCATCTACCGGAGTCACTATTCAAAACGGTCTGACCAATGCCTCTGCCGATGAATATGCAATAAAAAAAACGGTCGTAGAAAACAGCCAGACCCGCTTTTTACTCTCCGACCATACAAAATTCGGGAAATTTGCACTCATGACTTATTGTCCACTTAGTGAAATTCAATATTTGATTACGGATACTACGCCACAACAGAAATATCTGGATTACTGTAAAGAACATGAAATTATAATAGAAGTGACAAAATAAGTTTCGTACAGTGTAAATTAAGCAGCTGCTATATTGACACCGAACGATTTTCTCCTATACAGGCAGAGAAGTGAGACGTAGCGGTGACTACGACGATTGACGAAAACGCAGTAAATAAAAAACGGCTCTCAATCACTTGAAAGCCGTTTTCTCAGTTCTTATACAAACTGATTACATCCTTTATCATAAGTATAATCAATATTGCCCAATTTCTTCTCTAATTCGCTTTTGTCCAAATTCATTGCCTGGCACATATCATCTAAAGAAGAATAGAAATCTCTCAGTTTCAAATTTACAAAACTTAACAAAATCATTGGGTCTTTCGGTATCATTTTACTTTACTCCTTCTTCACGCTTTGCGGTCAATTCTCCATTTTCTACGTCTATGACGATGGTATCTTCCGCTCTTACACTTCCGGAAAGAATCAGTTTTGCGGTCAGTGTTTCCACATATTTCTGCAGATATCTCTTCAGAGGACGAGCGCCGTATACCGGGTCATATCCGCCCTCAATAATATAGTCTTTTGCTGTATCTGTCAAGCGTAAAGATAATTCCTGATCTTTTAATCTGCGATTCAAATCAGCCACAAGTAAATCAACAATTCCACCGATATTCTCTTTTGTCAATGGCTTGAACATTATAATTTCATCCAGACGATTTAAAAATTCCGGTCTGAAATGAGCACGCAGTTCTGCATCTACTTTGTCCCTTGCATCCTGACTAATTTCACCATTTTCTTCGATTCCATCCAACAAGTAAGGAGAACCGATGTTAGATGTCATAATCAGAATCGTATTTTTAAAGTCTACGGTACGTCCCTGTGAATCTGTGATACGTCCATCATCCAATACCTGTAACAATACATTAAAGACATCAGGATGTGCTTTTTCAATTTCATCAAATAAAACTACGGAATATGGTTTTCTTCTGACTGCTTCGGTCAGCTGACCACCTTCTTCGTATCCAACGTATCCTGGAGGCGCTCCAATTAAACGAGACACAGAATATTTCTCCATGTATTCACTCATATCGATACGCACCATGTTCTGCTCATCATCAAACAGCGTTGCCGCCAAAGTCTTAGCCAATTCTGTTTTACCAACACCAGTTGGACCAAGGAACAGGAATGAACCGATTGGTTTTGTTGGGTCTTTAATTCCGGCTTTGGAACGAATAATGGCATCTGTTACTTTTGTAACCCCTTCATCCTGTCCAATGACACGTTTATGCAGTTCCTCTTCCAGACCAAGGATTTTTGTTTTTTCTCCTTCGGTCAGTTTTGCTACCGGAATACCGGTCCATCTTGAAATAATTCTTGCAATTTCGTCATCGGTTACACTTTCATGTACCAGAGATAAATCCTGATTTTTCACTTTTTCTTCTTCGATTTCAAGCTGTTTTTGCAGTTTTGGCATTTCTCCGTACTGCAATCTTGCTGCCTCATCAAGATTATAATCTCTCTGCGCTTTCTGAATTTGTTTATTCATATCCTCAATCTGCTCACGCAGTTTGGATAATTTCTCAACGGAAGCTTTTTCATTATCCCACTGGGCTTTTCTTCCATTAAATTCATCACGCAGTTCTGCCATTTCTTTCTGCAGTTCCACCAGACGATCCTGACTTAAACGGTCATTTTCTTTTTTCAGCGCTGCTTCCTCGATTTCCATCTGCATCAGTTTACGATTTAACTCATCAAGTTCTGCCGGCATGGAATCAAGTTCGGTTTTAATCAGAGCACAGGCTTCATCCACCAGGTCAATCGCTTTATCCGGTAAGAAACGATCCGAAATATAACGGTTTGATAATGTTGCTGCTGCAACCAATGCACTGTCTGTAATCTTTACGCCATGGAATACTTCATAACGCTCTTTTAATCCACGAAGAATTGAAATCGTATCTTCGACTGTCGGTTCATTTACCATAACCGGCTGGAATCGTCTTTCAAGAGCTGCATCTTTTTCAATATACTGACGATATTCATCAAGAGTCGTTGCACCAATACAATGCAGTTCACCTCTTGCAAGCATTGGTTTTAACATATTTCCGGCATCCATTGCACCTTCTGTTTTACCAGCACCTACAATCAGATGAAGTTCATCGATAAACAGAATGATTTTTCCTTCACTCTTTCTGACTTCTTCCAGTACCGCTTTTAAACGTTCCTCAAATTCACCACGATATTTTGCACCTGCAACCAGTGCGCCCATATCAAGGGCAAAAATCTTTTTATCTTTTAAGCCCTCCGGAACATCACCTTGTACAATACGCTGTGCTAATCCTTCTACTGCTGCTGTTTTACCAACACCAGGTTCACCAATTAAAACCGGATTGTTTTTGGTTTTTCTTGAAAGAATACGAATGACATTTCTGATTTCGGCATCACGACCGATAACTGGGTCAAGTTTCTGCTGTCTTGCTTTTTCTACCAAATCCTGACCATATTTATTTAAAGTATCATAAGTGGCTTCCGGATTGTCGCTTACTACACGCTGGTTTCCACGTACTGTGGAAAGTGCCTGCAGGAAGCGCTCTTTTGTAATGCCAAATTCGCTCCAGATTTTCTTCATGCTGGGGCTTGGATATTTTTGCAAAGCAAAAAATGTGTTTGATGAAAAAGGGCTGCTTGGCTTAAAAGCGTTCATCAGCAATATTACGCTGCCGGTGGTATTATTCAATGCATTTTTGTGTGCAGAGTACAATGCGAAAATTGTAGTGTTGTTTGTTTTGATTTATGTGGGCTATCTGCTTGCAATCGGTACAGGACTTCTGCTGAATAAAACAGGGAAAAGCTGTTCTGTGTTTATGCCGTTTCTGTTGGCGAGTGCGGAAGGCGGAATGCTCGGATATGCGCTTTACGGACTGATCACTGGAACGCAGACCGGATTTGCGGCAGTTGATCTGGGACAGACTGTTTTTGCATACACGGCATTTCTTGCACTGTTAAAAATGACGGATGGAAAGAAAGTCACCGCCAGAAATCTCCTGGGCAATATGTTTTCCAATAAATGTTTCTGGGGCATGCTGCTTGGTATTATCTGTGGGGCAACCGGAATTGGAAAACTTGTCTTAAACAGCAGTGTCGGCGGAATCGTTACTTCGGTCATCAGTATGATCGCAGCACCGACGAGCGCAATCGTACTTCTTGTTGTTGGATATGAATTAAATATGAAACGTGAGTTGATGAAAAAAGTACTTATTACAGTTGTAACACGTCTGGCAATCATGGCAGTACTTTTAGTGGCAGTGAGTGCAATTGTCACAGGAATTTTCGGATACGACAAAGAACTTGAAGTTGCGTTGATGGTGTTATATTCGCTTCCGGCACCGTTTATCATTCCAATGTTTGCAGACCTCGGAGACGACAGCGAATATGTTTCGACGACGCTTTCGGTCAATACTGTCGTCACGATTATTCTGTTTGTGTTTATCTCGGCATTCTATATTATGTAGGGAATATTTTTATTGAGAAACTGCGTGAAGAAAACGATTTATTAGTTGCATTTATGTGTAGATTCTCTTATATTAGTATAAGAACA
>ERZ773200.3450-NODE-3450-length-10308-cov-2.879255_pt1 | contig 10308 bp, 9 predicted proteins | sample MGYA00581008_ERZ773200 | MGnify/ENA primary metagenome ERZ773200 (study PRJEB29015, sample SAMEA2737770) | human gut metagenome | biome: human gut; feature: human-associated habitat; material: faeces | place: China | collected 2012 ... | reverse complement strand
TAAAGTAGATATGTCTATTATTGTTGACTCTACCGGTTTAACGGAAGATGAAATTAATACGCTAAAATAAGTAGTATGATTTTGTAAAAAAATACAATTTATTTGATTGATATTTTTTTGTTATAACATCATCACCAACAGAAAAAAGAAAAATATATTTTAGCATTAGCAGAGATTGAATAAAGAAAAAAATATTGAAATAGCTAAAAATATGTTAAAAGATAATGTATTAGTTGAGTCTATTTCAAAATATATTGGCTTATCTATAGAGGAGGTTAATAAATTAAGATAAACTATTAATTATATACTATTAGGAGAGAAATATGAAAAAAAATAAAATACTTTTTACAATTTTTATTTTTATATTATCACTATTTTTAAAACAAAATAGTTCTTTTTATAGTTTATCAGTTAATAACAATACAAATCAAATAAATTATAACGAAAAAAAAGATAATCATGATTTTTATCAAAATGATTCACAAATAAAAGAGGCTGTTATAAGAAAAATTCCTAACACAATAAAATTAAAATTTTTTTCATTAACATATTTTACTTTGATTTTTTCAATTTTTCTTTATGGTTTATTTGTTTTCAAAAGGAAACAAAATTATTTATTAGTTCTTAGGTATAAAGAGTTATATTTATGTAAAGATGATTTCTAAAAATTTTATCTTATTTTAATTTGTGTTAGGAGATGAAATTTTGAGAAAAAATAAAATATATATTGCATTTATTGTAATTATTACTATTGGTATGATTAGTTTGTTACCAATATTATGTAAAAATTTAAAATATGGGTTAGATTTACAAGGAGGATTTGAAGTTTTGTATCAGATAGAAGCTATAGATGGTACAAAAATGAATAAAGAGAAAATAAATCAAACATATAAGATACTTAGTAAGAGAATTGACTCACTAGGGGTTAGTGAACCAGAAATAATTGTTGAAGGTAATGATAAAGTTCGTATAAAATTAGCTGGTGTAAAAAATAAAGATGAAGCTCGTAGACAGCTTTCAACTATTGCGACTTTAACTTTTAGAGATACAGAAGATAATTTGTTAATGACAAGTGATGTTTTAACAAGTGGAGGAGCTAAGATATCACAAGATGCAGCAGGTAATCCAGCTGTTTCTCTTAGTGTTAAAGATAAAGAAAAATTTTATGATGTAACTAATAAAATAAGCAAAAGTAAAGATCAAACAATTGTAATATGGCTTGATTATAATGATGCAAAAGATAGCTTTAAGAAAGAGAGTAGTCGTTGTGGAAGTGTTGATTCAAACTGCTTGAGTGCTGCTACTGTATCACAAGGATTTGCATCTGACGTTATAATACAAGGAAATTTTACTGATGAAGAAGTAGAAAATTTGACTGATTTAATTAATTCTGGTAGTCTTCCAGTTAAAATGAGGGAATTATCATCAAAAATGGTTTCGGCTTCGCTTGGTTCGGAGTCGTTAGAAAAAACAGCAACAGCAGGAATTATTGGTGTTTTACTTATTATGGTTTTAATGATAGCCTTATATAGATTTGCTGGAGTTATTTCTTCTATTGGAATTGTAATATATTCTTTCTTAGTACTGTTCTTCTTTTGGCTCATTGGAGGAGTGTTAACATTACCTGGAATTGCGGCAGTTGTAATTGGAATAGGTATGGCAATCGATTCAAGTGTTATAAGTTTTTCTAGAATAAAAGATGAATTAAGATCTGGTAAAAGTTTAGAAAAAGCCTTTGAAGATGGTAATAAAAATTCATTTGTATCTATTCTAGATTCTAATATAACAACTCTTTTTGTAGCTATAATTTTATTTATATTTGGAGAAAGTAGTGTAAAGGGTTTTGCGACAACATTAATTATAAGTATCCTAGTTACATTATTTGTTATGGTTTTCGTAATGAGAAAATTACTTAAAGTATTTATGGATACAGGATATTTTTCTGATAAAACTAATATATTTATTGGAAAAATAAAAAATACATATCAATTTCATTTTATTAGGAACAGAAAAAAAGTATATATTATAACTTGTATTTTAATAGTAATTGGAAGTTTATCTTTAATTTTCCAAGGACTTCACTTAGGAGTTGATTTTAAGGGTGGTACATCAATTACAATACAAAAAGAAATAAGTAAGAATGCTCTTTTAAAAGATTTATCTGATAAGGGTTATCGCATGTATAATTATTCAAGTAATTCTAAGGGACTTGTAGATGTAAAAGTAAAAGAAGTACTTAGTCAGAAACAAATGATTAAATTAGAAAATTATATAAAAGATAAGTATCAAGCAAGTAGTGATATTGGTGTTGTTTCGAATATTGCGAAGAGGGAACTAATAAAGAATATGATATTTTCACTTATATTATCTTTTATAGGAATTGTGATTTATATTTCAATTAGATTTAGATTTAATTATGCCATTAGTGGTTTGGTAGCACTTTTTCATGATGTTTTGATGATGGTTTTCTTTTTCAGTGTTACCAGATTAGAAGTTTCTAATATGTTTATCGCGGCTTTATTGTCAATTATTGGTTACTCTATTAATGATACTATAGTGGCTTTTGATAAAATTAGAGAGAATTTAAAGTCTTGTAAAGTAGGTAGTCAAACTGATATAGAAAATGTAGTAGACTTAGGTTTAAATCAAACAATAGGTAGAAGTATTATTACTTCAATAACTACTATGTTACCAGTTATTATGATGATTTTATTTGGTTCATATGAAATATTTAATTTTAATATAGCTTTGTTTATAGGGCTAATTTCTGGTACATATTCTTCAATATTTATAGCTAGTCAAATTTGGTATGATTTAGAAAAGAAAAAGTATATAAAAGGTAGTAAGGAATATGGTAGATAATATAATAAATTTCTTTCTATCAACATTTTCTTTCTTAGGACATTTACCATATGGAAAAGAACTGCTTGTATTTATAATATCAATTATGCCAATTTCAGAACTTAGAGGAGGTTTGTTAGCGGCTAGTATTTTAGGACTTAAACCTATTCCGTCATATATAATTTCTATTTTAGGTAACTTAATACCAATTCCTCTCGTATTATTATTTTTTAGAGCAATATTAGATTTTTTAGAAAAAAGAAACTTATTTAATGGATTTAGTACTTATCTTCATAAAAAAGTAGAAAAAAATAAACAAAGTATTGAAAAGTACGGGTATTTTGGTTTAACTTTATTTGTAGGTATACCATTACCAGGAACTGGTGCTTTTACAGGTTGTTTAATAGCGTCAGTTCTTGATATGGATAAAAAGAAATCTTTTTTAGCAATAGTACTCGGAGTATTAATGGCTAGTATTATTATGATGGTTGTATCCTTTGGACTATTAAAAGCAATTTTCTAGTTCAAAATAAAATAAGCTATTTTGTTTTAGCTTATTTTTTTTCTTTGTTAATACCAATCATACTTCCTAGAATAGAAGTTATTAGTAAAATAATATAATATAAAACTAATCTTATCTTAAAATAACTTCTGAAAAATATTATTGAGATAATTAGAAATAGTATGATTGTGGTACCACCTAGTTTTAAACCTTCTAGATATCCGTTCTTTTCTAATTTTTTACCAAGTCTATAACTTGATATAAACAAGATAATTAAAATAGATAATGGTCTTAAATAATTTACTATACTAGTTGATAAAATATTAAAATAGTATAGAGTAGAAATAAAGAATAAGTTCAAAAAAATTACAATTGTTGTTACTAAAAAATGTTTTAAAAAGTTTTTAATATTCATAATAATCCTCCACTAGATATTATGTTAATGTATAAAAAAATATACTATTATTCATAATAATAGAGAGGTGATTTAATGGATATCCTTATTGTTTTATATAGAACAATCTTATTTTATTTTGTAATTGCTATTGTATATCGATTTATGGGAAAAAGAGAAATTGGAGAGTTATCAATTATGGATTTGATAGTTTCTATTTTAATAGCTGAGTTAGCGGCTATGGCAATTGATAAATACAAATCTAATGTATTTATATCATTAGTACCTATTTGTGCTCTTGTTATTATTCAAATAATAACTGCGAAAATATCTTTAAAAAGTCCGGATATAAGAGAAAAGATAGAGGGAGAACCATCTATTATTATTAATAGGGGAAAAGTAAATTTTGAAGAGATGTTAAATCAAAGATATAATTTAGATGATTTGTTGACACAATTAAGAGAAAAGAGTATAAAAAGTTTAGAAGAAGTAGATTATGCTATTTTAGAGACAAGTGGTAAACTTTCTGTATTTTTAAAAGATAAGGATCATAGTTATCCTTTACCAGTTATATTAGATGGGAAAGTAGATAAAGAAACTTTAGTTCAAATTGGTAAAGATGAGGAATGGTTAAATAAAAGATTAAAAGATAATAATGTTACTGCAAAACAAGTTTTTTATGCATTCTATAAAAATAAGCATTTATTTTTTATTGAAAATGAGAACGTTAAATAGACAAAATATTTAAAAGAATTAGTATATATTAGTATTGGTGATAATATGAAAAAATTAATATTAATAGTGCTAATTCTTTTTTGTATACTTCTTTTAATACCTAATAAAGAAAAAAGTGAGAGAAAAGTAGAAGTAGTTAAAGAGAAAAAAGCTGTTTTTTTTAGTTATATAGAATTACAAAAGTATGTTAAAAATACAAATGTATCTGATAGTAAAAAGAGTGTAGATAACATTGTAAGTACATTAGATGAATATAAATTTAATATGTTAATCTTACAAGTTAGAAGTTTTTCTGATGCTATCTACGAATCTAAGTTATTTCCTTGGAGTAGTAGTGTGTCTAGTAGTGAAGGGATAACACCTGGATATGATGTTTTAGCGTATTTTATTAAGCGTTGTCATGAGAAAAATATAGAAGTACATGCTTGGGTTAATCCTTATAGGATTAGAAATAATAATGATATAAGTACTATAAGTGAGAAAAATAAAGCATATTCATTATTAAATACTAATAGTGTTCAAATTAGTGAAGGAGGAATATTTTATAATCCCGCTAGTGAAGAAGTTAAGAAATTAATAGTTGAGGGAATATCAGAAATAGTATCTAATTACTCTGTTGATGGAATTTTATTTGATGATTATTTTTATCCAAATTCAACAATAGATCTAGAAAACTTTCGGGAATATAGTAAAAATAATGATATTTCTTTGGAAGAGTATCACTTGATGCAAGTTAATGATTTAGTAAAGAGGGTACATGATGTTACTAAGAAACATAATGTTTTATTTGGAATAAGTCCAGAAGGAAATATTTCTAATAATTATAGTAAGAATTTTGCTGATGTTAAGAAATGGGGAAGTGAAGATGGATATGTAGATTATTTAATGCCCCAAATATATTATGGCTTTAATAATGAGGTGCAACCATTTTATCAGGTTTTAGCAGAGTGGAATGATTTAATTAAGAATAATAAAATATTACTTATGCCAGCACTTGCTTTTTATAAAGTAAATCAACAAGATAAGTATGCAAAAGGTGGTATTAATGAGTGGTGTGATGAAGATGATATTATTATGAGACAAGTAATTCTCAGTAGAAATGCTACTAGATATGGAGGATTTGCTATATTTAGATATGATTCTATATTTTCTGATGATTTGTCTTTACCAATATTGAAAGAAAAAGAAAATTTAAAAAAAATAATATAAATGAATTATTGAAGATATTATTTTTATTGTCTAATGACATTTTATTGTAAATCTGTTACACTATAATAGGTGATAGTAGATGTTGGAAATAAAGAATGTAAGTGTTAAGTTAAAAAGTACAAATAATTATCTCATACGAAATATATCTTTATATGTAAAAAATGGGCGATTAGTACCAGAAACAGAATTAAGCAATGCTGAAAAACAAATTTTATTTGATTATGCAAAAAATAGATATGATTATGAAATAGAATTTGGTGAAATATTATATAATGGTAAAAATATCAATGAAATATCTAACAAAAAAGAGAAAAATAAATTAATATCAACTGTTAAAAAATTACAAGAAATTAAAAATGATACAATTTCCAATTGTGTATATAAAAAATCCTTCTCAAAAGAATGTCGGAAAACAAATTTTTTTGCTAAAGAAATGAAAAATATGCTTAAAGAGGAAGATAGTTTAATTATTGATTATGAGAAAACAAAATTTGATAGTAAAACTCTTAAATTTATTGGAAAACCACTTACAGATAATGGTTTTACTTTGGTTGAATTAATAGCTACTATATCGATTTTAGCAGTACTAGCATTAATGGCAGTTCCTAATGTTGTTGGTGTTACTGAGAAGAGTAAAGAGAAAACTTATGTTGAAGATGCTAAAAGAATGATATCTTTAGCTGAGTATAAAGTTAGTTCTGAGTCTAAATATAAACCATCAGGTTCTTGTGGTGCTGTTTGTATTTATTTAGATGATTTTGATTTATCAACGAATGGTCAAGGAAAAGCTCCTAATGGAGGTACTTATTTAACAAATAAGTCTTATGTAAGAGTTACAAAAGATGAAGAATATTATTCAAATGGTGTATCTAGTGGCTTTTATGAATTAAAATATTCCGTTCAATTGGTTGAACAGAAAGAAAATAGTTATTTTGGTGTTCAAAATATAGCAAAAGATACATTATATAAAACAGGTAATCCTTCTAGTTTAGTAAGTAAAACGAAACCTTTATCTTCATTCTCTGACTGTAATGGAAAAAAGGTGACTTCTGATTCACAAGATTCTGGTACTGGGGAAACATCTAGTGAGGTAACTTATCCTGAGCCATCTATTAATGAAGATTTTAATGCGGCGAGTAGTATAGTTGGTTATTCTAATGCTATGAAAAACACTTCTGCTTGTATAAGCACACCAAAAGCTTCCTTTACTTTTAAATTTAAACCTAGTTATTATCCTGCTAGTTTTGGTTCAGGTAAAACAGCTGATTTAAAAATAGGGGATACTGTTGTTAGTACTAGTAATATAGTTCTTGATAATACTGGCTCTAATCCTATGCTTATAACAGCAGTTGCGGAGTTTGAAGTTAGTTGTCAAGATGCTAGATTTATGGGAAGTAAGGGACCGATAGTAATTGATTTTCCAGCAGGAGTATTTTATAAATTAAATACTGATATATCAAATCAAGCAACTTCTATTTCCACTGGTGTGGCAAAATGAAATTATAGTAGTAATTAACAAGTGATTTTTATTTTGATTGATGACATCTTATTATAAATTTGATAAAATTGTGTATAGTAGGTGATAATAAATGTTAGAAATAAAAGGTATAAGTGTAAAACTAAAAAAAACAAATAATTATCTTATAAAAAACATATCTTTATGTGTTAAAGATGGACGATTGGTTCCTAAAACAAAATTGAGTGATTTAGAAAAAAAAGTATTATTTAGTTATGCTAGTAATAAACGTGATTATGAAGTGAAAATAGGAAAAGTATTATTTAATGGTAAAGATATAAAGAAAATTGCTGATACTCAAGAAAAAACTAAATTAATGTCTACTGTTAAACAAATTCAGGAAAAGAAAAGTAATTCCGTTTCTAATTTTATATGTAAACAATCGTTATCTAGGAAAAATCAAGAAATAATAAATAAACAAGATAGTTTGATGTTTAATTATGAAAATAAAGATTTTGATAGAAATGATTTAAGATTTGTAAGTCGTCCATTGAATGATAGTGGTTTTACTTTGATTGAATTAATTGCAACGATATCTATTTTAGCTATTTTGGCTTTAATCGCAGTTCCAAATGTTGTTGGTGTTTCTGAAAAAAATAAAAATAAAACATATTTGGAAGATGCTAAGCGAATGGTTTCTTTGGCTGAATATAAGGTTAATTCTAGTTCAAGTAATAAACCTGGTACTAATGGTGTTAATTGCTTTTATATTTCTGATTTGGGAACTAATGAATTTTCAACTGAAAATGGAAAAGCACCCAATGGTGGTAAATATGACTTGGAAAAATCATATGTAAAGGTTGAAAATACATTCACTTCTTGCGGATCTGTAATTAATTACTCTGTTCAATTAATTGAAAATAAGGACAATAAAAATTATTTTGGTATTTCTGAAATAAGTAAAGATAATTTATATAAAAAAGATTTATCTAAACTGATAACAAAAAGTAAAACTAGTTTTGGTACTTGCTGTATATCTAAAAGTGGTTCTAGTAATAGTGGTGGTACTGGTGGAAGTATATCAGGTAGTACAGGTGGTAGTATAGCAGGGAGTGATACTAGACCTTCTTACAATGAGTCTGTTACAATTGATCTAAAAGTTGATAAAAAAAATTTTGGTTCCTGCGGAGCTATTGAAAATTGGTTTTTAAGTAAGTCAAAGTGTAGAAACCCTAGTGATAAAGATTATGTTAATTTTGAAATTAGAGGAATAGGACCAAATTTACAGTATACTAGCTGTGCTTCTTTTAATATACCAGTTAATTTTGTAGATAATGGTGTTTATGGTGACCAGATTAACGCAACTTGTAAAAATGAATCTAGTTATTATACTGTTAGTGTTCCCTTAGACTGTTCTGATAGTGTATTTAAAAAATCTAAAGGAGCCTTGGTATTTGAATTTCCAGGTCGTTTAATAAGTAATAGTGATGGTACTGTTTATAATGTTGCAAAATTAATATCTGCAGGTGTTAAAGATTCAGCGTCTTGTTAGAAAAAGTTAAATAATAATTGATTTAAGAAAAAAAACATGATATAGTTAGTGTAGGTGATAGTATGAAAACAATATTAAAAATGAAGAATAATTCAAAAGGATTTACTTTAATTGAGTTGTTAGCAGTTATTGTTATTTTAGGTATTTTGATGATAGTTGCTATTCCTCAAGTAACTAAATATATTGAAAATTCTAAAAAAAATACATATGCAGATACAGCAAAATCGTACATAGATTCAGCTAGATATATGTTATTAAATGATGATTTTACTGCTAAAAATGATAGTTCTACGTGTACTCTTCCAGAAGAAGGTGGAACTATATATATCAAATTAGCTGATATTAAGTTAGAAAAAGGTGGTACTAACTCATCATACGGAAAAGCATTTGATTTAGATAATAGTTTTGTTAGGGTTACAAATAGCGCTGGAAAGTTTGAATATAGTATTTTTATAAAAGATGGTGGTAATAATGGTACTGTTGAAATTACAGCGGAAACATCTGTTGATCAAACAAAAATAAAAAAGGGTGGTGTACAATCCAATAAATTACCATCAGGTGCGCAATATTGTACAACATAATTGTATAGTAATTAATTGACAACTTCTTGTAATATTATTATAAAAATTTTTAGAAAGAAGATTTCTTCTTTTTTTTTTTCATAAACATTTGATATAATATAGATAGTTTGGAGGTATTTTATGTTATTGATAGGAAGTCATGTTGGTTTTAAAAAAGATACACAGATTTTAGGAAGTTTGGAAGAAGCTTTATCATATGGTTCAACAACCTTTATGTTTTATACTGGTGCTCCACAAAATACTAAAAGATGTGAGATATCAGATGAATTAACACTTTTAGCACTTAATAAAATGAAAGATACAGATATAGACTACTCAAAAGTAATTGTTCATGCACCATATATAATTAATTTAGCTAATAATAAAGATCCGGATAAATTTATGTTTTCTGTAAGATTTTTACAAGAAGAAGTAGAACGTTGTAGTAAGCTAGGTATTAAGAATATGGTACTTCATCCAGGAAGTCATGTTGGATTAGGTATCGATGAAGGTATATCTAATATTATCACTGGTCTTAATATGATTTTAGATAATAGTGATGTTACAATTTTATTAGAGACTATGGCAGGTAAAGGTACAGAGATAGGTTCTAATTTTAATGAGATAAAAAAGATAATTAATGGAGTTCATAATAAAGAACGTATTGGTGTATGTATGGATACATGTCATATGAATGATGCTGGTTATGATCTTACTGATTTTGATAAGTTACTTAATTATTTTGATGAAGTAGTTGGTTTAGAATTTTTACATTGTATTCATATAAATGATAGTAAAAATGAAAAGTCTTCTCATAAAGATCGTCATGAAAATATAGGATTTGGTACAATAGGATTTGATACATTAATTTCTATTATATATAATAAACGATTATCTAATATTCCTAAGATATTAGAAACCCCATATGTAGGAGAATATCCTCCATATAAATATGAAATAGAAATGATTAAAAATAAAAAATTTGACGGATTTATCATTACAGGAGCTCCGGTGGAGCAGATGCCGTTTGAAGACGTGGATTACTGGGATGAGTTAACA
>ERZ773200.3448-NODE-3448-length-10319-cov-3.798227_pt1 | contig 10319 bp, 9 predicted proteins | sample MGYA00581008_ERZ773200 | MGnify/ENA primary metagenome ERZ773200 (study PRJEB29015, sample SAMEA2737770) | human gut metagenome | biome: human gut; feature: human-associated habitat; material: faeces | place: China | collected 2012 ... | reverse complement strand
TATTTCTACAATTAGTTTTCCATTAGGAGCTTTTTTATATATCGCTGCTCATGATTTAATTCACTTATTTTTTGGAGACAAATGGGATGCTGCCATCCCTGTATTTAAAATTCTATCTATTTCTATTCCTCTTCAAATGGTGCTATCTACAATAGGTGGAATTTATAAATCAACAGGCAAAGTTAATTGGCAATTTTTTGGAGGAAATCTAAACACAATAGTAACTGTTTCTGGATTTATCTTAGCTTCTATATATTTTAAATCTATTGAGGCAATAGCATGGGCATGGGTAATAACTTTAACTATTAATTTCATCAACTCTTACACTATTCTGTATATCTTTTGTCTAAAACAATCACTCATAACCATGCTAAAAGAACTCATTATCCCTTTGGGTATGATGATTGTTGTTGTTATATCTCTACATTTTACATATCAATACATAAGACTTTTACCTACCTTGCTTTCATTAATTATTCTTGCATCTATAACTATTATTGAAGTTATCTTTATCACACATATCACCAAACGATATAATATGATAAAATTATTCATGTCAATACGCAACAATATTAAAATAAACAAATAATATCAAGTTATTCTATGCAAATTAGAAAAATTTTTGAGAACCTACGAACAATCAAGGATAACTCTAGATTAATTCCAGAAACTCTTTTACAAATCAAACGTAGCATATATTTGCAACGTAGATATATGTTACAACAACACATGATAGAGTCAAACGAATTAGGTATTACATCTAAAAAATACTGTAGCCATGATATTATTGTATCCTTAACAACATTTGGCAAACGTATTTATGATGTTGCTTTTACTATTGAATCCATTATGGAACAAACTATGAAGGCAAATCGTATCATATTATGGCTAGACTTTTCGTTGGAAAACAAGAGTTTGCCACTTCAATTAGAAAAATTAAAGGAGAAGGGATTAGAAATACGCTATTATAAAGACATTCGTTCTTATAAAAAAATAATACCTACACTCCAATTATGCCCCAATGATGCTATAATCACTATCGATGATGACCTTTTATATGAAAACGATATAATAGAACGACTTATAAAAGCCTATCTAATAGCCCCACAATATATTCATTGCAGCCGATACCACAAGATCCTATTTGATAAAAATGGAAAACTAAAACCTTATTGCTCATGGAATTGGTGTGGAAAGGACCTCCACCCCTCACATCTTCATTTCGTAACAACTGGTGCAGGAACATTATTTCCTCCTCACAGCCTAGATGATGAGGTTCTTAATGAAAACATATTTACTGAACTATGCTTTAATGCTGATGATATTTGGATAAATTGTATGGCAGCAAAAAAAGGAACTCTAATAAAAAAAATTGAAACTCATAATCCCACAGGTGAAGATTATCTTATAAATGAAGATGTTCAAGACATTGGGCTTTTTAATGTAAACACATCTACCGGTAATAATAATGACAAGCAACTAAAAGCTGTATTTGAAAAATATGATATTTATAAATATATTAAACCAGATTAACTGATTAGAAGTTTCAAAACGAAAAATAGAATAAATATGGAGTCTTGTAAAGTGAGTGTTATAGTACCTGTTTATAAAGTAGAACAATATATAAACGAATGCATTGCTTCAATCATATCACAAAGCTATTCCAACATAGAAATCATACTAATAGATGACGGTTCGCCAGACAATTGCCCTGCAATATGCGATAAATTAGCTTTAAAAGATAATAGAATAAAAGTAATACATAAAAAAAATGAAGGACTTAGTTCTGCTCGCAACGCAGGCTTAGATATAGCCTCAGGAACATATATTATGTTCACAGATAGCGATGACATCATTGACCGTTACATGATAGAAAAAATGATATATTTGTATGAAGAATATAATGCAGACCTAGTATGCTGTGAATCTCATACATATAATAATGGGACAGAAGAAATTATATCTCATTACCACAAAAAAGCACCTATTACAATAGAAAATAATCTTGCTTTTTTGCAGGGTCTTTTAGAAATGAAAAACGATAGTTCGTCATGTAACAAACTTTTTCTACGCGATAAAATAGGAAAACTACGATTTGAAAAAGGTAAATACAATGAGGATATACTATTCTTATTTTCGTTAGCGTCTTCATTAAAGAAAATTGTCTTTACAAATGAAGGACTATATAAATATAGATACAATCCAAGAAGTATTACCCATTCTTTTAATATTCGAAACTTAGATGTACTATACAACGCTTTATATATTAACAAAATAGTTAATAAAAAATATCCAATGATTAGAAAAATTTCGAAAAAATATCTTTTATGGATATCATACGGAATTGCTTCAAAAATTAAAAAAAATAATTATACACATAAAGAACCTTATGCAACTGCATATAAAACAGCTAGGTATTACGTACTATCTCACTGTCTTCTTATGTTAACATCTTCAAAATACATTTTTCCATCAAATTTCGGTTTTTTCAAATTCTTATTTAAATGAAAACAAAAGCAGTATACGTAGTAACAAGTAGCCAAAATGATATTTATATTGAGCAAGCCTTATTATCAATATACTCCTTAAAGCTTTATAATGAATTAATGGAAGTATATTTATTGGTTGATCAATCTACCTCAGAGTCTCTTGTAGGTAATAGAGCTAAAATCAGAGAATTATCAACCGTTATCATTATCGATACGCCACTGCCATACACCCCCGTTCAAAAATCAAGATATATTAAAACATCCTTTAGAAAATACATACAAGGTCCGTTACTTTTTCTTGATACGGACATGATTATTACAGCTCCATTAACAGAGCTAGACAATATTAAGGATGACATTTCTTGTGTAACTGATTTTCATACATCATTTCCAGAGTGGGTGTTTTATGACTTACACGTGACAAGATTAAAAAGAGATTACAATGTTGATGTATCTAACTGTAAGCTATATTTTAATTCAGGACTAATGTTAGTACAAGACACTCCACTTGCACATGATTTTTTTAATACGTGGCACGAACTTTGGATAAAATTTTCCCAAAAAGGTCACTACAGAGATCAAAATGTTCTCATGATAACAGATCAACAATATGGATATATAATAAAAGAACTTCCAGGTATATACAACTGTCAAATACTTACAAGTATAGAATATTTTTACAATGCTAAAATCATACACTTTTATAACGTCCCTTGGTTTAACAAAGAAAAATATTCCCCCTTTTTCACCAAAGATCTTTATAATGAAATCAAAAAGTATGGTATCACAAATGAGATACATGAATTAATTGTAAATTGCAAATCTTCTTTCAAAAGTCATACAATTATAGTTGGCAGAGAAGAATTAGCCTTCCTCTCTAATTTAGAGGCTCAATATTTGAGAAAAATCATCAATACTAATGGACCATTTTACGCATTTATTAAAAAGCTCTTCTGGTTTTGGAATATTTTAAGGAATAAAGGTATCAAATTATGACAACCATATTTAATCAATCTAATCTTACTTCATTTAAGTTGGCATGTGGAATAGTTTTAGTGTCTAGCACATTAAAGAGTCTACATATTGTTAGTGATCATATGCTTTATATTTTAAACATTATTGCATTATACTATTTTCATCAAGTTATAAACTATAATAATTATAAGAGGTGGAAAAAAACGATGCAGTATATATGGGGAGGCATTATGTTATATAATTTAATATTATTCATACGACTATTACTAAATCACGATGGTTATTCAATATCCTCTTGTCTCTTCCACCCATATTTTTTACCAGGATTACTTGTATTTTTTCTAGTCATGATAGATACACGTTATATTTTCTCAATAATTAAATACATCCCCTTACTATTTCCCATAGCCATAATTCTATCACCATTTTTTTTTGATGCCGCTGTTGTCGTATTAACATTCTATATATTTTTCATATTCCTTTTCAATGATATTTTATGGTTTCCAATAAGCAAAAAAAAACGTGTTATAATCATTCTAATATCAGCTCTGTTTATTTATAAAAATAGTATTATCGATGAAAACCGTTTTTTACTATTTATGGTTTTATTATTATCAACATCTCATATATGTATTTGTTATTTTAAACGAGCTACCAAATACTTGTGGTTAATATTTATAAGTCTGCCATTTGTTTTTTCTATTTTATTTTTTTGTTATGATATTAGCCTATTTAGCATAAAAACAACGAATAATTCTAATAACAATATAACACTTTACAATGACACACGAACTTTTTTGTTTCATGAAGTCTCTGAATATTTAATTCGTGATGATTTTTTCTTAACAGGGGCGGGATTAAATGGAAAAATTCCTACTGTTTTAAATAGCGAAATAGACCCTACGGTTGATAAGCTCGGTCGACGTAGTTTCATTGAAGCAAATTACTTAGAACTCATGCGAAGAGGGGGAGTTATATACCTAGTAATATATTTAATTTTACTTATTTATCCGTCATATAAAGCATTGTATTCCAATAATTATTTTATGCAATATACATCTTTCTTTTTAGCCACTATTTACGTTGGTTCTTTAATCGAACTTCCACATAGTCTAAATCCCAATGCCATTATTACAATGATGTGTATAGCTCTTTGTATGAACAACAACTTCATAAAAGCAGATAACAAAAAAATGAAAATGTTTTTAGCCTCTATCAAATAGAATATGATCAATAATAAATTATACAATGAAAATACTTTGGATATGTAATGGCCTTCATTTCCCAGACATTTGTCGAGAACTAAATTTACAAGAACCAGTCACAGGAGGATGGATGAAGTCACTAATGGAAGCTCTTCTTTCAGAATATTCTGATTTAGAAATCGGCATAGCTGCACTTTATGATAAAACCAATATTCTTATTGAAAAGAAAATAAATAAAGTTACTTACTTCTGTCTTCCCTTTAAGAATCTGCAATCTTCCTATGGTCCAGAACTCGGAAAATGTTGGAAAAATATAGATGCTAACTTCAAGCCAGATGTTGTACATATTCACGGAACAGAATTCCCGTTTGGATTAGAATACATAAAGTCTTGTGGTGCCCAGAATGTAGTTGCCTCCATACAAGGATTAATTTCAGTTATTGCAAGATATAGTCTTGGCAACATTCCTATATCTGAATTAAAGAAATGCCAAACATTATATGGCGTGATAAAGGAGCATTTACTGAATACCCCCAAAAACATGCTCAAAAGCGGAATGACAGTTGAAGCTGAATATATGAAAGTACTAAATCATGTAATCGGCCGTACATCATGGGATAGAGATCATGTTTGGGCGCTCAATTCAAATCTTCAATACCATTTCGGTAACGAATGCTTACGTAATTCATTTTATGAACTTAAAAATAGGTGGAGTTTAGAAAACTGCGAAAAACATACGATTTTTTTAAGTCAAGCACAAAAACCAATCAAAGGCTTACACAAAATGATAGAAGCTATGCCTTATGTTTTAAGAGATTATCCAGATACTAAAGTTTATATAGCTGGATATGATTTTATAAATACTAAGACAATAAAAGAAAAAATTAAGTTTAGCACGTACGCTAATTACATTCTTTATCTTTTAAAAAAGTTTAAAATTAGAAAACATTTTATATTCACAGGCCCACTAAACGAGCAAGAAATGGTTCAAAGATATCAAAAATCACATATTTTTGTATGTCCATCGTCCATCGAAAATTCGCCAAACTCACTTGGAGAAGCACAAATACTTGGCCTTCCCTGCATTGCTTCTTATGTAGGAGGAATACCAGATATGATAGTTGATGGAGTAACTGGCTTTATGTATCGATTTGAGGAACATGAAATGTTAGCAAAACATATATGTAACATTTTTTCCAAAGACCATATTGCCCAAAAGATCTCTGAAAATGCCCAACAAGTAGCCTATATCCGACATAATCGAACTTTGAATGCAAAAAAAACATACGATATATATTTACAAATAATAGAAGAACTAAATAAAGATTCAACTCAAAAATAAGACTTGTAAGTGTAAGCACTCATTGTATGGCTCTTGCCCCATCTTTCTTGGCGTCTTATCTTTGTGCTCATAATTTAAATATCTTTAATTATGAACATGAGTGAATTTTACAGTGAATTTTTATTCCGTTATCAAACGGATGGTGCTCTGCGGAAGATTTCCATCAATGCTTATTGCATTCAGGAAGGTATTGAATACCGTAATTTCATCAAGTGGTATCGTGATAACAAGAAGCGTATTCGTGAATCTGAAATGGAGGAGATTCGTTTGAGTCCCCTTACGGTCACTGGTGCTCCTAAGGAGAATTCTCCTGTTCCGTCAGTATCGCCTATCTCTTGTTCAGAATTTGCGAATGTGGTTTGTTTCCACTTGAAATTGAGTAACGGTATTGAGATCAATAAAGAGAATTGTAATTTGGAAAGCCTTACGTGCCTTCTTCAAAGTTTAAGTGCTTTATGTTAGGTCTGAAGTCCCATATGAATTTCTACCTGTGCGAAGGCGCGGTAGACATGCGTAAAGGTATCGTCAGCCTTTCTGAACTTGTTCGTCGTAAAATGCACGCCTCTCCTGATACGGGTGATGTCTTCATCTTTTTAGGTAAAGACCGCCGTAATTTGAAGATTCTTCGTCACGAGTCCAATGGCTATGTTTTATATTGGAAGAAATTGGATCGTGAACGTTTTCTTCTTCCGGTGTTCAATATTGAAAATGACCGTTATGAGATTAGTTGGGACAAACTTGTGGTGCTTCTCCAAGGTACGGTTCGTCAGGAACTTCTCGTAGGGTAGTACGAGGCTGTAGATTGTCAGATTGCAGGAGATTAATATATTGTATATCAAATAATTAATGTAGTAAACAGCTTGTTTTTTTCAATCAGATTCAGTATCTTTGAAGCATGCAAGAGCAAGATACTATTAACATATTAGTCTCCCAATTACTATCGAAAGATGACGAGCTCCTTCGTATTCGCAAGGACAATGAACGTCTTCGTGAAGAACAACGCGAGGGCAACCGTCAGATTTTAGAGAAGTTGGATAAAGCACTTGATGAGTTGAAGAGTATGCGTAGGGACAATAAGAATCTTGCCGGTCAATTATCCAAGGCTTTGGAAGGCAAGGCTCAGGCCGAGAAAAAATCCGAACTGCTTTCCAGCGCTTTGGAAGAGTTGAAAAACCTGCGCGCTGCTGAACTCTTTGAAATAGAGAAACAGAAGCGTCAGTTGTATGGCCGCAAGTCCGAGAAATCCTCCTCCTTACGCAAAGTTCCTGAAAAAGACCTTAAAAGTGAGAAGGATGATTTTGACGGGAGCAATCCACCGGAAGTATCTTGCGAGGATTTATCTACTCCTGCAACACCGAAAATGAGCAATAGTGAATCCCCTTCATCGGCTTGTCCAGTCTCCCAACCTCAGCGTTCGGATTACAGCAAGCGTTCCACCCGTGTGAATAATGTGGTGATGCATTATTGTGATGAAAGCGGTATCCCTTCAGACGCCCGCAAGATTGATGTCCGCCACTGGATTCTTTATAAACTGGATTGGAGCGTTACCAAGCATGTTTTTGAGTTGCTTCGTCTGATCGACAAAGAAGGTGCTATTTCTAATTATTACAAGGCTGATGAAGCGCATGATACTTTGCATCCTTTTGAGAATGTCCTTCCCGGCTATCATGTAGATATTGATATGATTGCTCAGATACTGGTTGACAAGTATCAATACAGCATGTCTTTGGAACGTGTGGTCGACCGCTTCAAGGATGTTGACGCGGATTTCTCTTCTTCTACAGTCTTGAGCCGGGTTCACAGACATATCCGGGAACTTGACAAGCTTGACGCTCCCTTACGCAGTGTCCTGCTGACTGAGGGAAGTTTTCTTTTTTGTGATGAAACCACTGAACAAGTCAAGGTCTTTAACAAGTCGACCGGTAAGTTCGAATATCGTAAGAAATACATTTGGGGCATCAAGAACCCTGCATTGAAGGTCGCTTACTATTTGTACGATCAGGGTAGCCGCAGCATGACCGTTGCCGAGAAGTTTTTCAGGAGTTTAATTTCTGAACTTTATTGGATAGAAACGGATTGCCGGATTCATCTTTTATCCGAAGAAGAACGTGTCTTTGAACGACGGCAACGCTCTCTTCCCCTATTATCCCAATTGTGGCAATTCCTTAAACCGATATTTGACGAGACCGAGGGCTTTGCAGCTAATCTTTTCATCAAGGCGGTTCGTTATGCGGTGAACGAATGGGAGGCTATATGCCGTTATGTGAACAACGGTCAGGCGGAGATTGACAACAACACCGCCGAGCGTATGATGAAGCCTGTTTGCCTGGGTAGAAAGAACTATTTGTTCTGCGGTTCGGAGCAGGCGGCTAAAAATACGTCCTTGATTTACTCAATCATTGAAAGCTGCAAAATGAACGGGCTTCGTCCTGTTAAATATATTGCGGATGTTTTACGTAAATTAGTATCCGGAGAAACGGATTATATGGCACTTCTGCCAATGAATATTGATAAATAACTTAATTAGTAATCAAAAATACAACTCAAAGTGGGCTACAATACCTTTACGGGCAGTATAGCCACACAGTGAGTGCTTACATCTTTTTTAACGTTATTTATTGGAAAACCGCCGTGTGGCGGCTTTCCTTGGAGTACACGTCAAAATTAGACGCTAACAACACAATAAGAGAATGACAATGTATTTTCATCCCCATTATTTCAATGTATGTATCATCAGAATAGCATCTATCTGGTGGAAATTTATTAATACACTCTCCGCTCAATGGTGGAGGATAAATTTATCTTCTGGTTGCAGATTTAAAGGAAAAACGATATTCCGCCAACTGCCAAAATCTAGAATACATATAGGAAAAGGATGTTCCTTTCTTTCTAATCACCGTGCTAATTTAATAGGAATTTATTCTCCATGTATATTGAGTACTATTGCACAAAATGCAAATCTAGAGATTGGTGAACATTGTGGGTTTTCCGGAACAGTTATTGGATGTGCCAAACATATCAAGATAGGTAACAATGTCCGTTGTGGGGCCAATACTATGATTACAGATAGTGATTGGCATTCAGAAGATTCGCGTACTGGTATGGATGCTGAAGTAATCATTGGTGATAATGTATGGCTTGGTTATGGAGTAAAAGTACTGAAAGGTGTCCATATCGGTAGAAACTCATTTATTGGTGCTGGTAGCATAGTGACAAAAGATATTCCAGCCAATGTGATAGCAGCGGGTAATCCATGTAAAGTCATCAAAAAAATCGATATATGAATGTGATAATAATGGTTAGCGAAGGGTATCCAAAAAAATTCTCTGCAAACAACTCAAAAGGTGAATTTATAGCCAAAGGATTGAAAGAAGCTGGTTGTAAGGTATCAATGCTTGATGGGATATTTGGGACACAAGGTTACACTCACAAGGAAACAGGAATATCAAAATCAGGCATTGAGTATTGTATTCTTCCGAGAATTGGAAAGTATAGTGCATTTTTCAGATTACTACCAATGATATGGCAATACTTGAAAGAACATAAACAGAAAGACGATAAAAACCATTTATTAATGGGGCTATTTCCATACCCCTTCTATTTCATAATAGTAGCAATGGCCACCATATTGGGATATAGTCGAAGTACACTATTTCATGAGTGGCATCCTAGCATAAAAGGTCAAGGGAAAATAAAAAGAGCTATTGCTTATATACAAGATTATACTTTTGGTTATTTTCAAAACATAATATTCCCGATTGGTCATTACTTACAAGAAAAAAGTAAAAAATTCCACAAGCCTATGATGCTTGTCCCTGTTCTAGCATCATATACTCGACAGCCAACTATCAATATAGAGAAGAATCATTTTACATACTGCGGACATGCCAACTATCTACTTCGCAACACATTAGTACTTGATGGATTCAAAAAATTGATTACAGAAAACCCTACAATAAAGGCAAGCCTTTGCCTTATACTCGTTGGCAACAAAAAAAATTTTTTCGACATAAACAGAAAACTTCAAGACTATGAATTTGGAGATAGAGTATATATAAAGTCGCAATTACCCCAAGACGAGCTATACTCCATATACGATAGTTCTATTGGCTTACTTATTCCACTTGATCCAAGTAATCTACAAGATACAGCACGTTTTTCCCAGAAAATAGCTGAATATGTAGCAAGTAAGAGACCTATCATTACAAGTAATACAGGTGAGATTCCTTACTATTTCAAAAATGGTGAATCTGCAATAATAGTTTCTTTTTCTGCAGACGGCTATTGTGAAGGAATGAAAACATTATG
>ERZ773200.3431-NODE-3431-length-10356-cov-2.827395_pt1 | contig 10356 bp, 11 predicted proteins | sample MGYA00581008_ERZ773200 | MGnify/ENA primary metagenome ERZ773200 (study PRJEB29015, sample SAMEA2737770) | human gut metagenome | biome: human gut; feature: human-associated habitat; material: faeces | place: China | collected 2012 ... | reverse complement strand
CCAGTTTTGAATCCATACTGATTCCTTCCCGTCTGTGCCTTTATGGATATTCCCATACAGATGCTTTAAGTATTTACGGCATCCTGACCGGAATGGCACTTTCTATCATTTTCTTTCCTACGGTACTGACGAATTCAATCTCTGTCATGGTTTTGCCTGAAATTTCGGAAGCAGACAGCCGTAACGATACTGACCGCATCAAAAAAAGCATACGGCTTACAATTTTCGGCAGTCTGCTTTTAGGTTCTCTATGTACCTTTGGTTTTTTAATCTTTGGAAAATGGATTGGGGATGTTCTATTTGGCAACGCACTTGCCGGAAAATTTATCTGTATGTTAAGTTTTGATGTATGGGTCAAAAAAACTATTATTGAAAATCTTGTCGATGATACACTTGGCAAGAAAAAAAATACTGTTTCGTCAAACTCCTCAAACAAAAAAGCCAAAAAAAACAAATAAACAGATTAAAAAACTCCAAAAACATCTGTGATAATATTTATCACAGATGTTTTTTGGAGTTTAATTTTATGTGCAGTCTATATTTTATCACACGGGTACAACATTCATCACAATCCGCTTTGCGTTCTGCCAGTGGTGGTTTATCCTTGTTCAAGTTCTAGCCGAAGCTGAACTTCGTCCTCGGCTTCAAGTTTAAAATCTTCGATTTTTTCCGGATTTACAACCGGAAGATCTTCAAGTGACTCAATTCCAAAATTTCTCAAAAATTCTTCCGTAGTTGCAAAAAGAATAGGTTTTCCCGGAGCATCAAGCCTGCCCGCTTCGCACACGAGATTATATTCAACAAGTTTATTTACGGCATGATCGGTCTTTACCCCTCTTATATGCTCTATCTCCATCTTTGTAACAGGCTGTTTGTATGCTATAATAGATAAAGTTTCCAATAAAACATCAGTGAGCACATGTTTTTTCGGTACATGAGCTATACGGACAAGTGATTCATATGTCTCAGGTTTTGAACACATTTGAAAAGCTCCGTCAAGTTCTATTATCTGTATTCCTCTGTTTCTCTCTGAATAATTGTCCATCATATTATGTATAACTTTGCGGCAGGTATCTTCATCCTGTCCGGTCGCAAGTGCTATCCTCTCTAGTTCAACTGCCTCACCCATTACAAACAAAATTGCTTCTATATTTGCCTCCAACTCCGGCAAAGTCATTTCCACAGCCATATTATCCCTCATTTCTGCACACATTTTTTACATAATGTGAAATATAACATATTTCACATATATGGATTTTTCGCACCAATCTCCATGCCTGTTAAAGTGCAAACTTACCCTGCACTTGACGGTATATATTCAACATCAGGTGCAAGACTATTGTATGTTATCTTTATATCGTCAAAAATCCTTTCCTGAACGATAAGCAACTTTCCAACTTTCATAAGCTCAAGTATTCCAAGAAAAGTTACTATCACCATAGTCTTGCCCGGATTTTTCTCAAGCATTGTCCTGAAGCTGAAACTTTTATGTCTCATAGCATACTCCTCGATATAGAGCATCCTGTCCTGCAAACTTACCGTCTCTTTTTTTATCTGCCCAAACTTACTCCTTATAGGGTCTATCTTGTCTATCTGCTTCTTCATAACATCATTAAATATGCTGCGAAGCCTTGCCAGAGTAACATCTCCTAAAAGTTCAGATACATCTACTGTCTCCTTATAGTCTGCTATTCCCTTTGGAATCGTAGATTTTTTATAAAGTATTTTTTCTGCGTCCATCTGTTTATCTTTAAGCTCATATGACGCATATTTAAATGTCTTGTATTCCAAAAGTCTTTCGACAAGTTCTGCCCTCGGATCTATCTCTTCTCCGTCCTCATCAATTTGAACCGGAAGAAGCATCTTAGATTTAATCTTAAGAAGTGTTGCCGCCATAACAAGGAAATCACTCATAACATCCATATCATCAGTCTCTGACGCCGACAATATCTCCATATACTGTCTTGTTATCTCTGCGATAGGTATGTCAAAAATATCTATTTTATTTTTTTCTATCAGATGTAATAACAGATCAAGAGGTCCGTCAAACACTTCCAGTTTTACAGATATACTACTCATTTTCTCATATCTCCTTTTAATACTATAGACAGTTTTACTTTTCAGTCACAAAACAGCTATAAACAGCGACAAAAATTTTATAAAACCCATATAGCCTGCATTTATCAGATTAAGGAAAAGCGTCAGGATTAGTAGAAGTTTTATCTGAGTATCAGCTTTTATTATCCCAAGATATATCCTTGCAGATTTTCCGGCTATGATGTGCCCCATATCAAAGGTCGATACCGGAAACAGATTTACGATAAAATAATCAAAACTGAGCATCTGCATATACTGCCAGAACAATATGCCTGCCCTGCGATTTCCGGAACTATTTAGTGCAGCGGCGGCATTTGCGTTTGTACCGTAAATAATGTGAAGCATCTGAACCGACCCGAAAAATATTACTGCAAGAAACACCAGACCGCTTATTCCTATTATAAGATTTGTTTTCTTATCCCTTATCCTGAACATAAACGGCTTAGAAACCGGAACATAGCAGGTAACAGCCAGTACAAGTCCCACTGGGTCTATATAATGCCACAGCTTCCATATTCCTCTGCGTTTTATGCTTTGCTTATTGTTTTCTTTTACACGCAGCAGTACAAATATGACAGCCTTAAACAGTTCGTGTAAGACCATCAAAAGTACTGCAGCAACCAGACATATTACAATCTCCAATATCAGTCTTTTCACATTCTACCTTCTTATTTATAATAATCAAACTGAAGGTCATACATTGCAACTGTATCGCCCTCCTCAATTCCCATGGCTTCAAGGTCATCAAGTATTCCGCTTGTTTTAAGGAATTTTTGGAAGAACTGGAAACCTTTCTCAGAATCAAGATTTGTATATCCAAGCATTTTCTCAATACGAGGTCCCTCAACATTGTAAACCTTATTTTTCTCATCATAAGTTACTGTGTATGGTTCATCCTCAAATTCCATCTCATCAAATGAAAATTCTTTTTCAAATACAGTCGGTTCATCAGGCATCTCGTCAAGAAGTGATTTGACATAATAAAGAAGTTCTTTGACACCTTTGCCGCTAACGGCAGATATAGGAAATACTTTTATTCCCCTTGGCTCAAACTCCTCTTTTAGAAGAGAGATAACAGTATCTTCTTCCGTACCGTAAAATACATCACACTTGTTTGCTGCGATAACCTGTGGTCTTTTTATAAGTTCATCATTGTATCTTGCAAGCTCGTTGTTTATTACATTTATATCATTGAGAGGATCTCTGCCCTCTGTCGAAGCTGCATCCACCATATGAATAAAAACTTTTGTTCTCTCGATATGCTTTAAAAACTCGTCACCAAGACCGATTCCGTCTGCCGCACCTTCGATAAGTCCAGGTATATCAGCAATAACAAATCCATCTGCACCCTCAAGATCTACAACACCCAAGATAGGCTGTAATGTAGTGAAATGATAATTTGCAATCTTTGGCTTTGCATTGCTCACTCTTGAAAGAAATGTTGATTTCCCAACATTCGGAAATCCCACAAGTCCCACATCAGCAATAGTCTTTAACTCAAGTATGACTTCAAGCTCCCTCGCAGGTTTTCCCGGCTGTGCATACTTTGGCACCTGCATTGTAGGTGTGGCATAGTTCATATTTCCTTTGCCACCTCTGCCGCCCTTTAATACAATTTCTCTCTCGTGTCCGAAAGACATATCAACAATGACTTTTCCGGTACTTGCTTCCTTTATGACCGTTCCCTCAGGCACTTTAAGGATAATATCTTCACCATCTGCACCATGGCATCTTCTTCTTCCGCCCTGCTCACCGTCTCCGGCACAGAACTTTCTGCGGTGTCTAAAATCATTCAGAGTGTTTATACCTTTGTCCACCTGAAATATAACATCCCCGCCGCGTCCTCCGTCACCTCCGTCAGGTCCTCCGGCGGCAACATAAAGCTCACGCCTGAAACTTACATGACCGTCCCCACCTTTTCCGGAACGAATATATATTTTGGCACTATCTGCAAACATCATTCCACCTTCTTTCTAAAGTCAACTTTTATCATAATTTCTCTCTATATAAAACAAAGAGAGACTGTCTTAGAAAGCCTCTCTTTGTATAGGTTTATCAGTTCCGGCAACAGCCGGTTAAATACCGATTATAGACTATTTAGCTTCTACAGGATATACTGAAGCTTGCTTCTTGTCTCTACCTTTTCTCTCGAAACGAACAACACCGTCAACTAATGCGAACAATGTATCATCGCCACCACGACCTACATTAACACCCGGAAGAATCTTTGTTCCACGCTGTCTGTAGATAATGTTACCTGCAAGTACAAACTGACCGTCTGCTCTCTTTGCTCCAAGTCTCTTTGACTCTGAGTCTCTACCATTCTTTGTAGAACCCATTCCTTTTTTATGAGCAAATAACTGAAGGTTCATGTTTAACATAGCCTTACACCTCCTGCTTTCTCTTTTTTCTAATCTTAATATACTTTTTTCCATATTCCGCCTGTATGCCTTCAAGACCAAGTACAAGCGAATTAAGTAACAGTTTAGCAGATTCGCTAACCTTTTCAGATTTTATACCAAATAACACTATGTCTTTTTCCTCATGGACTGCACTGTTAAATTCGTCATCCGTGAATTTTTCAACACTGTTTATCGTGTTTATAACAAGTACGGAAACAGCCGCACAAACTATATCACTGCCATACTCAGCATACTCAGCATGTCCTGTCATACGAAAACCGACATAGTCTCCACTATCATTCTGAAATAATGTCACATCTATCATATACTGTCACCTTTTCATCAACTAAGCGTTGATTTTTTCAATCTTTACCTGTGTGAAAGACTGTCTGTGACCGTTTTTCTTATGATATCCAGATTTTCTCTTATATCTGTAAACGATAACCTTCTTTGCACGGCCTTCCTTAACTACAGAAGCAGTAACTGTTGCGTTTGCTACATCGTCTCCAGCCTTCATAGTTCCATCATTTACAGCAACAACCTGATCAAAAGTAACTGTCTCTCCTGCGGAAACAGCAAGTTTTTCTACGTTAATGATATCACCTTCGGATACTTTGTACTGCTTTCCACCTGTTGCAATAATTGCGTACATAATCGCACCTCCTATTTATCATTACTCGCTAACTTTGGCGTGACAAAAGTCATCTTCAAGGAGCCTCGTTAAGCGGCATCTCATATATCATACATATATTTTTACGGGTTGTCAAGCGTTTTTTGAATTTTTTGGATTGAAAAAGTAACCGTTCATTTATTACATTCATAAAAGATTGAACCGTTACTACCTGCCATCTATCAGCACCTCTTTGTCGCAGTTTAAAAAACAAACTGCAACAGATTTTGGCAATGCTTCGCATCCTTAATTGCCAAAATCCTCACACGAAACTTTTTCTTACGATATTTTCGGTTCCAAAAATATCTACCTGCCGTCTATCAACACCTCTTTACCTCTAAATGCAAAACCATAGTGATGAATGTTTTCTTCTTTCACTCCTCGTTTAACAAGCTCTGCATCATAGTTTTTTTCTTCTATCTGTTTTAATGCCGCTGCAACTGTTTCTTCAAGTGTGTTTTCTTTTCTAGGATTTATTACTTTAAATTCTATTACTATACCAGGATATTTTTCATTTGTTTTGTCTATCGGCTCCAGCATTATATCATATCTTCCATAGCCGCTTTCACGGTTTGAATTTAAAATATAATTATCTACCTGTTCGACCATCAGACCAAGCACGAGTCCATGATAAAAACGCTCCGGTTCTTCATCAGATGGGGTTTTTCCTGTATCAAAGTAACTTATAACTCCTCTTGTTACCCTGTTCATGTATTCGTTCATGCTTTCAATATCACCATTGAGCATCGCGTTTATAAATTCATTATATGGAACATCTGCTCCTCCAAACCATCTCTCTATCATTGTCCCAAACATTTGCTCTACTTCATAATTTGTCAGCTTCAGACTATATATTTTTTTATTTAACCTTCCCTCTGTACGAAATGTCTCTACACGAAGATAACCACTTGCAAGTAACAAACTCCAGACAGCATCCTTATTTGTTTTTAATTGTTCAAATACTATCTGCTCATCTATATTTTTTTCAACAGTGCCGCCTGCAATTAATGTTTCCATCGTCTTTTTTATCTCTGCTGACCCCGTCCTTATAAGCTCATTTACCAACCCATTTGAACTTGAGTCAGCCCAATATGTCTTATATTTCTTTTCATCAAGAAAGTTGATTATAGACCACGGATTATAAACATCTTTTTCATCCCCAAAAGTAAATCCGTCATACCACAATTTTACTTTTTCTTTTTCACTTGAAAGTCCCTGTTCATCAAGTGCTGCAAAAACTTCATCTTCCGTAAAGCCGAAGCATTTTGAATACTCGTCACTTGTTACTGTAATAACTTTTAAATTATTCAGGTCGGAAAATATGCTCTCTTTTGATACTCTCGTAATTCCTGTCATTATAGCTCTTTCAAGATATGGGTTTGTCTTAAAAGTAGAATTAAAAAGACTTCTTGTAAATGCTACAAGTTCCTCCCAATATCCATTTACATATGCTTCCTGCATAGGTGTGTCGTATTCATCAAGAATAATTATCACTTTTTTTCCATAATAACGACTTAAATAGTTTGATAAATCATTTATTGCTTTCTGTGCTATTTCATCACTCATATCAGGACATACGGACTTAAATTGTATTTTTTCATTATCATTATATAAATCACTTTTCATTATATAATCATATTTATTATAAATATCTGTTATCTCATTTTTTATCATGGTAACTGCTTTACTATACTCTGTCTGTTTAATCCCTGCAAAGCTCAAAAATATCACAGGATATGTCCCCTGCAACTTCCTATACTCCTCGTCTTTCCAAATATCAAGTCCCTCAAACAGCTCTTTTCTGCCCTCATATTGATTTGAGAAAAAACACTTTAACATATCCATATTTAATGTTTTTCCAAAACGGCGCGGACGGGTGATAAGTGTCACATCATCAGCAGATTCCCACCAATCTTTTATAAAATCTGTCTTATCTATATAAAAACAATCTTTCTTCCTAATATCCTCAAAACTTTGTTTGCCTATTGCTATTTTTTTCATAGTATCCCTCCAATACAACTCTAACACATTTTTATTTTTCATTCATATTTATTTTTATTCACGAAATCACTTTAATGTAATTATGATAACATTACATTAAAACAAAGTAAAGACAGCAAATACAAAAGGCAACTATCACAACTGTTATGTTATTGCGATAATTGCCTTTTCCTGCACTATAATTTTTTTACATATTTTCCATCTACCCAGCCATATATTTTGCTCTTTGAGCATATACCGATTAAGTGATACCCTTATCCCTGCATCTTCAACTATCCGCTTTTTCTATCTGGTTAATTTTATCTGCTATAACCTTTTTCAATTCGTCATTATATAATTTAACCAGCCATTCAACAGCATCTTTTGCCTGTTTTTCTATCCTATCTGATGCATAACCGCATGATGTCAATAAATCTTTTGCTAATTCCTGAAATGCCGCTCTGATATTCTGGTAACAATACCTGTCTTTATATTTTGGATTTCCTCTCCAGTCACTTCCACATTCCACTTCCATATCATCCGTATCCCAATAACAGTCATACTGTGAAGCCGGGTAGTCAAATTCTGATTTCACACCTGAAATAAGTTCATCCGAAACAAGTTCGCCCTTTTTCAGCATTTTCCATGTTGTATCCCTGTTTGGAAATACATCAACATTTACAAAATCCTGCGGCAGCCTGTCCCCAAGTATTGTTTTTATTCCTTCCAGTATTTTGCTTACTCTTTCATTGCACTGTGCATATACACTTCCCTCTTCAGGATTTTCTGTATAATATGGCTTCAAATGAATTACTCTGTATTCAGTGATAATATTTAAAATTATACTGTCTACCTGCGAGTACATTGCTCTCTCGAACTCACGCAATGCTGCACTCTCAGCCGCTCCGTCACTTGAATAATCATATCTGTATTCTCCTGACGCTGCCGGTATCGGAATCGTATATTCATTTTTATCAAATTTAAGCTGCTTTTCGTTTGGATTTTCCAAACCTTTGTACTCTTTTAACTGCTTAATCAAATCACTTAATACTTTCTCTTCGTTATCTGTCTCATCTAATTCAAATGCTTTTACGGGACATATCTCACTTAAATTTCTAAATTCTTCGCTGACATCATCAAGAATCGTTCCGGATTTTACATTCAGATCTCCGTTTGATGATGTTTCCAAAAAATTATATCCAAGTCCCAAACAACTTCCACAACCGACACAATTGCTGTTAATTTTTAAGCTTCCTCTCATATTCATCCTCCTCTACTGTATCTGTTTTAACATATCTCTTCCCTGCTGTATTACTTTAATGGACTCTTTTTCAATATTTCCATTTTCATCTAATAATGGAGTATTTATTATTCTATAAATTAACTTTGTTAATGACAATGATACATTTAATGCATTAATATCATCTTCTGAATAATTTTCTGAATCCAAGCCATTATTTTTTAAAATAATACTTATATTTTTTATTGACTTCATATACAACATTCCAAGTTTTTCCAGCAGTTCTGTAATTATCATAGTATGCTGTGTGATCCCCTCTAATGCTATACATATTGAATCAATTTGAGCAGTCACTGCACTTGCCATTGCTGTATTTTTAGAAGCGGTTTTTAAATTCATTTTCGACTCTTTTATCATTACGCCTCCAATTCCCATAAGTGCAAACGATACAGCATATTGCGATTTTTTCATTATCATTCCGCTTGTTACTGCCGGCAATTCAACATATTGTTTGATTTGATTTTGTATCGCATCTATTTTTTCAATTTCTTCAATACCTCTTCCTTTACCGAACTGAATCTTTCTTATAATACTATATTGTTCCTGAAACATACTCAAATGGTATGTTATTAATCCATTTTTTCTTTTTGCATTTATTTGCAACTGATTTAAAAGGTCGCTTTGACATTTTTCCAGCTTGGCATTTGCATCTGCTATCTTTGTAAACGCTTTTATATTCTTCTTTGTCGCCTCTTTATCTAACTTAGCTGATTTGTTAATCTGTTGTGCGAACAATATTCCCAAAAGCACTTCACTCGTAATAATAATCCCCCCTATTCTAATATTATTGTTTCATCTGAACCTGAAAAAATATTATCTTTAGTTATTAAATCCTTTTTAAAATCATTTTCTGTCATCCCAAACTCATTTCCAATGCTTATTATTCCACCATAAATACTATCATAGGAATTATTTTTTATGCCGTCTAATATATCCTGCAAACCATCACTTACATTTTTTACAAGATTACCATTTTCCTTATTGATAATACACTTTAATGTATTTTGATATGCTCTGATTTCATGTTCTGCTCTTTTATATAAAGCAATAACCTGCGAATTTCTTTTTTCAAATTCTTTAGAAAAACGAATTGTATCAATAAGGTTAGAACATATCAGTGTGGTAACAACTTCTCCTACATACTGACCTATATATGCACCTACAACAGGTATCGGAATCAGCACTTCTCCTATCGCACCACCAACACATTTACCTATATATCCGGCTGTTATATAGGCTGCTGTCTCCGCTGTTTTAGCAATGAATTCATCCGTTGTTATCTCCCCGCTTGCCAGAGACATCACCTGCTTTGCTATTTGAACCGAACCATTTACTAAGATTGAAGCTTCTGTATGTTCTAATGCAATCTGCTTCATCAGGGCTCCTGTTGCATAACCTGCGGCTGCAGCTGTCACGGTGTCTTTAACAGTATCCTTAACCGCTTCCTTGCAATCTTTTTCTCCTTTTACAACTGAAACCGCATTTGTTGTCACTGACAATGCAGAAGCAAATATTGCCGAATTAACAGCTTCTTCTTTTCCTGCCTGATTTATTCCCTTAGCTTTCATTGCAAAATCTGTATCACTTATTTTATGCACAACATTTTCAGTGTACATTGCAGTTGCCTGCACACGCATTGCAATGCGGCTTTCCGCCTCTTTTTCCAGCATTTTGGCAGATGTTTTTAAACCGGGATTTTCACCTTTTAAAGTCTGCCGCATCAAATATTCATGGTTTTCAAGACCGCCTTTGCTCCTATTGAGCTTAGAATTTGTAATCGCATAATTGTGTTCACTATTTGCAATAATTCTCTGCTGATCATCTGAAAGCCCTTTATACCGGCTTTGGACTACTTTTATCGGTGTAACATGATCTGTATCTGATATTTTATCAATTGGATGTTTTTT
>ERZ773200.3429-NODE-3429-length-10357-cov-3.391380_pt1 | contig 10357 bp, 10 predicted proteins | sample MGYA00581008_ERZ773200 | MGnify/ENA primary metagenome ERZ773200 (study PRJEB29015, sample SAMEA2737770) | human gut metagenome | biome: human gut; feature: human-associated habitat; material: faeces | place: China | collected 2012 ... | reverse complement strand
GACTTGAACCTCCACCCCCTTGCGAGGACTAGCACCTGAAGCTAGCGCGTCTGCCGATTCCGCCATATCCGCATTTTTGTATTTCGTTTGCTGCATTACCGCTGCAACATGATTAATTATAGCACAACTTTCCCCACTTGTCAATCATATTTTTTTACTTTTTTCTTTTTTAAGTATTTTTTTGATTCTAAGCGAATTTTACCGAATTACATCGAAAAAAGCAAAAAATACAGCGATTCTAATAGAAAAAAGAAAAGTGCCTATAAATTCTGCGTTTCGTTTTTCTTGTCTGCTGCATAGAATAAATAGAACCGATTTCCAAAAATCATACAGGAGGAACGTAATTATGCCAAATGTTTTTCTCAGCCCATCCACGCAAGAGTGGAATCCCTATGTCAACGGCGGCAGTGAAGAATTTTATATGAACCAAATCGCTGACCGCATGGAACCTTATTTGCGTTCCAGCGGCATTTCCTACACCCGAAACGACCCAAACCGCAATGCAGCCGGAGCGATTGCAGATTCCAACGCTGGCAGCTATGACGTGCATCTTGCCTTACACAGCAATGCTGCACCGGAAAGCCTATCCGGAAAGCTGCGTGGGATTGATATTTACTATGCCCCCGGCAGTCGCTTCAGCCAGATTCTTGCAAACATTCTTGCCGACCGCCTGAAAACCGTCTATCCGATTCCCGACCAATGCCGTGCCCGTCCAACCACAACGCTCGGAGAAGTCATAAAGACCAAAGCCGTGGCAGTCCTCTGTGAACTGGGCTATCACGACAACGAACAGGATGCAAACTGGATTCGCAACAACCTGAACCGCATTGCAATCACGCTCGTGCAGGGGCTGTGTGAGTACTTCGGCATTCCCTTTATCTCTGCTGGGCCTGTGCTGTCCGGAACGGTTCAGACGGACGGCAGCGGCTTAAATCTACGGGCATTCCCATCCACAAATGGGCGAATCCTTGCCAGCATTCCAAACGGCACAAAAATTCCGCTCTACGGCAAGACAGGAAACTGGTATGTCACTTCTTACCAGGGGCTGACGGGATACAGCAATGCCGACTACCTCGCAATCTGCTAAACCACCATACAACAATCAAAAGCGGGCAACTCCTGCGAATGCTTGCAGGAACTGCCCGTTTCTGTTTTAATTTGTTTGGGTTTTACTTTGCAGATTCTGTCTGCACGGCAATCGACTTGCCCTCTGCATCCAGAAATTCCGGCTGCTTGCCCTCTGTCACACATTCCTTGGTCACAACGACTTTTTTCGCCTGCTCCAAAGATGGCACGTCATACATGGTCTGTACCAAAATGCTTTCCATGATAGAACGCAGACCTCTTGCACCCGTTTTCCGCTGAATTGCCTTTGCAGCAATTTCTGTCAGGGCTTCCGGTGTGATTTCCAATTCCATGTGGTCGTATCCGAACAGCTTCTGATACTGCTTCACCAGTGCATTTTTCGGCTCGGTCAGAATCCGTACCAATGCTGGTTCGTCCAAATCGTCCAGTGTGGTGATAACCGGCAGTCTGCCGACCAATTCCGGTACTAATCCGAATTTGACCAAATCCTGTGGAATTGCCTGCCGGAAGATATTCGTCATCTCTGCTTTCTTGTTAGAAATCGGTGCACCGAATCCAACAGAAGACGGGGTCATTCGCTTCTGAATCAGCTTTTCCAGCCCGTCAAATGCACCACCGCAGATGAACAGAATATTCTTGGTATTGATGCGGATAAATTCCTGATTCGGATGTTTCCGTCCGCCCTGCGGCGGTACGTTGGAAACCGTTCCTTCGATGATTTTCAGCAATGCCTGCTGAACGCCTTCACCACTGACATCTCTGGTCAGGGAGGTGTTCTCCGACTTTCTGGAAATCTTGTCGATTTCATCAATGTAAATAATACCCCGTTCCGCAGCTTCCACGTCAAAATCTGCCGCCTGAATCAGCCGCAGCAGGACGTTTTCCACGTCTTCGCCAACGTATCCGGCTTCGGTAATGGTGGTCGCATCTGCAATTGCAAACGGCACGTCCAAAATCCGTGCGAGGGTCTGTGCTAAGAAGGTCTTTCCGACACCTGTCGGCCCCAGCAGCAACACATTGCTCTTTTGCAGTTCAACATCTTCGCCGTCATCCTGACTCAGAATCCGCTTGTAATGATTATACACGGCTACCGATAATACTTTTTTCGCTTCTTCCTGACCAATGACATATTCATCCAGAATCTTCTTCATATCTGCCGGCTTTTTCAGCTGAATCTGTTTTGCAGAAGATTTGGACTTTTTCCCGCTCTTTGCACGGCTCTGCGGCGTTGGACCATAGAGCATTTCGTAACAATAGCAAACGCACTCGTTACAAATATGCACATCGCCAGCGGACAGCATGCTGTCTACCAGACTTTCCGGCTTTCCAAAAAAGTTGCAGCAGGTTTCTTTTCTTTCTGACATATAGGTATACTCCTTACCGGTTTGTCATCACTTTATCAATCAAACCATATTCCAGTGCTTCCTGTGCATACATATAGTTATCCCGTTCGGTATCCCGTTCAATCGTTTCAATCGGCTTGCCGGTGTTGGCAGCTAAGATTTCATTCATTCTCTGCCGAATCCGTACCAAGTGGTCAGACTGAATCTTGATGTCGGTGCACTGTCCAGACAGGCCGCCGGAAATCAGCGGCTGGTGAATCATGATTTCGCTGTTCGGCAGGGAAATCCGCTTGCCCTTTGCACCGGAAGAAAGCAGGAATGCTCCCATAGAAGCTGCCATGCCGATGCAGATGGTGGAAACGTCACACTTGATATACTGCATGGTGTCATAGATTGCCATACCAGCGGTAATCGAACCGCCCGGGCTGTTGATATACAGAGAAATATCCTTTTCGGAATCCTGACTTTCCAGATACAACAGCTGTGCAACAACTAAGCTGGCGGTGGCATCGTTGACCTGGTCGCACAGCATAATAATACGGTCGTTCAGCAGACGGGAAAAAATATCATAAGACCGTTCTCCACGGCTGGTCTGTTCTACAACGTAAGGGACTAAATTACTCATCTCTGATTCCTCTCTTTCTTGCTTGTTGGGTTTTGTTACATGTCTAAAAAACGACAAAAAACCTGTTTTTTCCCGGATAGCACAGTGGGCGAACTAAAAATGGTTCGCCCGTTGTGTCTATCTGTTGGCGTTCAAAAAACGCACAAATTATTCAGCATCCTTGTCTTCTGCCGGAGCTTCTTCAGCCTTTTCAGCTTCTGCTTCAGCCGGTTCGCTGTTGTCTACAACAGCAGAATCCTTGACCAGATCCAGAGCCTTGGTTACCAGCATATCCAGCTTGTATTCTGCAACCGGAATCCGAGCCTTAACATCATCCAGTGTCATGTTGTACTGTTCAGCCAGCTTGGTCAGTTCTGCATCCAGTTCTTCGTCAGCAACTTCCAGACCTTCCAGTTCTGCAATCTTTTCCAGAGCCAGACGAAGCTTTACTTCGTTTTCAGCCCGTTCCAGATATGTTTCCTTCAGCTGATCCTTGGTCATGCCAGTGTACTGCAAGTACAGGTCGAGGTCTACGTTCTGACCCTTCAGCTGGTTTGCAAATGCATCCATCATGCTATCTGCACGCTGTTCAAACATGCAGTGCGGAATCGGATCCTGAACCTTGTCAATCAGCTTTGCAACGAGTGCATTTTCAAAGCCAACCTTTGCGGTCTGTTCTGCATTTTCTTCCAGCTTCTTCTTAGCGTCAGCCTTCCATTCGTCAACGGTATCGAAATCAGAAATTTCCTTGACGAAATCGTCTGTCAGTTCCGGAATTTCTTCCTTGCTGATGGAGTGAATCTTGCACTTGAAGACTGCTTCCTTGCCCGCATAATCGGTCATCTGGTAATCTTCTGGGAATGTAACGGTTACGTCGAAATCTTCGTCAATCTTGTGACCTGCAACCTGTTCTTCAAAGCCCGGAATGAACTGACCGCTGCCCAGCTTCAGCTGGAAGTCTTCGCCCTTGCCGCCTTCAAACGGCGTATCGCCAAAGAAGCCTTCAAAATCGAGGGTTACTTCGTCGCCCATTTCTGCTGCACGGTCGTCCACAGAAACCATCTTTGCATTTCTCTTGCAAACATTTTCAGCCTGCTTTGCAACATCTTCATCTGTGATTTCCTTGTCTTCCTTCGGAGCAGTCATGCCCTTGTAGTCAGCGATGTGGATTTCCGGCTTGGTCACGCAAATAATCTTTACAGTTGCACCGTCTTCCTTGCTAACAGAAGTCACTTCTACCTTCGGAGCATCGACCAGATTCAGAGCAGCTTCTGCAATGACACCCGGCATTTCCATATTCAGAATCAGGTTCAGAGCATCTTCAAAGAACACGCCTTCGCCATACGTTCTTTCACACAGTCTTCTCGGAACTTTGCCCTTCCGGAAACCCGGCAGAGAAATGTTCTTCTTCTGCTGCTGATAAACGGCTTCAATAGCCTTTTCAAAAGTTTCTGCATCAACAGTAGCGACCAGTTCGGTCATGTTGACATCTGTTTTTTCAGATGATTTTAAAATCATGATTGTTCGTCCTCCATATTTCTATTTCACCACGCACACTGAAAACGAGCCATGTGCGAATGTTTTCGTTTTATGCACGCTTGTTTATTATACCATATTCCGTTTTTTTTGGCTATAGAAATTTTCCACTTCTCTTTTTTGCACAAATCAAACGATTTTTACAGGCTTAAATTGTATATAATCACCAGAGATTAAGTGCATTTTGGTTTCCTCATACACCCCTTCAAAGGCGTATTGATGGGCTTTTCCGTGGATATGCCCATAATAGCACTCTGTAATGGCGTAGCGGTGCAGCACCTCTAAAATCTCATAGTTATAAGAATTTCCATAAATCGGCGGATAGTGCAGGAACACAATGGGCGTGAGCTGTTCTTTCAATGCAGACTGAATGGAAACTTCCAGCCGCTGCACTTCCCGAGCCAGTACTTTTGCGTCAGCGGTTTCGCCGTTGATGCTGACCCAGCCTCTTGTTCCGCAGATTCCATATTGCTGAAATGCATAGTGATTGTTGTGCAGAATGTGCAGGCTATCAAAGCCGTTATCCGCAAAAAACTGCTGCATTTTCTTCATGGAGTTCCACCAGTAATCATGGTTGCCCTTTAAGATGATTTTCTGTCCCGGCAAGGTTTCGAGAAAAGCGAAATCGGCTTTTGCCTGCGGCAGCGTCATGCCCCAAGAGAGGTCGCCTGCCAGCACTACCGTATCTTCCGGCTGAACCATTGCCCGCCAGTGTTGTTCCAGCAGCTGCATATAGTTTTCCCAGCCGTGAAAGATGTCCATCGGCTTTTCCGGCACGCCCAGCGACAGATGCAGGTCACCGATTCCGTATAACTGCATGGCTTATCCTAAGTGCAGCTGCTGCAAAACGAAGCTCTGCAGGTCGTTCTTGTCGATGCAGCTGGTAAAGCGGCGTTCCTTGTTCTTGAGGTCTGCCAGTGCTGCCGGAATCGGCAGGTTCGACAGTTCGTGCAGCTGGTCAACCATTGCATATTCATCGCCGGAAACCGGGTCTTTTGCGATGGCTTCGAGCACGCTCGGGCTGAACTTATACGGGCTTGCAGTGGATGCAATCAAGGTCTTTGTGGTGTCGCCAGTTGCCTTGCGGTAATCCTGATAAACCTTAACTGCAACAGCAGTATGGGTATCGCAGGTATAACCATAGGTTTCATAAACCTGATGAATGGTTGCCTTGGTAGCAGCATCATCGCAGAATCCGCCGAAGAAGTCCTTCTGGAGAGCAGTCTTAACGGCATCGGTCACTTCATAAGTACCGGTTTCAGACAGAGCGGTGAACCATTCCCGAATCTGTGCATCGTCTTCGCCGGTCAGCAGATACAGCAGCCGTTCCAGATTGCTGGAAATCAGAATATCCATAGACGGCGAGCAAGTCGCATAGAATTCCCGATTCCGGTTGTAAACGCCGGTGTTGATGAAATCGGTCAGAACCTTGTTGATGTTGGATGCACAAATCAGCTTGCCGAGCGGCACGCCCATTTGTTTTGCATAGTAAGCAGCGAGGATGTTGCCGAAGTTACCAGTCGGAACAACGACGTTCAGGGTTTCGCCCATTTTCAATTCGCCCTGCTGTACCAGTGTCACATAAGAGGACACATAGTAAACAATCTGCGGAACGAGCCGTCCCCAGTTGATAGAATTGGCACTGGAGAACCGCATATTTCCGGCAGCCAGTTCTTCCTTGACGGTCTTGTCGGTAAAGATTTTCTTAACACCGCTCTGGCAGTCGTCAAAGTTGCCCTTTACGGCACACACGTTGACATTGCTGCCTTCCTGTGTTACCATCTGCCGCTTCTGCATATCGCTCACGCCATCTTCCGGATAGAAGACCATGATTTCTGTGCCTTCTACATCCTTGAAGCCTTCAAGAGCAGCCTTGCCGGTGTCGCCGGAAGTTGCAACCAGAATGACAATTTTTTCTTTCAGTTGCAGCTTCTTCATGGCTGTGGTCAGGAAATACGGCAGAATCTGCAATGCCATATCCTTGAATGCACAGGTTGGGCCATGCCACAGTTCGAGCATGTAAGTGCCTTCAAAGAGGTGTGCAATTTCTGCGATATTTTCTGTTTCAAACCGCTTGGTGTTATAAGCACTTTCGGTGCAGTAAACCAATTCTGCTTCGGTGAAATCGGTCAGATAACGGGAAAATACAAATGCTGCCCGCTGTGCATAGGTCTTGTCTGCCAGAGCAGCCAGTTCTTCCTTGGTAATCGACGGAATCTGTTCCGGTACGAACAGACCGCCATCAGCAGAAATCCCCTGCGAAATCGCAACGGCACTTTCTACCCGTACGCTGCTATCTCTTGTACTTTTATAATACATAACAACCACCCTTTTCCTATCTTATCGCATCCAGCCCACTGGCATCGAATGCGTTTTCTATGTATTCTATGGAAACAATCTGTCCCCGTTCTGTCACTACAGCTGCGGCATCATAGCGAGGCTGCAACGCCCAGTCTGGATTCTCTGCTGCACAGTATTGCAAAGAGGCTTTCACAATGCGAAGTTGCTGCTGCGGAGAGAGATACTCCAATGGGAAGCCCTCACTCTGCCTGCGGCTTTTGACTTCCACAAAAGCGAGAATTTCGCCCTTTTGTGCAATGATGTCAATTTCTCCGCCCCGTATCCGGTAATTGCGTTTCCGAATCGTGTAGCCACGCTGAAGCAAATACTGGCAGACGGCAGTTTCCCCACGCCGTCCGGCTTCACTTGGTGTCATGGTCTTGCAACAGCTTTCTCAGGAATGCCTTCCGGTGTACGGGAGAAGCTCCGTACTGCAAAATTGCCGCACAGTGTGCCTTTGTCCCATAGCCTTTGTGCTGGGCAAAGCCATACTGCGGATACTGCCGGTCGAGTTCCAACAAATAGTGATCTCTCGCCACCTTTGCCAGAATGGAAGCGGCTGCAATCGTTGCAGAATGGGCATCGCCTTTCACCACGGTTTCTGCGGAAACAGAAAGCTCCGGCATCCGGTTTCCGTCAATCAAGACGTGATTCGGCTGTACCGACAAGCCAGCAACCGCTCGCTGCATGGCAAGCATTGTTGCCCCTAAGATGTTATAGGCTTCGATTTCTGCCACGCTTGCGGTAGCGATGCAATAGGCAATTGCCTGCTCCTGAATCTGCGGAAATAACAATTCCCGTTTTTTCTCTGAGAGTTTCTTGCTGTCGTTCAGCCCCTCCGGCAGGTGTTCCGGCGAGAGAATGACGGCTGCTGCATAGACATCCCCAGCGAGTGAGCCTCTTCCGGCTTCGTCCACGCCGCAGAGCAACGGGAATTGCTGCCGTTTTTCGGCATCATAGCCGTATAAATCAAACTGTGGTACTGCTGTTCGAGCCATTGTCACGCCTCCGGTAATTCCAGCGTGAGCCGTCCCAGCGTACCGCTGCGGAATTCATCTAAAACGGTAATAGCTGCCCGTTCATAGTTGACTTCGCCGCCAGAAATCAGCATCCCCCGTTTTCTGCCGAGCTGTTCCAGCAGCTGTAACCCGCTGTCCGCATCGGAAACCTGCATTTTATAACGAGCTTCCAGTGCTTTCGGGTATCGCTCCGCCAAAAATTCCAGCAAGAGCATTGCCAGACTTTCCAAGTCCATAATATCATCTTTAATCGCACCGGTAAAGGCAAGCCGCTTTGCAACTTCCTGATCGTCGAACTTCGGCCAGAGAACCCCCGGCATATCCAGCAATTCCATCTGGTCGCCGATTTTCACCCATTGTTTCGTACGGGTGACACCCGGACGGTCTTCCACCTTTGCCTTTTTGGACTGTGCCATGCGATTGATGAATGAAGATTTTCCAACGTTTGGAATCCCGACAATCATCAGGCGAATCGGTGCACCGACAATGCCGGCTTTTGCCCGTTTTTCCATCAGCGGTTTCAGCAGCTGGTTGCGTACCATCGGGACAAATTGCTTGATGCCCTTTCCGGTCTTGCAGTCCAGCGGCAGGGCAAGCAGATTTTGCTTCTGATAGTACTGCACCCAACGGGCTGTGGCATTCGGGTCTGCCATATCTGCCTTGTTCAGGAGCAGCATGCGAGGTTTTTCCTTCACCAAACGCTGCATTTCCGGATTCTGGCTGCTGCTGGGGATTCTGGCATCCAGAATTTCCACCACGGCATCCACCAAAGACAGATTCGCCGCAATCATCCGGCGTGTTTTTGTCATATGTCCGGGAAACCATTGAATCGTTCCCATCTGAATTTCAGACATACTGCCTCCTGTTCTCAGTCATAAATCCCGCCAAATTTGGAAATCGGTGCAAACCGCAGGATTGCTTTTCCCATAATCTGGTCTTTTGCAACCAAGCCGACCATGGGGTAACGGCTATCTGAAGAGTGCTGCCGATTGTCCCCCATGACGAAATAATAGCCGTCCGGAATGGTAATCGGATAGGAAAACGCACCTTCGTCGTTGAGCGTCAGATTGTTGATATACGGTTCATCTAAAACTGTGCCGTCAATGGTAACTGTACCATCATCAAAATTGATGTCGAGCGTTTCGCCGCCCACGGCAATGATTCGCTTAATCAAACGCTTTTCTGTGGTGACTGTGGAAAGTCCCTGTCCCTCAACCAAATTGCCGTTTTCATCGAATGTATGAGAGGCATCGTTGTCAATGATGACAATATCGCCCCGTTCCGGCGTATAGAACAAATCGGTCATAAACAACTTGTCCTGGTCTTGCAGGGTCGATTCCATGGAATGTCCTTCTACGGTAACGGGTCTTAATACATAGGCAAACAGCATAATGACGCAAAAGATGGAAATCAAAACGGCTTCGAGCATGTCTGCGGCATCTTTCCAGAACGTTCCTTTTTCCTCTTTTTTGGTTGTTTCTTCTGTGTTTGGTTCCATTTTTCCGCCCTCATTTCCGTTGCTTGCGTTTCTGGTGCAAGTATCGTTTGCAAGTATTTGCAGTTTCATCTACCTGCACATAATAAAAAAAGGGCACATACGTCCCCTTTTTCTTTGTGCAGGAAACAGGCAGACAAAAACGGGAAAAGCCGTCCCTGTCTGGTTTCGCCTGCTCACTGGTTTTTTAGCCGATCTGTTCCTTAACCTTTGCAGCCTTGCCGACACGGTCACGCAGATAGTACAGCTTTGCTCTGCGAACTTTACCTCTCCGGATAACTTCAACCTTGTCTACAACTGGAGAGTGCAGCGGGAAGACACGTTCCATACCGCAGCCATAAGCAACTCTTCTTACAGTAAAGGTTTCGTGGATGCCGCCGTGCTTCTTTGCGATAACGGTTCCTTCAAAAACCTGGATACGGCTCTTGTCGCCTTCCTTAATTCTAACGTGTACCTTTACGGTGTCGCCGACATTGAAAGCCGGAACTTCCTGCTTCAAGCTGGCATTGCTGATCATTTTTAATGCGTCCATGATGGTTCCTCCTATTTTTTCAGACATTCATAACGGTGCCTGTCGGTATTGCGGCAGACTGAACGGGTAAAAAATAAAAAAGCGTCCGGAAACCGTTCCCGTCAGCGGACTGTCCGATTGAATGTCGTTTTTTTGGCATTCACCTCGCCTGTCACTTCCGGAACAGACAGGCGGATTTTTTTCATGCTTGTCTATCATACCACACTTTTTTGAAAAATGCAAGGGTTTTTGCAAAATTTTTTTCCAGCCGCATCATTTTTTCTATTTTTGCATCTAGAACCGCTGCTGGCTGCAAAAAACAAGCCCTCTATTCGAGATTTTGTTTCCAATTACGAGCCGCAGGCAAACAAAAAGTTTTTCGGTGCAGCAGTTTTTCAAAAATGCTGCCGAGGTGTGGGCGAG
>ERZ773200.3425-NODE-3425-length-10367-cov-12.380915_pt1 | contig 10367 bp, 7 predicted proteins | sample MGYA00581008_ERZ773200 | MGnify/ENA primary metagenome ERZ773200 (study PRJEB29015, sample SAMEA2737770) | human gut metagenome | biome: human gut; feature: human-associated habitat; material: faeces | place: China | collected 2012 ... | reverse complement strand
CGAAAAATTTGACGACGCATCTGCCGCACAATCTTTGTGCGGTATTGCCTTAAAATATCATATGGTGTAAAATAGAGGGTGTAATATGAAACGAAATTTTTTATTCCATGTATGGCTGCTTTCTGGGCTTATCGCAATTAGCATCACTGGTTTTACAGGCTGTTTCTATGAAAACACAAAAGATGCATCGCATATTTCTGAAACGGAATTGGAGCAGCTTGCGGACGATGCAGATGCTGTTGTCGAAGCATATTTTAAAGAAAAGTATGATGTACAAGCTGCTGTTACAGACCGGTCTATTGCCGGGGGCGTTTTTTTAGGACCGGATCCGTCGGCAGAACCCTATTATAATTGCACTGTCAGCATTACAGATGACGAGGATTATACGGTGTGCAATGCCGAAGTGTACGGAAAACGGGCGGACAAGGAAATAGAATTATACGTAAAAAACGAATCCTATTATGGGAAATTCATGAAAGATAAAATGATACAGTGGATAGAACCATATATCCTGCAAGCCGGTTTCCAGGATCATATCATAGAGTACAGTTGTACGGAGATATGCTTTCCGTCAGAATATTCTGCCGATCTCACGGCGGATACATTTGTTTCATTCACTTCAAAAGACAGAAGCTTAGCCGCCTGTTTTCAGTTGATGATTTCAGAATCAGAGTATATGCAGCATGAGGATCTATCCAGAGAATTTGATGGCTTAAAAGATCATTTGGAGCAAATTGACGGCGAAATAACATTGCGTATGTATGTCTATGATGATGAAGATTATAAGCAGATCAAAAATGGCAGTGATGCTCATTTTCATAGTATTCTGTCCTCAGAAATTTTTAGCTGCACAGGGTGATACGACATTGCATAAGATGTGCAATCCGATTTTACGGCAGTTTTTTGGCGTTGATTTTGACAGGCTGCACAAAAAATCTTGACATCTCACGCAAGATATGATACAATAAAATTAATTGGACAATTTTTTGCCTGTAAGAGCAGGAGCGTTTTTTGGAAAGGAAGGATTGATTGTCTATGAAGAAGTGGATCGCGGCGATTTCTGCCGCAGTGCTGGCAGTGACCGGAATGGCTTCGGCAATTCCCGCGGCAACGGTGACCGCTGCTGACAGCAAGTACAACTATGGAGAGGCTCTCCAGAAGTCGATGTTTTTCTACGAGGTGCAGCAGAGCGGCAAAAAGCCGGACTGGAACGAAGTCAGCTGGCGTTCGGACTGCATGACCAACGACTATGTGACAGGCGGCTGGTTTGATGCCGGAGATCACCTGAAATTCACACTGACCAATGCGTACTCCGCAGCACTGCTGGGCTGGGGTCTGCTGAACTACGGCGACGGTGTGGAAAAGGCTGGCCAGCGTACCATGTATGAGAACAACCTCCAGTTTGCACTGGATTATCTGGTGGGCTGCGATCAGGGCGACAACATTGTCTATATGATCGGCGACGGCTCGTTCGACCACGTATGGTGGGGCTCTGCCGAAGTGTATATGGACAAGTACGAACTGATGAAGGGCGAAACCGAGCGTCCGTACTATACCTGTGAGGACAGCTGTATTCAGGCCGACATGGCGGCGGCTCTCTGCACCGGCTACCTGAACTTCAAGGACTCCAAGCCGGAAAAGGCAAAGGAATATCTGGAACACGCCATTGACCTGTTCGACCGTGCCGACAAACTGCGTTCCATCGGCGATGACCCGGAGGAACAGTCTTACTATAAGATCACCACATTCTATGATGACCTGTTCTATGCGGCAAACTGGCTGTACATGGCAACCGGCGAGCAGAAGTATCTGGATCTGTGCAAGACCGACTATATCCCGAATCTGGGCAAGGAAGAACAGTCCAGCGAAATGAAGTACACATGGGGCATGTGCTGGGACGATGTGATGCAGGGCGGCATGCTGCTGTATGCGATCAACACCGGCGAATCCCAGTGGAAAGACCAGTTCACCAAGCATCTGGAATACTGGACGACTGGTTACGGCGGCAAGCAGATCACCTATACACCGGACGGTCTGCCGTGGCTGTTCCAGTGGGGTTCTCTCCGCCACGCTACCACGACTGCATTTCTGGCATATGTGGCAGTCGATCAGCTGTATCAGGACGATACCGCCAAGGCTGAAAAGTACACCAAGTTTGCCGACAATGTCATGAACTACTGCTTCGGCGACAACTCCAAAAACTTTAGCTATGTGGTTGGCATGGGTGACGATTATCCGCAGGCATGGCACCACAGAACTTCCAGCGGTGCATGGAATGACAAGTGGAGCAACATCGGACAGACCGAGGGCGAAGATGCCAAGCCCCATGCACACATTCTGTACGGTGCACTGGTCGGCGGTCCGGATCAGAAGGACAGCTATTCCGACAAGATCGGCGACTATCAGTATACTGAAGTTGCGATCGACTATAACGCCGGCTATACCGCAGCACTCTGTGCAATGGTAGAAAAGTACGGCGGCACCTCTGACCCTGACTTCCCGCCGACAGAAACTCCGAAGTGGGACGAATTCTTCATGAAGGCTTCTGTGAACCAGTCGGCTTCCAGCTATACTGAACTGAAAGTCTTTGCCATGAACCACAGTGCATGGCCGGCAAGAACCATCAAGAACCTGTCCTATAACTATTACTTCGACATCAGCGAACTGGTTGATGCAGGTTATTCGATCAATGACGTTTCTGTAAAGATTGGCTACGACCAGCACAGCAGCGATAAGGGCAAGATCTCTATTTCTGATCCGATCCAGTACAGCGGCAATATCTACTATGTCAAGCTGTCCTTTGCAGACGGCAGCGTGGTAATGCCTACCGGTCAGTCGGAACACCGCAGCGAGTGCCAGTTCCGCATTTCGATTCCGGACAACATTCAGGGTGTCTGGGATCCGACAAACGACTATTCCTATGCTGGTCTGGAACAGGGCGGCGAAGATGCTATGGTGGCAACCGACCACATCACTATGTATGACGGTGATACTCTGATCTGGGGCGTAGAGCCGGACGGCACCAAGCCGGATCCGGCAGTTACAACAACAACGACGTCTACGGAACAGACCACCACAACGACAACAAGAGCTACAATGACGACCACTTCGAACGAAATTATCTATGAATCCGCGGGTGCACTTCTGCTGGACGATGAGCCGGAGAAGCTGACCTATCGTGTTGGGGAGGATCTGGATCTCACCGGACTGCGAATTTCCCTGAAGTACTATCACGGAAAAGACAGCTGCGATGTGATCTATGACAAGGTATCACCTGCCGATTATCCGGATAAATTCACCATAGACACTTCGGAATTTGACAGTTCCAAGTCGGGCACATATACCATTCGTGTGAAAGCAAGCTCGGATTTGATCTTGAACTACCGGTTGTCCTTTGCCGAGGTTTCTTTCAAGGTTACTGTTGAAGATCATGAGAGTACAACAGAAACTTCACCTGTTACCACAACCACTACCACAACCGCTTCCGGACAGCCTACACCGTCAGGAGCAGTCCTCTATGGTGACACCAATCTGGACGGCAGAGTGGACATCACCGATGCGGTGCTTCTGAATAAGTCGGTTGCCGGAGCCGTAGTTCTGGAGGGCGATGCCAAGCAGAATGCAGATTGTGACGGCAGCAGCGAGATCGATTCCAATGATGCAGTCGTACTGCTGCGGTTCTTGGTACACATCATCAATTCTCTGCCCAGTGCAGAATGATTCCGGTGATGTCTGAACGACACGCGAAAAACTTTACAAGATAAAAAAGAGCAGGTACTTTGCGGTATCTGCTCTTTTGATTATGGTATGAATTTCGTTGAGAAGCGAATTTGGTAGTTGATACAAACGGAAATAACTGCCCGAAGCTGCAAATCAGAACGGTTATTTCGGAATAAATGTTAGGTGTTTGTCAAACGTTTTTTTCAACACATGATGCCCAAAAACAAACTGCCCCTGTAAGCCATTACGCTTACAGGGGCAGTGCTTTTTATGATCGCGATTGCAAATTTGTTCGGATTACTCTGCAACTTCCGGCAGGTTCTTGATGATCTGTACCAAGAACTTCAGCAGGGAAACCGCATCGTCAGAACCAACTTCACCGTTTGCATTGCAGTCTGCATTCTTTGCAGCCTGTGCGGCCAGAGATACTGCTCCGGCAGCTGCCTTGTTCAGAAGTACTGCATCGGTGATGTCCACTCTGCCGTCCAGATTGGTGTCGCCATAGAGTGTTGCTCCTGCCGGCACTGTGGCGGTTCCTGCCGGCACTGTGGCGGTGTTCTTGCCAGAAGCCGTTGTAGAAACGCCGGTGGAGTCAGTGGTCTGGGGGAGTGTGGTTACGATCGTGGCAGCAATTGTAGTAGATGCAGCAGAATCCTTAGTAGAAGCCGCTGTGGAAACGGTTGTGGTGCTGGTTGTTGTTGTGGTTGCTTTGGTTGTCTGTGTGGTATCTGTGGTGACCGGCTTCGGGTCTTCAGAGCCGTTGACTTTGCCGACTACGATGCCGCAGCCGACAGTAGACATATAAACGGTGCCAAAGGTGTTCATGTCGCCGACCAGATAGTTACCGTTGCCGGTGCCGCCGTACAGGTGGTTCTGGTTGATGAGTACCCAGCTCTTGCCGCAGTCGGTAGAACGATAGATGCCTTCCGGATCAGAATCTGCCGGCTTGCCGTACATATACAGGGTGTAGGGATCGCCGTCCTTTGCTGCTGCACCATAGCCCATGGTCTTGCAGTAGCTGACGTTGTCCATCTTGGTAATGGTCTTGCCGTAGTCGGTTACCAGATATGCGCCGTAGTAGCCGGCTGCAATGGCGAATGTGCCCTCGTCCAGATAAGCAATGCGGTATGCGCCGTCGCACTGGTCGTACTGGCAAACGGTCTGGTTGTTCTTAAAGGTCTTGCCGTAGTCATCGCTGACCATCAGAATATAGCGGGCATCGGTGATGTCAGCCTTGGGCTTGCTGTAGAAATAGTACTGGTTGTAGTAGTAGCCGTATGCATAGACGTACTGCGGATTCTTTTCGTCCACGCACATCCAGATGGTGCTGGACAGGCTGTCGCTGGTGGAAGCGGTGCTCCAGGTCTTGCCGAAGTCATCGGTATAGGAGATCTTGCCGCTGCTGCTGACCAGAATGCGGTAGGTGCCGTCCTCCAGCTGGTTGATGGCAGCCTTTGCACCGGAAAGCGGTACGTTCGGCAGTTCCTGCCATGTAGTGCCGTCTGTGGTGTAATAGCCCATTGCAGAACCTTCTGACAGACGAACCATGACATCCGGATTTGCGGGGCAGTATGCGATGCCGCCGGTAGAAGCGGTGGTGGTAGTCAGCTTGTTCATGCTGGGGGACAGCTGGGTCGCTGTGCCGTCTGCATTGTGATAGAAGCCGTCATAGTCACCGATAACTGAAACCGGATCCTTGCCCGGACGGCTGATGAAGTCCAGAGATACCACTTCTTCAATGCCGTCTGCGGCAAAGCGAATGGTGGGGCATTCTGCCCAGGTATCCTCACAGGTGAATACGCCGTTACCGGAAACCACCCAGAACTGGTCGCTGTTGCGGGGGTCGATGGCAATAGAACCGGACCAGTGGATCGCCTTGTCCCGGATCCAGCTGTGACCGCCGTCCTCCAGATAGTTCGCTTCCAGCGGACCGCCCCAGGAGGTGGAGTTGCCGGGAGTCATTTCTGTCCATGTTTCGCCGCCGTCTTCCGACTTGAAGAAGCGGTCACCCCATGCAATGGCATCTCTGTCCCAGGCATCAGCAGTCCAAGACTGGGAGTACCACTGTGCACAAGTAGTTGCCACCAGCTTGTTGGAGTCGTGCCGGTCGCTAAAGACACCGCCGTAGCCGACGTTCAGCTTTTTGGCAGTGCCGTTGGAAGTTGCAGTCGGTGTAATATCTTTCAGTTCGTCGGTCTTGGGGTTATACTTATAAGCATAACCAGTGCCGCTGTCGAACATCAGACCGTTGATGTAGGTAATCAGCAGGTTGCCGTCCGGATCCAGATTGATACGGGAAGGCATCTGCTCGGTAGGCAGTTCCTCGCTCAGGGGCTTGAAATCGTCGCTGCCGACTTCTGCCACGTGGAGATTTGCCTTACCCTTAATAGAAGTACCCACAAAGACCTTGCCGTCTGTGATCGTGATCGTGGAAACGCCGTTTGCTCCGCCGTCATACTTTTCCGCAGTCGTCTTGACCTTGTGTTCTGTCCATGTCGGCCAGTTGATCTCATATTCGAACAAGTCCAGCTTGCCGTAGCCGTCAACTGCTTTCCATGTGTCACCGCCGTCTTCACTCATGATCAGACCGGAGGTGCCGGCAGTGGCATCGCCGCCGCAGTAGATGATGTCCGGATTGTCCGGATCCACTGCGATGGCTTCACCGCACTGTCTGCCGTAGCCGTTGCCGTGTACCTGAATCAGATCGGTAACGTCGATTTCTTCAAAGGTTTCACCGGCATCGCGGGAACGGAAAATGGCTGTCCGTGCATCACTGAAATATGCACAGCCGCACAGCAGGTACAGGGTGTCATCATCGTTAGGGTCGATGCACATGGCATCAACACTCAAAAAGCCTCTGTCTGCTTCGGTCAGAAAGTCCAGCAGCTGAACCCATTTTTTCTGTTCGTAGTCATAGCGGTATGCACCGCCTACGTCGGTACGGGCATACATCTGATCGTCACCGGTGATGATACCGGAAACAAAGCCGCCGCCGGCAATGTTCAGCGTATCCCAATCCATAGAGGATTCGATCGAGTCCGCAGCAGATGCCGTCAGCGGCTGGCTGATGCCGGCAGTGCCGATTCCCGTGCACAGCAATGCGGCTGCGGTGAGCACGGAAATGATTTTTTTCTGTTTGGTCATGGAGTTTCCCCTTTCAAAAATTCCCGAACCGTTCGTGCAGTTCGGCTCGCACGGTTCCTTTGTTGCAGACAGTCTGGCACGCCTTCTGTCCACGTTCCTATTTATTATAGCATGCTTTGTGCAGGTTTTCAAGAATGAAATCACATGTACCGTAAAATTTGTGCAGGTTGGCAGTTTGCAAGAGCAATTTTCTGACAAAATGCACAAATTGTTGAAAATATACAATTTAGAGATACGATATTTGTGGAATTTGTCAAATGACAGGAGCGGGAAAGTGTGGTATAATACAAGAGATGTAACCACTTTGTAAGATTTGAACCGGCTTTTGTTGCAATTATTACAATTTGGAGAAAAAGCAGGAAAACCGGAGAAAAGAAATGAGAAAGAGAAAGGGAAGTCGTTATGGCAAGGCGAACCAAAGACAACGTCTGGGACAAGTTTTCCAGAATCGGTGTCATTTTAGTGTTATTATACGTGATGTTTATCATTCTGGGATTTGCAGTCCGGCTGCTGTTCTTCTCCGATGAACGGGGCACCAGCATCATTCCGGAGGGCAATGGTGTTGTGGCTTCTGCGGAGGGTACCTCTGCACAGAGCACTGCCGCATCGGAAACTGCCACCACCAATGAGAACATTCTGGATCTGTCTGTGGACAAGACTTATCTGGCAGTGCTGGAGGGCGGTACCGCCGGCATTGCGGTGAATATGTCCACTACCGGTGCGGCAAGTGCCAGCGATCTCCTTTGGAGCAGCAGCGACGAAACGGTTGCAACTGTAGACAACGCAGGCACTGTGACCGGTGTCAAGGCGGGCAAGTGTGACATCACCGTTTCTGTGAAAGGAAACGATGCCATTGCCCAGACCGTTCCGGTGACAGTCCGGCATCTGGAACAGAAAGACGGCTGCACTTACGTAGACGGGATCCTGATCGTAAACAAGAGCTACGGCTTGCCGGAAAGCTATGATCCGGGACTGGATTCCACCACAAAGGCTGCCTTTGAACAGATGAAAGCCGATGCTGCCAAGGAGGATCTGAACCTGTATATCGGTTCGGACTTCCGCGATTATGCATATCAGGTGAAGATCTACAACAACTATAACGATCTGTACGGCTGGGAAATGGCAGATACCTTTTCGGCACGCCCGGGATATTCCGAGCACCAGACCGGACTGACCATTGACTGCAACACCATTGATGATGCCTTTGGGGAAACCGCAGAAGCCACATGGCTGGCAGAGCATTGTGCAGACTATGGCTTCATTATCCGTTTTCCGGACGGCAAGGAAAACATCACCGGCTATCAGTACGAACCGTGGCATATCCGCTATGTGGGCGTGGATACCGCAAAGGAGATCATGTCGCAGGGTTTGACGCTGGAAGAATATCTGGGCGTGCAGTCGGAATATGCAGGACCTTGGGAAGGGTAAGCTTCGTTTGAACAAATATGTGTGAAAAATCTCCGTGTCCTTGAGGTGCGGAGATTTTTTGATATAGTATAGTATGGAGGTCAGATGCAATGTACCATTACAGTATCTGCACGATTGCAGACGAAGTGATCTTTCAGAAACAGTGCAGGGCACTGGAAACGCATCTCCCGCATCTGGTCAAGGACGAACTGCTGGAAGATGTGGACGGCTCGCTGATGCAGCGGTATTGCCCTTATATTGCCTCGGAAGTGGAACTGGAACCGTATTTCAGGGACAAGAGCAGGGAGAAAACGTCACTTGCAGAATGACTTTTGCCCCGCACCATAAAAAAATCCGAAAATCCAAAAAAAATTTCAAAAAACTATTCCAAAATACAGAAAAGTGTGCTATAATAGTAGCAGAGCCGTCCAACCGCACAGCGATTTGCGGCAAAACTATCAAAAAAGAGGTTTTTGACATGGAAATCAAAAAACAACTGACGACTTGTCCGAAAGAAAAACCCAAGGACGAGAGCAAGCTTGGATTCGGTCATATCTTCACCGACCACATGCTGGTAATGCCCTATGATGAAGGACAGGGCTGGCACGATCCGGTGATCATGCCCTATGGTGATATTACCCTCAGCCCGTCTGCAATGTGCCTGCACTATGGTCAGACCGTGTTCGAAGGTCTGAAGGCATATCGCCGTGCCGACGGCGGCGTACAGCTGTTCCGTCCGGACGAAAACTTCAAGCGTCTGAACCGTTCCAACGAGCGTCTGGTCATTCCGGAACTGCCGGAGGAACTGGGACTGCAGTGTCTGAAAGAACTCATCTCTGTGGAAAAGGACTGGGTTCCGCACACAGAAGGTGCTTCCCTGTACATTCGTCCGTTTATTTTTGCAGTAGATCCGTTCCTCGGCGTACATCCGGGTGAACACTACCTGTTCATGATCATTCTTTCTCCGTCCGGTCCGTACTATGCTTCCGGTCTGGATCCGGTCAATATCTACGTAGAAAACAAGTATGTTCGTACTGTCCGCGGCGGTATGGGTTATGCCAAGACCGGCGGTAACTATGCGGCTTCTCTGCACAGTCAGGCTGATGCCTATGAGCAGGGCTATTCGCAGGTTCTGTGGCTGGACGGCGTAGAACAGAAGTACATCGAAGAAGTTGGTGCCATGAACATCGCTTTCGTCATTGACGGCGAAGTGGTAACACCGTCTTTGGAAACCGGCTCCATTCTGTCCGGTATCACCAGAAAGTCTGCTCTGGAACTGTGTCGATCCAAGGGCATTCCGGTTTCGGAACGCCGCATCACCATTCAGGAAATTGCCGATGCATATGACGCAGGCAAGCTGTCCGAAGTATTCGGTACCGGTACTGCTGCGGTCATCTCTCCGGTAGGTCACCTGAAGTGGGGCGACAAGGTCATGACGATCAACAACAACAAGATCGGACCGGTTTCCCAGATGATCTATGATACCCTGACTGGCATTCAGTGGGGCAAGATTCCGGACGAATTCGGCTGGATCGTACCGATCGACTAAGCATGCTGCGAAAGATTCTTTCCCCCGAAACCTGTGCAGCCTGCCGGCTCTGCTGCGGATTCGACTGTACAGACACGTGGGAATTTCCGGTACTGCCGCAGGAAACGGTGGAAGCCATGCACCGTATGGGTGCTTCGCCGAAGCTGGTTCCGGCGGGAGAGGAGCAGACATTTGCGGCACCGCCGCTGCGGGGCGAGGAATTGTTCTTCTGTCCCATGCTCTGCGAAACCGGCTGTACCATGGGGTCGGAAAAGCCCTTTGACTGCAAGATCTGGCCGTTCCGCATGATGCGGGATTTGGCTGGCAATGTGCGTGTCGCTGTGGCGGGATATTGTCCCGGCATGGAACGCTATACCGATGAGCAGCTGGAAACATTTCTGGCGGAAGAAGGCCTGGGCAAGCTGCTGCTGGCATATGCCGCAGAGCACCCTGCACATGTGAAGCCCTATTCCAAAGAATATCGTTTTCTGAACGTAAAGTAAGAACCCGTCTTCTAAGGCAATACCGCACAAAGAGCGTCTGGCGACTTTGCACGCCATCTGCTTGC
>ERZ773200.3399-NODE-3399-length-10424-cov-56.656572_pt1 | contig 10424 bp, 7 predicted proteins | sample MGYA00581008_ERZ773200 | MGnify/ENA primary metagenome ERZ773200 (study PRJEB29015, sample SAMEA2737770) | human gut metagenome | biome: human gut; feature: human-associated habitat; material: faeces | place: China | collected 2012 ... | reverse complement strand
CCTTGCTGGTCACACCGCAGACAATTTCCAGGTTTACATTTTTTATTACCATGTTATTCTCCTCATTGTTATCTTCATTCACTTGCTATGATTTCTAAAACATTCTTTTCATTTGCCGGCAGAAAATCTTATTTTTGTTTTTTCACAAACGCCACTTCCAGTACATCCTGCATTTTTTCCACAAATACAAGTTCAAGTCCTTTTTTGATCTCTGCAGAAATTTCCTCTACGTCCTTCTCATTTTTCTTCGGAATGCAGATCGTTTTGATCCCGGCATTTTTTGCAGCAAGGATTTTTTCTTTTAATCCACCGATCGGGAGCACTCTTCCACGCAGTGTGATCTCACCTGTCATCGCAACATCCGCACGTACCGGAGTCTGTGTGATCGCAGAAAGCATTGCCGTCGCCATCGTGATACCTGCGGACGGTCCGTCTTTTGGCACTGCCCCCTCCGGGATATGGATATGAATGTCATTTTCCTGAAAAAACTTCTTTGGAATATGATATTCTTCCCCTACCGAACGGATATAACTTAAGCCTGCCTGTGCGGACTCTTTCATCACATCTCCGAGTTGTCCGGTAAGCTGTACTTCGCCTTTGCCCGGCATCACGTTGACCTCGATCTCCAACGTATCACCGCCGACGCTCGTCCATGCCAGACCGCGCACGATTCCGACCTCATCGTTCTCGTTTTTCTGATCAAACGTATATCTCTCTTTTCCAAGATATTTTTCTACATTCTGACCTGTAACTTTTACGCATTTGACTTCGGATTCGTATACTTCCCTTGCAGATTTTCTTGCAATTTCAGACAGCCTGCGCTCTAAATTACGCACACCTGCTTCCCTTGTATAACCGGAAATGATCTTTTGCAGCGCACGGTCACTGATCTTTAACTGTTCCGGCTTTAAACCGTTTTTCTCTTTTACCTTCGGCAGCAAATGCTCTTTTGCAATATGGAACTTCTCATTTTCCGTATAACTGCTCACCTCGATCAGTTCCATACGGTCGAGCAGCGGACGCGGGATATCCTGTACAGAGTTCGCTGTTGCGATAAAAAGCACCTCAGACAGATCGATTGGAACCTCGATATAGTGGTCGCGGAACTTACAGTTCTGCTCTGCGTCGAGCACCTCAAGCATGGCAGATGCAGTGTCGCCCTTATAATCGCTGCTCATTTTATCGATCTCATCAAGCAGCATCAGTGGGTTTTTCACGCCGGCACTGCGCAGACCATTGACAATACGTCCCGGCATCGCACCGACATAAGTTTTCCGGTGTCCACGGATCTCTGCCTCGTCACGGACGCCGCCTAAACTGATTCGAACATACTTTTTATCAAGTGCACGCGCCACGGAACGGGCAATGCTCGTCTTTCCGGTACCAGGCGGTCCGACTAAACATACGATCGGGCTCTCGCCCTTTTTCGTCAGATTGCGCACAGCAAGGAACTCTAACATACGCTCTTTTACTTTTTCCAATCCGTAATGATCTTCATTTAAAATGCGCTCTGCATTTTTCAGATCCTTGTTATCTTTGGATGCCTTATTCCACGGCAGTTCTAACATGGTCTCGATATAACCGCGGCTGACTGCACTCTCCGAAGAACTTCCACTGATATTTTTAAAGCGTAAGATCTCTTTTTTGATCTTTTCTTTGACTTCTTTGTCTGCCTTTAACTTTTTCAACTGTTCTAAATAGGCATCCGCATCTGACTCCGTATTATCCTCGCCGAGTTCTTCCCGGATCAGCTTCATCTGTTCACGCAGGATATATTCCTTCTGGTTCTTATCCACACGTTTCTTTACTTTTGCCTGGAATTCATTTTTGATCGCAGTGATCTCAATTTCTTTTAAAAGAAGCGCCATCAAAACTTCATAGCGCTCCGTCAGTGAAACTGCCTCTAATATTTCCTGCTTCTGTTCATAATAAAAAGGAAGATTGTTGGCGATCAGATCCATGATCTTCGGCAGATTCTTTTCTTCCCTGACCTGTCTGCGCAGTTCACCTCCGACACGCGGGTTGACAGTTACATATTTTTCAAATGTGTCCTGTACACTGCGCACCATAGCCGTTTTTGCCTCGTCCGACAATCCCTCATCAATTTCTTCACACCGCGTGAGTTCCACCTCTAAAAAGTCCGTTTGGGAAACAAAAGCGGACAATTGTGCCCGCTCTGTTCCTTCGACTAAAACTCTGACGATGTTGTTTTGTAATTTTATAACCTGCCTGACCTCTGCAATAATACCGATCTGATACAGATCTTCGATGCCAGGCTCTTCCTGTTCCACATCACGCTGTGCAACAAGGAAGATCTTCTGTTCATCCATCATACTCTGTTCTACTGCATGGATCGACTTATCACGGCTCACATCAAAATGGGCGATCATCCCCGGAAGGATGACCATTCCGCGAAGTGCCACCGCAGGCATTTTCATCGCTTTATTATCCAACCTGTTTTTCCTCTATCTTTTCAAGTTCACGTTCTTCGATCGCAAGCTGTTCATCCACCATCTCTTTTGTGATCTGGCACTGTGTAATGGATTCATCCGATGGAATGTGGTACATCAGATCTAATGTAACAGCCTCCATGATCGCACGAAGTCCACGCGCTCCTGTCTTGCGCTCTAACGCTTTATCTGCAATCGCCTCAAGTGCTTCTTTGTCAAAGTCAAGCGCTACACCGTCTAACTCAAACAGCTTCTGATACTGTTTGGTCAGCGCATTTTTCGGCTCCTGTAAAATGCGGATCAATGCGTCCCTGTCAAGCATATCCAAAGATACCGTTACCGGCACACGTCCGATAAACTCAGGGATCAACCCGAACTTTACAAAATCCTGTGGAAGTGCATGTTTTAACACATCACCGATATTGTAATCTCTCTTGTCACGGATATCTGCATTAAATCCGATCGTCTTCTGATCCATTCTGGTCTCAATGATCTTCTCAAGTCCGTCAAACGCACCGCCGCAGATAAATAAGATGTTGGTCGTGTCAATCTGGATCAGCTCCTGCTGCGGATGCTTTCTTCCCCCCTGTGGCGGAACAGATGCAACGGTTCCCTCTAAGATTTTTAATAATGCCTGCTGTACACCCTCACCGGATACATCTCTGGTGATGGATACATTTTCAGATTTTTTGGAGATCTTGTCGATCTCGTCGATATAGATAATTCCGCGCTGTGCACGTTCAATGTTATAATCAGCCGCCTGGATGATCTTTAAAAGGATATTTTCAACATCCTCTCCAACATATCCTGCCTCCGTCAGTGTGGTCGCATCTGCGATTGCAAATGGAACGTTTAAGACTCTCGCTAATGTCTGTGCCAACAGTGTTTTTCCGGAACCGGTCGGTCCTAACATCAGAATGTTGCTCTTCTGAAGCTCTACACCGAGGTCATCTCCGGCCATGATTCTTTTATAATGGTTATAGACAGCCACAGACAGCACTTTTTTTGCCTGATCCTGTCCAATGACATAATCATCCAAAAATGCCTTTAACTCTTCCGGCTTTAACAGATTAATCTGCTCTTCCGGCTCTGCCACTTCACCTGCTGCCTCATCATTTTCTAATTCTTCATCGATAATTTCAGCACAGATATCCACGCACTCGTCACAGATATATGCACCGTTTGGTCCTGCAATCAGCTTGCGAACCTGATCCTGCGTCTTCCCGCAAAAGGAACAACGGAATTTATCGTCATTTCTTCCTGCCATAATTGCTGTTTCTCCGTATTCTATCGATTTGTGATGACATCATCAATCAGACCATATGCCTTTGCTTCTTCCGCAGACATATAATAATCACGCTCTGTATCTGCTGCGATCACATCATATGGTTTTCCGGTATTTGCAGCAAGGATCTCATTCAAACGTTTTTTCGTCTTTAAGATATTCTCTGCTGCAATCTGGATCTCTGTCGCCTGACCTTTTGCTCCGCCGGACGGCTGATGGATCATGATCTCTGCGTTCGGAAGCGCAAGTCTCTTTCCTTTGGTACCGCCGGAAAGTAAAAATGCTCCCATACTTGCTGCAAGTCCGATACAGATCGTGGATACATCACATTTGATGTACTGCATTGTATCATAAATTGCAAGTCCTGCTGTTACCATTCCACCCGGGGAATTGATATATAACTGGATATCTTTTCCAGGATCTTCTGACTCTAAGAAAAGTAACTGTGCTACGGTAAGACTTGCTGTTGTCTCATTCACTTCTTCTCCGAGGAAAATGATTCTGTCTTTTAATAAACGGGAGTAAATATCATAATTACGCTCTCCCCTGCTGGTCTGCTCAATGACGTAAGGTACTAAACTCATTTTGTTTTCCTCCAATCCATTTTGTTTATAAAAATTTAATTATTGCTTATATGCTTAAACAGACCGGCCCGAATGAGCCAGTCTGTTGTATGTTGTCCGCTTTCGACGAAGCCTCTCTTATTCTTCTGCGTTTTCTTCTGCGTTTTCTTCAGCTTCCGCTTCTTTTTCTTTCTTAGTCTTAGCTTTTGCTCTTTCTTTTACGTTCTCCATAACAAGATCAACTGCTTTTGTTACGGAAATATCTCTCTTCATGGATTCTTTCTCAGCGTCGCCCATGTATTCTTTGAGCTTGTCTGCTTCCATGCCATAAGCTTTTGCCATTTTCTCGATCTCAGCGTCGATCTCTTCCTCGCTTACTTCGATGTTCTCGTCTTTTGCGATCTGCTCTAATACAAGACTGCTCTTAATACGTGTCTCAGCTTCCGGACGAACCTGCTCTTCTAATTTGTCTAATGTAAGACCGGAGAACTGCATATACTGCTCCATGGAAAGTCCGCTCTGAGCAAGTCTCTGAGCAAATTCATTTACCATGTTCTCGCACTGGGTTTTGATCATTGCTTCCGGAATCTCCATTGTAGATTTGTCAATGATCTTCTGGATTGCCTCATCCTCTTTTGTGCGTTTTGCTTCGTCCTCTTTCTGAACCTCTAAGTGTTTCTTTAAGTCCTCTTTGTACTCTTCTAAAGTATTGAACTCAGATACATCCTGTGCGAACTCATCGTTTAACTCCGGAAGTTCTTTTGCTTTTACTTCGTGGATCTTAACTTTGAATAATGCAGGTTTTCCTGCTAAATCTGCTGCCTGATATTTCTCCGGGAATGTAACGTTTACGTCTACTTCATCTCCGGCATTCTTTCCTACTAACTGATCTTCGAATGTATCGATGAAAGAGTGGGAACCGATCTCAAGCGGATGATTCTCTCCTTTGCCGCCCTCAAATGCAACACCATCAACGAATCCTTCGAAATCGATCACTGCTGTATCTCCCTCAGCGATCGGTCTGTCTGTTACAGTAACAGTTCTGGAGTTCTTCTGTCTCTCTTTTTCAAGCTCTGCTGCAACTTCCTCATCAGATACTGTTGTATCGATCTTTGTTACCTGTACGCCTTTGTATTTGCCAAGTTTTACTTCCGGTCTTACAGCAACTTCTGCTGTGAAGATGAAAGGTTTGCCAGCTTCGATCTGTACCACTTCGATAGTCGGTCTTGAAACGACGTCCACACCGCTCTCTTCTACTGCCTGTGCGTAGTTCTCCTGGATCAGGGTATTTGCAGCATCCTCATAGAATACGCCTGCTCCGTACATTTTCTCGATCATCTTTCTCGGCACTTTACCTTTACGGAAACCTGGAACGCTGATCTTTCCTTTCTCTTTCATATATGCAGCCTGGATTGCATCCTCTACCTTCTCAGCTGCAACTTCGATCGTAAGTTTTGCCATGTTCTTTTCTAAATTTTCCACCTGTACACTCATTATTACTCATTTCCTCCTTCAAACTTTATATGAATACTTGATGTACTTTTTTCCGTTCATTTCATTCTATGTTCCTGTCGAGCACCCCCGTTTTTCAAGGGTTTCGCCTGTCTTTCGGAAAAAAGGGCGTACTACGACTATCACAGTCATTTTAGGATTATAACATATTGTGTGGGAAAATACCAGTTATTTTTTCAAAAAACCGCCGACTTCCGTCTTCTGCGGCAACCTTTCCAAGTTCTGCCGGATCGAGGTCATAATAGTACTTTCCGGTTGTAAGATCCACCGACAGGCAGTCAAGTGGAAATCCCTCCCTGCGGATTCCATCCGGGTGCGGGACCGACGTGATCAGAAATGGTTCGCTCGAGAACGTTTCATCCATCGACTCATAAATATGTTCCTCATCCATGATAAGACAGATGGCATTGCGGTAGTATGCATGCAGACCACCATACTCTGCAGCAAGTCCGCTGTAATATGCAAGCATTTCCGCGTCTGACAGATTTTTTCCATTCACCCTCCTGACATGAACGCCCGGCTGTTTATCTTCCGGGACATTTTCAAAATACAGACCTGTGTCACAGGAAAACACCGGAATCTGAAAAGCCTCGTAATAACACTTTGCCTTCTTCCTTGCATTTTCCAGCGGCGAATCGCCATCCTCGTCTGCCTGTGGTACTGCCACATCAATATCCGATAACCCAACGATCTCTATCTGCAGCTGTTCTAAATTTTTCCGCATCAGACTTAATTTTGCAGGATTTCCAGTGCCGTAAAGCAGACGTTTCCCGATGCCCTGTTTTTTCCGCTCAAACAGTGTCGGTGTGATCGCCGGATAAGTCAGTTTTTCCGGCAGTTCGTCAAAGGTGCGTACCTCTGCCATCTCACTTTCCGGCATGGCTGACAGCTTTTTTACCTTTGCAAGAAAGACACGTCCATTTCCTTCTTCTTTGGTCTGCACCTCTCCCGCCCAATAGTCGCACAACGGCTCTATCTTAAAATCCACTGCCCCGGACTCCTCGTAAAGTTCACGCTTTGCCGCCATAAGCGGTGTCTCTCCCGGTTCAATCTTTCCGCCCTGTGTCTCCCATGTGGTGCGTTTTTTGTGTCTGCTCAACAAAATTTTGCCCTGATATTCAGATAAAACTACTACATATTTATAAGCAGGCAGGGTGCCGACCGGGTAAGTTTTTGTTATCATGTTTCTCTCCTTTGTTACCGGCCTGTCACTCTGCTTTCTGTTCTTTCCCGGCAATGATAAGTTTTTTATCGACCAGCGTATCGCCTTCGTATACCAGCTTCAGCGAAAAATATTCCTCACACTCATCCAAAAGCCGCAGGAATATTTTGTCACCTTCCCACAGTTTCAGGTCTTTGATCTCCTTTTTCGGAACCCAGACAAGTTCTCCCTCGTCGCAGTCGGTTATCTCCCCGGTAAACTGGTCTGCCGTAAATAAGTGCATATATTCGGTGCCCCACTCGTTAGAAATAAAGGTAACGACGCCCCGCGCGCGGTAGGATGTCAGGGTGAGACCTGTCTCTTCCTTTACCTCACGCATCATACATTCCTCCGGCATTTCCTCCGCCTCAAACTTGCCGCCGACGCCGATCCACTTGTCATGGTTCAGGTCGTTTTCCTTTTTTACCCGGTGCAGCATCAGGTAACAGTCATCTTTTTCGATATAACAAAGTGTGGTTAAAAACATCGCATCCTCCTGTAGAAATTTTCTGTTTCGTTTTTGCTGCCGTTCACACGTACTGTGTGAGCAGCAAATATTTTTTTACTCCTGCAGACCTGCAAACTGCGCCATATAAAGTTTATAATAAGCGCCCTTTTTCTCCATCAGCTCTGCCGGACTTCCTTGTTCTAAAATACCGCCCTTGTTGATCACAAAAATGCGGTCCGCATTCTGAATCGTGGAGAGTCTGTGTGCGATCACAAAACTGGTTCTGCCGGAAAGCAATGCCTCGATTCCCTGCTGCACTAAAAGTTCTGTATGTGTATCAATGCTGGATGTTGCCTCATCTAAAATGAGGATTTTCGGCATGGAAATCATCGTTCTCGCAAATGCGATGAGCTGTCTTTGTCCGATGGATAGTCCTGCTCCATGTTCTTTTAATTCCGTGTCATAACCTTTTTCCATTTTCATAATGAAATCATGCGCATTGACTGCCTTTGCAGCCGCGATCATTTCTTCATCTGTCGCATCTAATTTCCCATATAAAATGTTGTCACGGACTGTTCCATGAAAGATAAAATTATCCTGCGTCATAACACCCATCTGACGCCTTAAGCTCTCAATGGAAACCTTTGTCAAGTCGTAACCATCCACTAAAATTTTGCCGTCTTCAATGTCATAAAAACGGCTGATCAGATTAACGATCGTTGTTTTTCCTGCTCCGGTCGGTCCTACCAGTGCGATCGTCTCACCCGGTTTTACAGAAAAACTGACATCAGAAAGTACCTTTGTCTCCGCCGGTGTTCCCTTATCATAAGTAAAACTTACATGTGAAAATTCAACACTTCCCTCTATATCCGGCAGCTCTGTCACATCCTTTGCGTCCACAATGTCAGCGTCGGTATCTAAGATATCAAAAATACGCTCTGCCGCCGTAAGATTTGTGACAAGATTGTTATAAAAATTGCTCAAGTTCATGATCGGGTTCCAGAACATATTGATATAAGTTCCGAATGCAACCAGAAGTCCGACCGATACTTTTTCAAATCCCAGAAAACGGATGCCGACCAGATAAAGCATCATCGCACCAAATCCCCAGCAGAAATCAATGACCGGGCCAAACATGTCAGCATAAGTTACCGCATCCACAAATGATCTCTGATGTTCGTCCGTCAGTCCTTCAAAAATCTCCTGTGTTTCATCCTCTGCTGCGAAACTCTGCACTACATTCATTCCGGCGATATCTTCATGGACGTAGGCATTTAAGTTGGATGCCTTTTTCCGGAAAATCTGCCAGCGTTTGTGGGATGCCGTCTGTACAAACCAGATTCCCGCGATCATCAGCGGGATCGTGGACAGAGACGCAAGCGCAAGCCGCCAGTCTTTTACCAGCATGATCACAACGACTCCGACTACCGTCACAAATTCCGGCACCAGTGTTGTGACCACATTGACCAGCACATCTTTTAAGGAATTGACATCCCCGATGATACGCGCAAGGATTTTTCCGGTCGGTCTGCTGTCAAAAAATGAAAACGACAGCGTCTGGATGTGCTCATAGAGATCCTGGCGGATCTGAAGCAAAATTTTGTTGGAGATCACCGCCATTGCATACATTCTGAGTTTTACCATCACAATAAAGATCAGGTTTAACACGAGTGCAAAAATTCCAAGCCCAATCAGCCCATGCAGATCGGACTGTGCAATATAGTGATCGATTGCTTCCTCGATCAAAAGCGGGTTTACCAGTGAGATCGCCACCGTAATTCCCATACATACTAACACGGCAATAATCGTGCCTTTATACGCAAGCAGATAGGAAAACAGCCGCCGCATGATTTTTTTCTTGTCGGTATTTTCCATAAATTCGTCTTCACGATACGAATTGACTGCCATTACATCGCCTCCCCTCCTAAGAATGTGCCATACTGCGCCATGTAAGTTTCATAATAAAGTCCGCGCTTTGCAAGCAGTTCCTGATGCGTTCCGCGCTCCGCAATCTCTCCGTCTTTCAGATAGATGATCTCATCTGCATGACAGACCGCAGAAATACGGTGCGCAATGATCATTTTCGTTGTATCTTTTAATTCATTTAATGTTTTCTGGATCTCATGCTCCGTCTCCATATCCAGCGCGGACGTGGAATCGTCTAAAATCAGGATTGGCGCATGTTTTGCGATCGCACGCGCAATACTGATACGCTGCTTTTGTCCGCCGGAAAGCCCGACACCGCGCTCACCGATGACCGTTGCATACTGTTCATCCATTTTTTCAATGAAATCTTTTGCCTGTGCACAGTCTGCCGCTCTGCGGATCTCATCGAACGGCATTACCTTTCGCTGCCCCATCTTGATATTTTCCTCGATCGTGTCGGAAAACAGAAATACATCCTGCAATACAACAGAAATACTGCTGCGAAGCTGTTTTAAAGAAAGTTTCCGCACATCCGTGCCATCCACTTTTACAGCGCCGTCCGACACATCATAAAAACGCTGCAGCAGATTGACGATTGAGGATTTTCCTGAACCGGTCGCACCCATGATTCCGATGGTTTTTCCTGCCGGAACCGTAAAGTTAATATCAGAAAGGATATTTTTTCCCTCAATGGAAAATGAAACATGTTCGAAAGAAATGTCCCCTTTCACCTGTTCTAACACGACAGGCTGTTCCTCATCTTTGATCATCGCCGTCTCCCCGTAAATCTTCTTGATCTTCTTATAAGAAGCAACGGCAGAGGACAAATCATTCGTCAGCCAGCCGAGCATCTCCATCGGCCAGGTGCAGTTTCTGCTGTATTCGACAAATGCGACCAGCGCGCCGAGCGTCATATTTCCATGCATCACGGAAACACCGCCCAAAATCGTCATGGCTACCGGAAGTGCTTTTCCTACAAACTGAAAATACGGATAGTATTTCACTAATACTTTAGACTGACTGATATTCAAGTCATAAT
>ERZ773200.3398-NODE-3398-length-10426-cov-2.671102_pt1 | contig 10426 bp, 10 predicted proteins | sample MGYA00581008_ERZ773200 | MGnify/ENA primary metagenome ERZ773200 (study PRJEB29015, sample SAMEA2737770) | human gut metagenome | biome: human gut; feature: human-associated habitat; material: faeces | place: China | collected 2012 ... | reverse complement strand
CTACGGAGTTCGTTTACACCGTATTTTTCCATTGCATTATCTCCTTTTCTACTGCAAATCATTCAATTATTAATTATATGGTATGCATAAATGGATGTCAATACTGACGGTCAGACGATTCTTTGTGCTTTGCTTTTATCTTTGGCGATCTGTGCTTTCAGATCATCTAATGTTGCAAATTTCATCTCCGGTCTTATAAATTCATAAAACTCCACCTGAATTTCTTTTCCATAGATATCTTTTTCAAAATCCAGAATGCAGGTTTCAATTCCTGTAGCAAATGAGCCAACAGTCGGTTTATTTCCCACATTTGTAACACCTGCATATACCTTTTTGCCACAATGCACTTTCGTTGCATATACTCCAAACGGCGGAAGTTTTTTTCCTTTTGGTGCAAGCAGATTTGCTGTCGGAAAACCGATCGTTCTCCCAAGTGCTTCTCCATGGCACACTGTACCCTGTACAAAGAAAGGACGTTCTAACAGTTCATTGACTTTTCTCATATTTCCCTGATCCATTAAAGCGCGTACTCTGGTACTGCTGATCACCTGACCATCATCATATAGTTTTGGAACTGTGACCAGCTCGTATCCATACTTTTTTTGGAAACGTTCTAATGTATGAATATCGCCGCCACGGTCTTTTCCAAAATGAAAATCCTTTCCGACGCAGATATGCTTTGCGTCCATTTTTTTGACCAGGATTTCTTCTACAAACTCTTCCGGCGACATGTGTTTTGTTGTTTCATTAAAAGGAAATACGACTTCTCTTTGAATGCCAATCTCTTCTAATACACGATTCTTTTCTTCCTGTGTATACAGTTTAGGGATTTCTGTATTCATTGCAAAAGTAAAAACCGTTGGAATATACGATTTATTTTTCTGGATCTCCTGTAACAAAAAACGATGTCCTCTGTGTACACCATCAAATTTTCCTAAGGATACACTGCTGTTTTGCAATTGAAAATCTAATCCATTGATAATTTCCATTCTATCTGTTCCCTCCATGTCCTTTTACAAGACATCTTTAAAACATTTTCACAACATGATATTCTCTGCCTTTTTTCTGATAAATGGCACGAAACTGTCCATTTTCATCATAAATACGATATCGTTCCTGTACTTCTTTACGGGTAGCTTCTACTGTCTTTTGAAGTTCTTCGTTATCTTTTATAAAAGGTTTTAACTGTTTGTCATATAATTGATTGCCATTTGCAAGATAATGTGCCATACCGCTTTCTATCTGCATGGCAGGATATTGTAAAAACATCCGGTCGATCGGAATCATTTTTTTTGCAAGCTGATTCGAATCTTCTTTTGCAAGATGTTCAATCTCATCTAAGGTTATTGCATCTTCAATACAAAAGCGTTCCACGCGTGTGCGTATCAGGTTTTCCATCGCCGCACCTGTTCCTAACTTCATGCCGATATCATGGCACAGAGTGCGGATATATGTGCCTTTTGAGCAGGTTACTTCCATCGAAAAAATCTGTTCTTCTAAATTCACCTGTAAAATCTTTATCTTAGAAATCGTTACAGGTCTTGCTTTGCGCTCTACTTCTTTGCCTTCTCTTGCAAGCTCATATAGCTTTTTACCATTTACTTTTAATGCAGAATACATCGGTGGTGTCTGCATGATCTCACCTTCAAAAGAAGCAACAGCCTGATAAATCTCTTCAACTGTAATATTTTTAACGGTACGTTCCTCAAGAATCTTACCGGTTGTATCCTGTGTATCCGTAATCACACCCAGACGGCATACTGCCTGATAAGTTTTATCTTTATTGGTCAGAAGCTCGCATATTTTTGTTGCTTTCCCACAGCATACAGGCAGGACACCGGTTGCTGCCGGATCAAGTGTTCCGGTATGTCCGATCTTTTTTTGCCCTAATATACCGCGAAGCTTAGCAACCACATCATGCGAAGTATAGCCTGCTTCTTTATATACGTTTAAAATACCATCCATTGCATTGGTTCCTTCCTTTTATTTCATCTGAAACGCAAGCTGTTCTGTTAAATTATTGATCACATCATGAATAGATCCAAGCATTGTACAGCCTGCTGCTTTAACATGGCCTCCGCCATTAAAATAAGATGCTACTTTTCCTACATCGACATAATCATTCGAGCGCATACTGACTTTGTAGCATTGTTCATCGGTTTCATGTAGCAGGATCGCTACTTCGATTCCTTTTGTAATACGAAGCTGATCTACGATTCCCTCGATATCCTCTGTCTTTGCACCATAAAATTCCATCATTCTTCTTGTGATCGTCGCAACGATACACTTTCCATCAAAAACACGCATACTCGCAAGCAGGGTACGCCCAAGAAGCTGTGCCTGCGTATAGGTTCTTTCATAAAAACATTTGTCAATGTAATCCCAGAATGGAATTCCTTTCTCCATCAAAGTACCGGCAATCTCCATTGTCTTTTTTGATGTATTGGAATAACGGAACACACCGGAATCAAAAATAATTCCTATGTATAAAGCCTCCGCAATCGCAAAGTCTATATCTTCATCTGCCATCAGACCATACAATACTTCGCACGCAGAGCTTGCATCCGGCTCAATAAAGTTCTGTCCGGCATAACTTCTGTTACTGATATGATGATCGACACACATTGTCATTTTCGCACGAAAGAAATTCTTTTGTGCTTCTCCTAAACGATCCGGCGAACTTGTATCCAATGCCAGAAAAAGATCATATTGTTTGTCTGTTATGGTATGCGAAATAATCGCATTATCTTTGTCCATAAAAGCAAATGTTTCAGGTGTATTTTCAAGATAAACTTCTATATTCTTTTCCGGGTAAATGTTATGCAGATAGTGATATGCCGCTATACATGCACCCACACAGTCACCATCCGGTCGGATATGTCCTGCGATCAGAATATCATTTGCCTCTTCGGATAAAATTCTTAATTCATTCATATCTAAGCACTCCTCCTATTGATACAAAGGACGGAAGATCTTTTGATCCTATATCCTTTCTTTCCTCAAAAACAGCGTAATGAAACCTTTTCATTACGCCGTTGCAATTTCATCAGAGGCAAGGTATCAAAAGCCCCTTTTCATACCCTAATCCTCTTTTTCTTTCATTTCCTGTGCAGCAAGATCATCAATACGTTTCGACATCGTAACACCATATTCGATCGAATCATCGATCACAAATGTTAATTCCGGCGTATTCTTAAATTTAATGTTCTCGCTAACTGTGTACGGATATGAGAAGCTGCACTCTTTAAACCTTCCTGTGTATCTTTTTTCTCCTGCTCGCTGCCTAATACACTGACAAAAACCTTAGCATATTTCAGGTCAGGAGTCACTTCTACAGATACTACGGAAGTCATAGGATGAATTCTTGGATCTTTCACTTCAAAAGAAATGATCTTACTTAATTCTCTTTGCACTTCTCCTACCATTCTGGAATATTTTATACTGTTTTTCTTCATAAGAAATCTCCATTCCGCTGCCTTTTGACAGCACAATTTCTATACCGGTACAGCATTTACGATACAGAGTCAAAAACACTGTACTAGCGAGGGACCTCAACCATAATATAAGCTTCGATCTGATCCTCTACCTTAATGTCATTAAAGTTTTCAAACACAAGACCACATTCATATCCTGCAGCCACTTCTTTCACATCGTCCTTGAAACGCTTCAGGGAAGCTAAGTTTCCTTCAAAGATCTGCTCGCCTTCACGTGAAATACGAACTTTACATCCACGCTGGAACTTACCGTCAAGTACATAAGATCCTGCGATCATACCAACGCCGGAAGCCTTGAATGTCTGACGTACTTCTGCATGGCCGATCACTTTCTCTTCATATTCAGGATCTAACATACCCTTCATAGCTGCTTCAATATCTTCAATCGCATTGTAAATAACACGATACAGACGGACATCAACTTTTTCACGTTCTGCTGTTTCTTTTGCTGTGTTATCAGGACGAACGTTAAAGCCAATGATGATCGCATTCGAAGCACTAGCTAACGATACGTCGGATTCATTGATTGCACCAACTCCGGCATGAATGATACGAACAGCAACTTCTTCATTGCTTAACTTCATCAGACTCTGTTTTACTGCTTCTACCGATCCCTGTACATCAGCTTTTACAATCAGGTTCAATTCTTTGATATTTCCTGCCTGAATCTGAGAGAACAGACCATCTAATGTAAGTTTAGACTTTGTATCATCAAGAAGCTTTTCTCTGCCTGTGCTGATATAAGTCTCGGCAATATTTCTAGCCTCTTTATCAGAATCGGTTGCCATAAAGATTTCACCGGCATCCGGTACGTCATGAAGTCCTAAGATTTCTACAGGAGTAGAAGGAAGTGCTTCTTTGACACGCTGTCCATTCGAATTCATCATTGCACGAATCTTACCATAAGCTGCACCTACTGCAATGTTATCTCCGACATGAAGAGTACCTTTCTGAACCAGTACGGTTGCAACCGGTCCGCGTCCTTTATCAAGCTGTGCTTCGATCACAACACCTCTTGCTTTACGGTTAGGATTCGCTTTTAACTCGCTGACTTCTGCTGTCAGAATGATCATTTCGAGCAACTGGTCGATACCTTCTTTTGTATGAGCTGATACCGGTACGAATACCGTATCTCCGCCCCAGTCTTCTGCTACAAGACCATATTCTACTAATTCCTGTTTTACTCTTTCTACGTTAGCACTTGGCTTATCGATCTTATTTACGGCTACGATGATTTCTACGCCTGCTGCTTTTGCATGGTTGATTGCTTCAATTGTCTGCGGCATAACACCATCATCTGCTGCAACGACAAGAATTGCAATATCTGTTGCATTTGCACCACGCATACGCATTGCGGTAAACGCTTCATGTCCCGGTGTGTCTAAGAAAGTAATCTTCTGTCCGTTGATTGTTACAACGTAAGCACCAATATGCTGTGTGATACCACCTGCTTCTCGGTCTGTAACATGAGTATTTCTGATACAGTCAAGCAAAGAAGTTTTACCATGGTCAACGTGTCCCATAACACAGACAACCGGCGGTCTTGAAACTAAGAGGCTTTCATCTTCCTCTTCTTCTTTTAAGAGTTCTTCGATGACATCGATTTTTTCTTCAGGTTCTGCAATAATATCATAATCGAGTGCGATTTCCTGTGCTTTTTCAAAATCAATTTCATGGTTTACTGTAACCATGATACCATCCATAAACAGTTTCTTAACGATAACAGATGGCTGCATCTTCATTTTTTCAGCCAGTTCACGGATTGTCATTTTTTCCGGAAGTGTAATTTCCTTTACTTCTTCCTTCTTTTCTTCTACTTTTGGCTGAGTACGTGGTTTCTGAAGTGCTTTTGGAAGTCTCTGGTTTGGTCTTCTTCCTCCACCCTGATTTGGACGTTTTCCGCCTTTGTTATTATTCTGATATTCATCTTTACGAACATCTTTTTTCTTATTGTCTCTGTTTGCCTTACGGCTGTCTTTTTCTACAAACTCTAACTTCGGAACTTCAAATTTGCTTCCTTTGTCATTGTTTCTGAATCCACCCTGACGATTGTCATTGTTTCTTACTCCGCCCTGGCGATTGTCGTTGTTTCTAAATCCGCCCTGACGATTGTCATTGTTTCTAAATCCACCCTGGCGGCTCTCATTATTTCTTGAGCCACCCTGACGGTTCTCGTTATTTCTGTATCCACCCTGACGGTTCTCGTTGTTTCTTACTCCGCCTTGACGATTGTCATTATTTCTGTATCCGCCCTGACGGTTTTCTCCACGGTTCTCTCCGTTATTATAGCGATTTGGACGGTCCCCTGTATTTCCCTGACGGTTCTCATTGTTTCTATAATTTCTCTGACGGTTATCGCCTGTATTTCTTCCCTGATTTCTTGTTTGTATCGTCTGTTCATGTCGGTTTTGTGTATTATTTGTATTTTCCGTTTTCATGCCTCCCTGTACCGGATTTTCTCTCTCCGGCTGACGGCTTCCTGCTTTTTTCTCCGGTTTATGACTTGCATTTTGCGGACGAAAAACCTGAATCAGTTTTTTCTTTGGCTTTTCTTCTGATTCCGGCATTGCAGCAGCTGTCACATTCCCCTTTCTAAAATTTGCCCGTACCATTTCTGCATCTTTATCTTCCACGGTACTCATGTGACTTTTCACATCTATATTTTTAGATTTCAAAAAATCCATTACGTCTTTATTGGTTTTTCCAAATTCTTTTGCGAGTTCATGTACTCTTTGTTTTGACATATACCTGCCTCCTTCATTTAGCTACCTGCCTGCTCTAACTTTTTTGTCATGGCCTTTGCAAAATTTTCATCTGTCACTGCGATTAATGCCCGATACTCTTTTCCAATGGCCCTTCCCAATTCCTCCTTTGTTCCGATATCATAAAGCGGTACTTCATAAAACACACACATATCATGAGCACTTTTCTTTGTATTCTTAGAAGCATCTTCTGCTACCAGTACAAGATGTGCTTTTCCCTCTTTCACGTATTTTTCCACGGCGAACTCACCGCTTACCACTTTCCCGGCTTTCATTGCCAGCCCGAGAAGAGACAATTGTTTATTTAGACTCAAGTTTATCAAACTCCTTTTTGAGGCTTTCGTATACATCCGGTGAAATCGGCATTTTCAAAGAACGCTCAATTCCTTTGTTTTTTTCTGCCTTTTCCAGACATGCTTTCTGAAAACAAAGATAAGCGCCTCTTCCGTTTTTACGTCCGGTATCATCTAATACCACTACGTTTTCCGGAGTCTTTAATACGCGAAGCATTTCTTTTTTATTTTTCATTTCACCACACCCTACACATTTACGCATAGGAATCTTTTTTACTGTACCCATGTTCACCTACTCTTCTTCGCTGTCAAAAACTTCACTCTCTGCCTCTGATTCATATTCATCAACGGATTCTGCATAATTTTTATCTTCCGGATACTCTTCATAAGCTTCTTCGTAAAGCTCATAATCTCCAAGTTCACTTGCCTGTGATTCACTCTTAATATCAATCTTAAATCCTGTCAGTCTTGCTGCCAGTCTTGCATTCTGACCTTCTTTTCCGATTGCAAGTGATAACTGATAATCCGGTACAATTACCTTTGCAGTTTTTGCATCAGGGTCAGCCAATACAGAAATAACCTTTGCCGGACTTAAAGCATTTTCGATTAAGAGTGCAGGATTATCACTCCAGTTGATGATATCAATCTTCTCACCACGAAGTTCTTCTACAATTGCATTGACTCTTGCTCCGTTCATTCCGACACATGCACCTACCGGGTCTACATCCGGGTCATTGCTCCATACTGCAATTTTGGTACGAGAACCAGCTTCTCTTGCAATACTCTTGATTTCTACTGTTCCATCTTTTACTTCCGTTACTTCTGCTTCAAACAGACGTTTTACCAGCTCCGGATGGGTTCTTGAAACCATAATCTTTGGTCCTTTTGGTGTATCTTTTACTTCCACAATATAGACCTTGATACGTTCAGTCGGCTGGAATACTTCTGTTTTTACCTGTTCATTTTCAGAAAGAATCGCATCTGCTTTTCCAAGGTTAATGCTGTAATTCTTGCCAAGGCTTCTCTGAACAATACCGGTTACAACATCTTTTTCTTTTCCATAATACTGATTGAAAATTACTTTTCTTTCTTCTTCACGGATTTTCTGAAGAATGACATTTTTTGCATTCTGTGTTGCGATTCTTCCAAACTCTTTTGATTTAATTTCTACATTTACCGTATCACCTAAATCATACTGAGAGTTCATTTTCTTTGCATCTTCCAGGCTGATTTCCAATACCGGGTCCAATACTTCTTCTACTACTGTTTTCTCTGCAAATACACCAAACTCACAAGTCTGTGGGTCAATATTTACTTTTATATTATCAGCTTTTCCAAAATGGTTTTTACATGCCTGAATTAAAGACTGTTCAATTGCTTCAAGCAGGGTATCCTTGCTGATAGATTTTTCTTTTTCAAGAACGTTCAGCGCCTCTAGTAACTCAGTATTCATTTTTTATATCCTCCTAAATCTTCTCTTTTTCTTTAAAAATCAAATGCCAGACGAATCAGTGCAATATCTGATTTCTGAAAAGTCTGTTCGCCATCTTCATTTTCAATGGTAACACTGTTTTCATCATAAGATTTTAAAATACCATAAAACTCTTTTTCACGGTTGATTGCACGATACGTTCTGATTTCCAGTTCTTTTCCCATGCTCCGTTTGTAGTCTTTTTCTTTCTTTAATGGTCTGCCAAGTCCCGGGGAACTTACCTCCATAATATAAGCATCATCAATGAAATCCTCTTCATCCAGTTTATCGGAAAATGCACGGCTTACGACTTCACAGTCATCCACTGAAATTCCACCTTCTTTATCAATATAAGCTCTGAGATACCAGTTACTTCCCTCTTTTACATACTCTACATCTACCAGTTCAAAATTGTTTGCTTCAATAATCGGAAGCAGTAATGCCTCTGCTTTTTGTTCATAGACTTCTTTCTTGCTCATCTTTTCACCTTCTCTCCCATTTTCCGTTATACAACAAGAGTGGACCTTTTCGGTCCACTCTTATGCTATCGTAGTTATCAAGTTCTTTATCAGCATAACACTATTATTCCCAACTTGCAAGTCTTTTTTACCAATACACCGTAATCAAAAGCTCTGCATCACTGCATCCGACGTTCCACCTGTAGCTGTTTTCTCCATCAAAAGAGTAAAACTCCTGAACTGCCTGTTCAATCAGATTTCCTTCTGCAAGCGCACTGACTGCCTGCTGATAAGCTTCTTCATTTGCAAACTTAAAATCTTCTTTTTCCCGTTTTTCTAAGATAGAAGCTTTTAGTACCTGATAAATCTGTGATTCATCATAAGACTCATACCAGCTCTGATTCTGTTTATAATAATTATAGCTGTCATCTTTACATTCCGGAAGCGTAAGATTGTCATCCGGTACATGACTTCTCTCCAGCGTCTGTGCAGTACAACACAGATATGTGTAAGAGAAATCCTGAATACTATCCTCTTCCGGCACAAATCCGGAACTGCTCCAGGTCGTATCTACATAATAATAATTTTCTCCTATCCGCACCAGATTCCATGCATGCTCCATGTTTTCCGGAATAACTTTTCCAGTTACCAAAGTACAAAAGATTCCATTTCTTACAAGCAGATACTGTGTCGCTTTGGCAAATCCCATACAAACCGTACTTTGATTTAAAAATACACTCTGGATATTCTGATTGTTTTCACTCTCACTGTCATAAAGCACATTCTTCCCAAGGAACTCATAAACATACTTAATTTTATCATATTCGTTTTCACAGTTTGAAAGTTCCTGTGACCATTCCTCTGCTTTTGCTTCTATCTGCTGTTTTGTGTCTTCAATCTCATCTTTTCCCATGTTATAGACCAGATTCAATTCCAGCAAATCCACATCGGAATTTTCTTTTTGATTAAACGAATAATTCTGCTGTTCCAGCCAGAAAATTTCCGGATGGTCTACAAAAACCAGATTACTGACTTTGTTAATCTCTTCTTCCGAACAAGCCTCGACAGTCACAGAATCTTCATAATTTTCAATTCCCGCAAGAATCTGACGGTATCTTGTTTTTTCTTCTTCATTTAAGTTCTGATACCCATAAAGAAACGGCTCTTCTTCCGGTGTAATCTCTGCCTCCGGAAGTGTATCCTGTTCTTTTTGTACATCACTGCTTGAGGAAATCGGTATCTTGTCTTGGGTACATCCACATAAGCTAAGTATCAGAACAAGTGTAAAAATTCCAAACCTGTTTCGTTTTTTCATAGATGATTCCTCCTGCGCTTATAAAAAGAAGCCGCCTGCGTATGTGCAGAAAAGATAAGTAAACGGAACGGCAAATAAATGACTGTCAAACCTGTCCAGTATACCGCCGTGTCCCGGCAGCAGATTGCCATAGTCTTTGATGCCGCAAATACGTTTGATCACTGACATAGACAGATCACCGAACTGGCCGACAACGGAGGTCATAAGCGCCCAAAGTGCCAGCGTTCCGTAATTTACTTCAATCTTTACAAATTTCTCAACAACGATCCCGCCAAGCAGTGCCAATAGCACCCCGAACAATAGGCCGCCAAGGGAGCCTTCTATGGTCTTATTTGGGCTTACCTTCGGCATTAGCTTATGCCGTCCCAAACCTCGCCCGATCAGATAGGCGGCGACATCCGTGACAAAGCACAATGTGACAGCAAAAATCAGATAATACAGTCCGCTATTCAGGCTTCTCAGCTCCGGAATGGCTTTAAAGAGCACAATGATCAGGAGCACAATGAAAAATGCCTTGACGGGAGAGTCCAAGCTGCAATGTTTTTGCCGTATCATCAGCCAAATGGATGCTACAGTTGCAAAAATAAATGCCACCGTCAGTACGATCTCGGAACGGGGAATGTGTACGAAAGC
>ERZ773200.3392-NODE-3392-length-10432-cov-77.064084_pt1 | contig 10432 bp, 7 predicted proteins | sample MGYA00581008_ERZ773200 | MGnify/ENA primary metagenome ERZ773200 (study PRJEB29015, sample SAMEA2737770) | human gut metagenome | biome: human gut; feature: human-associated habitat; material: faeces | place: China | collected 2012 ... | reverse complement strand
GCTGTTTGGCTATTGTTAGATTGCGTAAGCGGAAAGTATTTGTGGGCTTTGCCCAAACCCACAACCTTTGAAAAGGTTGACCAAACTTTTAACTTCGGGACGGAAAGTTTAGCGTTTATCTTACTTTGTTGCCCGAACGAAAGTGCGTTAAAATATTTACCCCCAACTACACAAAAAATCGCCCGATTATTGCAACAAGCCGTAATCGGGCGAATATTATTTTACACTAAATTTAAAATTATTTTTTAAATCCGTCTTTAAGTGACACACTGCGGTTAAATACAAGGTGTTCGGGTGAAGAATCCTTATTGTCTACGCAGAAGTAGCCTATTCTCATAAACTGGAAGTTCTGCGGAGCAACAGCGTTTTCAAGGTTTTTCTCTGCCTTACAGCCTGTAAGAACTTCAAGTGACTTCGGATTAAGGTAGTCAAGGAAGTTTCTGTCGCCTGTATCAGGGTCGGGTACTGTAAAGAGGTTATCGTAAAGTCTTACCTCTGCATCTGCGCAGTTGTTTGCGTCAACCCAATGGATTGTACCTCTTACTTTTCTGCCGTCAGGTGTGTTGCCGCCTCTGGTTTCGGGGTCATACTCGGCATAAACCTCTACCACATTGCCGTCCTCGTCCTTTTTGCAGCCTGTGCATTTTACAATGTAAGTTGACTTAAGTCTTACTTCATTGCCCGGATAAAGGCGCTGGTACTTTTTAATCGGCTCTTCCATAAAGTCGTCTGCCTCAATAAAACATTCTCTTGAGAAAGTAACCGTTCTTGTACCGTCCTCCGGTCGGTTCGGGTTGTTTTCAACCTCAAACTCCTCAACCTTACCCTCTGGATAGTTTGTGATAACGAGCTTTATAGGGTGGAGTACGCACATTGCACGCTTTGCGTTCTCATTTAAATCGTCACGCAGGCAATGCTCAAGAAAACCGTACTCAACGATAGAATTTACCTTTGATACGCCGATCTGCTCCGTAAACGAACGGATAGACTTAGGGGTATAACCTCTTCTTCTAAGTCCGCAGAGCGTAGGCATTCTTGGGTCATCCCAACCGCTTACATAATTCTTTTCAACAAGTTCACGGAGTTTACGCTTTGACATAACTGTGTTGTTAATGCCAAGACGGGCAAACTCAATCTGACGAGGCTTGTTAGGAACGGAAATATTATTGATAACCCAATCGTAAAGCGGACGGTGAGCCTCAAACTCAAGTGAGCAAAGGCTGTGAGTGATACCCTCGATAGCATCTTCAATCGGGTGCGCAAAATCGTACATAGGGTAGATGCACCACTTGTCGCCTGTGCGGTGGTGAGTAAGACGGTTAATTCTGTAAATAACAGGGTCACGCATATTGAAGTTGCCCGACGCAAGGTCAATTTTTGCACGGAGCGTCATTTTGCCGTCCTCAAATTCGCCTGCTTTCATTCTTGCAAAAAGGTCAAGGCTTTCTTCAATCGGTCTGTCACGATACGGGCTCTTTGCCGGTGTTTGTGTATCGCCTCTGTTTTCTCTCATCTGTTCGGGTGTGAGTTCGCATACATATGCAAGTCCCTTTTTAATAAGTTCGACAGCGTAATCGTACATTTGGTCAAAGTATTCCGATGCAAAGTAGAAACGGTCTTCCCAGTCAAAGCCGAGCCACTTGATGTCCTCTTTGATAGCGTCTACATACTCTACATCTTCCTTTGTAGGGTTTGTGTCGTCCATACGAAGATTGCAGATGCCGCCGAATTTCTCGGCTGTGCCAAAGTCAATGCAAATAGCCTTTGCGTGACCTATGTGGAGGTAGCCGTTTGGCTCGGGAGGAAAACGGGTGTGTACCTTTTTGCCCTCAAATCTGCCGCCCTCGGCAATATCCTCTTCAATAAATGTATGAATAAAGTTACCGTTCGGAACTTCGGTAGCTTCGGTATTCTTAATATCTTCTGCCATATAATATCCCTCTGTATTACTCAATTTTGCAAGATTTTTAATTAATCTGAAGCAAAAGTCGTTTTATTCTGCAAGTATTGCCATACCTTTTTCAAGTCTTGCAAGTGACTCATCTCTGCCGAGAATGTCAAGAATTTCAACAGCACCGCCCGGTGTAACGGTTTTGCCTGCGGCCGCAATTCTTACAGGCCACATTACCGTGCCGTTTTTAAGCTCTTTTTCGACAGCCATATTAATAAGGCAATCGTGAATTGAAGTTTCGTTCCATTCAGGCATAGCCTTTAATCTGTCATAAGCCTCTTTTAAAACTACGGGTGAATTTTCAAGATTTGTCTTGCTCTTTTTATTTACGAAAAGTTCCTTTGTGTAGCTTGGCAATTCCGCAAAGAAATCAAGCATTTCAGGAATCTGTGTAAGCTGAGTTGTACGCTTTTGGAGTATTGCCGCAAACTTTTCGTATGGCATCTGTTTGTCGCCGAATACCTTTTTATAGTAAGGCATTGCAACCTCGGTGAATTTTTCAGGGGTCATGGCCTTGATGTATTCGCCGTTAAACCAAGAGAGTTTATCGTAGTCAAATACAGCGGGTGACTTGCTGATGCCGCTTATGTCAAATGCCTTTTCAAGCTCCTTAAGAGTGAAAATTTCCTGATTGTCTTTCGGGCACCAACCGAGAAGTGCAATATAGTTAATGATAGCTTCCGGTAAGTAACCCTCGTCAATCAAATCATAAAAGCCTGTTGCACCGTGACGCTTTGAAAGTTTGGATACATTGCCGTCAGCGTCCTTACCCATAATGAGCGGGAGGTGAATATAAGTAGGAATTTCCCAACCGAATGCCTCGTAAAGGAGGTTGTACTTAGGTGTTGAGCTAAGGTACTCACAGCCACGGACAACATGAGTAATGCCCATTGTGTGGTCGTCGATAACATTTGCAAAGTTGTATGTCGGGTAGCCGTCTGTTTTAATAAGAATTTGATCCTGCAACTCTGTATTTTCAACAGTGATTTCACCGAATACTGCGTCAGTAAAGGTTGTACTGCCCTCAATCGGCATTTTCTGACGGATTACATACGGAACGCCCTCGGCGAGTAGTCGGTCGATTTCCTCCTGCGGAAGATCACGGCAATGTCTGTCATAGCCGCCGCCGACTGTTTCTTTCTGGATTTTTTCAAGGCGCTCTTTTGAGCAGAAGCAACGGTAAGCCTTGCCCTCTTTTATAAGCTGTTCGGCGTAAGGAAGATACATATCCTTTCTCTCTGACTGAACATAAGGGCCAAAGTCGCCGCCGAGGTCAGGACCTTCGTCATGTTGAAGTCCTGCAAGTTTTAAAGTATTATAAATAACATCAACCGCACCGTCAACAAGTCTTTCACGGTCGGTATCTTCGATTCTCAAAATAAATTTGCCGTTTTGGGATTTTGCAACAAGGTACTCGTAAAGAGCGGTACGCAGGTTGCCGACATGCATAAATCCTGTAGGACTTGGAGCATATCTTGTACGAACTGTAAGCTCAGGCATAGTTTTACCCTCTCTCTATAAAAATTAGCTTTATTCTTTATTATATCAATAATGGCGGTACTTTTCAATATTTTTAACCGCTTTTTTTGGTTGATGCATAAAAGTTATGTGTGTGGGCAATGCACGCTGACAGTTAAAAATTATACAGCCTTACTTAATATCTCGCAAAAACTCAATATTCTCATACGAATGTTCAACTTCTTTTGAGTACAAGCCGATTATTCTGTGTCTGTCATCAGCAGTCAAGCTGCCATTTTCGGCAAATTTATACATCTGTAAAATATATGCCGATTTAACCGCAAGTGCCGTTAAATCAAAACATTCCGTAACATCATAGCTGTCTATTGAGTTTAAAAAATATCTGAAAATATAGTAATAAATCAGGTTTTTATACTCGTATTCGTAATTGCGTATGTATTCTCTGAATTTCAGAATATCGTCTTTATTCGGCTTATATTTGCTTGCGCCCGTAAGCAGATGTTTCCATTCGGCGGTCATTATGTCAAGCTGTAACAGCAAATTTACAGTTTGACCGTACTCTTTTATAAAACTATCCTCTGTAATCACAGCGGATTTGTAACAGATTCCGTCAAATTCGGACTGAACCTTTAAGCAAATTTGATATATGCCGTTCAGGCAATCGAATATATCGTTATCCGTATTTTTCAGTACCGCAAATATTTTTTGCCTTGCACCCAATAACAATTGCATTACCGAAAAATCATAATCGCACGGCTCGGCATCTTCTCTGTTGTCTGCGGTAATGATTTTATCCATTGCACCGTTTTTCAGCATTAATCTTAGTGCTTCGGGACAGGCAAGCGAGAGTATTTTTTCCTGAAATTGCGAATAATCGAGCGTTATCCTCGGAAATCTTTTGCAGGTTTCGCAAAGTGCGTTTTCGCCCATATTTATATAAATATCGCAGAGCATATCTTTATTCCAGAACGGGCAACGGTTGTTGTTAAGAGTAAAAATTCTGTCGCCGTCAGCGTCAATCGTCATTACACTTCTTAGCTTTTCTCCGAATGCCCCGTCTGCGTTTTTATATTTTATATAGCTGTCATCGTCAACCACAACATCCCATTCTTTGCAGCAGCTGTCGGGACATTTGTCGGCTATACATTTAAAATCTTTGTAAAATTCGTGGTAAGCGGTTTTCATAAATACAACCCCGTTGTAAATTGTCAGTTTATTTATAGTTTGGCAGAGTGTTTTATCGGATAATTATAAAAGTTTGGTCAAACTTTTATTATTACTCCCTATAGCACAACTCCCGACTGTAACTTTCGTTAAAGTCGGGAGTAAAAATTACATCTCTGTGATTATCTCATTTACAGTTTTTCCCGGAGGAATCATAGGAAGTACATTCTGGTCCGGACTGATTCTGCAATCAACGAGTACAGGCTTATTAAGAGCAAATGCCTTTTCAAGTACAGGCTTAATATCTTCTTTTGTGTTAATTCTCATACCGTCAATACCAAAGGCATTGGCAAGTGCGACAAAGTCGGTTGCACGGTGCGGGTCGGTCTGTGAGAAACGGTTGCCGTAAAACAACTTCTGCCACTGACGAACCATACCGAGAACGGTGTTGTTCATAACAAGGATTACAACAGGCAAGTCATATGATTTCATAGTAACAAGCTCGTTTAAGTTCATATGAAAACTTCCGTCGCCCGTAACAAGTACAACTCGCTTGTCGGGATGAGCTGTCTGTGCGCCGATTGCTGCGCCCATACCAAAGCCCATTGTGCCAAGTCCGCCCGAAGTAAGGAGTGTGCGTGGTGTCTGTGCTTTATTGAACTGCGCAACCCACATCTGATGCTGTCCTACATCGGTAGCAACAATGTCATCGTCACTCTTTATTTCATTGAGTGCGCCGAGAATTTCTTTCGGCTGCGGATACTTGTCGTCGGCAGGAATTTTATTATCAAGATAATGTTTCCATTCGCCGAGAGTTTCAAGCCATTTTGCGTGATTCTGCTGTTCCATACCGTCGCAGAGTGCCTCAAGTATATATTCAAGGTCGCCGAGCACATACTCGCTAACCTTAACATTTTTATTGATTTCTTTTTCGTCAATTTCAAGCTGTACAATTTCAGCCTGTGCGCCGAATTTATCTCTGTCGCCCGCAACACGGTCAGAAAATCTTGCACCGCACGCAATAATAAGGTCGCACTTGTCGGTAGCCATACCTGTTTCATAGCCTCCGTGCATACCTATATTACCCATACAAAGCGGGTGGTCGGCAGGAATACAGCCAAGTCCCATAAGCGAACAGCAAACGGGAATATCTGTAAGCTCTGCAAATTTTTTGAAAATTTCCGTTGCGTTTGCGCTGATAATACCGCCGCCTGCATATATAATAGGCTGTTTGGCATTTCTTATCATATCCTGAACTTTTTTGATTTTTTCGGGATTTTTAATGCTTACTCTTTCAACTTCTTTAGGCTTTACAACCTCAAATTCGGTTTTGTTTGCGGTAACATCCTTTGGTACATCAACCAAAACAGGACCTTTTCTGCCTGATTGAGCAATTTCAAAAGCCTTACGGAGAGTAGGAGCAAGGTCTTCGACTTTTTCTACAAGGAAACTTGCTTTTGTGATTGGCTTTACAATGTTTACAATATCAACTTCCTGAAAACTGTCCCTGCCAAGCTGGTCGGTAGTAACATTACCTGTGATTGCAACAACAGGTATACTGTCGATATTTGCGGTAGCAATACCTGTAACAATATTAGTGGCACCCGGACCTGAAGTTGTAATTACAACGCCTGTTTTGCCTGTAGCTCTTGCGTAACCGTCGGCAGCGTGTGACGCACCCTGCTCGTGAGCGGTAAGAATATGGTTGATTCTGTCGCTGTACTTATAAAGAGCGTCATATGTATTAAGAGCCGCACCGCCCGGATAACCGAATACGGTATCAACTCCTTGCTCTAACAAACACTCACAAATAATTTCTGCACCTGAAAGCTGCATTTAACCTCTCTCCAATCCTCTTTATATGGCTTACAAATCTATTATATCAAAATGCCATCAGATTTAAATTCTTTAAATATACGTTACCTTTTATTTTACATAATAACAGCAAAAAAGTCAATATTTTTATAATTATAAGATGTTTGTTGCAAAGAGGTTATAAGTGAATATTAATTTATAAAGACAAAAATATAAAGACAAAAAGTTTGATGTTAAAATTCCGATAAAAATAATAGGCTTCACACGGGTTTATAAAATTCGATAATGGTATCAATCGTGTTTGTGTATCTGAGATTCTGTGGCGCAGGTTTTTCAAGGTAAATCTTTTTGTCGCAGTCCCATATTTTCATTTTCCGGTCATAATAGTCTGTTTCTTTAAACATAAAAGCTCCTTAAAAGTGATAATAAAAAAAGTGTATCATACAAAACAAAATAAAACAAATTAGCATTTTACGAAAAAACGGGATAATTTGTTATTTTATGTAACAATTATATACTATAAATCGCTTAAAATTAGTAAAAACACCCACAAACAATTTTGTTTAATATTGACATAATGGTAAATATATGAGAAAATATTAATGCAAAATTTTACAAAGGAGTATTTAACAAATGAACAATAAGATGTTAAAAAAAGCCGTATCGGCATTGCTTGCGGTTGTTGCAGTTTCGTCTGTTGCAATCAGTGCGTCTGCGTATGACATAAATAAATACGACCTGAACGGTGACGGCATTTTTGATGTACAGGATGTCACCTACCTGCAAGAGGGAATAGCAAACGGAGATACGCTCGACAGCAAAGCCGATTTTGATAAATCGGGCACTATAAATGTAAACGATGTTACCTATGCCCAAAATATAATTAACGGCAGTTTTTATATAAAGCCTGACTTTAATTTGCAGTCAAATTCAAAGAGCAAACTTAATTTAAAGAGCGTGTATATAGGCGCTGACAGTGAGTATCCGAACAATGCTTACCATCCAAAGGTTGTGGATATGGGCAAAAAATGGAACGGATACCGCTATTGGCTGTCATACACACCGTATCCGAAAGGAAATGATAAGTACGAAAATCCGACAATTGTCGGTTCAAACGACCTTATAAATTATTCGGAAATCAAATTTTGCGAGGGTATTCGAGATGATTACAAGGCAGGGGTAAGGTTTAATTCCGACTCCGAGCTTGTGTATAATCCCGACAAAAACCGTTTGGAACTTTTTTGGCGATATACAGATTACGAAAAAAACTATATGGCTCTTTATATGCGTTACTCATATGACGGCAATAAATGGAGCGGCCGTACACCTGTGTATGAAACCGATAACCGCAAAAAATACGATATGGTAAGTCCTGCAATCGTTTACGAAAACGGGACTTACGAGCTGTGGTATGTAAACGGCTACAAGGTTTGGTACAAGGAGTATAAGGACGGTGTTTGGTCGGACAGTGCGGTGACTGCATTAACTTACCCGACAACGACATATACATGGCATATTGATGTTGAAAAAATTAACGGAAAATACGAACTTCTTGCTTGTTCGACCCAAAATAAATCAGACCGCAAGCATATGAGCCTTTACCACTCAACATCGTCAAACGGCTTTGATTGGAGCGAAGCGCAGGTTGTGCTCAAACCGTCGTCCGATCCGTCAAATTGGGACGGCGGCGGACTGTACCGTTCGGCTTTTATTTATACAAACGGTAACTATATAGTGCTGTACAGCGGAAGAAACGACAACGGCGATTTTGGCACGGGACTTGTATTCGGCGACAGTATGAATAAGTTGCAAGGTACAGACCTTGACTTTATCGGCAATCAGAAAACCTCGGCAGACAAGCTGTGGAAATATATAAATCAATAAAGGTGGGCAGGTTATGAAAAAATCATTAAAAATAATGTCCGTCTTTATGTCGGCAATGCTTACCTTAGGCTCACTCGGCGCAGTATCGCTGACAGCAGGCGCTCAAGAAAGCATTGGCACTGTCACAAAAATAACAAGCGGTGACTTTGTTTATACCGTAGAGGACAATGTCGCTACCATTGTGGATTACACAGGCTCGGCAAACGCACTTGTAATTCCGCAGACGATAGACGGCCGCAAAATCGTACGCATTGGCGACTATGCTTTATCTAAAAAAGCAAAATTAAACAGTGTTGTTGTGCCGGAGTCAGTCGAGAGCATCGGCTCAAGTGCTTTTGAGGATTCTGTTGACCTCAAAAAGGTTACTCTGCCCGACGGCGTAACCAAAATCGGACCTTCTGCATTTTACGGCTGTTCAAAATTAACAACGGTAAATATTCCTGCCAAATTAGAGGAAATTGATGATTACACATTCAGCGGCTGTACTCAGCTTACAGATATAAAACTCTCGGAGTCGGTTACTTATGTCGGTGAAAACGCATTTGAAGGCTGTTCAAACCTAAATTCAGTAACGCTTTCCGAAAATACAGAAACAATCGACGATTGTGCTTTTTATGAGTGCGACTCACTTTACAGTATAAATCTTGAAAATGTAAGTCAGATTGGCGCAGGCGCCTTTGTGTATTGTTCAAATCTCAATGATATTGACCTTACGAACTGCTCGCTTATAGGCGAAAATGCGTTTTTCGTATGTCAAAGCCTTATTAATATAAAATTTCCCGACTCTATATATTCAATTCCGCAAACTGCCTTTGAATACACTCTTTGGGAGCAGAGTGCTCCTGACGGTGTGCTTTATGCAGGCGACTTTGCATACAAGATAATCGGAGATTATTCGGATAAAAGCCTTAGTTTTAAAAACGGCACAAATGCAATCAATGATGACTTCCTTACATATAACGATACCGTAGAGAGTATTAATATACCCGAAAGTGTTGCAAACATAGGTGTATCCGCTTTTGAGGGGTGTTCCGCACTTAAAACAGTAACAATCCCGGATTCCTGCGGAGTGCAGGCAATGGCATTTTACGGTTGTTCAAGTCTTACAGACATAAATTATAATGAAACTGCGGTATGGACAGCGCCGTCTGCATTTGTAGAAACAGCTTGGTACAACAGCCAGCCCGACGGTATTGTATATCACGGCAAATCAGCTTGTGCATATAAGGGCGACTTTAAGGCAAACGAAACTATAAAAGACGGTACGGTTGTTGTGGCTGACGGTCTTTTCTACGGTGACGAGGAACTGACAAGCATTGATATAGCCGACAGTGTAGAGTATATAGGTAGTATGGCTTTTGAGGAATGTATAAATCTTAGAGAGGTAAAACTGCCGAAGAGTTTATATACAATTTGTGAAGAAACATTTTACGGCTGCGAAAGTCTTGAAAGTATCACTTTACCCGATGTTGTAAATATCGGTGAGTCGGCTTTTGCACATTGTATAAGCCTTAAGAATATCGTTATTCCGGAAAGCGTGGAATTCGGTATTGACGACAGTGCATTTTTAAACTGCACTTCACTTCAGAAAGTAACCGTTAACGGAAATATTCAACAGATTGGTTCTGCAGTATTTATGAACTGCGAAAATCTTAAATCAATTAACATTCCGAAAAGCGTTGAATCAATCGGCAATGATGTGTTTGAATTTTGCGATAATGTAACAATCAAATGTTACGAAAATTCATATGCTCACGAATACGCAAAAACAAACGGCATTAATTATTCGGTGATTTTTGATGAGAGAGAATTCGGCGACATCAACAATGACGGCAAAGTAGATGTAAACGATGTAACTCATTTGCAGAGATATATTGCAGGCTTTACCGATGAGAGCGGTGCACCGATTATTCCTGACAGCGACCTTGGCTATGCGGATATAACAGATGACGGCACAATTGATTCAAGAGATGTTACAGCTTTGCAGATGATACTTACAAATAAGTAATCGGATAATTTTATTAGATTATGGTTTAGCGGAGTGTCGCTCGGGGATTGAAATTTAGCTAACGCTAAATTATCCGTCCAAAAACAAAAAAGTTTACTCAATTTTTTCAAAAATTGCGGGTTTGGGCAGCG
>ERZ773200.3389-NODE-3389-length-10438-cov-3.412598_pt1 | contig 10438 bp, 8 predicted proteins | sample MGYA00581008_ERZ773200 | MGnify/ENA primary metagenome ERZ773200 (study PRJEB29015, sample SAMEA2737770) | human gut metagenome | biome: human gut; feature: human-associated habitat; material: faeces | place: China | collected 2012 ... | reverse complement strand
GACGCACTGCTCGAAGATAGCTTCGATTCCGCCGGTACCTTGTCGTGAGCAACGCCGAAGCCCCAGCGGGAGCCCTCCAGCGCGATAGGGCGGATGTTGTCGTGGCGGGAGAAAGCAGCCAGGCCGCTCATGTAGGGCAGGGAGAACCCGAGCGCCCGCCCGCGGAGGAGACGAGCAGTCCGCAGTGATAGCGACCCTGCCTGATGAAGCTCTCGTAGTTGTCGTCGGGCATTTCGATGAGGGTGAGCTGCACCTCGGGGCAGCGTTCGCGAAACGCTTTCTTGAGGTGATCGCCGATGAGACCGACAATGCCCAGTGATGTCGGAACTTCGAAATTGAAGGCGCCCTTAGATCGCGGAGCTCGGCGAGCTGACTGAAACCATCCAAGCCGACATCTGCATCGTCGGCGCGGGCGGCACGGGCACGGCCGCCGCTATCCAGGCTGCCGACATGGGGCTTAAAGCCGTCGTCATCGAGCGCTTGGGCGGCTACGGCGGAAGCTTCATCGGCACCGAGGGCATGACCGGCCTGGAGGCCAAATACACCTCCGGCGAGAACTGCCCGGTGTTCGCCGGCGCCTACAACCCCACGGCGCCCTACGGCGTGAAGAACGCCTTGAACACCTGCTTGAACTACCATCATTGGATTCCGTCCCACAAGCTGCACGAGGCTTACTTCGGCCAGATGAAGGAGATCATTGACTGGCTTGAGGGCCACGGCATCGTTTTCGCCGACTCCATCGCCATCGGCGCGGGCCCGAAGATTTGGCACGTGTACGACAAGGGTAACGATGCCAGCCCCGGCGGCCACTTCATGCAGTGCTTCGGCGCCGAGGCCGAGCGTCTGGGCACCGAGGCCCGCTTCAACACCTTCGGGCGCCAACTCATCATGGAGGACGGCAAGGTTGTTGGTCTTCTGGCCGAGGACGAGAAGGGCAACGTCATCAAGGTGGAAGCTCCGGTCGTCAGCATCGGCACCGGCGGCTACGCCAACAACCATGAGTTCCTCTACGGCGTGTCCGAGACGAAGAATGTGAACATCCAGGCGCTCGGTATGGAGTGCCGCGATGGCGACGACGTCAAGATGGCCAAGGCTGCCGGCGCCGCTATGGCTGAGGGGCTCGGCACCGTCATGTGGTGCGGCCCGGTGACCCTGGGCGCCGTTACCGCCACCTGGACTACCGATGCCTACTCCGCTGGCGTGCAGCCCACCCTGTGGCTGAACCAGAATGGTGAGCGCTTCTGCAAGGAAGACCTGTGGATCGATGACTTCGCCGGCGCTGGTATTGCCGTGCGCAACCAGGATCGCACCTTCGCTCTGTTTACCGAGACCGATATGAAGCGCTGGGAAGCGCAGGGCCCCGACGGCCAGGTGTTCTCCTTCGGCACGTCGGGCACGCCGCTGGCGAAGGCCCGCGAGGATCTCATGAACGCCGAGGGCTGCCATGTGGGCGACGGCTACTACACCACCTGCGGCGGCATCAAGGTGAACGAGAAGACCCAGATACTCGACGAGGAGGGCCAGGTCATCCCTGATCTGTACGCCGGCGGCTCCGATGCGGGCGGTTTGTACGGCGACTCCTATGACGTGAAGTTCGCCCCCGGCTCCCAGGCCGGCTGGGCCGTGAACTCGGGCTGTCTGGCCGTGAAAGACGCCAAGGAGTACCCTCGGCAAGTAGCGTATTCCGCTGGACAGCGCCTGCCATAAGGACGCAAGGCCCCGCCGGCTGCAGTTCAGTCGGCGGGACCTCTGCTGTTCCTCACTATTGCTGGATGGCGAGCTCGCTTTCTCCTACTGCCTGGGTATCGGTGGCAGCGCCCATCAGCACCGATTCTTTTGAGGGAAGGAATCGTTGAAGGAACGCAAGACGAAGGTGACACCGTTGTGGTGGCGCATATCTTTCATCAGCGTCAGGACTACGCGAATTTGGTTCGCGCGCGAAGCAATCAGTAGACACGGGGCGATTCGCCGGAACACTTCTATTTGATGTCGGCGAGCAAATCAGCTAGGCTGGTGGAGGCGAGCTCTTGTTTCATGGCGGCCTCCGAGGGAGGAATAGGGTATGAATTGCGAATCCCATAACGTTGGGAACGTGGCGAAAAACGCGGTGCAGTACGAGGCTCTCGGCGAAGCGCGCAAGCGCGAGCTGCTGCAATATCTGGTGGAATACCTCATCGAAGAGAGTGAGTTACACGGGCGCGCCTTGCCGCCGGTGGCGGCCGAGGTGGTCCGGGACGGCTTGACGAGCGCGGCCGCCGAAAAGCTGTGGCTCGCCTTCCGATCGCTTGTGAACGTGCGGCCGCCCTGGCCCGCGCCTGCGGAATTCCTCGTTGCCCACGATGAGCTGCTGCAGGGGCTCATTGCCGAGGCGGGCATCGCAACGCTCGCCGACACGACGGCCTCCCCGGCTGATCCGCGCCTGCGCTTGTGGCGCGGCGACATCACCACCCTGGCCGTGGACGCCATCGTGAACGCCGCCAACTCCGGCATGACCGGATGCTGGGCGCCCTTGCACTACTGCATCGACAACGCCATCCACACCTTCGCCGGCGTCCAGCTACGCGCCGCCTGTGCAAAGGCTATGGCGGCTCAGGGACACCCGGAGCCCACGGCCCAAGCCAAAGTGACCGACGCCTTCAACCTGCCCGCGCGCTACGTCATCCACACCGTCGGGCCCATCGCCGATGGGCGCCCCACCGATACGCACCGCCGCCAGCTGGCCGAGTGCTACCGGGCCTGTTTGGATGCGGCGGCCGCGGCGGGGCTTTCCAGCATCGCATTCTGCTGCATCTCCACCGGCGTGTTCGGCTTCCCGCAAAAAGAAGCGGCCTCCATCGCCGTCGCCACGGTGCGCCGCTGGCTCGACGAGCATCCCGACACGCCGATGACCGTGGTGTTCAACGTCTTCTCCGAAACTGACGAGTCGCTCTACCGTCCCCTGCTCGGCCTCTAGCTGCTGAGCGCCGCTCAAATGCGGCCAACGCGACTTTGACCGCTGTTTTCGGCGCTTCGATAAGAGGAAATTCTCACCTGGATCGCGTTCCGCTTCCGCCGCTTCCTCAAGCGCGCTGAAACCGAGGGCTTCACCGGCTTCTGAGGGGCTCGACAAGGATGCGGCGACGCTATACTGTCTTCGATAAGAATGCGCGCAAGAAGGGAGCGGCGATGTTGGAGGTGCGCAAGGCGCGGGCGGACGAGATCGATGCCGTGCTGGATTTCTACGCGAAGATGATCGACGGCATGCAGGGCACCGATTTCGATGTGCAGTGGCGCCACGACGGCCATCCCTCGAAGGACTTCCTGCGGGAGGCGGTGGCGGCCGGCCAGATGATCGTGGGCGTGTTGGAAGGGGAGGGCATCGCGAGCGCCATGGTGGTGAACCACGAGGGGGAGCCCGGCTACGAGGCGGTGCCGTGGAGCGTGGACGCGCCGTCCGAGAACGTGGGCGTGCTGCATGTGGTGGCCACGCTGCCGGCCTACCACGGCCGCGGCTTCGCGCGCCAGCTTCTGCAGGGCGGCATGGAAATCGCCCGCGCCGACGGCCTTTCGGTCCTGCGCCTGGATACGTTCCCCTACAACGTGCGCGGCCGCGGCCTTTACGAGTCCTGCGGGTTTGCGGACAAGGGCGAGTGGACCGTGTATTATCCCGCCCTCGGCGACATCCAAGTGATCATGTACGAGCTGCCGCTGTAGCATCTTCAGATAGCTGCCCCGGGGCGTCAAAAGTGGGAATCGTGCGCGAAATCGGCGTTTAGCAGCGTCTGGAATCCAGATTATGAACGAGATCCGCGTTTAGCAGCGTCATTCGGGCCTCCTTGACGCTGCTAAACGCCGATTTCGCGCAAAAAAGAGCTGTTCGTCTGCGATGGCTGCAGGGCGACCGAAACGCGGTCGTAGTGTCGGCGTTTCGCGACCGAAACGACCGCAAAACGACCGAAACGACCGCAAAACGACCGAAACGACCGCAAAACGACCGCAAACGACCGATAATGGGCGCGACATAAAGTGCTAACGGGAAATGAGCGACTGCAACGGCGTAAGGGGAACTATGGGGCAAGAGCAGCTTAAAGATTTGCGTGAGGGCAATCGGCTTGAAGCTAAATTGGCGAAGGGTGGAGTTCCCGCAAGTGTGTGGGAAACCTATTCCGCTTTCGCGAATACCGAGGGTGGCACCATCATGCTCGGCGTTCGAGAGACGGCTGATGGCTCCTTGGAAGTCGAGGGGCTTGCTGATCCGGAGGGCCTCTGCAAGAAATTCTGGGATGGCGTGAACAATCCCTCTAAAGTGAGCGCGAATCTCTTAACCAACGAAGATGTCTCCCTTGTTGAGGCGGAAGGAAAAACCTATCTTCGAATTAACGTTCCTCGGGCGCCGCGTCAACTTAAACCGGTGTACGTTTCGGGAGATCAGGCGCGAGGCACCTATCGGCGCAATGGTGAGGGAGACTACCACTGCTCAGCTGATGAGATTGTTGCCATGGTTCGCGATGCGAGCCCCTCTCCGTTGGACGCGCTTGTTCTGGAGAATTTCGGCCTCGAGGCGCTGGATATGGACTCGGTGGAACGATTCCGAGCCACGATGGAGGCAGTGCGCCCCGGTCATCCGTGGAACAAGCTGGGCGCGGAGGATCTCCTGCTCAAGCTCAATGCGGCGGGTCGTGTGGAAGGGGAGGGCGCGTTGCATCCCACTCGCGCCGGGCTGCTCATGTTCGGCTACGAATATGAGATCGTTCGGGAGTACCCCGAGTACTTCCTCGATTACCGAGAGATGGGCGACGGTGCACGCTGGCGCGACCGCGTCGTTTCCAACGACGGTACGTGGAGCGGTGGTCTGTTCGATTTTTGGAGTAAGGTGGTTCCGCGCCTCACGGCAGGGGTGAAAAGGCCTTTTGCTTTAAGCGAGTCGTTGCAACGGGTGGAGGACACCGAAATGCACGCCGCCGTGCGCGAGGCTTTCGTCAACAGTCTTGTTCACAGCGATTATTACGGCCGCCGCGGCGTGGCCGCGCTGCGCTATCCCGACAGGATTAAAATCGAGAACCCCGGCAGTTTGCGCATCGCCTTGGACGTTATGCTCGCCGGTGGTGTCTCCGATGCGAGAAACCCCACGCTTATGAAGATGTTCGGGCTCATCAACGCCTGCGAAAAAGCGGGCAGTGGCTTCGATGTCATGAGGCGTGCGGCTGTGGATGCGCAGGCTCCATTGCCCGCTGCGGTGGAAAGCTTCAGCCCCGATCGTATTGCCGTGACGGTGTATTTGGGGAATGCTGCCGCCGATCAAGCATACGGGCCCAATTTCGCCGAGGCGGCAACCAGTGGCCCTAAGCCTCAAATGCGGCCAGCGGATGAGTCGTCTGCCAGTAAGAAACAAGAGGACTTCAGCACCTATCCGGAAGAGGAGCGGGCCGTGCTGCGCATGGCTAGTGAACGGGGAGAGTTCAACAGGCGCGACGTTGAGCAGCTGCTCGCTTGCGGCTCGACCAAGGCCAAGGCCATTGTCGGTGCTCTTCTGGAGAAGGGCGCTATCTCGTCCAAAGGCGCTAGCCGCAGCACGCGCTACACGTTGTCCGGGGAATAGCTCGCCTTCGTTGCTGCAACCTTGTTCAATGTAAAACCCCAACGTGCAACGGGCGCGTGACAGTTCGGCGCACGAGCGGTCATTGCGCGGCGCTTGCGACGGTCGTCTTTCTAGAATGGGGAGGAAACCCTGATTGGAAAGAGGCGACCTATGGCGGTGAGCGCGGGAGATACGGCTTCGAGGGCGAAGGCGACGGCGATCTCGACCTGCGCGCCCGCATCGCCTGCAGCGGCCTCCCCATCGCCTGCAGCGGCCTCCCCATCGGCGCTCGTGCTCGCAAAACCCGCAGGCGCCTCCACGCCTCCTGCCGACCGCGCCCTGCACGGGCGGGCTTTGGCGCTGGTGTTCTTCGGTCTTTTGCTCGCCATGTTTATCAGCTCGCTTTCTGAGACCATCGCTTCCACGGCGCTTCCTACCATTGTGGGCGACCTGAACGGCGTAGAGATCATGCAGTGGGTCTCTACTGCCTACATCCTGTCGTCGACGTTGGTCATGCCCATCTACGGCAAGCTGGGCGATCTTATCGGCCGCAAGCGTCTGCTCATGGCGGTGCTCACGCTGTATGCGGCGGGCAAGGTGGTGTGCGGCCTGGCCGTGAACATGGAGATGCTCATCAGTGGCCGCCTCATCTCCGGCCTCGGGGGCGGCGGCCTCATCATCTTGTCCCAGGCGACGCTCTCCGACGTGGTGCCGCCGCGCAAGCTCGGCACCTACATGGGCGTCATCGGCGCCGTGTTCGCCGTATCGAATGTGCTGGGGCCGCTGCTCGGCGGCTGGTTCGTCCAGGTGACGGGCTGGCGCTGGATCTTCTGGTTCACCGTGCCCGTGGCCCTGCTTGCCGTGGTGGTACTCGGACTCACGCTGCCCCGCGACGCCCGCGCCCTCGGAAAGCACCCCATCGCTTGGCCTGGCATGATGGCCATGACCGTGGCTGTGACCTCGCTCGTGCTCGCCTTGGCTTGGGGCGGCACGCTCATTCCCTGGGGAAGCCTGCCGTTTATGGGCCTTGTCGCCCTAGCTGTGGCCGCCGCTGTGGTCTTCGTGCTGCTGGAGCGCCGCGCTGCCGAGCCTATCATTCCCATGGGGCTTTTCCGCAACCGAAACTTCGTGCTGTGCTCGGTGACGGGGCTTTTCCTGAACATCAGCTTCATGGGGGCGCTCAACTACTTGCCCACCTACTTCCAAATTGTGGACGACCTTTCGCCCGAAGTGGCCGGTCTCGTGTGCACGGCCACCAGCGTGGGCATCCTCATCACCTCTACGGCCACCGGCTGGGTGGCGTCGAAGACGGGGCGCTGCAAGGGGATGCTCGTGGCCATGTGCGTCGTGAGCACGGTGGGTCTGTTTCTGCTGTCGCGCATGCAGGTGCACGAGGCGCTGTGGGTGCCAGTGCTGTACCTGTTCGTGCTCGGCTTCGGCATGGGGCTCGGCATGCAGTTGCTCGTGCTCGTGGTGCAAAACGAGTTTCCCCACGCCATGGTGGGCACCGCCACGGCGGCGAACAACTTCTTCCGGCAGATCGGCGCCTCGGTGGGCACGGCGCTCGTGGGCGCGCTGTTCACCATGCGCCTTACGGCCGACGTGGCCGGCAAGCTCACCCATGTGGACAACCTGTCGCTCGCCACGCTAACGCCGCAGATTGTGGACAAGCTGCCCGCGTCAGCCCAGTCGGTTATCGCCGCCGGCTACTCCGACGCGCTACTGCCGCTGTTCCTCTGGTTCGTGCCGCTCATGCTCGCCTGTCTCGTGATGATGCTCCTTTTGAAGCGCCACCCCCTCGCCACCACCATCAACCACGGCGGCGCGGGGAAGTAGGGGAACCTCTCGGCGACCGCATTTTGTTTGTAGCCGCAAATCGACGGTTGTTGTGTCAAGATCGTCAATTTGCGGCTACAAAGTGGGCAAAATCGCCTGCTTGGAACGAAATGGTGTCACGAAGCGACGCTTCTTACGGAAAAACCGCCAATTTGAGGCTAGAAAAGCGGGTGCGGGTGAGGGGGCTTACCCGCAGGCCTCCGGATCGAGGCGGTAGCCGATGCCCCAGACGGTTTCTATGATGCGGGGCTCGGTGGGATCGTCCTCGATCTTGGCCCGCAACTTCTTGATGAACACGGTGATGGAGCTGGTCTCGCCGACGAACTCCGGCCCCCAGGCCGCTTCCACCAGCTGCTCGCGGGACAGTACCGTGCCGGGGCTTGAGGCCAGGGTCGCCAAGATTTTGAACTCCTTTGGGGTCAGCGGCACGTGCTCGCCGCCCAAGGTGGCGCGGTGCTGGGCCATGTCCAGGGAAAGGCGCCCCACGGTGATGGTGCCCGTGGACGGCATGGCGGCGGTCGGGCGCATGGCGGCACGGCGCAGATGGGCCTCGATGTGCATCATCGGCTCGCGCGGGTCGAAGGGCTTCACCATGTAGTCGTCGCCCCCGGCCGCGAACCCGACGCCCTTGTCCACGATGTCCCCTTTGGCCGATAGGAAGATGACTGGTACCGTGACGCCACGGGCCCGCAGCTCGCGGCAGGCCGTGAAGCCGTCCATCTTCGGCATTATGACGTCCATGATGATGAGGTCGGGCGCCTCGCGGGCGACGGCGCCCAGCGCATCGGCGCCGTTGTCGGCGTAAGCGAATTGCCAATCGACACCCTCCACCATGTCGCGTACCACCCGGGCAATGCGCGGCTCATCGTCCACGAGCAGAATCTTCGCCATCGTCGTCCTCCTTCGCGGTTGTCAGCGGCTCGGCCTTCGGCGCTGCGGGTCACCCTGCGGCTTTACGCTTCCTCGTCCTCTTCCTCAATGACGGGCACATAGGGAATGCGCACGGTGAACGTGCTGCCCTCCTTCACCCGGCTTTCCACGGTCACGGTGCCGCCATGCAGCTCGGTGAGGTCGCGCACTACGGCAAGCCCCAGCCCCGTGCCCCGGTAGCGGCGGTTGGCCGATTGCCCGGCCTGCTTGTACAGCTCGAAGATTTGGTCCAACTCTTCGGGCGCGATGCCCATGCCGTCGTCGGCGACGCGCATGACGATCCAGCCGGCTGCGGCATCTTCGCCATCGGGGGCATTGGTGTCCGCCTTTTCGCTCTCACTGTGGGAGTCGGTTTCCCCGTCCTCGAACCCAATCGTCAGGCGCACGAACCCACCTCGATGGGTGTACTTGATAGCATTGTTCACCAGGTTCTCCAGAATGCGTCGCAGCTTCTCCCAGTCGGCCATGCTCAAGGGCACATTCGGCGCTACCGTGCAGGTGAGCCGCACGTCCTTGTCGGCGGCGATGGGGCCAGCGCCTTGCGCACGAACTGGGCCAAATCGACGAAATCCACCGGTTCGGGCAAAAGCTTGTCCTTCTTGGCGGCGTGCTTGGAAATGACGAGGATGTTGTTCACCACGTTCAGCAAAAGGGTGGCATTCGACTCGATTTCGCCCACGGCCTCGCGGGTCTTGGGCGCTAGGCTGTCGTCCGCGTTCAGGATGCGCGCGTAGGCCAAAATGCTGGTGAGCGGCGTGCGCAGCTCGTGGCTGACGATGGCGAAGAACTCGTTCTTGTAGGCCACCTCATCACCCAGCCGATCGAGTGCTACCTTCAGCTCGCGCTTCTGGTAGTTCAGCATGTCGTTGAGCACCATGAGGTCGTCGGTCTTGGAACGCACCTGGCCCTCCAGATCGGCATAAAGCGCCTCAAGGTCGCGGGCCATGCGGTCGAACTCGCCGGTGAGCTCCGCCAGCTCGTCGCGGGGCCGCTCGCCGGGGTCGGGCACCGTGAGGGTGTAGTTGAAGTCGCCCTTGCCCACGGCGCCCGCCGCACTTCGCAGCTCGTCGATGGGCTGCAGCACCAGCCGGCTTGTCACGAAGTACAGCCCGATGAAGGCCGCTACCATCATGAACAGCACCATGATCGCCTGCTGCATCATGCTATCTTGAATGCCGGCGGCGTAAATGCCCATGGGCTCGGTGATGGACATGGCGCCGCCCACTTGGCCCACCTGCATGCCCTCCTTGGGGTAGCCGTACTGATCCAGCTCGCCGACGGGGTCGCCGTGACATTCTAGGCACGACTCGGTCACGTACAACGGCTCCGTATAGCGGAACACCCGCGTGCCGTCGCCGGCGTCCACGACGCGCCAGAATGCCTTGCGGTCGGGGTCGGCGTTGAAGGCGGCCAGGGCCTCCTGCTCGAAGGCGTCCGGCGCGTTGGCAGCCTGACGCGGCGTGTCATTCGTGAAGCGGATGGAGTAGTCGGTTTCACTGGTGAACAGCATGGAGATAGACTTCGCCGCCACCACGCACACGAGGTGCTTCGTACGGAAAGCGCCGTCCTCGGCACGGTTGATGACTTCCTGGTTCATATCGACGAAGTCCCACGCCGCGCGCATTTCGGCGGCGAGCACCTCGGCTTTTTCGCGTGCCTCGTTCTCGGCCTGAGCGTTTTGAAGCGATAGGTTCCATAGAATGTCAACGGCCATGAGCGCAATCATAATGACGCCGATGGAAACGGCGATCTTGAAGCGTATGCCATAGCGGAACGGGCGCCCCGGGTGATCGGTCGACATGGTGTCCCCTCCTCGTCAATCTTCATATTATGCCCGATGGAGCTGCATGCAGGAGACTTCGGTGGGGAAGGTAATTCTTTTTTAATATTTGCCCCGAAGTCTTAATGAAAAGTTCCGCTGGCCGCCATTGAAGTGACGTTGAGTCAACGGCAGAATAATAGCCAGCGAGTGCGAGGGTTTCGGCCGAGGAGGGCCGCCCGATGCGACAGCAAGGCGGTAGGAGATCCGCCGAGAGCGGGGGTTCAAACGTCTTTTCGCCGCAGCTTGCGAGAAAATCCTATCTGAGGGAGGAGAGTTCTATGACGAAGAACAGC
>ERZ773200.3384-NODE-3384-length-10465-cov-3.229299_pt1 | contig 10465 bp, 7 predicted proteins | sample MGYA00581008_ERZ773200 | MGnify/ENA primary metagenome ERZ773200 (study PRJEB29015, sample SAMEA2737770) | human gut metagenome | biome: human gut; feature: human-associated habitat; material: faeces | place: China | collected 2012 ... | reverse complement strand
TCGGCCGTGGAGGTCTCGATGAGGATGTCTTCGGGGGCGCATCCGGCGGCCACGGCGGCAGCAGCCCGGCGCAGCAGCGCCTCGGTCTTGCCGGAGCGCGCGGGGCCGACGATTTTGGCCGTGCGGCCGTCGAAAGCGGCGATTTCTGCCATCATGTCAGTCATGAGTGCCTCCTAATCGGCCAAGATGCCGCTGGTCGAGTCGAAATCGCGCGTGGAGCCATCGGCGTAGACGACCGTCCACTGATCGAAGGCGAGGGAGAAATCGGCATCGGGCAGGGCGTACTTCTTTTGGATGTCCTCGCCCAGATGCGCCTCCTCGGCGATGCGCTCGGCCACGATTTCCTCGGCGGTTTTGTCAAGCTCGCCGCGCTCGACTTCTTCCAGGTCGTGGGCGATGCGGGCGCGCACGACGATATCGGCCGCTTCCTCGGCCTCAAGCGCCGCTTCGGCGGCCTCAGCTACCAGGACAGGGGAGGCCATAAACGACTCCTCGGCGGCCCTCTCGGCAGCCTCGGCCTCGGCTGCGGCCGCCTCTTCGGCGGCGCGGGCCGCAGCGGCCTCGGCCTCTTTGCGGGCCTCAAGCGCTTCCATGCCGGCGGCGTACTGCTTCTCGTAGGAGGCCGCGGAAGGCAACGTCACGGCGATGACGTCCTTGCCGAGTGCGCCGGCGTTCAGGGCCTCGCGCACGCGGCTCACCCACTTGCTCTCCTCGGGGTCGATGCCGCAGGTGGAATCCAGCCGCAGGCGCACCACGAGGCGACCGCCCTGCAGCTCGATTTCCAGCCACGTGAACACAAGCTCGGGCTTGCCCTCCTCGCGCTGGCGGCGGTTGAAGATCTTCATCTGATTGTCCACGGCGTGCACCTGGTTCAGCAGCCAGTGCTCAATGTGGTCGCTCCACAGCGCGTCGGCGCCTTCCACGGAGGAATCCAGGTACTCGCGGGCTCCCACGCGCACGGTCATGCGGAGGGTGTTCACCGGCTCGCCGTCGGCCGCCGGGTGGGTGCGCACCACGGGCGTTCCCAGATAAGAGTAGCAGCGATCGATCTCCAATCGCAGCTCGTGATCGACGATCGACTCGTCCAAATCAAGCGTGAGGGCCATGGAAGGATGGGGCTTGCTCATCGTTGTCTCCTTTCGTCCTATCCTCTTCGTTATCCAGTATAGAGAGGCCTCGAGCAGGGAAATCATCCCATCGAGATGAGCGCGCGGGATGATTGCCGTCCCTTAAATCGGCCTGCTCTTATGATTGCGCGGCCCGCACGGCCCATACCATTTTCAACCGTTGGGCAACAAAACATCGGTGGCCGCTCGACAGCGGAGGCGGATCTTCACCCCTCCACTCGCGAAGGCCGCCGACGCCGCCGAGGGCCGCCGGTGTTTTGTTGGAAAGCATCGAACGAAAGAGAGAGGAGGACCCATGGCTAAACTTTCACTGACTCGTCGCAGCTTCCTGAAGGCGGCCGCCGTCACGGGCGCTGCGAGCACTCTGAGCTTTGCCGTAGCACCGTCTGCGGCTTTGGCCGAGGGCGTCGACGAATCAGCTGGTGAGGTCAAGCGCATCCGTTCCTGCTGCCGCGCGTGCGGCAAATGCGAATGCGGTGTGTGGGTCACCGTGCAGGACAACAAGGTCATCAAGGTAGAAGGTGACGAGTCCAACGCACACAGCCGCGGCCACTGCTGCGCGAAGTCCCAGGCGTCCATGCTGGCGCTGTACCACCCCGATCGTTTGCGCTACACCATGAAGCGCACCAACCCCAAGGGCGAGGACGATCCCGGCTGGGTGCGCGTCAACTTTGCCGAGGCCATGGACGAGATCGGCGCCAAGTACAACGAGCTCATCGACAAGTACGGCGGAAAGTCGATCTTCTCCATGGGCGGTACCTCGCGCGTGTGGGCTCAGCCGCCCTACGGCACCCTGAAGTCTGTCTTCGGAACCCACAACTTCCATTCCGCCTACGAGATCTGCAAGGGCCCGCGCCACTTCGGCGGCGTGCTCACCGACGAGAAGGGCTCGCCGTGGATGGAGGTGGAGCAGGGCCCCATCGTGTACGTGCAGTGGGGTACCGCTTCCGAGTATTCCAACTACGACTCCACCAACCGTACCGTCGTGGACTGCTCGCAGCGCGCCTACAAGCACATTCTCGTTGACCCGCGCATGAGCCCGCTCGGCAAGGAGGCCGACCTGTGGCTTCCCATCCGCGTCGGCACCGACCTGGCGATGTCGCTCGGTTGGCTGAAGTGGATCGTCGACAACGACGCCTACGACAAGAACTTCGTGAAGCGTTGGTCCAACGGCCCGTTCCTTTACAACCCCGAGGCCGACGGCAAGACCTACAAGGGCTACTTCCTGGAAATGAACGGCGGCATCCACATGACGAGCCGCCTGCTCACCGAGGCCGACCTCGACCGCGAGTGGGTCTCCCAGTTCTGGGAGCCGGCGCCGGAGCAGTACTCCTACCGCCGCTTCATCTGCTGGGACGCCGCCAACGAGAAGCCGACCTACTGGGACGCCGAGGAATGCCAGTGGGAGGGCGAGAAGCACAAGATCCCGACCACCGGTACCTGGATCGAGCACCCCTACAAGCCCATCATCGCCGATGCCTGGCTGCCCGATCCCTCGAAGTTCGCCGACCCGGCCGACCCGGCCTACGACGCCTACTGGACCGGCGAGGGCAACGAGAAGGGTGCCAAGTCGAACCCGAAGGGCCTGCCGAAGGATCCGGAGCTGTGGCCCGACGGCGTGCAGGTCAAGCTCGCCAATGGCAAGATGATCGAGGCCAAGTCGGTCTGGCAGGAGTGGGAGCACAACCTGGAGGAGTACACGCTCGACCGTGTCTCCGAGATCACCGAGGTTCCCGCCGACAAGATCGAAGAGGCCGTGCGCACCTACACCACGCGCCTGAACCCGCTTCACGGCAACGGCGGCATCCACTACCAGCTGGCCCCCGACCAGACCGGACACGCCGTGCAGAACACCCGCGCCCTGCAGCTCATCGCCTGCCTCACCGGCAACTCCGACGAGCCCGCCGGCAACCGCGGCTCCTCGAAGGCCCAGGTAGACGGCTGCTGCGGCCGCGCCAACATGATCGTGACCGACCACGAGCCGGTCGACTGGGGCATTCGCGAGGGCATCGGCACCATGGAGCTCGGCAACACGCCGCGCGACCTTTCCGTGGAAGACCAGATTCCGCTGATCCAGAACTTCGTGAAGTACCTGCAGGACGAGAACTCCCCGCTCATGGAGCGCTACGGCAACCACATCCCCACCGATGAGGAGGCCCGCATCATCGCCATGCGCAAGGGCGGCGACTACAAGGGATCGCGTTCCTTCCCGGGCCTGAAGACCCCGTTCGAGAACAACGCGGACCAGATTTCCGCCGAACGCTTCCCGCTGCTGCGCTTCTGGAACTCCTGGACCGACGCCTCCTCCATCTGGGACGCCATCCGAGAGATCGATTCCCCCTACAAGCTCTACGGCGGCATCTGCATGTCCGGCGACTTCATGAACCAGTCGAATCTGCTGGAGGCGTGGGACGCGCTGACGCAGCTGGACTTCTGGGTGGACATCAACCTGTGGTCGTGCCCGAACAACGGCACCGCCGACTACGTGTTCCCCTGCACCCACTGGCTGGAGACCAACACGGGACGCGTGTCCCAGGGCGCCGGCGGCATCTTCGGTGCCGGTCAGCGCTGCGTCGAGCCCATCGGAGACGTGGTCTTCGACCCGACCTTTGTCGTGTGCCTGCACAAGTCCATGGGCGTGCCGTTCAACGATCGCGACCCCGAATACGACGAGTGGTTGAACCTCGACTACCACGACTTCATCCAGGCCGGCGGTTCGGTGGGCTATGAGGAGCAGGAGTACCGCGTGCTCAAGGACGCCACCGACTGGTGGAAGACCGAGGAGTACCCCGACGGCCCCGACTTCCCGCAGTACGCGGCGAAGTTCCAGGAAGAGGGCTGGTTCGACTGCCGCAAGTGGCATCCCGAGCGCTGGGGCACCTATCGTCGCTGGGAGATGGGCTACCGTCGCCAGCAGGCCGGCTACAACCTGTACGCCGCCGTGGACGAGAAGTGCGCCTTCGGCACCCCCACCGGCAAGGTGGAGATCTGGTCGACCATCTGCGAGTCCTATATCGGCGACACGGTGACCGAGTCTTATGTGCTCGAGACGCCGGGCACTGCTGCCAAGGTGGGAGAGAAGACCCCGTACTTCGCCCAGGTGTGCTCGCCGGATCGCGACGCCTATGCCGGCGACATTCCGGATATCGACAAGTTCCCGCATTGGTTCGAGCCGAAGAACTCCCGCGTCCAGGCGCCCGAGTGGTACGACGCCAACCTGGTGGATGGCGCGTCCTACAACAGCGACAACTACCTGAACAAGCCCTACCACGGCATCGCCGGCGTGGGCAACGGTCAGGCGACCGACAACGGCATCACCGACAACCTTGAGGCCTACAAGCAGGCTGTGAAGGAGAACCCGGAGGCGACCTTCATCTGCACCTCCGGCGCCCGCCAGCCCGTCTACTTCCATTCTGAGCACCGTCAGCTGCCCTGGTGCCGCGAGCTGTGGCCGTCCCCGCGCTTCGAGATGAATCCGAACGACGCGGCGCGCCTCGGCATCGAGCAGGGCGACTGGATTTGGGTGCGCACCCCCTGGGGCGCCATCCGCGAGGTGGCCGATCTGTACTACGGCATCAAGGAAGGCACCACTAACGCCAACCATGCCTGGTGGTACCCCGAGATGGATCACGCCGCCCACGGCTTCGAGCTCGTCGGCATCAACTGCACCATGGACAAGTACGCCCAGTGCTGGATCTGCGGCGCCTCCCAGCTGCGCGGCAACCCGATGGTCGTCTACAAGGCCACCGAGGAGAACTCGCCGTTTGGCAACCCCGTGCCGTGCGATCCGTGGGGCAACGAGGCGATCACCAACGCCAACGACCCGCGTCTGAAGGAATGGCTGGCCAACGACCCGCGTCTGGACGACTCGAAGGTGGAGCTCACCTACGCGAGCGCCGATGCCAAGGGCCTGCAGACCTTAAGCCTCATCAAGGAATAGAAAGGAGGAAGATCAATGGCGAATTACGCGATCATCACCGATTTGAACCGTTGCACGGGCTGCCTTGCCTGCACCGTGGCGTGCAAGGCCATCAACGGCGTGGACGTGGGCAACTTCTGGATTAAAACGCTGCGCGTCGGTCCGCATCCCATTGAGGGCGGTTCCGGCACCTTCCCGGACGTGGAGATGTACTTCCTCCCCGTTCAGTGCCAGCACTGCGAGAACCCCGAGTGCGTGAAGGTGTGCCCGACCGAGGCGTCTCATGTCGCCGAGGACGGCACCATCCAGATCGACAAGGACAAGTGCATCGGCTGCCAGTTCTGCGCCATGGCCTGCCCCTATGGCGTGCGCTACCTGAACCAGACCGAGCGCGTTGTGGAGAAGTGCACGCTGTGCGAGCAGCGCACGAGCCAGGGCGAGCTGCCCCAGTGCGTGGCCCAGTGCGGCGCCCGCGCCCGCTTCTTCGGCGACCTCGATCAGGGCGTCGAGAACTTCGAAGCCCCGGCGCACCCGGACACCCCCGGCTGCCAGTACGACGAGATGACCAAGACCCGCGTCAAGCTCAAGGACTACGTGGAGGCCTTTACCGAGAACGACATTCATCACCTCACCAACAAGGGCAACAACCCCAAGCTCATGTACTTGTTGCGCGAGGGCCGGAAGTGGAGGGAGTAACAACCCATGGAAATTCAGTGGCCCCTTATTCTCTTCACCTTCTTTAATTGCCTCGCCGGCGGCATCTTCCTGATGCAGGGTATTCTTACCCTGTACGGCAAGGGCAAGGCCATGCAGCTCGCCTCCTGCGTGAGCGCGATCGTTGCCCTGGCCATCGGCGGTCTGTCGGTGTTCTTCCACCTGCAGCATCCGCTGCGCATGCTGAACGGCTTCGGGCACATCACCTCCGGCATTACCATCGAGCTGATCTTCGTGATCGTGTTCGCCATCGCCGTGGTGCTGTACTTCCTCATGATGCGCCGCTCCGAGGAGGGCGTGGCCCCCAAATGGTGCGCCGTCCTGGCTATCGTCGTGTCGCTGGCGCTGCCGTTCGCGACGGGCGACTCCTACCTGATGAGCGCCATTCCCGTGTGGGACACCATGCTGCTGCCTCTGTACTATGTGGTGGCCACGGTGATGCTGGGCGGTCTGGCCGCCATGATCATCGCCGGCGCCACGAAGGCCGACGACGCGGTGAAGCTGTCTGCTACGGTGGCTTTCATTGGCGCGGTGGTGTGCGCCGTGGTGAGCGTCATCTATGCGGTGGCCATCTCCGGTATGGGCGCGAACTACACCGAGATGCAGTACTACTTCGATCCGACGCTGCCCGACGTGGCCATGCGCCAGTCCGAGCAGATCACCGGCGCCATTCTGGCCGGCGAGCATGCCGTGGCCTTCTGGCTGGGCAATGTGGCTATCGGCTGCGCGGTGCCTGCCGTGCTGGCGGCCCTGGTGATGACGGGCAAGATTCCCGCCGAGAAGGCCCTGGCTGTGGCGGTGGTTGCCCTGGTGTGCGCCGTGATCGGCACCATCGTGTGGCGCGTGCTGCTCTACGAAGTGGCCGTGAACGCCCTCATCCAGTTCCAGTGGGCGCTTTAGCAGTGTGTTAACGAAGCCAGATGCGGCTGCAGCTGCGGCCGCATCTGGCAGGGCGCTTGCGAGGCGCCCGATCCCGGATGCCCCCTGGCATCCGGTATGAGGGAGCCGCTCGTCTCTGGTCGGTCGGTCGGCACTCTTTGAGAACCTAAGCGAGGCGGGCTTTTCTGACAGACGAGCCCCGCAGGCAACGCGCATGCGCCCGCCTCGCTTTTTGTTCAAAATGGGGTACTTCTCGTAGTTTTTAGGGTGTGATTTCTCCATTAGCTCTGTGGATGGGAGGAAAACCCCAGGTGGCGATTGCTGCTTTAGGGATCGGCTTTTTGGCAAGTTACGAGAAGTGCCCTATTTTGCTCATTTCGCCCTGGCGAAGGAGCGTTTGGGTCTCCTGAAGCTTTTTTGCGAAAAGGCTTCAGGAGGAGCAAACCCTCAGATGATTCTTGAAGAGGAGGAATCAATGACAGAGGAGAAGAAAGAGGCGCCGACGTCTGCTTCAGCTGGAGCAGCGGGCGCGCAAGTCGCCCCGACGCTGAAGAGCGTTGATGCGGCCGAGGCCAAGCGCGCACCTCGCGGCGGCATCACGCGGCGCGGGCTGTTCATCGGCGTGGGCTCGACGGTGGCCCTGCTCGGCTTGGGCGGGTTGCGCTATGCGGGCCACAATCCGCTGAACCGACCGCCCGGAGGTGCCGACGAGGCCCATCTGGTGAGCGGCTGCATCCGTTGCGAGCGCTGCTATGAGGCGTGTCCGCGCCAAGCCATCGTGCCGGCGAAGATCGAGGACGGTCTGCTCGGCATGCGCAGCCCTATGCTCGACTTCAACACGGGGAACTACTGCGACTTCTGCTACGAGGAGAACGGCGGCAATCCCTTGTGCGTGGCGGTGTGCCCCACGGCCGCGCTCGAGCTGCCGGCAACCTACACAGTGGGCAACCCGGAGACCGGCGAGACCGGCGACATCATCATTGGCACGGCGGAGATTGATCCGCGCACGTGCCTGGCCTATCGCATGACCGGATGCCGCGACTGCTACGACGCCTGCAACTACGGCGCTATCGAGCTGAAGGATGAGGGCGGGGCAAACCCCATTCCCTATGTCGTGGAAGACAAGTGCAACGGCTGCGGTGCCTGCCAGGCCGCCTGCCTGTCGCTGTCCTCCGGTTCTATCAAGTCCAGCGAGCGTGCCATTGTCGTGCGCCCCGTCGAGGCCTAAAGGGGGTAAACCATGGCTAAGAAGAACGAAACGATGGAAACGCCCGCTTCGTCCCCGACTGCGGGCGCGAAGACGAAAAACTCTGCGAACGCGCTGGCTGCGAAGCTGAAGACGCGTCGGCTGCGCACGGTTGTGGGCGCCGTGGTGTTCGTCGGTATGGCCGCCGGTCTCATCGCCGGGGTGAGTATGGGCACGATGTCCGGCTTCGGTTGGGACACGTTCTCGATGCTGTGCCCTTTGGGCGCCCTCGGCACCATGATCGCCACGAAGACGATGATCCCGCGCGCCGTGGTGTCGCTTCTGCTTATTGCCGCGCTTGTGCTCGTGTTCGGTCGCGCCTTCTGCTCATGGTTGTGCCCGACCATGCTCATCGATCGCATCCGCGATTTCTTCCGCTCGCCCAAGAAACGTCGGGAGCTCGAGGAGAAGAAGAGCTCCGAAATCAAGGCCATCTCGCAGCAGGAGCTGGCGAGCCTGAAGGCGGCGAAGGGCGGCCACGCTTGCGGCGCCTGCGGCAAGTGCCAGCCGGCGCACCACGGCAAGGTGGACTCGCGTCATGCGGTGCTCGGCGGAGCTTTGCTTTCGACGGCGGTCTTCGGATTCCCGGTGTTCTGCCTGGTGTGCCCGGTGGGCCTGTCGTTCGCTACGGCGCTCGTCATCTGGCGGGCCTTCGCCCATGGTGACGCGACGATCGGGCTTATCCTTATTCCGGCGATGCTTGTTATCGAGTTGGTGGTGCTGCGCAAGTGGTGCTCGAATTTCTGCCCGCTTTCGGCGCTCATGAACCTGGTCGGGCGTTTCTCGCGTACGTTCGTGCCTACCATTAATGACGAGAAGTGCCTGGAGACGGCCCGCGCCACCTCCTGCAGCAAGTGCGCCGAGGTGTGCGATGCCGACATCAACATCCGTCATCCGGAATTCGGTCTGCGCACCATGGCCGACTGCACGCGCTGCCGCAACTGCGTGGACGTGTGCCCCACCCATGCCATCACCATGCCGGTGTTCGTCGGCAAGAAGGCGGGCAAGACCGTCGTGGAAATTCCCGACCCGGTTATGGACGACCTGGAGCCGAAGCTGGACTAGCCAATCAGTGAGCGATGGCTCGACTTTGGGAGAGGCCGGGCCATCGTTGAAGAGGAGCAACAATGGTTGAGACGATTGATGCGGGGGCTCACCGATATGTGGGCACCGCGTTTACGGCTGTGGATAGTGGGGCCATTCGGGTTCATCGGGAGCGGTGCGCGAAGGTGCGCAACCGCAACGTGGACTGCTTGAAGTGCGCGGCGGCGTGCACTTCAGGGTGCATTTCCTTGGAAGACGGCGAGCTGGTGATCGATGCCTCCAAGTGTGTCGGCTGCGGCACCTGCGCCACGGTGTGCCCCACGTGCGCCTTGGAGTCGCTGAATCCCTCGGACGCCGAGTTGAAAGCCGCCTGTCTGCGCGCCGTGCGGGGTGACGAGGTGGTCATTGCCTGCAGCCAGATGGAGGCGGCTTTGGGTGATTTGCTAGTGCCCGGTGCCGCGGCGTTCGTGGTCTGCGCGGGGCGCGTGGATGAGTCGCTGCTGGCGGGACTCGCCGCCGAGGGTGTAGGCCGCGTGACGGTGCTTTGCGGCGATTGCGATCACTGTGCCCAGCGCCACGGTCGCGACACGGCGGAGCTGGTAGCCGAAACGGCGCGCCAGGTGCTCGCCACCTGGGGCGACGATTTGGAAGTTGTCGTGACCGATGTGCCTCCTGCGAGCATTCTCGCCGAGGGCGCCGATGAGGCCGCTGCCGAAACCGTTCGCGTAGCTTATTTTGCCCAAGTGCGCTCCTGTCCGCCCCTTCGCGAAGCCGAAGGAGTGCGTGTCGGTTCATCTGCGGGGCAGGACGCTCCCAAGCATCCTGCCCATTCCCTCCACGTGATGAAAGACGGCACGTTGCCGCATTTCATTCCCGATCGGCGTGAGCGCTTGCTGGACGCACTGGCGCAGCTGGGGGAACCGGAAGGCGACAAGCTGGAAACCCGGCTGTGGGGTGCGGTGGTCATCGACGGCACGAAGTGCGTCTCCTGCCGCATGTGCGCGACGTTCTGCCCTACGGGCGCCATCGCGAAGTTCGACGACGCCGACGGCACCCTGGGCGTGACCCACACTCCGGGCGACTGCGTGAAGTGCGGCAGCTGCCGGGACGTGTGCCCCGCCGATGCCATCACACTGCTCGACGCCGTGCCCGCAAGCTGGCTTACCGGCGGCAACCGCCACCGCTACGTCATGACGCCCCGTCCTGTGAGCCTTACCGACAACCCCCACCAGATCCTCGACACCTTCCGTCTCGACTTCAACGGAGACATCTTCGAGCGGTAGGGGAGCCGCAGCGATCGCTGGCGATCTTGCGCAAAATGTCGGCGAGCTGTCCCTGCCGGGCGTCTCGCCGAAGCTGGCACGGCGTCGACGGGGCGTCGTGCGGTAAATCTCAGACTTCTCCGCAAAGCAGGAGAGGCCGCATCTCCCGACTGCCCGAGCCCCCGCCCTGGCAGCCACGCGGTCTCGATCTGCTCCAGCCCCCGGCGCCCCTATCCTCTTCACGGCGCCGGGGGCGTTTTATGCCAAGGGCAAA
>ERZ773200.3372-NODE-3372-length-10496-cov-2.281774_pt1 | contig 10496 bp, 8 predicted proteins | sample MGYA00581008_ERZ773200 | MGnify/ENA primary metagenome ERZ773200 (study PRJEB29015, sample SAMEA2737770) | human gut metagenome | biome: human gut; feature: human-associated habitat; material: faeces | place: China | collected 2012 ... | reverse complement strand
ATTTGTTACGAAGAACGCTATGGAAGAAAAACAAATTATTATTATAACAAAAGCAGTACCGATATTTCAGATGTTGAATTAAAGTATTTAATCGACTCGATTATGTATGGAAAAATATTCAACTCTAAACAGGCAAAAAGTTTTGCAAAACGAGTACAAAATCTAAGCGGGAAAAATTTAAAAGACATTACACCCTATGTCAATGACAGCTTTGGAAGACAAAGATTTACCTTGGAAACAGATGTGCTTCAAAATATTGATATCATCTTAAAAGCGATAAAAAGCGGTCAGTGTATTTCCTTTGATTGGAATGTTTATGATATCGTAAATGGAAAAGTAGAGACAAGAGAAATTTATCGGGCAACAGTAAAACCAATTCGACTGATTTTAAATGAAGGTCGATATTGTGCGCATGTTCGTTATGAAAAAGGGAGAAAAATTTACACTTATAATGTGGATTTGATGAAAGAGATTAGGGTAGTTCCGGGATTTCAGGATGGAATCAGAGAAGAAGAAATACAAAAAAATTTTGAACGGGCAGAGTATCTCTTAAAGACTCCATATAACTTTGGTGGAGAAATAAAAACTTATAAGTTAAGAGTACAAAAAGAGTATTTCTCTCGGTTGGTAAATACATTTTCGTATGGAATAAAAATAATAGATGGAACGGAAACTGAAAAAACAGTAGATGTCAGGATAAAAGCAACGAAAAGAGGAATGGTCTATTGGCTGCTGCATCATTATGATGTGGCAGAGTTGATAGAAAATAAGGATGAAGAGTTGGGGAAAGAACTGAGAGATGCGGTGGAGAGTTTGTATAAGAGGTATTGCGAATAAGTTATTTGTAGTATTTGGGAGATATTTTATTTTAGTAACAAAAAAACACCGTATTTATACGGCTTGGCGTTTCACAAACACCTGATAAAATTTACAATGGAAAGGAGCAAGTATTTCAGGGTTAGAAAGAGATGAGAATGAATTAAAATATAGAAAAGAGCAGTTTGAGCGTGAGAAGAGAGACACGTAGGATTATCGTGATTGCATAGAGGCAGGCTATGGAGATTCTCATAGAGGTGATGGAATTTTACAATAGTTGAAGAAAAGAGAAAAAATACTGGAAAAGATTTAGAAAATGTAAATTGGCATGTACAGCAGGGAGTATATGAAGAGCAGAGAATTGATGCTCTGGAGAGAAAACTAGGAAAATAAATAATTTAAGGATGATAAATATGGAAGTAGAAAAATTTTTAAAATTAAAAGAGGAGGAGATATTGAAATATGATTTTACGCATGACTGTGATTTTACAAGAGGAGATATTTATAAAAAGTTAGAAGGCTACGAAAAATATTTTGCTTATAAGACTTTAAATAATGTAAAAGATCCAGATTCGAGTAGTGAATTATTGCAGAAAATTTATAGAATATTATGGCCAAGCTTAAACTCAATGGAATATATAAAGGTTGGCAAGTGGATTTGCTCAGATACTATGACTAGCGTTCAACATACCTTGGCCCGATACTATAAGGATATGTTTCCAGATGAGATAAGAAAATATATGGATAAAAATAGAAGACAACGATTTGTTTCTGTAAGAATGTGTGCTGCTTTGTTTAGTGAGTGTGAAACGGTTAAGCAAAATTTGACATCAAATAATGATTTGTGCCATTTTATATCGGTATATCATACATTAGGTAATTATTCGCCCGTTCCAATAGGTTTCAACGTAGCTAGAAGTGGGGTTGGTTATTCTTCTGATTTTGATTACTGGGATTTGACAATGATGAAAATTAAAAAATATTTTGATTTACGAAAAGTGCCTGAATCTAAAATCGGAAAAGATGTTTACCAAATAGCGTCTTTACTTCATTGTGAAGAAATAATAAGTAATTGTTTACAGTGGTTGGACGGATATGATAGTTGGAAAGAATTTGTAGAAGAAAATTTTTTTCAAGATTATGTAGATGAAAATTGGGAAGTAATCCCTTTTTGTAAAGGACATTCTTGGGAAGATGGAAGTAATGAAATATCAGATTATGATGAATTTTTTAAAAATGTATGGACTAGAATAGAATCGAGAACGAATCGAATGATTTGGGCATTAAAGGATAAGTTGGATAAGTCATAAACAAATGTTAAGAGAAGGAACCAGATGCCAATCAAATTCAGTTGAAAAATTAAATGAAAGTAAAAAACAATACGAATAACAGCTAAGGAATGTGATGAGATTCCATAAAACAAAACGAAAGCCTTCAGAGTGCCAGCTTTAGAGGCTTTCGTTTTGTTTTATGGAGAATTCTGTTGTTTATTCTTGCGTGGCTTAAATCAAAGGCAGTATAATAAGAGTACATTAAAAATTTAGGAGGCACGGCGTATGGGAACTTATTTAAATCCAGGAAATGGATTATTTCAAATTGCATTAAATTCTCAGATTTTTGTGGATAAAAGTAATTTAATAGAAGTAACGAACCGTTGTGTGGGAACAATGCAGAGATTTGTTTGTGTAAGCCGTCCGAGAAGATTCGGAAAATCAATGGCTGCGGATATGCTTACTGCTTATTATGAGCGAGAAGAGGAGTCAACAGAATTATTTCAGAATTTAAAGATAGCAGAATGTGAATCTTATCAGAAACATAAAAATAAATACGATGTGATTAAGATTAATATGCAGGAATTTTTAAGTGAAACGACAAGTGTAGAAGAAATGTTAGATATGTTGCGCAGATATTTGATATTTGATTTACAGGAAGCATTTGGACAAGTTCGGCTTAGAGATGAGAAAAATTTAATTCAGGTAATGAAAGATATTTATGCGAGTACGAAACATTCTTTTGTGATTTTGATTGATGAGTGGGATTGCTTATTCCGAGAGTATCAAAATGACAAAGAAGCGCAGAAACGATATCTGGATTTTTTACGAGCGTGGCTGAAAGATAAGGAATATGTGGCACTTGCTTATATGACAGGAATTTTGCCAATTAAAAAGTATGGTTCTCATTCAGCATTGAATATGTTTTCAGAATACTCGATGACAAATCCACGAGAGATGGCAGAATTTTTTGGATTTACAGAGGAAGAAGTGAGAAGTCTCTGTAAAAAATATGGCAGAAGTTTTGAAGAAACACAGGCTTGGTATGATGGGTATGAATTAACTGTGATGAAGGAAAATCAGCTGGTTACTTATGCAATGTACAGTCCAAAATCTGTAGTTGATGCAATGTTAAGTGGAATTTTTGATAATTACTGGAATCAGACGGAGACTTATGAAGCCTTAAAAATTTATATTCGCATGAATTTTGAAGGATTAAAAGATGATATTGTAAAAATGCTGGCAGGAGAAGCTGTTCCGATTAATATTGGAACATTTTCTAATGATATGACAACATTTCAGGGAAAAGATGATGTATTGACTTTGTTAGTTCACTTGGGATATCTGAGTTATCATTGGATGGAAAAAACGGTATCAATTCCGAATAAAGAGGTTTCTCAGGAATATATTAATGCAATCAGTACAATGGATTGGAAAGAAGTGATTGATTCTGTAGATGCATCGAAAAAATTATTAGAGGCACTGTGGAGAAAAGATGAAGTGGTTGTTGCACAAGGGATTGATAAGGCACATCGAGAAATCTCTATTTTAAAATATAATGATGAAAATTCATTGAGCTGTGCCATTAATCTGGCATTTTATTTTGCAAGAGAATATTATACGATTGTTCGGGAACTTCCGTCGGGAAAAGGATTTGCTGATATTTGCTTTATTCCAAGAAAAATTCATAGCGAAAAACCAGCAGTAATTATTGAACTAAAATGGGATAAAGATGCAAAAGGAGCGATTGAACAGATAAAAGAACGGCATTATGTGGAAACATTAAAAGAGTATAAAGGAAATTTACTTCTTGTAGGGATTAACTACGATAAAAAGAGTAAAAAACATGAATGTGTAATTGAAGAAATTTGTCTGTAAGAAACATGTAAGAAAAAAAGAAACTTCAGGTGGAAAGTTGAGAGTTTTGCTCAATTTATTTGTTGTGGTCAAGCTTTTAGTAATTGGGTGGATGGATTGAATAGTGTGAAGAAGTGATAAAAAATGGCAGAAATACTAGTAATCATATTTCTGCCGTTTTATGCTAAGAAGTATAATAATGAAATGGGAGAGAAAAATGCTAAAAATAAGGTATTATTCGGGTACTGAGTATATGAAAGATGCTCAGTCATATTTTGATAATGTATATGAAGATGAGTGGATTGAAGATTCTTTTGTCAAAGAGATGATTTTAGATGTGGACAGCTCAACTGTAATTAGTTCACATATTATTGACAGCCCTATTTTGGGTGCAATTACGCCAAAAGAATTATCTGGGGGAGTAAAGGTTCTTATTTTAATGTTGAAAGATGATTCTTTTGTATATAATGCGTCAAATTGCGGAGATAACTGTGCAAAGTGGATTTTGAAAATTGCAGAACAGAAAGATTTAGTTATATACTTGAGGCATATTATGCATTTTAAAGGAAACTTTGAAATTGAAATTATGAATACAGGAAAAATTGTGCATAATCCGCGGGAATATGTAGAAGAATTGTTGGAAGCGGAGGAAATGGCAGATGAAGGGTAATTATGAGTTTCGAGTGAAGAGTAAAAATGTTGGATAACAAAGATGTACTAGTAATTGCAGATGGCGCGGCATTTGGTGCACTGATTGAAAATTGTGTTGATTATTTTGAAACGCAGTTTAACCGCAGAATATCTCTTTGGCTTCCGGAATCTTTTGAATATTTAATATTAAAATCAGGAGTTATAAAATACGAAAATTTAGATGATATCTTAGAAAATACATCAAAATATGTAGAATGTGAGAAATATGTAAGTTGGGAACGTTTTTTTACAGATATGTTGATAGATGCAACAAGGAATAAAAGAGAAAAATATTTAAAAGATACATTAAATGAGTATTATCTTGAAGATGCGATTGCTAAGAAAATTATTGTACAAATGCCAAAGGATATTCAAGAAAAAAGAGAAATTCGAATCAGTTAAAAAATTGATTGAAAGCCTTCAGAATATTAGCTTTAGAGGCTTTCGTTTTGCTTTATGGAGAATTTTTTGTTTATTCTTGCGTGGCTTCAAGCTGTAGCTGTATAATAAAAGGAAAGGTGTCAGGCACTAACTAAATGGAAATTTGTAAACAGCTTGCCAAAGAGGAAGTCCAACAACTATATCAGAGAATTTTGAACGGAGAATAAGCAAATGAGAATTTTAAATTTTGAAGATGACGTGTATAAAGCAAATGATATCAAAAAAGTGTTAAATGATAGATGTGGCGTAACAGATGTTACACAGGTTGATAATGTGGAAGAGGGATTAGAATTATTAATCCAGGAAAAAGAAGCAGGAAATCCCTTTGATTTAATTATTACAGATATGCATTATCCGATGAGAAAAGGCGAAGAGGGAGATTTCGATGCCGGAGAAAAACTGCTTGGAATTTTAAAAGAAAGAGGAATAGATACGAAAGTAATTATCTGTTCGTCTTTAAATATTAAAATTCGTGAAGCTTATGGATGCATCTGGTATTCCAGAATCAGTGACTGGGAAATGGAATTATTGGAATTGATGAATCAATTGAAAAAATGAATTGTACAGTAGTTGAAAAGAGTAGTGAGATATTGATAAAGACACTGGAGAAAATAAGATGGTAATTCTATTCATATGGATTCTGCTGTCAGTGAGTTTGGTAATCGGCTGTATCAAAGTACATAATACAATAATAAAAGGTTTGTTTGGGATTCTGGCAGGACTTTGTATTACGGTATTGTCCTTTATAGGAATCTTTTATTATTTAATTGTTTTTAAAGTTTCGAATGTAGACACAAGTGTTTCTTCGGATGGAGAGTATTCTTTGACTATGCAGGCAGTGGGAGAGCCATTATTTTTCGGTTCTGCGGATGGTCAGTTTATCTTGAAAAAAGGGGAAAAAAGAATCAGTAAAGTTAAATTTTCGCTAAGAGATGATGGGGGAAATATTTCGCAGGACACCTGGCATGTTACGTGGAAAAAGAACCAGGTTGAAATTATTATCTATGGAGAGGAGCAAAACGATGAGCAGTTTCTTCTTTTTTTTGATGGAAAATATAAAATAAATGAACTGAACACGAAATATGGAAAAACTTTAGACGAATTAAATGAGATAGCAGAAGAACAAACAGAAGAAGAACAGAATCAGCAGAAAAAGATAGGGAAATCTCATTCTTTGGATAATGAAGAAAAAGAAGAGGATACGAAATACGATGAAGATGGATATCCGATGACAGAAGAATATCAACGATACAAAAAAGAATTGGCAGAGGTATCGGATTATATTCAAACGAAATCAGATGTATTCTTGGATTCTTATCCAGATACGAAGTATCAGTTGGAGTTTCGTCTGACTTCAAAAGGCTGGCCATTTGCTGTTATTAATAAAAAGATTGATGAAAATACCGGAGCAGTAACAGAACTGCATTTGCTGTATAATGAATCGCATATAGATGAAGAAACGGATGAATATGTATTGCAGGAATATTATTATGATTCTGATAATACGGAAGCTGCGTCTCCTGTGATTGTGGATTTTTTCTTAATACAAAAGGATACGTTAAAAGTTACAGATGAAAATACAAAAGAATGGCATTAATTGAGAAGAAATAAAATGAATTTTTGAATTGTAGAACCCTTGGACAGAAGTCTGAGGGTTCTAATAATTTATGAGCTTTAACGATTTGTTTTATTTTTAAACCGGCGGTTTATTGTGGAGGTACCGACAGTATGATAAGATAAGCTCAGTTGATGAGGGAATAATAAAAAAAGAAAAAATCCACTCCAATTTCTGAAGATAAGGATTATTCTAATCTTGTCAACAAGATAAAGTAAATATAAGGCAGTAGCTCAATGGTAGAGTATGAGATAAAGCACGTTTCATGTTTGTGGAATATACAGCAATTTTAATTTCTTATTTCTAATTTAATGTAAGTAAATTGATGCAGGTTCGAATCCTGCCTGCCTTATCTGAGTGAGGTAGCTTAATGGTAAAGCACGAAAAAGTGTTTCATGTTTGTGGAACATACAGCAATTTATTCCAGGAGAAGAGGACGAAGTGCAGGTTCGAGTCCTGCCCTCACTCATCGTAACTCTGTAGAATCAAACACTCATAAGAGTTGGTGTTTGGCTTGAACTTATAGGGGGAAGCAAAATGAATTTCGTAGAATTATTAGAGAAAACATCAAATAAATTAACTCATACAGAAAATGGTGCAAGAGCAGTAAACACAACAGATAATGCGAATCTGGATTTGTTTGCAACAATCGGTGCACTGAGAACTGCAGATGAAGAACGAATCAAAATTTTATTTGAGAAGGCTTATGAAGAAGACCCATTGTCTGCAGTTAAAATTTTATTTTATGCAAGAGACATCCGAGAGGGTCTTGGAGAACGAAGAGTCTTTCAGATTTTATTAAAGAATCTGGCTGAATATCATCCGGAGGCAGTGATTCCAAACATTGATTTCATTGGTGAATATGGTCGTTTTGATGACTGGTACTATCTGATTGGTACACCGGCAGAAGAGGCAATGTGGACTGCAATGAAAAGACAGTTACTGGAGGATTTAAAAAACTTTCAATTAGGCAAACCAGTGTCTCTGTTTGCAAAATGGGTGAAAACTGCTGATTCAAAAGTAGAAGAAACAAGAAAATTAGGTATTTTAACTGCAGAGAAATTAGGATATCCAGTTTATAACTTTAAAAGAATAATCCGTACGTTAAGAAAATATATTGATGTTACAGAAATAAAAATGTGTGGCAACAATTGGGATGAGATTGATTATTCTGCCGTTCCAGGACGTGCGATGATGAAGTATCGAAGAGCATTTGACAGACACGATACGGAAAGATTTGAAAAATTTATCAACCTGGCACTGGAAGGCAAGGAAAACATTCATTCTAAAACACTGTATCCTTATGATATAGTAGAAAAGATTTTATACGGAAACGAGGATAGTAAGGTGTTGGAAGCACAGTGGAGAAATCTTCCGGATTATGGAGTTGGTGATGAAAATATGCTTGTTATGGCAGATGTTTCAGGCTCTATGTATGGACGACCAATGGCAACCTCGGTTGGTCTTGCAATTTATTTTGCAGAAAGAAATAAGGGAGATTACCATAATCGTTTCATGACGTTTAGCGCTTTACCAAGCATTGTGCATTTGGAAGGTGAAACTTTAGCTGAAAAAGTTGCTTGTGCAGTAGAGGCAGACTGGGGTTTGAATACAAATCTGGAAGCGGCTTTTGATAGTATTCTTAAAACTGCGGTGGAAAATCATGTACCAGAAGAAGAAATGCCAAAATCTTTAATTATTATTTCAGATATGGAATTTGACTCTGCAACTTATGATTCTGACTGGCTGTTTTATGAAACTATGAAAAAGAAATTTAAAAGAAATGGTTATACAATTCCGAATGTTGTGTTCTGGAATGTAGATTCCCGTCACAATGCCTTTCATGCAGATAAAAAAAGAGAAGGAGTACAGCTTTTGTCTGGAAGTGCTGTCACAATTTTTGAGCATCTGGATGAAGGAATAGGAATGACTCCGGTTGAGATGATGCGAAAAATCATTGAAGATGAACGGTATGCATGCATTACAATCGCAGAGGCAGTTTAAAAAATATCTTATAAGCTCTCGGACTTAAAGTTCGGGGGCTTAAATTTTTGCATTATCTTAGTGGGTATCTCGATTTCCGATTAAGATAAATGCTATGCGAGATTTTTTCTTGTGGGGTTCTACAGACAAGAGGTATAATAAAGAAAAAGAGCACGGACAGAGGGGAGAGAAGTACATGGCTACTTATGTTATTTCGGATATTCATGGAGAATATGAATTATTTATCAAGCTGTTAGAAAAGATTCGATTTACAAGTGCAGATACTTTGTATGTTTTAGGTGATGTGATAGACCGAGGTCCGCATCCGATAAAGGCTTTGCTGAAATTGATGGAAATGCCTAATGCAGTCTGCCTTGTTGGAAATCATGAGGTGATGGCACTGAAATGCCTGAAATTTCTTCGACAGGAAATTACAGAAAGTTCGATTGAAAAAATAGACGAAAAACTTCTGGATAATCTGGCAACCTGGCAGTATAACGGAGCAGAGACGACAATCAGTGAATTTCGTAGATTAGATGAGGAAACACAGCTGGACGTGCTGGATTTTATGGAAGATTTTCTGGTATATGAAACACTTACAATAGAAGGGAAAAATTATTTACTGGTACATGGCGGACTTGGAAATTTTTCACCGGAGAAAGACATAGAAGATTATTCTCTGCATGATATTGTATGGGAAAGACCAGATTATGGACGGCAGTATTTTGAAAATACTTATCTGGTAACAGGACACACTCCAACCCAGCTAATTGCAGAAAACGAGAGACCAGGATACATTTATCGGGAGAAAAATCATATCGCAATAGATTGTGGAGCGTGCAATCCAAGTGGAAGGCTTGCTGCAATTTGCCTGGAAAGTGGCGAAGAGACTTATGTAGATAAGAGAGTTCAAAAACAAAGAGAAGAATAACAGAAACAGCAGAAGAATAGAAACAGCAGGAAAAGGCAGAAGAAGATAAAAGAAAACAGAAGAAATTAGAACCCTTGGACAGAAGTCTGAGAGTTTTTGATACATTTGAAATGCAACGATTAGCAGAAAAATGTCAAAATTTGCAACGAAAAATGCAACGAAAAAAAATACGTTGCATTTAAAGTGAAACGATAATGCTCTAATTATAGAAAACGTTTGAATTTATAAGCTTTTGGATTTAAGATTCGGGGGCTTTTTAAATTTCTCCAATTATGATACGATAAATCAAAACCATAAAAGATAATGAGGAAAAAATGGACAACGAAGATAAATTATATTACAAACAGGTTTTACAAGGCTTATCAGAAGAAATGCCGGAGGAATTTTTTAAACTGGCACAGCTTGTAGAGGTAGAACAGCTTGAATTTTTAGCACCAAAAGACAACAGTAATAACTGGCGTCTGGTTTATCTGATGAACGATGCAGTGGAAAGTTTTCTGGTATTTGAAAATGCAAGATTTACAGGAGAATATCTGCCGGATTATGAGGGTACAATCAAGGCAGTTTTGGAAAAAAAAGAAAAAGAGTACATTTTGGTGGTGAATCAGGGAGAAGATTCGGTATTTACTATCTTTTTTGAGTCATTAAAACTGGAAATTCAATGTTATGACTATGGAAAAATTGGACATTTCTGGGTAGAAGGTTATGAATATCTGCGCCAGTTAGAATATCGGATTGCAATTCTAAGAGACAAGGTGGATTACCTGGGAGAACAGAAAAACTGTTGTACGAAGGAAGAACGAAAGCTTGCCCTGCTGGCAGAATTTCCACCATTAAATTATTGCTCGTATCCTTCTGTTAAACCAGAATATGTCGTTCCAAAAAGTGAACC
>ERZ773200.3361-NODE-3361-length-10542-cov-3.151426_pt1 | contig 10542 bp, 8 predicted proteins | sample MGYA00581008_ERZ773200 | MGnify/ENA primary metagenome ERZ773200 (study PRJEB29015, sample SAMEA2737770) | human gut metagenome | biome: human gut; feature: human-associated habitat; material: faeces | place: China | collected 2012 ... | reverse complement strand
TAATTTCTAATGTTGGATGTTCAATAAAAATAATCTTTCTTTGAAAAGAAAAGTATCCCCAAATACATAAACTCATTATTATCGAAATAAATAAAAAATATTTGTATTTCATGAATCCTCCTCATCTCAAAGATATGTAAGAATTATAAATGTTGAACAAGTATTTCAGCAATTTCTTCAAAAATAATTTGATCTTCTTTAGAAAATCTACTAAATGATGTAGAATCTAAATCTAATACACCATATAATTGATTTCCTTTTATAAGTGGAATTACAATTTCACTGTTGCTTTCGCTATCGCAGGCAATATGTCCTGCAAATTGATGAACATTTTCTACAATAACAGTTTTTCGAGTAGATGCTGCTTTACCACAAACTCCTTTATCTAGAGGAATGTTAGTACAAGCAATTTTACCTTGGAATGGTCCTAAAATAAGTTCATTGTTTTTAAATAAATAAAATCCAGCCCAAGAGATATCTTGAAAATTTTGCATAATAAAAGCAGATGTATTGGCTAGAATTGAAATTTTTTCATTGTTGCATTCAATTAAACCAATGTATTGTTTTAATAATAAATCATTCATATTTTTACCTCACTTTATGGTATAGTATAAAATAAAGAAAGGAGTAAGGTCAAGGTGTTTGATATTTTAAAAGCAAAAGAGAGTTTTATGAATTATGTGCGTCAATTTGATTTAACGAATGATAAAATTCATTTAAAACTTGTTCATACATTGGAAGTCGTACGTACAACTGAATATCTATGCCTCTATGAAAATATTACAGGTGTTGAAAGAGACTTAGCCTATTTAATTGCTTTATTGCATGATATAGGACGTTTTGAACAAATAAAACGTTTTAATAGCTTTGATGATCGAAATATTGATCATGCTAAATTAGGGGTGCAGGTTTTATTTAAAGAGGGGATGATTAGAAATTTTATTGATGATGATCAATATGATGAAATTATCGAAAAGGCGATTGCTTATCATTCTTTATACAAAATACCAAATAATTTAGAACCCTCTTTATTAAAACAAGTTCTTCTTATTAGAGATAGTGATAAATTAGATAATTTTCGAGTAAAAAATATAGAATCAATACAAACTTTGTTTAGTATTTCAGATGCTGACTTTTATAGTCAAAGAGTTTCTCAAAATATTTTGAAAGATATTGAAAATCATACTTTGATTTTAAAAGAAAATAGGCACAATGAAGTAGATATGTGGGTTTCTTATATGGCTTTCGTATTTGACTTAAATTTTAAATCAAGTTATTTGTTTATCAGAGAAAATGATTATATACATAGAAATATGGAACGTTTACATTTTACAGGAGATTTAAAAGAAGATATGTTATTTGTTGAAAAAACATGTCAAAGTTATATTGAAGAAAAATGTATGTAAATAAAAAGGACATTTGTCCTTTTTATTTGTGTTTATTTCGTTTTCTTTGTAAGAATAAATAAGTATAATCAAATAATTCAAAATTCAATAAATAAATGATTTTTGAAAAAGTAACTAAAAACATTAAAGTAATGGCACCAATATAATCAATATTTCCTAATCCTAAAAATTGATGACCAACAATTAAAGAAATATATAAAACAATTTGCATTATATAGATTACAAAAATACGATAATGACTTAAGGGTGAATAAATATGTCTTAAACCATTATAATAACACCAACTTGTAAGTAAAACACAAATTGTTGAAAGCATTTCTTTTTCTAAACCTAAGACACGACCACCATTAACGATAATTGTTGAGCAAATAGCAATCATAAAGGCAAAAGGGAAGGCGTTTTTAAAGACTGTTTTTAAAAAATCACCAGACACTCTTTTGAAATTTGGTTCATAGGTCAAAAAGAAAGTCGGGATGCCTACACAACAAGCAGAAATGACAGTTAGTTGGATAGGTTTAAATGGATAACCATGTCCAAATAAGATCATTCCAATTGATAAAACAACTGAAAAGATTGTTTTAATTAAATACATTGATGCAGAAGCAGTAATATTATTAATGACACGTCTTCCTTCATTAACGATATGTGGCATGGCATTAAAGTTATTTTTTAATAAAACAATATGTGAAGCGCTTTTAGCTGCATCACTTCCTGAAGCCATAGCAATTGAACAATCTGCTGCTTTTAAAGCTAATACATCATTAACACCATCACCTGTCATTGCAACCGTATGGCTATTTTCTTGAAGAGCATTGACCATCAATTGTTTTTGTTTTGGAGAAACACGTCCAAAAATAGTATATTTTTCAATGGCCTCTTTTATTTGTTCATCCGATAAAGAAGAAACATCTATGTAATGTTCATAATTTAAAAGATGACAACGTCTAGCAATTGCTGAAACAGTAACAGGATCATCTCCAGAAATAATTTTAATATCAACATCTTGTCTTTTAAAATAATCTAATGTTGTTTTAGCGTCTTGACGAATAACATCGGATAAAATTAAAATTCCAATACATTTTAAATCTTTTATTAAAGTATTATCATTAATAATTATTGGAGTATATCCAATACACAAAACACGAAAACCTTGAGAGGTATAAGTTTTAATTTTCTTTTCAATCTTAGAATCTAGATTTTCAAAAATAAATTGACTTGCTCCTAAATAAACGGTTCCAAATTCATTAAAAGAAACAGCACTGTATTTTCTTTGCGATGAAAAAGGAATAACAAAGAAAGGCTGATAATTTTTTTCTTTAGAGAAGTATTGATGAAGTGCTATAGATGTCATATTGCCATCTTCTAAACAATAATTCATATTTTTGATAATTTGATCAATATTAAAATGATCATCAAAACAAATAACATCATCAACTTTAAGCTTACCTTCAGTAAGCGTTCCTGTTTTATCTAAACAAATAGTATCCACACGAGCAAGAGTTTCAATGCAAAATAGATTTTGGACAAGAGTATTTTTTTTAGCAAGTCTTAGAACACTTAAAGATAGGGCGATTGTTGTAAGTAATACAAGTCCAGATGGAATCATTCCTAAAACAGCAGCTACAACTGAAACAACTACATCACTAAATGGATAATGACCAATAAAATATTCTTTAAAAAAGAGTAAAATTGATAAAGGAATGATAATAACTGAGATAATTTTTAAAATTTGGTCAATCGATTTTGATAGCTCTGATTTTTTGCCTTCAAATTCTTTTGCTTGAGCGGTAAGCTTATGAATATAACTTTCTTTTCCTACATGAATTACTTTACAAATTGCACGTCCTGATGTAACAAAACTTCCTGAAAGAAGTGAATCACCATTGACTTTTAAAATAGCATCGCTTTCACCTGTAAGAAGTGATTCATTTGCTTCTATATGACCTTCTAAAAGTTCACAATCAACAGGTATTTGCATTCCTGTATTTAAAATGATGAGATCATCTTGAACAATTTCATCAACATTGATTTTAGATAATTGATTATCTCTTAAAACATCAATTTGTTGTTTTGTTAAAATACTTAACTGATCTAATGTCCTTTTTGCTTTTATTTCTTGATAACTTCCTGTTAAAGTATTAAAAAAGATAACAGAGATAAAAAGGGTATTACGATAAGATCCAACAAAAACAAGACATGCAAATAGTAGAATATTAATTAAATTGAAAAATGTAAAAATATTATTAAAAATAATTTCTTTATATGTTTTTGTTGTTTTACTTTCCACAAAATGAGTTTTCCCAAATTGTTGCCTTTTTAAAACGTCTTCTTGAGATAGACCTGAGAATTCTCTATCAAATATTTTCATAACTATCACCTTGTATTCTATTTTAGAATACTTTTTGTTATTTGACAATCTTTAACAAAATAAGACAAGTAAATAATTGTATACAATTATACAAATTTGTGGTATGATATTCCTAACACTATGATAAGGGGGCTTAAATATGAGTGAATTTATTGATTATGTATTTCAAAGAAGTACATCATTAAATAAAATTGACAATTCTTTATATTCTAAATACAACGTAAAAAATGGTTTAAGAAATGAAGATGGAACAGGTGTTCTTGTTGGACTTACAAGAATATCAGATGTCGTGGGATATAAAAAAGAAAATGGTAAAAAAATTGATACAGAAGGGGAACTTTATTATAGGGGTGTTAAAGTTTCTGATTTTATAAAGGGACATGATCCAAAAAATCGTTTTCTTTTTGAAGAAGCTTGTTTTTTAATTCTTTTTGGATATTTACCTAATAAAGATGAATTAGATGCATTTAAAAAAGAATTAGCTTCAAGATATGATTTACCTTTGAATTATTTACAAGCACGTATACTAGGATTTCCAATGCAAAATATGATGAATAAACTTCAACAAGAAGTTTTAATGCTTTACACATATGATGAAAACCCTGATGATATTTCACCAGAAGCAACGCTAAATAAAGGCTTGGATTTAATTGCTAAGATTCCAGAAATTGTTTGTTATGCTTATCGTACTAAAGTACATTATTTTGATAGTGATAGTTTGTTTATTCATCCAGTAAATACTGAATATTCAATTGCTGAAAATATCCTCCAAATGTTAAGAATAGATCGTTCTTTTACAAAAACAGAAGCGAGTGTTCTAGATATGTGTTTAGTTTTACATGCTGATCATGGTGGAGGGAACAACTCGACTTTTACAAATGTTGTTATGTCTTCAACAGGAACAGACATATATTCTTGTTTTGCAGGAGCTATTGGTTCATTAAAAGGTCCTAAGCATGGAGGTGCTAACTTAGCGGTTGCTAAACAAATGGAACTTGTTATTGATAAAGTAGGACTTAATGCAACGGATGAACAATTAAAACAGGTCATTAAGGATATTTTAGATAAGAAGTTTAATGATCAATCAGGTCTTATTTATGGAATTGGGCATGCAGTCTATACATTGAGCGATCCACGTTGTCAAATTCTTTCTAAACAATGTAAACAATTAGCTATCGAAAAAAATCGTTTGAAAGAATATGAACTATACCATCGTTTTGAAGAACTTGCGGTTGCTGAAATTAAAGCAAGAAAGGGAATAAACGTATGTGCCAATATTGATTTTTATAGTGGTCTCGTTTATGACATGCTAGGGCTTTCTAAAGATCTTTATACTTTGATGTTTGTTATTGGACGTTCTGTTGGATGGGTTGCACATAATATTGAAAACAAACTTTATTCAGGAAAAATTATTCGTCCAGCAGGAAAATACGTTGGTGAAAAAAAAGAATATATTAAAATGGAAAATCGTTAAAAGCATTGTATTATCAATGCTTTTTTGCCTTTAAGAAAAGAAAAAGCTTGTCAGTTAATGACAAGCTTTAAAATTGTTATTCTTCAATAACTTTGATCCAACCTTCAGGTGCTTCAATTGTACCCATTTGAATACCTGTTAAAGTTTCATAAAGTTTTTTAAGAACAGGTCCGATTTCATCCATTCCACTTGGGAAACAAATTTCTTTACCATGATCATTGATTTTACCTACTGGTGAGATAACAGCAGCAGTACCGCAAAGACCACATTCAGTGAAATCTTTTACTTCATCAAAATAAACTTCTCTTTCTTCAACTTCTAATCCTAAGTATTCTTTAGCAACATACATTAAAGAACGGCGAGTGATAGAAGGTAAGATACTGTTTGATTTTGGAGTAACGATTTTATTATCTTTTGTTACGAAAATGAAGTTTGCTCCACCAGTTTCTTCTACTTTAGTTCTAGTAGCTGCATCTAAGTACATGTTTTCATCGAATCCTTGATTATGTGCATCAACGATTGCATGTAAACTCATTGCGTAGTTTAAACCAGCTTTGATATGTCCTGTACCATGAGGTGCAGCACGATCGAAGTCTGATACACGAATTGTAATAGGTTTAACTCCTCCTTTGAAGTAAGGCCCTACAGGAGTTACGAATACTCTAAATTGATATTCGTTAGCTGGTTTAACACCAATAACTGGGTTACTACCGAACATATATGGACGAATATATAAAGTAGCTCCTGAACCATAAGGTGGTACATAATCAATATTAGCTTTAACAACTTTTTCAATGGCTTCTACCCATTTATCTTCAGGATAAACTGGCATTTCTAATCGTTTGCAAGAGTCAGCCATACGACTTGCATTTAAATCAGGTCTAAAGCAAACAACTTTCCCATCTTTTGTTCTATAAGCTTTTAACCCTTCAAAACACGTTTGTGCATATTGTAAAACACCTGCACATTCGCTAATAACAACTTTGTCATCAGCAGTAAGCACGCCTTCATCCCAAGCTCCATCTTTATAATTTGATACGAATCTTGCTTCTGTTGGCATATATCCAAAACCGATATTTGACCAATCAATATCTTTTTTTGACATTTTTTAATACTTCCTTTCCTATATATATATCTTTAGGCAAATTCTACGCCTCATTAGATGAAGTGTCAATAATAATTTATAACTTATTTTAATAAGAAATTATTAATTGTATTTTATTTATTAATAATATTGAATTGTAAATTTTCTAAAATTGAAATTGCTTTTGCCTGCATTGTTAAATCATTGCTAGAAATACCTTTTACATCAATAAAGATAGGTGTTTCAGGTAGAGCGCTTTTAACAATTACAGCATTAGATAAAACACAAATATTAGAAACAACACCTACTAGAGTAACATTTTGGTAGTTTTTATCCTTTAAGTAATTTCCTAATTCAAGAGAACCAAAAGTTGTTTTTTCAATACAAATATCATGTTCTTTTTTAGCAGTATTTACCTTGCCATATAGTTTCCAACCATCACTATTTTTAATGCAATGTTCAATTGGCAAATTCTTCCCTTCTTGAGTTTCTAAATAATTATTTTGATGTGTATCGAAAGTAAAAATAACATCATCTTTATTTTGATGATATTGATCAATTAAAGAAGCAAGATACTCATCCAAATATTCAGCTTCTTTAAATCCCAAACTACCATTTACAAAATCTTTTTGATAGTCTACTACAATCAGTAATTTTTTCATAAAATTTCTCCAATCATTTTTATTTAATCTTATCATATATATTGACTTTGTAAATAAATATCATATAATATTCATATGAACATATATTCATATGAAAGGAGAAAAAATGGATAAAATCGTTAATAATGAAATTGTTGAACAAGTAAAGAAAGCAATGCCCGAAGAAGAATCTTTATATGATGTTGCTGAATTATTCAAAGTGTTTGGTGATTCAACAAGAATACGCATTATTTGTGCATTATTTGATCATGAGATGTGTGTTTATGATTTAGCTGCTTGTTTAGATATGACGCAGTCAGCTATTTCTCATCAACTTAGAATTTTAAAAGCCAATAAATTAGTTAAAAATAGAAGAGATGGTAAAATGATGTATTATTCGTTAGATGATGAGCATGTAAAACTAATTTTTGAGGCTGGTTATAGTCATATCATGGAGGATAAATAATATGAAATATAAATATAAGGTTAATGGCCTTGATTGTGCTAATTGCACACAAAAATTAGAAGATGCTTTAAATAAAAAAGAAGAGATTAATGATTGTGTAATTTCTTTTGCAACAGGCATGATGACTTTTGAAAGTAATCAAGAAATTAATGATAATGAGCTTCTTTATTTTATGCAATCTATTGAAGATGAAGTAACAATAGCTAACCTTTCTACAAACAAAACACATCATCACGATGAATGTAGTTGTGGACACCATCATGAACATAAACATCATCACCATGATGAATGTGGATGTGGACACCATCATGAACATGAACATCATCACGATGAATGTAGTTGTGGACACCATCATGAACATGTGGAAGATCATCGTGAATTGGCTAATTCAATCAAATTTAATATAGTTGGTTTGGATTGTGCAAACTGTGCAAGTAAAGTAGAAGCTGAGATAAAAAAACAATCTTACATTGAAGATGCGGTTGTTAATTTTTCTACTCAAAAGTTAATGGTTAAAGTAAAAAACGATGATTCTTTAATGGAAAAGTTACAAGCTGTTGTTGACTCTGTTGAAGAAGGAGTTGTTTTATCAAAGGAAGATAATCAAAAAAAATATAGTAAACCAAAATTATTTGATTTAAAAGAAAATATGGAATTGGTTGAAGGTGTTATTATTTTTATAGGGGCACATTTCTTTGCAGGTGGTTTTGCTACTTTCTTATATTTGTTTGCTTATTTATTAATTGGTTATAAAGTCATTTTAAAAGCAATTAAAAATATTGGTAGAAAAGACTTTTTGGATGAAAATTTCTTAATGTGTTTAGCAACTTTTGGAGCGATTGCTTTAGGTGATTACAGTGAAGCAATTGCGGTTATGCTATTTTATGCTATTGGTGAAATTTTCCAAGGATATGCTGTTAATAAGACAAGATCATCTATTTCTTCTTTAATGGATATTAAAAGTGAATATGCTACAATTGTAAAAGATGATCAAATGATTCAAGTAACTCCTGAAGAAGTACAAGTAGGAGATACAATTGTTGTTAAAGTTGGAGAAAAAGTACCGTTGGATGGTAAAGTTATTAAAGGAAACAGTATGTTAGATACTGCAAGTTTAACAGGTGAATCAGTCCCTAGAAGTGTTGAAGTAGGAGATGAGGTTTTATCAGGAGTTGTCAATTTAAATGATGTTATTTATATTGAAGTAACAAAACCTTATGCGGATAGTACTGTAAGTCGTATTATTGATCTTGTCGAAAATTCTGCAAGTAAAAAAGCTAAAATTGAAAAATTTATTACCCGTTTTGCAAAAGTTTATACACCAACTGTTGTGGGACTTGCTGTTTTATTATTAATTGTTCCGATGATTATTTTACCAAATCAAAATTTCTATGATTGGCTTTATCGTGCATGTACATTCTTAGTTGTTTCTTGTCCATGTGCACTTGTTATTTCAGTACCTTTAGGTTTATATGCTGGTATTGGTAAAGCGAGTGCTTTAGGTGTTTTAGTTAAGGGTGGAAACTATTTAGAATTATTAAAAGATATTGATACTGTTGTTTTTGATAAAACAGGAACACTTACTAAAGGTGAATTTGAAGTTGTTGAAATTTCAGATGATCATTTATTAGAAATTGGTGCATATGGTGAATATATGTCAAATCATCCAATTGCTAGAAGTATTGTTAAAGCTTATAATAAAGAAATCGATAGTACAAGAATAGAAGATTTTAAAGAAATCGCTGGAAAAGGTCTTTCTGTTGTTATTGATCAAAAACAATATGAATTAGGAAATGAAAAATATTTTCATGAATTAGGTATTGAAGTGAGTCAACCTCAATCTGTTGGAACAATTGTTCATATAGCATGTCAAAAACAATATTTAGGACATATCGTTGTTGCAGATGTTATTAAAGAATCTACAATGCCAGGTATTCAAGACTTAAAGAAGGCACATGTTTTAAATACGGTTATGCTTACAGGAGATCATGCAACTGTTGCTCATGATATTGCTTCTAAAATAGGAATTGATCAAGTATATAGTGATTTATTACCACAAAATAAAGTTACACAATTAGAAAAATTAATGGGTAATGATCATGTCGTAGCTTTTGTTGGTGATGGTATTAATGATGCGCCTGTTCTTGCTAGAAGTGATATTGGTATTGCGATGGGTGGCGTTGGTAGTGATGTAGCTATTGAAGCTGCGGATGTTGTTTTAATGAGTGACGATATCACATCAATTGCTAAAGCCATTCAAGTTTCTCATTATACAAACTTTATTTTAAAAGAAAATGTTACTTTTACGTTATTAATTAAAATTGGAGTTTTAGTTCTTACTTTGTTTGGACTTACAAATATGTGGATGGGTGTTTTTGCTGATGTAGGTGTTACTTTAATTGCTATTTGTAACTCAATGAGAATTTTGTATAAGAAGTCATAATTTTGACTTCTTTTTTTTATTTTGTCCATACTTAAAAGGGTGATTAAAATGAATTTGCTTGAATATTTTGTTTTGCCCTTAATTTCTTTGATTGTTTTGTTTTTACTAACGAAATTAATGGGCTATAGGCAAGTAACAGAGTTATCTTTATATGATTATATAATTGGAATTACAATTGGTTCTATTGCTGCTGAAATGGTTATGGGAAGTTTTAATGATATTTTAAAGCCGTTGATTGGAATGATTGTTTATGGTGTTTTTACTTGGGGTGTTTCTGTTTTAACAAAAAGGTATTTAAATTTTCGTTTTTTTGTTGAAGGAAAACCTGTTGTTTTATTTGAAAATGATAAGATATATTTAAAAAGTTTGGATAAAGCAAAAATTGATTTGAATGAATTGTTGATGAATTGCAGAATGAATGGTTATTTTGAGCTTAATGAGTTAGATAAAATTATTTTAGAAACAAATGGGAAATTTACTTTTTATCCCAAGACATCGTCAAGGCCTTTAAAATTAGGTGATCTACATCAAGAAGTTCAAAAAGAATTTATACCAACAATTCTTATTTTACAAGGAACGATTATTTATGAAAATTTAGAATTGATTCATCATAACCAAAAGTGGTTAGAACAAATTATGAAAGTTCATGGAATTAATCTT
>ERZ773200.3359-NODE-3359-length-10543-cov-3.305015_pt1 | contig 10543 bp, 9 predicted proteins | sample MGYA00581008_ERZ773200 | MGnify/ENA primary metagenome ERZ773200 (study PRJEB29015, sample SAMEA2737770) | human gut metagenome | biome: human gut; feature: human-associated habitat; material: faeces | place: China | collected 2012 ... | reverse complement strand
TTTTCTTTCAAAACATCTGAAAATCTTTCTTTTAAAGATTCTACACTGATAAATTCTAAAACAGGTAAGAAATAACCATAAGTGACTAGATGCATAGCATCTTGTTTAGAAAGACCTCTAGACATTAAATAATAAAGATGATCTTCATCAATCTTTCCAACACTTGCTCCATGACTTGCTTTAACATCATATTCATCAATATATAAATATGGATTAGCTTGTGCTTTGCACCCTTCATCAAAAACAATAATTTTATTTGTTTGATGTGTATCTGATCCAGACATACCTTTATAAATACGTCCCACACCATCAATAATTAAACTTGCTTTTGATTTAACAATACCATAGTTATCCATATCACCATATGTATGTGGTGCTAAATGTTCTAAAGTCATTTCATAATGTTTATTTTCTTTTTCTTTGCTTAAAGAAGCTAAACGAAGTTTAACACTTGCTTCTTCTTCAAGTAAACGATATTTTATTTTTGATAAAGTTGTATAATCTGTTAATTCTACATAAGCGCAAGACACTCTTGCATACTTATAAACATCAACATTTTCATCTAAATCAAGTTGAATATTTTGATGACTATTTTTTTCAACATATCTTAAAACTTCACTTGATTCATTGATTTTTATATTTTTTGTATAAGAACAAGACTTTGATGCTTCATACATTTCTACAAGATCTACATGTAAACGATCTTTAATTTCAATATTAAATTGATAAGTTCCTTCTTCTGTTGTCTTATAAATAATTTGTACTTTTGCATCTTCATTAATCATTAAAGTTTGATTTTGAATTTGAATATCTTGTTTAAAAGATGTTTCTTTGATTGTTCCATTTTCTAAAACAAGATAATTATCAATATCTACTAATCGACTCATTATTTAGCTTTAACCTTATTTCCACAACTACCTAAAACAATAGGTTGTTTATCTTCTTCAGTTTCAAAATCAAAACCTAGTTCTTTAACCCAACGATAACCTTCTTTATCAATACGATCTATTAATTCTTGTCCTCCACTTAATACAATTTTTCCATCTACTAATATATGAACATGACTAGGTGGTACAAGTTCAAATAATCTTTCATAGTGTGAAACCATCACACAACCAAATGAATCTGATTTCATATCATTTATAGCTTCAGAAACAATTTTTAAAGCATCAACATCTAAACCAGAATCAATTTCATCCAATAATGCAAATTTTGGTTTTAATAATTTCATTTGCAAAATTTCATTTCTTTTCTTTTCTCCACCAGAAAAACCTTCATTTAAATAACGATGTGCTAAATTTTCGTCCATTTTTAAATCAGCAATATTTTTATCTAATTCTTTAATAAATTTAAATAAAGATACTGGTTTTTCTTGATGAGCATTGAGTGCAGCTCTTAAAAAATCAGAAGTGACAACTCCTGGAATTTCTTGAGGATATTGCATTCCTAAAAAGATTCCTGCTTTCGATCTTTCATCGACTGACATTTCTAAAACATTTTGTCCATCCAAGTAAATACTTCCCTCTGTTACTTGGTATTTAGGATTACCCATGATAGCTGATAATAATGTAGATTTACCATTACCATTAGGTCCCATTAATGCATGTATTTCTCCTGTATTGATTGTTAAATCAATTCCTTTTAGTATTTCTTTATTATCAATACAAACATGTAAATTTTCTATTTTTAAAGTTGACATAAATCAAGCCCCTTTCTACCCACAACATTTTACTAAAATGTCAAAAAAAAAACAATCAATGTGATAATCTTTTGTATTAACAATTTATATTATATCCAAAATATGGTATATTATTTAAACAAAAGGAGTGATAATGTGAAATTTCTGAAATCTTTATTTCAAGTCATATCATCTAAAAAAATTACACAAACCCTGTTAAACTTACTTATTTTATTTTTGATCGTTCTTTTATTAGATATTACAAAAGAAGTATGGGGTGGCGCTTTTAGTATTTTTTGGAAGATTATAAAACCATTCTTTGTAGCATTTGCAATCGCTTATGTTTTAAATCCGCTTATTGAATGGGTACAAAAATATGTAAAAAATCGTGGATTATCTTTAATTATTGTTTATGTAGGAATCATTGCTTGTTTAATACTTATTTTATCACTAGCAATTCCACTTGTAATTAATAGCGTAACAGACCTCTATCCTGCTTTTGAAGACGGTTTGATTTTTATTTCGCGCTTTGTACAAAGTCATTTAGGCTTCAATATTTCTGAAATAACAACTTATATTCAAACAGAAGCAGCGAAACTTTTACAAGATATGACAGTTATTAATACAACGTTTGATGTTTTAAATTCTGTTATTGTAAAAATTGGAAACGGCTTGATTTATTCAATCCTTGCAATCTATATGTCTATAAAATTTGATAGTATAAGAATTGCAATTAATCATTTTGCAGGAAAATTTGATGAAAACTTACCTGTTTATTTAAAGGAAATCAATATTTCTTTAATTGAATATATTGAAGCTTTTGCTTTAAGTGCTCTTATTCAAGGTCTTACAACAGCTTTTGTCTATTTGGTTATTGGTCATCCAAACTGGATCTTACTTGGTATTTTCTCAGCTATCAGTTCGGTAATCCCTTATGTAGGTCCAATTGTTGCTAATTTACTTGGAATTGTCACTTCAATTACGATGGGGGCAACAAAACTTATTATTTTATTTGTACTGATTTTTATTCAATCAAATGTTGTTCCTTATGTCATTCAACCAAAAATATATTCATCAAAAATCGATTTATCGATTATGTGGGTATTATTTGGTATTTTAACTGGTTCAACTTTGTTTGGTGCATGGGGAATGATCATCGCAATGCCTATTCTTGTTACTATTAAAATCAGTTATCGTGTTTATCGTCAACATAATCCTCAACCTAAAAATGCTTAGCGATTTGCTAAGCATTTTTTATAACATATTACAAATAATCACTAATAAAATAAAAAGTACTAAAACAAGCGTAAAAGAATTTTCACACTTCATATAAACCCCTCCCTTATATCCTTTTAGTATAAATTATGTAATAAATATGTTTGACCGTGTGTTTTTGCCCATAATATTGAAATAAGTGGGAAAAAATAGTATACTTTTTTAGTCTACAAGAAGGAGGAAAATTATGAAATTTAAAAAATGTGCTGCCTTATTACTTGTAAGTAGCTGCCTTTTGACTGGATGTACAACTTCATCAGCAAAAAAAGTTGATTCAAAATACGTTGTTGCATCTTTAGAAAAAGGAAATAAAACAAAAAATATCTTTGCTGATAATTTATATAAAGATATTATTGATAATTCAAGTAATAATTCAACAGTCTTTAATGCTGTATTACAAAACTTAGTTGATCAAAAATTCCCTGTCAACGATGATATGAAAGAAGATGCTGCTACAATTATTAAACAAATTAAATCAGCATATAAATCTAATTATGGTGATAACTATAAAGATTCATTAAATCAAGCTTTAACATCTGCAGGATATAAGAATTTATCTGAATATCGTCAAAAAATGATCAAACAAATTCAATATGCTAATTTCTTATTAGATTATATTGATGATCATTTTGATGATGTCTTTAATGATTACTATCAACAATGTGCTCCAAAATATGTAAGTTTAATTAAAATTTCTGTATCTGATACAAGCTCACCTACAGATGATGAAACTTCTAAATTAAATGAAGTTAAAGAATTAATCAGTAATACGGATAAATCATTTGGAGATATTGCTCAAGATTACTCTGATGATTCTACTTCAAGTAAAAAAGGATCATTAGGTATCGTTGATAGTAAAGATACTTCTGGTATTGCTAATAGTTATGGTAAAGATGTCTTTAATGCTATTGAAGCATTAAGTGAAGGACAAGTTTCTGATGTTATTACTGGTGATGACGGATATTATTTTGTAAAAGTAACAAGTACTGATAAAAAAAATTTAAAGAAAGAACTAAAGAAAACTGATATTGATTCTCCTTTATTAGCTTATGATGATTATTTACAATATGTTGTCTATAATTCTTATAAAATCAATTATAAAGATAAAGACATTAAGAAAATCGTTCAAGAAGTTGTTAATAAAGCCTTAGAAGAAAGAAAAACAGAAAGAGGTGAAGCCTAATGAATTCATTAAAAGATAAGCTTTACCAATACAGATTATTAGTTATTATCGTATGTATTTGTCTTATTGGTGGTTGTGGTTATGGTCTTTATAAAAGCTTTAACAAAAAAGATGATTCCTATGTAACCCATGTAAAAGATGGTGATTCAGCAGTTGTCAAAACAGGTGATGTAACAATTACTAAAGATGATCTTTATGAATATTTCTTAGATAATGATGGGTTAAATATGACTTTAAACAGTGCTATCAATTATGTAGCTGATCAAGAAATCACTGATGAAGATGCTATTAATTCTAAAGTTGAAGAATTAAAACAACAATACCTTCAATATGCTGGTACAAGTGATCTAGAAACCTACGCTAAAGATGCTGGCTATGAAAGTGAAAACGATTTTGTAAAACAAATTTTAGAGCCTAATGCAAAAATTCAACTTCTTCAAGAAAAATATGTTGAAGATAATTTCAAAAGTTTAGTTAAAGAATATAAAGTAAAATATCTTAAATATTTTACGGTTGATACTGAATCACAAGCTTTAAAAATTATTAAAGATTGTACAAGCGAAGAATCTTTCACAAATTATTTTAATGAAAATAGTGGAACAGATGCTGGTTTAGTTACAAAAGAATCAAGTAGTGTTGATTCTAAAATCATTAAAAAATTAGATAAATTTACAAAAGATGGTATTTATGCAAAAGCAATTAAAACATCTGAATCTAAATATGCAATTGTTTGGGTTTATAATACAGATAAATCAAATTTAAAAGATGAAATTAAAGAAAGTTTAACTTCTATTTCTAATTTTTCTACAAAATGTGAAACTTCTTATTTAAGAAAGTATAACTTTGATGTTTATGAACCATCAATCAAAAAGAAAATAAAAAAATCTTCTAAAGATTATTTTGAATAAGGTCTCGACCTTATTCTTTTTTTGTTTTAAAATAGAGCTATGGAGGAAAAGAAAATGAGTAACTGTATTTTTTGTAAAATTATTAATAAAGAAATTCCTGGAAAAATCATTTATGAAGATGATGCATGTATTGCTTTTTTAGATTTATCACAAGCAACTTATGGACATACCCTTGTTATTCCTAAAAAACATTTTGAAAATATTCTTGAAGTTGACGCACAAACATTGGCTCATGTAATGCAAGTCACTCAAAAATTAGCTAAACAAATCGTTGAAAAACTAAACGCTAAGGGATTGAATATTTTAACAAATACAAATGAAGTTGCAGGTCAAACCGTTCATCATTTCCACGTTCATATTTTACCTCGATATGATGAAAAAGAACTTGTTATTGAATTTAATGATCATAGTCAAGATGTTGATTTAGATGAAGTTTATCAAAAAATCGTAAAATAAAAAGATGGTTTTCCATCTTTTTAGAATAAAGAAAGTTGTTCAAAGTCATGAATATCTTTCTTTTTTATTGGTGTTTTTTCTTCAAATTCTTGTAAATATTCAAATATTTCTAAGTAATTACACATCATTTGATATTCTTGGCATTTTTTAAAGAATAAATTCATTAAATCCCTATTATGCGGGCTATTAAGCGTATATTGATCATTATACGTCATTTGATACTTTTCTTTCATACCAGGAAATAAACGATCTAGTTGCTTATAATAATATTCTCTGCTTCCCTCTCTTAAAGTAACTCCCATACCAAAACAAATAATTCCTTTAACTCCTGCTTCATGACATTCTTCTAAAATCTTTAAAATATTTTCTTGACTATCATTAATAAAAGGCAAGATTGGTGTTAACCAAACAATTGTGGGAATCCCATTTTTATGGAGTTCTTTTAATACTTCTATTCTTCTTTGAGTTGTACAAACACCTGGTTCTAACTTTTGACATAAATTTTCATCAAATGTTGTAAGCGTCATTTGAACAACACATTTTGTTTGTTGGTTAATTTTCTTTAAAAGTTCCAGGTCTCTTAAAATTAAGTCTGACTTCGTAATAAGTGTTACTCCAAAATGATATTGTTCAATAAGTTCTAAAGCTTTTTGTACATGCTTTAATTCTTTTTCTAAAGGCATATATGGATCACACATAGATCCCATTTGAATCATACATTTCTTTCTTTTATGTTTTAAACCATTTTCTAATAAAGAAAGCGCATTTTCTTTAACTTCTATATCTTCAAAGTCATGTTCAAAATGATAACACTTGCTTCTTGAATCACAATAAATACAGCCATGTTGACATCCCCTATATAAATTCATTGTATTATCATTAGATAAAATTCCTTTTACTGCTTTATAATGCATATTATAACCCCCATTGCTTATCATTTTAACATAAATTAAAACAATAAGTTTGTCATATTTCAAAAAATACATCAAAAAATTGGATTTAAAAACGATTTTGTATTTCAAAAATCGTTTATTTCTTCATTATTCTCTTAATTTTATAATAAAGTGTTTTCATATAAGGAATTTCAAACAAATAAGCTGGATGTTCCCAATAAATATACATAATCATTATAAAATAAACAAATACGCCTACAACAACAGATAAAATAAGAGGTAAAAAGACTCTATGAGTAAGTGTAAATAAACCATAATAAACACCTAAAACAATCGCTCCCATAACCAATGAAGCTAATAAAGGAATCACATAAGTTCTTTTTATTTCTTGTTTATAGCCTATTTTTTGACGTAAAGCTTTTTGATTTAAATAACACACTTGAAGCGCATATGTACAGTTACCAAACACTAAAACATAAACCCCTAAAGGTGTAATAAACAATAATAACGCAATAATGATGATGTGACAGACAAGTGAAAATGCTGCATTTCTTAATGGAACATTCACTTCTCCTAAAGCTTGTAAAATCCCATTTGTAAGTGTTGATAAACCATAAAAGATAATCGCTGGAGATCCTAAAGCAAGCAATAATGTAGCTGTCATAATTGTCTCTTTTTGAGGAAATAAAACACCCATGATTGGATAAGATAATACTGCCATTCCTACTGCCGCTGGAATTAAAATCAACATTGTTACTGATAGCCCAGATGTAATATGTACTTTTGCTTCTTTAACATTTCCAAGTGCCCAAGCAGATGAAATAGAAGGAATAGAAGCTGTAGACATCGCTGAAGCTAGAGCAACTGGCACATTTTGTAAAACAACATATTTTCCTGCATAAACACCATAATTTGAAATATAAGTAATTTTATCAATATGATGAAATGATTGAGCAAAATAGAAAATATACATATCGATCGTAGTGACTAAATTATATACACAAGTTGCTAGAATGATGGGTGCAATAATATGCATGATCATTCTAAAAATTTCTTGATACGAATCTACTCGTTCACTCGCTTCTTCATCTTTTTCTTCTACAAAAGTATTTTTCTTTTTTAAATACATAAAAATCATGTAGATCAAACCAACTAAAACACCAGCCCCTGTTCCAAGTGCAGAACCAGCAGCACCATATGATCCTACTTTTGTTGCATCTACACCAAGATATGGTTGAATAAAAATATATGCAGCTAGCAATGCAACAACTGCATTAAAGATTTGTTCAATGATTTGTGAAACAGATGTATAAACCGTTGTTTTATGTGCTTGAAAATATCCTCTAAATACTCCTAATAAGCCCGATAAAAAAATTGTTGGACATAAGACCCTTAGTGCAGGAACAGCATTAACATCCACAATGAATGGCGCCAAGATAAATAATAAAATTGCTGCACTCCCAGCAATGGCACAAACATAGATAAATACACATTTTAATATTCTTTTAACATTTTTATATTCTTTTAAAGCAATCTTCTCTGATATCAATTTAGAAATAGCTGTAGGAATACTATACGATGAAATAAGTAAAACTAACGCATAAATATTATAAGCTGTTGAATAATACCCATTTCCTTCGTCTAAAATCATCGCAGTTAAAGGGCTACGATATAAAAGCCCAATGATTCTAACTAAAATTCCTGCAAGTGCTAAAATTGATGCTTGTTTAACAATTGAATTAGAACGACTCATAACGACCTCACTTTCCAAAATTCATTATAACAAATATTACCATAAAACAAAATAAGCAATCTTATGATTGCTTATCTTTTATTCATCAATACCTGTAATGATCCATTTGTCATTTTTCTTTTCTAAAGTAAATGTTGCTGTTAATTTTTCAGTAGGTGCGCTTTTATATGTTTCTGTCATGCTTTGATAAAGAATAGGTGCAATACCATCATATACTTTAATTTGATATGCTGATAAACCTTCTTCTTTATAGACTTTAGCAAGTTCATCTTGATGTTCTTCTACATATTGTTGTGCAGTTGTGTTTAATTCACTTTGATCAAAAGATACTTGTGAGTAATCTTTTTGTTTTCCTGTCACTTTAACTGTTGTTTTATCCCCATCTGCTTTGATATCTTTAATTTTGATATCTGTAAATAAATCTTTGAAAATAGCTTTTTTGAATTTATTTGTTTCATCAACAAAAACTTTACCATATTCTTCTTCAGTATATTGGCTTAATTCTTTTTCCATTTTTTCAAGATCCATTCCTGATAAAACATCTTCACTCGCTACCTTTTTAAGTTTTGTAATGTCGCATTCCTTTACATAATCAAAAAAGTTTGTTACAACTTCCTTTTGTTCATCTGTTGATGAAGAAGCACCACATCCAGCAACAAATACAAGTGCAAATACGCACATTAACTTCATTAACTTTTTCATACTATTCTTATCCCTCCATAGGATAATTATATCATAAAAAAAGAATGAGGACATCCCCATTCTTATAATTCTTCTCCGTTTGTTTCGATAACATGTTTATACCAATCAAATGATTTCTTTTTACTTCTAGAAAAATCACCTTCATGATTATTATTATAGTTAACATAGATAAATCCATAACGTTTATCATATTCACCAGTTGAAGCTGAAACGATATCAATTGGAGACCACATTGTATATCCAAGTAAATCAACACCATCATATTCAACAGCATCTTTCATTGCTTGGATATGTTCTTTTAAGTAATCGATACGGTATTGATCATCAACTGTACCATCTGCTTCTTTTTTATCGTAAGCACCAAAACCATTTTCAACGATCATCATTGGAAGTTCAAAACGGTCATTAAACCAGTTTAGACACCAACGTAATCCAAGTGGGTCAATTTGCCATCCCCAATCTGATGCTTTTAAGTATGTATTTCTTACGAAATCTTCAGGTACATAATCAAATGTTTTTTCATTACGTCCTTGATATTTTGTTGCAAATGACATGTAATATGAGAATCCAATATAATCTACTTTACCTTCAGCTAAGATTTTCTTATCTTCTTCAGTAATGAAATCATATCCTTTTCTTTCAAATTTCTTTAAGATATGACGAGGATAATGACCTCTAGCATGTACTTCTACATACCAATATTTTTGATGCATTGCACCTAAAGCATTCATCACATCTTCTGGTTTTGGTGAAGCTGGATAAACACCATTCATACCAATCATACATCCTACTTGTAAATCAGGATTGATTTCATGTGCAGCTTTTACAGCTAACGCTGAAGCTACTAATTCATGATGTGCTGATAAATACATTAAGTATTCTGCATCGTCACCTTCTTGAAGTAATACAGCACCTTCTTGAATTAAGTTATGTTGTGTCACATCAGCTTGGTTATTGATTTCATTGAAAGTCATCCAATATTTAACTTTATGTTGATATCTTTCAAAACATACTTTTGCAAATTTAACGAACATATCGATGGCTTGACGATTTCTAAATCCACCATATTCTTTAGCTAATGCCCAAGGTAATTCAAAGTGTGATAATGTAATAACAGGTTCAATACCATATTTATGACACTCATCAAATAAATCATCATAGAATTTTAAACCTTCTTCATTTGGTTCTTTTTCATCTCCTCTAGGGAAAATACGAGTCCATGCAATAGAAGTTCTAAATGCTTTAAATCCCATTTCTGCAAACAAAGCAACATCTTCTTTATAACGGTGATAGAAGTCAACACCTACATGGTTTGGATAATCTTCACCTTCAACAATACCATCAGTTAAACGTCTTGGCGCACCTGTAACGTTATCTCCTGCAGTTTCGACATCACTACAGCTGATTCCTTTTCCACCTTCTTGCCAAGCACCTTCACATTGATGAGCAGCAACTGCTCCACCCCATAAAAAATCTTCTCTAAATCCCATTCTATTTCCTCCTTAAAATACACATCTATCATACCATTTTTTAGTACCGTTTTCATTAGTATAATAAAAATTGGTAAAGAAAATTTTGCCAACTATAAACTATTTGCTAGACACTCTAAAATATACAAAACAGGAAATTGGGTTACAGAATTAGCATAATATTTATCTGCTAGTTCTCTAATTGTCATAAAAGGAAATTCTAGTG
>ERZ773200.3342-NODE-3342-length-10584-cov-3.127363_pt1 | contig 10584 bp, 8 predicted proteins | sample MGYA00581008_ERZ773200 | MGnify/ENA primary metagenome ERZ773200 (study PRJEB29015, sample SAMEA2737770) | human gut metagenome | biome: human gut; feature: human-associated habitat; material: faeces | place: China | collected 2012 ... | reverse complement strand
AGGATATGTTCGGCAGTAACTGATTTTGACCGCACGACCAGACCCCTTAATACGAAAGTATTAAGGGGTTTTTTTATGCCTGTAAAAAAGTTAACGGCTCTTTAACTCCATAATAACTATCTGGTTATTAATTCAGCCTTCGACCGGCGGCGACAGGCATATCGCTTGCCTTGCCTTCGACGTTTCGCCTATTATATCGCCCGTCATAATAATAATTCTCGTTTACGTTATCATTCACTTTCATCAGAGATATACCCATGGCGCGTCCAAAAACTGCTCAGCCAAATCACTCGCTGCGTAAAGTCGCAGCTGTAGTAGCCACGGCGGTTAGCGGCATGTCTGTCTACGCACAGGCAGCAGAACAACCGAAGCAAGAAGAAACCATCACCGTCGTTGCCGCCCCGGCCGCCCAGGAAAGCGCCTGGGGACCGGCGCCGACTATCGCGGCAAAACGCTCCGCCACGGCGACCAAAACCGATACCCCGATTGAAAAAACGCCGCAGTCTGTGTCGGTGGTCACGCGCCAGGAGATGGAGATGCGCCAGCCGACGACGGTAAAAGAGGCGCTCTCCTATACGCCAAGCGTCTTCTCCACTCGCGGCAGTTCGACCACCTATGACGTGGTCACCATTCGCGGCTTCACCACCTCGACGACCGTCAACACCAACCAGTATCTGGACGGCATGAAGCTGCAGGGGAATAACTACTCTGAAGTCTCCATGGATCCTTACTTCCTCGAGCGTGTGGAAGTGATGCGCGGGCCAACCTCGGTGCTGTACGGCAACAGCAACCCGGGCGGTATCGTCAGCATGGTCAGCAAGCGCCCGACTACCGAGCCGCTGAAAGAAGTGCAGTTTAAGATGGGCACCGACAATCTGTGGCAGACCGGGTTTGACTTTAGCGACGCCATTGATGATGCCGGCGTTTGGTCGTATCGCCTGACCGGCCTTGGCCGCAGTCAGGATGCCCAGCAGCAGATGGCGAAATCGACTCGCTACGCGGTGGCGCCCTCCTTTAGCTGGCGTCCGGACGATAAAACCGACTTCACCTTCCTGAGCAACTTCCAGAATGACCCGGATGCGGGCTACTACGGCTGGCTGCCGCGCGAAGGCACCGTGGTGCCGTATTACGACGCCAACGGTAAGGCGCACAAGCTGCCGACCGATTTCAACGAAGGCGAGTCCGATAATAAAATCTCCCGCCGCCAGAAGATGGTGGGCTACAGCTTCTCCCATCAGTTCGATGACACCTTTACCGTGCGGCAGAACCTGCGCTATGCCGATGTGCATACGCTCTATCGTTCCGTATACGGCAACGGCTATGTCGCGCCGGGCTACATGAATCGCGCCTACGTGCGCTCCGACGAGCACCTGAACACCTTCACCGTCGATACCCAGCTGCAGTCTGATTTCGCCACCGGCGCGGTCAGCCATACGCTGCTGACCGGCGTGGACTACTCGCGGATGCGTAACGATGTGGATGCCGACTACGGGACGGCGGATCCTATCAGCATGAGCAATCCGCAGTACGGCAATCCGAATATTCAGGTCACCTTCCCGTACGCGGTCCTCAACCGGATGGAGCAGACCGGCCTGTACGCGCAGGATCAGATGGAGTGGGATAAATGGGTGATGACCCTGGGCGGCCGTTACGATTACGCCACGACCTCAACGTTAACCCGCGCCACCAACAGCCTGGCGGAGAATCACGACCAGCAGTTCAGCTGGCGCGGCGGCATCAACTACCTGTTCGATAACGGCATCTCTCCGTACTTCAGCTACAGCGAATCGTTTGAACCGGTATCGGGTTCCAACAGCCGCGGCCAGCCGTTCGATCCGTCGCGCGGTAAGCAGTATGAAGCCGGCGTGAAATACGTGCCGAAAGATATGCCGGTGGTGGTCACCGCGGCGGTCTATCAGCTGACCAAAGACAAGAACCTGACGGCTGATCCGGCTAACCAGGCGTTCAGCATCCAGACCGGCGAGATCCGCTCCCGCGGCCTTGAGCTGGAGGCGAAGGCGGCGGTGAACGCCAATATTAACGTCACCGCAGCCTACAGCTACACCGATGCGGAGTACACTCACGATACGGTGTTCAACGGCAAACGTCCGGCGGAAGTGCCGCGTAACATGGCCTCCCTGTGGGCGGATTATACCTTCCACGAAACCGCGCTGAGTGGTCTGACGATTGGGGCCGGGGCGCGCTATATCGGTTCAACGGTCAGCTACTACAAAAATGACACCAGCACCGGTAAGAAAAATGATGCCTTTAGTGTGGCCGGTTATGCGCTGATGGATGCGACGGTGAAATACGATCTGGCGCGCTTTGGCCTGCCGGGATCGTCGGTCGGCGTCAACGTCAACAACCTGTTCGACCGCGAATATGTCTCCAGTTGCTACAGCGAATACGCCTGCTACTGGGGTGCCGGACGTCAGGTCGTCGCCACCGCCACCTTCCGTTTCTAACCACCTACGGGCGCGGTTCGCCGCGCCCTCTATCAGGTTATCGCTATGCAGGAACAGACTCCGCACGCAGAAACCACCTTCGCGCTGGATCGCGTCACTTTCCGTGTGCCTGGCCGCACATTGCTCCATCCGCTCTCGCTCACCTTCCCGACCGGAAAAGTCACAGGCCTGATCGGCCATAATGGCTCCGGCAAATCGACGTTACTGAAAATGCTTGGCCGTCATCAGCCGCCCTCCGCAGGCGAAGTGCTGCTGGACGGGCAGCCGCTGGAGAGCTGGGGCAGCAAAGCCTTTGCCCGCAAAGTGGCCTATCTGCCGCAGCAGCTGCCGCCGGCCGAAGGTATGACGGTGCGCGAGCTGGTGGCGATCGGCCGCTATCCATGGCACGGCGCGCTGGGTCGCTTTGGCGCAGCGGACCGTGAGAAAGTAGAAGAGGCGATTGCGCTGGTGGGGCTGAAGCCGCTCGCTCATCGTCTGGTGGACAGCCTCTCCGGCGGTGAACGCCAGCGGGCGTGGATCGCCATGCTGGTGGCGCAGGACAGTCGCTGCCTGCTGCTCGATGAACCCACCTCGGCGCTGGATATTGCTCATCAAGTCGATGTTCTGGCGCTGGTGCATCGTCTCAGCCAGCAGCGCGGCCTGACGGTGATCGCCGTCCTGCACGATATTAATATGGCGGCCCGCTATTGCGACTATCTGGTGGCCCTGCGCGGCGGAGAAATGATTGCTCAGGGGACGCCGGCGGAACTGATGCGCAGCGACACTCTGGAACAGATCTACGGCATCCCGATGGGGATCCTGCCACACCCGGCCGGTGCGGCGCCGGTAAGCTTTGTCTATTGATGATGAACCCAACTCTGATAACCCGACGCCGCCTGCTGATCGCGATGGCGCTCTCGCCGCTGCTGTGGCAGATGCGCGGCGCGCAGGCGGCGAACATTGACCCGCAGCGCGTGGTCGCCCTGGAGTGGCTGCCCGCGGAGCTGCTGCTGGCGCTCGGCGTGACGCCCTATGGCGTGGCCGATATTCCCAACTATCGCTTGTGGGTGAACGAACCCGCGCTGCCCGACTCGGTGATCGATGTTGGTCTGCGTACCGAACCCAACCTTGAACTGCTGACGCAGATGAAACCGTCGTTTATCGTCTGGTCGGCGGGCTACGGCCCGTCGCCGGAGAAGCTGGCGCGTATCGCGCCCGGCCGCGGTTTCACCTTCAGCGACGGCAAACGGCCGCTGGCGATGGCCCAGCGTTCGCTACTGGAAATGGCCGATCTGCTGGGCAAAACGCAGCAGGCGAAGCGCCATCTGGCGGAGTTCGACGCGCTGATGGAGAGCCTGCGTCCGCGTTTTGCCGGGCGCGGCGATCGTCCGCTGCTGATGATCTCTCTGCTCGATCCCCGCCACGTGCTGGTGTTTGGCGAAAACTGCCTGTTCCAGGAGGTGCTTGATCGCTTCGGTATTAAAAACGCCTGGCACGGCGAAGCGGCATTCTGGGGAAGCGTTAGCGTTGGCATCAACAGGCTGGCGGCATTTAACGAAGCCGATGTCATCTGTTTCGACCATGGCAATGAGCGAGATATGGCTCAACTGCTGGCGACGCCGCTATGGCAGGCGATGCCCTTCGTGCGCGCGGGCCGCTTCCAGCGCGTTCCGGCGGTTTGGTTCTACGGCGCGACGCTGTCAGCGATGCATTTTGCCCGCGTGCTGGCTGATGCCCAGGGAAGACCGGCATGAATACGCGTCTCTCGCCGTTAGCTATTATCCTGCTGGCCGGGCTGCTGGGCGTCGCCTTCGCGCTGAGCATCGTCAACCTCAATGTCGCCTTGCCCTATGCGCAGTGGCGGCAGGCGCTGTGGCAGCCGGATGTCGATGATATCGCCCAAATGCTGTTTCATTACAGTTTGTTACCGAGACTGGCTGTTGCGCTGCTGGTGGGCGCCGGGCTGGGACTGGTTGGCGTCCTGTTCCAGCAGGTGCTGCGTAATCCGCTGGCGGAACCGACCACCCTTGGCGTCGCCACCGGCGCGCAGCTGGGGATAACGGTCACCACGTTATGGGCTATTCCCGGCGTGCTGGCGTCGCAATTCGCCGCGCTGGCCGGGGCCTGTCTGGTGGGCGCGCTGGTGTTTGGCGTCTCGTGGGGTAAGCACCTGTCGCCGGTAACGCTGATCCTGGCGGGGCTGGTGGTCAGCCTTTATTGTGGCGCGCTTAACCAGCTGATGGTGATTTTCCATCACGACCAGCTGCAAAGCATGTTCCTGTGGAGCACCGGGACGCTGACGCAGACCGACTGGAGCGTAGCGCAGCGCCTGTGGCCGCAGCTGCTTGGCGGGGCAATACTCACCTTGCTGCTGCTGCGGCCGCTGACCCTGATGGGGCTCGATGACGGGGTGGCGCGTAACCTCGGGCTGGCGCTGTCCCTGGCGCGCCTCGGCGCCCTGACGCTGGCGATCGTCATCAGCGCGCTGCTGGTGAACGCGGTAGGGATTATCGGCTTTATCGGCCTGTTCGCGCCGCTGCTGGCAAAAATGCTTGGCGCCCGTCGGCTGCTGGCGCGGCTGCTGCTGGCGGCGCTGATCGGCGCGCTGCTCCTGTGGCTTTCCGATCAGGTGATCCTCTGGCTGAGCCGGGTATGGCGGGAAGTCTCCACCGGCTCGGTCACCGCCCTGATTGGCGCGCCGCTGCTGCTGTGGCTGCTGCCGCGGTTGCGCAGCATCAGCGCCCCGGTGATGAACGGCGGCGATAATGTGCAGCCTGAGCGCTATCATGTGCAATGGTTTGTTCTCGCAGGCGTCGCGTTGCTGCTGCTGGCGGTGAGCGTGGCGCTGGCCTTTGGTCGCGATGCCCACGGCTGGCTGTGGGCCCACGGCGATCTGCTGGAGCAACTCCTGCCCTGGCGCTGGCCGCGGGTGCTGTCGGCGCTGTTCGCCGGGGTCATGCTGGCGGTCGCCGGCTGTATTATCCAGCGCCTGACCGGCAACCCGATGGCCAGCCCGGAAGTGCTGGGCATCAGCTCCGGCGCGGCTTTTGGCGTGGTGCTGATGCTGTTCTTCGTGCCTGGCGACGCCTTTGGCTGGCTGCTGCCGGCCGGCAGCCTTGGCGCGGCGGCCACCTTGCTGATCATTATGCTCGCCGCCGGGCGCGGCGGCTTCTCGCCGCATCGGATGCTGCTGGCGGGGATGGCGCTGAGCACCGCCTTCACTATGCTGCTGATGATGCTGCAGGCCAGCGGCGATCCGCGTATGGCGCAGATCCTGACGTGGATTTCGGGGTCGACATATAGCGCGACGCCGGAGAGGGTGGTGCGTAGCGGCGCGGTAATGCTGGCGCTGCTGGCGCTGGCGCCGCTCTGTCGTCGCTGGTTAACCATCCTGCCGCTGGGCGGGGAGGCGGCGCGAGCGGTGGGCATGGCGCTGACGTCATCGCGGATTGTTCTGCTGCTGCTGGCGGCCTGCCTGACGGCGGCGGCGACGCTGACCATCGGCCCGCTGAGCTTTGTCGGGCTGATGGCGCCGCATATCGCGCGGATGATGGGCTTCCGGCGAACCCTACCGCATATGGTGATTTCAGGGCTGACTGGCGGGCTGCTGCTGGTCTTCGCCGACTGGTGCGGACGGATGATGATGTTCCCGTATCAGATCCCGGCGGGGCTACTGTCGACCTTTATCGGCGCGCCTTACTTTATTTATTTGCTGAGAAAGCAGAGTCGCTAACGGTCCTGGATGGCTTCAACATCCCCGGTGGCGCTATCGCTTACCGGGGCTACAGCGCTGTGCGATTTGGTAGCCCGGATAAGGCGCAATGCGCCTCCTCCGGGAAAATCCCTGCGCCACCAGGCATTCAAGCACCTTACAGCTTGGCAAATACCCGGCGCGCGGCGTCGATGGTGTTGTCGATATCTTCTTCGCTGTGGGCCACGGACATAAAGCCGGCCTCAAACGCTGACGGCGCCAGGTACACGCCTTCCTCCAGCATCAGATGGAAGAAGCGCTTGAAGCGTTCAACGTCGCACTTCACCACGTCCTGATAGCAGGTGACGGTTATGGCATCGGTAAAGAAGATGCCGAACATGCCGCCGACGTTATTGACCACCAGCGGGATCCCGGCGTCACGCGCCGCGTCCAGCAGGCCTTGCGCCAGCTGGTTAGTCAGTTCAGTCAGGGTTTCATGGACCCCCGGCTGCGCCACTTCGTTCAGGCAGGCGAAGCCAGCCGCCATGGCGATCGGGTTGCCGGAGAGGGTGCCCGCCTGATAGACCGGACCGGTGGGCGCCAGAGCGTCCATTACCTCACGGCGGCCGCCGAAGGCGCCTACCGGCATCCCGCCGCCGATGATTTTCCCCAGACAGGTCAGATCCGGCTCCACGCCGTAGTAAGCCTGAGCGCCTGCCAGCGCCACGCGGAAGCCGGTCATCACTTCGTCGATAATCAGCAGGGCGCCAAATTCGTCGCACAGGGCGCGCAGGCCCGGCAGGAATTCCGGCTGCGGCGGAATGCAGTTCATATTTCCGGCCACCGGCTCGACGATGATGCAGGCGATCTCCTGCGGATACTGCTCGAACGCCGCGCGCACCGAGGCGAGGTCGTTATAAGTGCAGGTCAGGGTATGTTTGGCGAAATCGGCCGGGACGCCCGGCGAGTTCGGCTGGCCGAGGGTCAACGCGCCGGAACCGGCTTTCACCAGCAGGCAGTCGGCATGGCCGTGGTAGCAGCCTTCGAACTTAATGATTTTGTCGCGTCCGGTGAAGCCGCGCGCCAGGCGAATGGCGCTCATGGTGGCTTCGGTACCGGAGTTCACCATCCGCACCATATCCATGGTCGGCACCAGCTCGGTCACCAGGGCCGCCATTTTCACTTCCATTTCGGTCGGCGCGCCAAAGCTCAGGCCGCGGGATGCCGCCTCGATCACCGCATTGCGGATAGCCGGGTGGTTGTGGCCCAGCACCATCGGACCCCAGGAACCGACATAATCGATATAGGCTTTCCCATCCACGTCATAGAGGTAAGCGCCATCCGCGCGTTCGATAAACAGCGGTGTGCCGCCGACGCCGGTGAAAGCGCGCACCGGCGAGTTAACGCCGCCGGGGATCAGTTCGCGCGCAGCGTGGTACAGATTTTCAGATTTGCTCATGGCCAGGGTCCTGGTTCGTGAAAAATGTTTTATCGGCTATTCTAAGTTATTCCAGGATGGTTATGAAAGTTTTGCCCAATTGAAACAATGTGCCGCAAGGGCATTTTTTTGACGACGCAGCGCGCCGGGACGGCTAAAATGCCGCTCTCTTCATTTGTATTACCAATAATTGATAACGGCATGAAAGCAGAAACTCCCTCTTTTGAAGCACATCAGTTTGTGCGGGTGCGTCGCGGCGATGCGGTGCGCCGTCTGATTCAACGCGATAAAACGCCGCTGGCGGTGCTGTTTATGGCGGCAGTGGTCGGCACGCTGGCGGGGGTCGCCTTTGAAAAGAGCGTGAACTGGGTGCAGAACCAGCGGATCGGCGCGCTGGCGCAGGTGGCGGACCACTGGTATCTGGTCTGGCCGCTGGCGTTTATCCTGTCGGCGCTGCTGGCGATGGTCGGCTATTTTCTGGTGCGTCGTTTTGCGCCGGAGGCCGGCGGCTCCGGGATTCCGGAAATTGAGGGCGCGCTGGAGGAGCTGCGGCCGGTGCGCTGGTGGCGCGTGCTGCCGGTGAAATTCGTTGGCGGCATGGGGACCCTTGGCGCCGGGATGGTGCTGGGTCGTGAAGGACCGATGGTACAGCTTGGCGGCAACATTGGGCGCATGGTGCTGGACGTTTTCCGCATGCGCAGTCCGGAAGCGCGGCATACGCTGTTGGCGACCGGTGCGGCGTCGGGGCTTTCGGCGGCCTTTAATGCGCCGCTGGCCGGTATTCTGTTTATCATCGAAGAGATGCGCCCGCAGTTCCGCTACAATCTGATCTCCATTAAAGCGGTGTTTACCGGCGTGATCATGTCGAGCATTGTGTTTCGCATTTTCAACGGCGAAGCGGCGATCATTGAGGTGGGTAAACTAAGCAACGCCCCGGTAAATACCCTATGGCTGTATCTGGTGCTGGGCATGCTGTTTGGCTGCTTTGGCCCGCTGTTTAATTTTCTGGTGCTGCGCACTCAGGATCTGTTCCAGCGCATCCACGGCGGCAACATCAAAAAATGGGTGTTTATTGGCGGATTAATCGGCGGGCTCTGCGGTCTGCTGGGGCTGATGCAGCCCTCCGCGGTGGGCGGTGGCTTTAACTTGATCCCTATCGCCGCTGCCGGTAACTTCTCCGTCGGACTGCTGCTGTTTATCTTTATTGCCCGCGTGGTGACCACGCTGATCTGCTTCTCTTCCGGCGCGCCAGGGGGCATTTTCGCGCCTATGTTGGCGCTCGGCACGCTGCTGGGCACGGCGTTCGGCATGGCGGCTATTCCGCTGTTTCCGGCCTACCATCTCGATGCCGGCACCTTCGCGATTGCCGGTATGGGGGCGCTGCTCGCCGCCTCGGTGCGTGCGCCGCTGACCGGGATCGTGCTGGTGCTGGAGATGACCGATAACTATCAGCTCATTTTGCCAATGATTATTACCTGCCTTGGCGCAACACTACTGGCGCAATTCCTCGGCGGTAAGCCTTTGTATTCGACCATTCTGCAGCGTACTCTGGCGAAGCAGGAAGCCGAGCAGGCGGCAAAAGCGCAGCAGGCTCCCCGGGAGAATACTTGAACGATTTACCAGGGTATTAGATAATGGCTCAAAAGGTCCGGTTATTCTTTAACCGGCCGGAAGTATCAATGGGAGCAGAAAATGAGTGATGACGTAGCGTTGCCGCTGGAGTTTACCGAAGCCGCAGCCAATAAAGTAAAACACCTGATTGCGGATGAAGATAATCCGAACCTGAAACTGCGCGTGTATATCACCGGCGGCGGTTGCAGCGGTTTCCAGTATGGCTTCACCTTTGACGATCAGGTGAACGAAGGGGATATGACCATTGAGAAACAGGGCGTCGGCCTGGTGGTTGACCCGATGAGCCTGCAGTATCTGGTCGGCGGCTCGGTCGACTATACCGAAGGGCTGGAAGGTTCGCGCTTTATCGTGACCAATCCGAACGCGAAAAGCACCTGCGGCTGCGGCTCCTCGTTCAGCGTTTAAAGCGAGTTCTCCCCCAGCGGGAGGGAGCAAACCCTAAAAACGGTAACCTTAAGGTTACCGTTTTGCTTTTATTACCGACCGTTATCGTCCAGGGCAAACGTCGGCAGCTTCAGATGCCAGCGAATAGCCGCCAGACGAATTACCAGGGTGACCACCATCCCCATCATTGCCGAATTCTCCAGCGGGAGATGAAAGGTGTCGTGTGCCGTGGCGTGGACAATACCGCCGACGATACAGGCGGTGGCGTAGATTTCGGTACGCAGAATCATAGGAATTTCCCGCGCCAGCACGTCGCGAATAATCCCGCCGCCGACGCCGGTCACCACCCCCATACACACCGCGACCAGCGGGCCGCTGCCAGCGAGAAAAGCTTTATTGACGCCAATGCCGACAAACACCGCCAGACCGACGGCATCAAGAACGGGCAGGATCCATTTCGGCAGCCGGCGAGGCTGGCGGACCAGCAGGATGGTCAGCATGCTGGTGACCATCGCCACCACCAGATCGGTGGGATCTTTGACCCAGAATACCGGGCCATTCGCCAGCGCCATGTCGCGGATGGTCCCGCCGCCTACCGCCGTCACTACCCCTAACACCAGCACGCCGAATGGGTCCATACGCAGTTTTCCGGCCAGCAGTACGCCGGAGATCGCGAAGACAGCTGTGCCAATAATATCCAGCCAATAGACAAGCATCGTTGATTCCCACTGAACATCCGGTGTGCCGGATGATTATTTTACCTGGTCAAGCGCCGCACAAAGTTGTTTGGCGGCGAGGATAATACGTGGGCCGGCGCGTTCAAACCAGTCGCTGTGTAACGCAATCAACGAAATGGTGAGCTGATGTTGCCAAAAGCGCTGCGCTTCGGCAATGCGGCTGGCATCCCCGGTGACCACGATCGCCTGCGGCTGGCGGGCCAGCACCTGTTCGCGGCTCACGCGGTCGCTCGGCGCATTTCTCTCGGCGCATTGCAC
>ERZ773200.3340-NODE-3340-length-10592-cov-3.902059_pt1 | contig 10592 bp, 7 predicted proteins | sample MGYA00581008_ERZ773200 | MGnify/ENA primary metagenome ERZ773200 (study PRJEB29015, sample SAMEA2737770) | human gut metagenome | biome: human gut; feature: human-associated habitat; material: faeces | place: China | collected 2012 ... | reverse complement strand
CTTTAGATTCGTATCAGCAGATCCCGTTAAAGGACTGCTCTTCCGGATTTGACAAGGACAGGCATTATATAGCGGTATACCGTGGAGATGATGGAAACAGTGTACGGGTACGTTTCACGCCGGATGAAACACTTTTGAACAATATGAAAGCAAAAGCAAGAAGTAAAATCCAGAGTTGACAAACGTAATGGAATGGCGTATACTTTTCAAAATATTTTAAAGAATAAACATGCATAAGGAGGAAAACAAAAATGGGTACGATAATCGGTGATGGCGTAACCTTTGACGACGTATTATTAGTTCCACAGTATTCGGAGGTAATTCCGAATCAGGTATCATTGAAGACAAATTTGACCAAGAAGATTCAGTTGAACATTCCTATGATGAGTGCGGGAATGGATACGGTAACAGAGTATCGCATGGCAATTGCGATGGCAAGACAGGGTGGTATTGGAATTATTCACAAGAATATGTCTATTGAGGCACAGGCTGATGAGGTAGACAAAGTAAAACGTTCGGAGAATGGTGTTATCACAGATCCATTTTATTTATCTCCAGAGCATACATTGGAAGATGCTAACCGTTTAATGGCAAAATTTCGTATTTCCGGTGTACCGATCACAGAGGGTAAGAAATTAGTTGGTATTATTACAAACCGCGATCTTAAGTTCGAGACAGATTATACGAAGAAGATCAGTGAAGTTATGACTTCAGAAGGTTTGATCACTGCAGAGCAGGGAATTACGTTAGAGGAAGCTAAGAAGATCCTGGGAGCTTCCCGCAAAGAAAAGCTTCCATTGGTAGATAAAGAGGGCAATCTGACAGGACTTATCACGATCAAGGATATTGAGAAGCAGATCAAATATCCGTTGGCAGCCAAAGACTCTCAGGGACGTCTTCTTTGTGGTGCTGCAGTTGGTATTACAGCAAACGTATTAGATCGTGTAGCTGCTTTGGTAGAAAAGCATGTTGACTGTATCGTGTTGGATTCTGCACATGGACATAGTGCAAACGTGCTTCGTTGTGTCAAGATGATCCGTGAAGCTTATCCGGATCTTCAGATCATTGCCGGTAATGTGGCAACGGCTGAGGGAACAGAAGCTTTGATCAAAGCCGGTGCTGACTGTGTTAAGATTGGAATAGGACCGGGATCTATTTGTACAACACGTGTTGTAGCAGGTATTGGTGTACCACAGATGACAGCGATCATGAATGCTTATGAGGCAGCTAAAAAGTATGATGTGCCGATCATTGCAGATGGCGGTATCAAGTATTCCGGAGATATGACAAAGGCCTTGGCAGCCGGAGCGAGTGTCTGCATGATGGGAAGTATCTTTGCAGGATGTGACGAAAGCCCTGGAACATTCGAGCTGTTCCAAGGACGTAAATATAAAGTTTATCGTGGAATGGGATCTATTGCAGCAATGGAGAATGGTAGTAAAGACCGCTATTTCCAGACAGATGCTAAGAAGCTTGTTCCAGAAGGTGTAGAAGGACGTGTGGCATACAAAGGAACTGTGGAGGACACCGTATTCCAGTTGATCGGTGGTATCCGGTCCGGTATGGGTTACTGTGGAGCACAGGATATTCCTACATTGCAGGAAACATCTCAGTTTGTTAAGATTTCCGCTGCTTCTTTGAAAGAGAGTCATCCACATGACATTCACATTACAAAGGAAGCACCAAACTATAGCATTGAAGGAAATTAAGAAGTGAATGACCGATGAAGAAATGGACTGCAAGGCAAAAATTACAAATGAAGCGTCAGATTGCGCTGATCAGTGCTGTCACATTAGTTGTGTTGTTACTGCTTACAGGCAGTTTGACGGCCTACCGGTCGATTCGGGCAGAGCAATGGAGGAAGCAGGAAGAGAAAGAAAGACAGGCGTTGTTTGTCAAGGTTACCAAGCCGGAAATACGTCCTGCGCTTCTTACTCCTAATAAAAATTCCAGACCACAGACTAAGCTAAAAAAAGTCAATGGAATCGTTGTTCATTATACAGCGAATCCCGGTACTGATGCGATGGCAAACCGTAATTATTTCGAAAGTCGAAAGGACAAGCCGGATCAGACAAAATATAAAGTGAGCAGTCACTTTATCATTGGTTTGGATGGGACGATCGTACAGTGTATTCCGCTGGATGAGATTTCTTATGCATCAAATGATCGCAATAAAGATACGGTTTCTATTGAATGTTGTCATCCAAATAAATCCGGCAAGTTTTCTGCGGCTACACAGACCGCTTTGATCCAGTTGTGTGCCTGGCTATGCGGAAACTATGGGATGGATACGTCTGATATTATCAGGCATTATGATGTGACGGGAAAGATGTGCCCGAAATATTATGTGAAACATAAAGATGCATGGACCACCCTTAAAAAGAATATTTCTATAGAACTTTCGCGGTATTCAAAAAAGGAAACCGAGAAGTAACATATGAATAATATTGTACAAAACAGAGAATAATCACACGTTATTCTCTGTTTTTTTGTAATATTTATCAATAGATTTTTTTGAGTTATACGATATAATTATTAATAATATGGGATATAAAAATACGTATGTAAGCTGTTTGGAATGGAGGGAAAATGACCAGAACAGCGAAAATAATAGTTATAATGTTTTTTTGCCTGACCGGACTGCTTACGGTTGAGCAGAAAGCGGCATCTGCACAAAGCGCATTGGAAAAGAATGTCATTTACGGTCAGGACAAGATAGGAACGTATCAAAATGAATTGGAACAATCAGCAGATCCATCTGTATCGGTTGTTGGTGTGAAAGTGCGATTAAAGCAATCGCTTGGTTATGATGTCATTACCTATGCTGCAGATACTTGGAACAAAACTGCAGATGGTACGTGGAAGTATATTGGAACAGAAGTGGACGGAGAGCAGGGACAGTTTGGTTCGATGGTGCATTCTTATTCTTCGATTAATATATTGGGGTATACATCTCCACGTTTTGGTATTATTACGGGTATGATGCGTAATTATATGTCTAAGAAATTGCCGGAAGAGTATTCGGTTGTTACACGTAAAATCGTACGAGGTACAGAAACTTCAAGGACGACGCAGTATTCTTTTCAAACACAAGAGCAGTTAGTAAAACAGAAGGATTCTCTGCTGCATGCTCTTCGAGGGAATGGAGAGGCGATTTCTGTATGCGAACATGTAGCAACAGGCACATCTTATGAATACACGATCTATCCGGCACAAACTATTGATGTTTCTCAAAAGAATATTGCTATCAATACGGGCAGTTGCAGCGTTGAGCAGGTTGGTACAGCATATTTTGATGGTTCTCATTATTATTTGTATAAACTGCCAAAACTGTGTGCACCAACAGGATATACGATGGATCTGGAAGGCTGGTATGACCAAAAGCAGGGGGGAACAAAATACGAAGAGGGTTCTTTGCTGCCTATGAATAAGACACTCTATGCCAGATACACGTTGACAAAAAATAAGTATTCCGTGATATGTATTGATAAGATACGGGATAGTAAGGGCATTGAGCTTGGGAGAACAGAATGGATGCAGGAATATGCCACGACAGCAGACGGTGCGTCCAGAGGAAGTGTGCCGTTACCGGATACATATTACGAAGGTGTACGTTATATTGGTGCAACGAGACAGTCAGTCGGTGCGGCACAGACAATTGTTTATCGTTTTTTTGATTATGCCGATTATGCAGTGACAGTTGTAGATGTTGTAAAATCAACGGCAGCAAAAGATGTTGTTTTAGGTTCGCATCAGATACAGTGTCCTTATCAGAAATTTATCTCCGGAGGAGAACTGGTGGGCGATAATACCGAAGAAGGAGCGTATTATTTGGGATATGTATATCGTTCGGATACCTCAGATCGTGTTTTGACAAAGGGAACGACGGTCTATCGGTATTTTAGTCCGATCACGTATGATGTGTTATTTGATGGTAATGGAGCGACAGAAGGAGAAATGGAACCGATGCAGGGATGCCGGTATGGTTTGACTTATACGTTGCCGTTGAATTCTTTCAAACGGAATATTAAAGTTCGTTTTGATCTGCAAGCAGAAGATGCTGTATTTGGAGACGATGAGATATCTATTGCATGTCCTTTTGAGGGGTGGTCAGACAAAGAAGATGGTTCTGTACTGTTTCAAAATGGAGCATCATTTTTAAATCTTTTGGATTGTTCCGGGACAAAACAATGGTATGCACATTGGGGCGAAGCTGCTTATACCGTGCAAAAGATGCCAAATCGCATGGGATATCAATTCGCAGGATGGTCTACAGATCCCAATGCGGTGCAGGGACAGTCTGCGTTTTCATTTTCTGAAGATGCAACATTGTATGCAATCTGGAAAGCAGATGTTGTAGAGTATCATGTTGAATATTACAAAGAAAAACTCGATGGACTTTTTGAAAAAGCAGCTTCGTATGCTTTTCATGGTTATACCGGTAAAGAGATTTCTGTTGAGAATGTAGAGCAATTATATCCCGGATACTATATTGATGCGACATCGTCGACATTATCCGGACGTATTAAAGGAGACGGAAGTCTTGTGCTGTCCGTATATTATCGTCGTAATTCCTATTCACTGCAGTTTCATTTGGAAGGTGGAAGCCTGCCGGCAGAATACAGGGAATTGAAAGGGAAATATGAAGAGACGATCACAATTCCTAAGGAAACACCGAAGAAAGAGCGTTGCGAATTTTTAGGATGGACAGCAGATCGCGGTAGTACACAAATATACATCAAGGCAGGAGAAACGTATCATATACCAAATCATGATCAGATTTTGTATGCGGTATGGAAACCGGATAGTTATAAGGTTAAGTATATGTTGGACGATCATTCCAATGAAGTTGTTATAGAAAAAGAATATGCATATGATGAAGAATTGGATATGCCGGAATGTACCAGTGACAAGAAAGGGTATCAGTTTGTTGGCTGGAAATTTATGGATAGAGAAGATGCAGGCTGTTACCAGGCGGGAGATCGATTAGAAAGCCTTTATCGGGTTAAAGATGAGGTGATCCGAATGTATGCTGTTTGGAGACCGGTACAAGGTAATATTATATTCGATGCCAATTTTGAGGAGGAAGAAGATGCAGTAAGCGGAACGATGAATCCCATTTTTTACCAATATGAAAGTGAATGCTTGATTCCAGACAATAAATATAAGTTGGCAGGTTATACGTTCGCGGGTTGGAGTATGAAGCGTGATGGAAGTGGCAAACGTTATCATACCGGAGATGACCTTAAGAATGTATTTGATACAGAAGGAGATCATACGTTATATGGAATGTGGAAAACAGCAACCGATACACCGTTTCGGATTCGGGTATGTAAAACAAATGTTGCAGGCGACAAAGAAATCGAAGAAGTGCTTCATCTGCGGGGAGAGACTAATTGTTCGGTCAGACAGGCTTTGTTTGACTTTTATGAAATGGATTCACTGGAGAAAGTATTTCATGGATTTAAGGTGGTTGATAGCAATGCTCTTAATACAACAATCCGACGGGATGGTTCCACAGAGGTGACCATTCATCTCCAAAGAAAAACATATCGTGTTATTGTTATGTCTGAAACTGAGAAACCATATTATGAGAAAGAGTGTATTTATGAAGAGGAGATTACTCTTCCTACAGAACTGGAAGGTGTAGGAAATGTTGCCAGATATTCCAGTGAAAACGGTATGAATTATTCTGGTGACCTCCCTTTTTCGGTGATGGATGATATGACACTAGTTCCTCAACATAGTGTATGTTATTGGTTAGATGGTCAGATTGAAGAACAATTTGTAACTCACGGCAAAGAAACAGAAGCGTTCACTCCGGAAGAAAAAGGATATTGCTTTGATGGCTGGTATACATCAAAAGAACTGGATGCGAGATTCTGTGATGCGGGAGAACGAATTTCTGTATCTGAAAATATGACGTTGTATGGAAAATGGACCACCAATAAAAAGAGTTATACGATCACATATGATTTTGGAGATTACGATGATGTTATTGCATTGGAAGAGTTGACGCCATGTTATACATATGGCGGGACAGTTCTGCTGCCGACAGCAGAGCAATTAGATATACCGGATCGTTATGAGTTTGTCGGATGGTACGAAAAGGGAGATGAGACACATAAAATAATCCGCCGTATAATCGGTTCTATGTACGGAGACAAAACATTTTGTCTATATTTACGTGAACGGACAGTTTTGCCAACGCCAACACTTCCATCAGCTTCTGAGATTCCGTCACCAAGTGTAGAGCCGATGGATCCTTCGACAACAGACGATCCGTCATCAAGTGATACACCGTTAGAACCATCTGTATCTGCTGCACCAATGCCAAGTAATGTTCCAAACAATTCAGCATCGAATCCGCCTCAGACACCGAATAAAACAATTATTCAGAATCCTCTTCAAGGATCGGATAAGAAGTTAGGAAAGGCGCAAAATGATACCTTTACCGTACGTAAGATCACGTATCGGGTTTTATCGGTGAAGAAGAAGACAGTAACGGTTACCGGAGCAGATAAATCTATATCGGTGTTGCGTATTCCGGCTAGTGTCACAAAGAATCGTGTGAAGTACCGTGTTGTGAAAGTCTCTTCCAAAGCTTTTTATAAACACAATAATCTTCGAAAAGTGATCATTGGTAAACATGTTACAGCTATCGGAAATAAAGCATTTGCTTATAACCGAAAGCTAAAATTTGCCTCATTGGGCAGATCGGTGACGAAGATCGGTACAAAATCTTTTTATGGAAATAAAAAGTTAAAGAAACTGGTGATTTCCGGTAAAAAATTGCGCACAGTTGGAACAAAAGCCTTTTCATCTGGCAAATCCGGAAAGATTATTGTTAAAGCGGTGAAAGGAAAACAGAAAAAATATTGTCGTTTATTGCGGAAAGCGGGCATGAAAAGTAAGATTCGAGTCTTGTGATCAAAGACAAAAAGTAAGATTCGTTTTTAAGGATTAAAAGTGTTGCAGATTAAAATTTAAGTTTGATAAGCCGGATCGTTCTTGATACATGGAGTAGTATAGTGAGAAAATAGGAACGAAAAAATAGTAGTAAGAAAACTGCAACGAAAAACGGAGAAAAACCATCCACACCATTGATGGCTTTTCTCCGTAATATTTCTAAAAAGAATTATGCAATTTTATTTACTGCAATTGTTAAGCGAGAGATTTTTCTGGAAGCATTCTTCTGATGATAAACACCTTTGCTTGCAGCTTTATTAATCTCAGAAATTGCAGCCGTTAAAGCTGTTGTTGCTGCAGCCTTATCGTTAGCAGCGATTGCAGCATCTACCTTTTTGATAGCAGTCTTAACTTTGGAGCGGATTGCTTTGTTACGCTCAGCATTTCTGCGCTCAACTAATATTCTCTTCTTTGCTGATTTAATGTTAGCCATTTCTTTTACACCTCCCAATCGTGAAATCTTTGTGTTTCATCAAACCGGACACGGTCGGCTTTGAGTAAACATACTCATATATAATAAAGAATATAGCAAGGAATGTCAATACATAAATTTCAAAAAAGTGGAAAAATTAAGAATAACTCAAACTTCCGGTATGGAAAGTTTGAGTAAGAATAATTATAGCATTGTTGTGAGGAGGAATGGCGTTGGATAACAGGGTAATGGCGAAACATACGGATCTGGCGATTGAAGTTCGAGAAAGTTTTCCGGAAGATTCCGTGGAGATTGATGGGGTATGCTTGGAAAAGCATACTTTGGCTGGTGGAGAACTTTTGGTGACACGTGTCATTATTAAAGATCAGCATGGGGCAGAACAAATGGGAAAACCGGTTGGAGATTATTTTACGCTGGAGTTTCAATCTTTGGAAGCACAGGAGACGATCCAAAAAGAAATATATGAAATTTTAGATTGTCTGCTGCCGGTGAAAGATCATTTATCAGTGTTAGTGACCGGTTTAGGAAATCGTTTCGCAACTCCGGATGCACTCGGCCCTTATGTTGTAGAACACATTCAAGTAAATCGTCATCTGGAAACAGACCCTGCTGTTATGTTCAGTGCAGTGATTCCAGGGGTTATGGCACAGACCGGAATTGAGAGTGGTGAAATACTAGGTGGTATTATTAACACGGTCAAACCCGATGTGCTACTTGTCGTTGATGCTCTGGCCACCAGCAGTGTGCGTAGATTATGCCATACGATACAGATTACGGACACCGGAATTTCGCCGGGAGCAGGTATTGGAAATCATCGTTTTCCGGTAAATCAGGAGACAATGGGAATACCTGTAATCGCAATTGGCGTACCTACGGTGGTTGATGCTAATACTATTGTTATTAACACAATGGAAGAATTTCTCCAAAAAGAAGGTCTGGCTGAGCAGGATATAGATACGTTTCTAAGGGATATTAGTAAACAGTCCATTCAAGATCTTTTTGTTACACCTAAAGATATTGAAATGCAGATCCGTGAGATCGGAAAACTGATCGCCGGAGGGATTGATCAATTCCAGTCGGGGATGGAATAGTTTCTTATGTTGCATCATAAGCTAGGATAGAAACCCTTGGAAACTTGCATAGAAAAGAGGAAACATGGATCGGACGAGTTGGCAGACCATTAAATGCGGGATTAAACTTACCATACTTTTGTCGATTCTGCTTTGGAGCGGGATTTTGGTCGTTGGACTGCATAGACAGTATCAATTGCTTGCCAAAGCTAAGGATCAGGTGGAAAAGGATTTAGTTGGATTTGGCTTTTCCGGCAGTAAGATGGCCGAAAAACAGTCCGGTAGTTCGCTGCTTACAGGACAGACGGCGCTATTACACTATCTGCAGGATCAAAGGAATGGAGAGGATAATGCGGCAACAGTGGCAGCATGGAAACAGCAAAAAGCGGGGAAAAGCTCATTAGTTAAGATGAAAAATACGAAGACATCATCACAGAAAATATCTGCGTCCAAAGCCGGTGCCACAGGGAAAGTATTATATGTATTTAATAATAAAAGCAATGACATTACAAAGTATAACAGAGCAGTCTCACCGTCAAGGCAGACTGCCGTCAATAGTACATCAAAAGCACCAAAACGCAGGGAAGTACAAAAGAAAGAGTTGTTCACTGCTTATAAGGGAAACAAAACGTCAGAACAAAAAAAGGTTTCTAAACTATACCAAAATATGGACATGAAGTATCTGTTGAAGAATTTTTATATTATCGATTCTTCGACTTCCGTAGATAAGAAGATATTTCAACCAAAAACACTATTAAAGATGTCGATGCAAATAAAGAAAAAAAAGACACCACAAATATTGATCTATCATACGCATGCGGCATCGGAACGATTTGCAAATAGCCGTGCAAATAAAGATGAAGACAGCATTGTGGGCGTGGGGGAAGAGCTGGCACAGATATTAACGCGTAAATACGGATATCATGTGATTCATGATGAAACAAAATATGATATGGTGAAAGGAAGTATTGATCGCAATAAGGCGTATAATCAGTCTGGCGATGGAGTGAAGAGATTGCTTCAAAAATACCCGGATATACAGGTGATCATTGATCTTCACCGGGATGGTGTGGGCAATAAAGTGCACAGATTAACGTCTATTAGAGGAAAACGCACCGCACAGGTCATGTTTTTTAATGGATTGTCCCGTAATCAAAAGGGAAACATCGCATATTTACATAATGATAATCTACAGGCAAATCTAGCCTTTAGTCTTCAAATGAAGATTGCCTGCATGAAAACATACCCGGGTTTTGCAAAGCCGATCTATCTGAAAAATTATCGCTACAATCTACATATGAAGCAGCGATCTCTATTGATAGAGCTTGGTAATGAAAATAATACCGTGGAAGAAGCCAAAAATGCAATGACACCGTTAGCAGATGTGCTGCATCAGGTGCTTTCCGGAAAAAACAAATAACGGTTCCCATTTTTTGACAGAGAAAACGGTATTTTCACTAATTTATGGGTACAAAAGGAAATGGAAGCCGCTTTTTGCAATTTTGTTTGCGGGAAACAGGGTAACTGTGCTATACTTTATGCGCAAAAGAAAATACAGAAAGCATATGTTACAAAGCTTTCCGGCAGAATGGAGATAATAATGGAGAAAACGAATCAATCACATATTAGAAATTTTTGTATCGTTGCGCATATCGATCATGGGAAAAGCACATTGGCAGACCGGATTATTGAGCGTACAGGACTTTTGACCAGCCGAGAGATGCAGGCTCAGGTGTTAGACAATATGGATCTGGAGCGGGAGCGTGGAATTACGATCAAGGCGCAGACGGTTCGCATTGTTTATAAGGCGAAAAATGGCGAGGAGTATATTTTTAACTTGATCGATACACCGGGACATGTAGATTTTAATTACGAAGTTTCACGTAGTCTTGCGGCATGCGAAGGTGCGATCTTAATCGTGGATGCAGCGCAGGGAATTGAGGCGCAGACGCTTGCTAACTGTTATTTGGCACTGGATCACGACCTGGAGATCATGCCGGTCATTAATAAAATTGATCTGCCGAGTGCAAGGCCGGAAGAAGTAGTAGAAGAAATTGAAGATGTGATTGGAATTGAGGCACAGGATGCCCCATTGATTTCCGCAAAATTAGGAACGAACA